>Ga0207646_10003143_pt1 | contig 18923 bp, 15 predicted proteins | sample KBSK5502metaG_FD_184343 | JGI IMG/M metagenome (GOLD analysis project Ga0207646, IMG submission 184343) | Corn, switchgrass and miscanthus rhizosphere microbial communities from Kellogg Biological Station, Michigan, USA - KBS K5-50-2 metaG... | ecosystem: Host-associated > Plants > Roots >...
TGTCGCTCGCCGGCATCGGCGAAGCACGTAAGGGAGCATTTGACCCAGCTTGGGCATCCCGTCACCCGCCCATTCCTGCAAGGGAGGTGACTGATGAACCTGATGTATGAGCGATGTGCGGGCCTGGACGTGCACAAGAGGAACGTGTTTGTCTGCGCCACCACTCCTGATGCCCAAGGCCAACGGCGCAAGGAGCGGCGGACGTTTAGCACCATGACGCCTGAGCTGTTACGGATGCGTCACTGGCTCCAAGACCTGGGGGTCACGCATGTCGCAATGGAAAGTACGGGCAGCTTTTGGAAACCGATCTTTAACATCCTGGAAGGGCATATAGAGGTGCTGGTGGTCAATGCCCAGCACTTGAAAGCTGTGCCCGGACGGAAGACCGACGTGAAAGACGCCGAATGGATTGCCGATTTGCTGCAACATGGCCTGCTGCGAGCAAGCTTTGTGCCTCCTGCTCCTCAACGGGAACTGCGCGAGCTGACCCGCTACCGCACGAGTTTGATTGAAGAGCGCTCCCGCATCATCAACCGGCTGCAGAAGACGCTGGAGGATGCCAATCTCAAACTGGCTTCGGTGGCCAGCGACCTGATGGGCAGATCCGCACGTGATATGCTGGCTGCTCTGCTGGCCGGAGAAGTCGATCCGAGCGTGTTAGCCCAGCTTGCCCGGGGCAGGATGCGCGCCAAACGTGATCTGCTGGAGCAAGCCCTCCAAGGACTACTCAAACCGCACCACCGCTTTCTGCTGAGCGAGCAACTCGCTGACATTGATGCGCTGGATGAGGCCATCGAGCGTATGAGTACTGAGATCGCCCAGCGCTTGCGTCCGTATGAGACTCTGCTTCAGCGGCTGGAGACCATCCCGGGCATCAAGCGGCGCCTGGCCGAAGTCATCCTGGCCGAGATTGGACCCGACATGTCCCGCTTCCCCAGTGCGCGGCATCTCGCTTCCTGGGCTGGGATGTGCCCTGGCAACAACGAGAGCGCAGGCAAACGACTCTCGGGCAAGACGCGCAAAGGCAGTCCGTGGCTGCGCTCGGCTTTGGTGGAGGCGGCTCATGCGGCGATCCACTGTAAAGACTCCTATCTCTCGGCCCAGTATCAGCGACTGGCCATCCGGCGAGGTGGGAAGAAGGCCACGATTGCGCTCGGCCATACCCTGCTGGTGATTATCTACCAGCTCTTGTCCGAAGACAAAGACTATGAGGAACTGGGAGGCAATTACTTCGATGAATGGGACCGGCAAGCGGTCCAGAAGCGGCTCGTGCGCCGTTTAGAGAAGCTCGGCTACGCAGTGAAGTTAGAGCCGACCTCTCCAGCCATGTAGCTTGCTTGATGAAATAAAGCCAGCTCGCCTCTCGCTGACGACCTGACGTGTCGGTCGGCTTAGCTTCTTGTACGCTCTTCACCGCTATTCTCGGCGATCCCCTTTTTCAAGGGAGTATCTGAAAGGATGGAGACCCAAAAATCTCTGGGGAAAAGTCGTTCTTACTGCTTTTACCCCTCAATTAAAATAAAACCTGCGGAATTCTCTTCTCTATTCCGACTTTTGGTTCCTACCGTGCTCATACCCCAAGAATGGGAAAAAGCAGAGATCTCTACATTCCATCCTCGCTGAGCATCAAGCGCACAAACCAAGCAGAAAAGGATGCCACGCCGTTGATCACAAGCCGGGTGAGGAACCACATCAAGATGCTCAGGACCGCGATGGCAATGCAGATAATTATCTGCCCCGGCCTGATCGTACCGTCAACCGTCATGGACAAAGTCCCAATGTTCATCAAGGTATGCGCCGGATATCCAAACTGCCGGAGAAGGAACGTATCCACCAGGTAGGCTACTGGGGCAAGCGACATGGCCAACGAAACAAGTGTGAAGACTACAGTAATCGTGAAAGAGGTGATACCCAGTGGCATTTTGAGGAGCAGATAGCTCAGGCTCTTCCAGGTGACCGGATGTTTCAAGCGTGCCACAAAATCCTGCCACCAGCCCGCACCTGTCAGCCGCCTGCGGCTCATTAGCGGCAGCGGGATACCCAGCATTTCCTGGGCGAGAAAGCGCTCAAAGGCCGCCAGACCCCAGATGCTCATGATCGTGCAAAAGAACAGAGGCAAACCTATCCAGATCACCAGTGTACTCACGCTCACCGAGAGGAGTGTCACAAGGACCGAGAAATAGAAGATGCCCAGCGGCAGCGCCAGCAGGTTGTAGAGGACGCTTAATGTCAAGCTCCTTTTACCACTGACGGCGCGAAAACGCATCTCATTGGCCTTCTGACCATAAAGAGGTTGCGCCGTAGATCCTTCAGAGCCAGCATGCACGTTCGGCTCACTCTGCTCAAATTCCTGTTCTGATCCACCATCTCGAGCGTTCTGCTCTTCTTCCCGGTGAATATGCATTTGTTCACTCACGGCTTTCCTCCTGTCAAATTCTGCCTGGTTCCTACTTCTCTTTTTAGGTGCGTGTATGATCGCTATCAGATTTCTTTCCATGGTAATCCCTTCACTAATAGGCCTTTGAGTACTCAAGGGCCTAACATTTCCACCTGGTCAGGGTTAGTAGCAAATTGACGTAAACACCTCTCTTTCAAGATATCAAGGACAAGGTGAATCTGAAACTGGTACAAACCAAGACGCATCCTTCAGGGGTCGCACCTGTTCCTACCAGTCGCAAACCCCATGTTGTGATTTACAGGCAGGTCGCACAGAGATCCCTCTTTCCTTTTCGCCTGCTACTCGCTTTCGCTGTTGAGCGATGACTGCTCAGAAAGAGGTTCTGAAGCCCTTCTACGCCTCTGAAAAGCGGTGAAGGCAACAAACCCTGCAAGAAAGAGCATCCCTGCGCTGCAGAGCCAGGCGAACAGATCTCCCACGTGAGCATAAATCGTCCAGGTCCCTTTCACTGGGACGGAGGCGATCATGGTTTGCTGCGTCGTGAAGTAATCGGTCGCAGCCAGGACATTCCCCTGGTAATCGACCGTCATCGCCAACCCGTTGCTGGTTGGCCGCACCAACGAGTAGCCATTCTCAATGGCGCGGAAGATGGCATGCTGGGTATGCCAGGGATCAATTTCTTGCCAGTCATTGCTGGGCACGAGCATGATATCCACACCCTGGCTTCCCGCCTGGCGCATCAGATCGGTAAAATCCGCGTCAAAACAGATCACATTCGCCAGGAGCCCATAGGGGGTCTCCACAAACGGCACGACGGCATTTCCTGGCTTCGAAAGATCACCGGGAGCGGGATACGCCTTGTTATAGGTCCAGTCCACATGACCCTGGGGATCAACGAGGACGGCTTGATTATAGTAGGTCGCCGGGGGCTGAAAAACGGCCATTCCCATGTCCAGGTAGACACGCGCCTCTCGGGCCAGGGTCTGGCCACGCTCAAGCAGGCTAGTTTTGTCTGTGGCCAGAATATAGGCTCCGATTTCCGGCCAGACAATGATTTTTGCTCCAGCGCGCGCCTCGCGCCGGCTTAGATTCAGCAGTTCGTTGTCGAGGGGGACAAACGCCGAGCGCAACTGCACCAGATCGGCAGGGGTGAACGGCTGGTTCGTCGAAAGGGTACTAATCTCCTGCCGCACCCTTTGGAGCGTCGAACTGGCAGCGTTGATCCCTGCGACGCGAACCGTCTGCGCAGATGGGGGGAAAAAGGCGAGTCGCAGGCTCCCACCCAGCAGGACCAGCGCCAGTAGCCCGCTGTAGAGAAGCGTGACGGCGCGTATCCTGGGCCAGGCAAAGTGCTGCTCCCAGATCCAGTTCCCGACCGAGGCAAACCAGGCGATGAGGAAACTCACTCCGTAGACCCCTGTCACGGAAATGATCTGCAAGAGCGGTACATTGCCGTATTGCGTGTAGGCCAGCGAAAAGACGCTTCCAACGGCGGGCGTAAAGGAAATGAGGTATTCAGCGGCCACGCGACTCAGCGGGAAGAGCAAGGTCGCCAGCAAGCCGCTCACCAGACTGAGCCGAGGCGCGACCAGCCGGTCAAGCAGGTAAGGAAGCGTCAGAACGGTGCTAAAGAGCAGGCCGACCACGATGAGGAGAGGGGTCAGGAGCTGTAACGAGTAGAAAGAGAAGAGCATAGCGAGAGCTGTGGCAAGCCAGACCCCGGCCAGGCCGATGCGCGTCCGACTGGTGCGCATAAAGCGCAGGAGAAAGAAGGGAGCCAGCCAGGCCGCCAGGGCAATATCCCAGCGTCCATTAAATGAGAAGAGTGAGCAGATGGTGCCCAGGACCAGCCAGAGGTATTTCAGGCGAGAAGCCGGTTCCATCTGACGTCGAAAGGAATACTTGTTCATAAAATCCCTCAACCTTTCTTTTTTCTCCCAGAACGGCAAACCTAGCTTGAGGCGAGCGTGCAACCATCTCATGTTTCTCCTTGCCTTGAGCGTCACGCAAGGCAGATTTGCCATTCTGGGTTTTTTTCTTTGCTGTTCGCTTGCTCACTCGCATTGCCTGCCAGCGTGCTTTTTGGCGTGGTCTTGAGCCGAGTGAGCCTGTTCTACTCCTTACTTTCTGCTTCATGTGCCGCGACCGGGAGATCGGAAGAGACGGAGCGCCACTTTTCGTGCTAAGGCAGCTCCTCGCCCTCCAGCGAGAGCAAGGTCAGGCCAAGGGTACGAATCCTCAGAAGAATCCCATAGAGGGCGGCCTGGTCTCTGAGAAAACCAGCAAGCAGGGACGTGCCGCCTTCTTCTTGCACAATCTCTAATCCCTCGAACCATTCCTGCCAGGATGGGTCCAGATGCCCTTTGACACGGATGTGATACCTCATGTTCTTGGTTGCTCCTTTTGGAGGACTGCTGCTAAGAACAGCATACAGGTTTCTCGCACTCCTAGGCAGTAGCCGAAAGGATACCATGATGAGTATTTCGAAGGCGGGAGTAAGGACAAGGAGCAAGGCGCGGAGAGGAGACAAAAAGATACCCTGGGTGAAGGGGCAGAAGCATCCATACGCCAAGCAGAATAATCGATGCCGTCTTCCAAACAGAGCCAAAGGGGAACTAGAGCAGCGCGTACTCCCGCGCGCGTGCAATGGCTTGTGTCCTATTCGCGGCTCCGAGCTTGCCCAGAATATTGGAGACATGTTTCCTCGCGGTTGAAAGCTCGATCACCAGCTGGTTGGCGATGTGCTGGTTGGATGCACCCTCTGCCAGCAGACGGAGGACGCGTTGCTCCTGGGGAGTCAGCGGCTCAAGCAGCAACGAGGTGCTGCTCGCCGGGAGGACATCTTGTTGGGTAGGGGTTGAGGAGAAGGCACGCAAGAGGGCACGCACATAAGAAGCAAGCGCTTGCTCTCGCAAGTTTGGCAACAGGGTTTTCAACAAGCTTTCCATGGCCTGGCCTTCGTCCAGAAAGAGGCGTTGATAGCCCTCTCGCCTGGCCCTGGTCAGAGCTTCCAGCAGCGCCTGGTGGGCCTGCACGCGTTTGCCGCTCGCTTCGTATGCCAGCGCGAGAACGACCAGGATCTGCAGTTCACTGTGCAGGCGACCATTGGAGCATGCCCTCTGCTTCCAGGGTTCGAGCACGCCGAGTACGACTTCCGGCTGCCCTTCTGCGAGATGCAGATGAGCCAGGAGCAAGGCCTCCTCCTCCCATCTGACGTGAGGGAAAAAGTCGACTTCTTGTCGAGGGGAGGCGGCCCACTGCTGCGCTGTCGCCAGGTCTCCCATCTTGAGCGCCAGCCAGGCCTGACACATCTGGATCTCTCGGAGCATTTCCAGTCGGTGCGCCTGCGCCGCGAACTCGCACAGGCTCTCCCATGCCTGGTCCGCTTTCCCGCACGTGTGCAGCAGGCGCACCTGCAGCAGCAGCCCAGGAATCAGCATGTGGAGCCAGAGAAACTGGCCCTGAGACAGCGCCTGGTGCAAATAGTGCTCTGCCTCTGCGAGGGTATCCCGTTCGTAGGCAAGCGCAGCCAGGTCGTAAAGAGCCAGGCACGCGTAGGAGGTCTCCCTGTCCCCCGTCCACTCGTCCGAACTGGCGAGCGTCCGGCGAAAGTAGTGGGCAGCCAGATGCAGTTCTCCGCTGGCAAAGCACACATCGCCCAGTAAAGCCATGGCGATCTGCATGTTGGGGATCCATCCAACGCTTTCACTAAGGGCCAGCCCTTGCCGCAGGAGTTGCCGGGCGAAAGGACTCTGGTCGGAAAGGGCTGCTTCTGCTCCTCGTATGATGAGACAGCTCCCGCGCCAGTGCCGATCGTCCTCGGGGAGCAGGGAGAGGGCCTGCCGGGCCAGCGCAAACGCGTGAGCAAAAGCTCCCTGGTGGGCGTTGAGCATGGCGCGTAGGGTCAGCACCGCGCCGAGTCCAGCCTGATTGGAAGCTGCGCGATATCCCTGCTCCGCCCATTGCAGGGGTGTATTGGCCTGCTCCAGGGTATGCGGCCCGCGCTGCGAGGCCAACTCTCCCGGCGAGGTCAAGTCTGCCGCGAGCGCATCCATGAAACTGAGCAGCGGGCGTGCGCGCAGCTCCTCTTGGGGGAGGCGCGCTAGCCAGCGGTGCAAGGTATGATACTCGTTGCGCCAGATTCCTGAGTCGATGCAGCGCTCGAGCAGGTCGGCTGCGTAGGCAACGTCCTCGGCTCCGAAGGCATAGGGAATGGCCTCATGCCAGAGTCCCTGCGCTGCATACCAGGCGGCAGCACGTTGATGCAACAGAGGGACTTGTTCTGGTTGGCTCGCCTGCAGACGCGCAAGCAGCGCCTCACGGAAGAGCGGGTGAAAGCGATACCACTGCCGCTCTTCATCGAGCGGCACCAGAAACAGGTTGGCCCGCTCCAGGAACTCCAGTCTTTCCTGAGAGGCGGTCTCCTCAGTCAGTGCCTGGCACAAGGAGGCGTTCATCCGGGGAAGCACTGCCACGTGGAGGAGGAAACGCTGGATGGCAGCAGGCTGGCGCGCCAGGATCTCCTCCTGCACATAGTCCAGGAGGAAGCGATGACTCCCGCTCAACAGCTTGAGAGAGGCAGAAGGGTTGGCATGCCCACGCAGAGAGAGGGCCGCCAGTTGCAGGCCCGCGATCCAGCCTTCGGTGCGCTCAGTGAGCAGCACGACGTCTTCCTCTTCAAGGTGCAACCCCATCGTCTGGCTGAGGAAGAGGGCTCCGTCTTGCTCACTGAAACGCAGATCGCTGTCCCGGATCTCAATCAGCTGTCCTCGTGCCCGCCATCGTGATAAGGCCAGTGGCGGATCAACGCGACTGGAGAGCGCCAGGTGCAGCGTGCCTGGGAGATGATCAAGCAAGAACAGGAGTGACTCGTGAATAGCCGGTTCTTCGATCACGTCATAGTCATCCAGGATAAGCACGGCGTCCTCTGAAAACGCGGCCAGGTCGTTGATCAGGAAAGTGAGGGTCGTGATCAGCTGAGGCGGCTGGAGTGATTGCAGCAGGGAGAACGCTGCTTCACCGAGCGTGGGAAGGCACGTGCGCAGCGCCGTAATGACAGCGACCCAGAAGCGTGTCGGATCGTTGTCCTGTTCATCCAAGGAGAGCCAGGCGACGTGGCCAGGAGTCTGGCTGGCCCAGGCAGACAGGAGCGTGGTTTTTCCAAAGCCTGCGGAGGCACACGCCAGAGTTAGCAGGGCTTTCGTCCCTTCATCAAGCGAGCTGAGCAGGCGAGAGCGGGCAACGTAATGAACAGGCAGACCCGGAATGTGGAATTTGGTGGCGAGCAAAGCGGGCTGAGTTCGGTCTGTTTGCGGCTCCGAACGAGGCGGCAGCGGAGCCGACACATCTGAGGACACCGATGGCTCACGGGGAGATCCCTCGACTCTGCATGCGAGCTGCCGGGCAGCATTCCGTAAGCATTCGAGCGTGAGCCTGGAGGAGGCCCCCAGATAGGAGCGGAAAAGCTGACCCTGCCGACGACGGTACGCATACCAATACCAGCCACCGCGTCGATTGCTTGAACGAGCCTTGTGAGCGGTAAATGTTCCCTCGTCATTTCTGAAAGAGAAAGAATGCACCTGTTCCAACCAGGCATACCAGGCAGGAGAGCCAACCGGGATCGTGATCGCCTGGGCTTCTCCTTGATACACGAGGATCGTGTCAGAGACCACGCCACTCCTCTTAGATGGCTGTTCCATAGACGGTTCTTCTCCTCGCATGAGGCATGAGTACGAATGAAAGGCCACACACTCTGTCCCTGGCTGTTCTAGAACAGCCAGGGACAGAGGAAACATACCCCTGGCAGTTCTAGAACGGAGTATACCACTGCTCGCAAAAATCCTCAAGAGATCTCCGCGAGCTTACGTGAGAGGAAGCTGGCAGGAAAGCGAAAAACATCTACAGCAGTCAGACTAAGCCGAAAACTCTTCTTATCGGTTCAGTTCTGGCTAGGATCGCTGTGTTATCGGCAGAGTTGACCATTTTATTGCCCAAAAAACTCTACCGATAATGCAACTGTGCCGATAACTGACCAGGGTCTCACGCCACTGCCTGTTCTTGCGCATCTAGACAAGGAAGACCAGTTCCCTGTACCCGGAACAACAGGCGGCGTCCATCCGGTAAGTGTGGTTGTGCTTGAGCTACCTTTGTACACACCGCATGCAAGTCTCGGTTCAGAGTACAATCATTGAATGGCTTTAGCTCGACACTCACGCAGTCTGTTTCCCAATGCACTCGACCTGGCAACTGAAAGAAGACTTGTAAGCGGTGCCAACTGGCATGAGCGTACTCTGCTGGAAAATAGTGATCACGCGCCCACATCCCCAGATTCGCCAGCGCTACCTTGCAGACCGTCATAATCTGATCCTTGCGGTTGTCCAGCTCGTACATCTCACGTTCCTGTTGCTCCAACTCCTCAATAGCTCGTAGCAGTTCACGCTGTTCTCGGCAGTACTTCTCACATTTGGCAAACTCTTGGTTACTGGTATGGTACGCTTTCCACTGTCGCTGCTGGTACTCCTCGATCTCAGCATCTGCAATGGCCTTTTCCTCCTTGATGGTTTTGCGCAGGAGATAGCGGTCCATGTCTTGCCGCTCCAATTCTATCTGATGGTCGTTGAGGACGCGGTACAGTTCCGTCGCCCGCTCTTTGGTGAGTTGACAGCGTTTCCTGTAGAGCTTACTTGCATTGTGCATGCGTTTGCGGGCTCCATCGGTCCAGCGTTGCACATTGTCAAGCCGCTTTTGGAGCGCTTCCCGCTTTTTGGCGACCTCGGAATTGATGACTGGCGACTTGCCATAGCCATGATTGACATCGAGACCCAGAGGGATCAGCCAGTCCCGGATAGCATTCTCTTGTACGGGCCAGCGTCTCGTGTATGTTTGGGCCAGTTCGACAGCATCTGCTTGCGTTGCCGTCGTTACAATTGGAATCAGCTTCGGCACAGTTGGTGCCGCCGGGAGTGGTATCGCTTTCCATCCCTCGTCCAGCCAGTATTCATGTGTTCCATCAGGTTTCTCATCCCACCTACGCGGTCTGTCCTCATCCTTTGATTGCTCTTCACAGGGGACGTGACGACAGAGGTCGCGGATGAGCGCCACGCGCAGTTCCAATTCCTGCCCACGATGCTCAGGTAATGAGATGCTGAAGCGAGCTAAGGCAACTTCGCGGGTCACTTGTCCCTGTCGATCCACCCGCAGTGGGAGAAACTCCCCCACCTCCCGGAACGACTCCAATCCGCTGTATTGGTCCGTTCGCAACACCGTAATCACTGTGCGCCCTTCGCTTGCCAATGCTGCCAGGAATTCAGCTGCCATACCCTCTCGATCCACCACCACTCGCTCTACGCTGTGCAGGCCCGCCGCCTGCTCGTAGCGCGTGATCATGGCTGGCAGTCCCATCGTCAAATGCTGATCTCCTCGATGCGTTGTCACCAACAAGGGACGACCTTCTTGGTCGTGTAAGACCACCAGTGCGCGACAGCCGAGAATTTTGCCTTGTCGTCCGACTAACCCACGTGGAATCAGATGATCGGCCAGGGAGTTACGCTTTTTTGCAAAGCTTGCGCATCTGATGTGCAACAGGTTCTTGCTCTTGTGATTTGACCATCTTCTTGCCTTTGGCGACGCCGTGCTTCCTCGCTGGCGCTGATCACCCTTCCGATCCAAGGAGCGGCCCAACAATGTGAGCGAACCGAGCCAGGAGGTGCGCGATCCAGGGAAGCCGTAAGAGGGGGCGCAACCGCTCCAGCAGTTCATGAATGAACTGCAAGAGAGCCTCGGTCTGGCGTCTCTCGGGGCTGAGATCCTGGAGCCAGAACAGAACCAGAGCCAGTTGCAAGCCATAGAGAATCGTCGCCAGATCCTCTACCTGCGAGGCACGAGGGATATCCCCGGCACGCTCCACCAGGAGACGATAGCTTGCACGTGCTCGGCGGCGAACTTCCGCTCCCTCCTCGCCGAAGACCCCGGCGCGCGAGAGGGGATTGAGGGCCGCCCCAGATAAGGCGACCAGCGTTAAGCGATGTGGCGTCATGACTTCCAACAACTCGTGCATGAGTTGATGAAAACGGTCGGCGATGGAGGTCGCAGGGAGGAGCGGAATCAGCTCCTCTAACTGGAGCACCAGCCAGCGGTACAATTCCAGGACGAGATCCTCTTTGCTGGCAAAATACCGATAGGTCAGTCCCAGTGAACACGAGGCCTCTGTCGCGATCTCGCGCATGGTGGTCTGATCATAGCCTTTCGTTGCGAACAGACGCCAGGCTGTCTCCATGATGCGCTGCCGCGTCATGAGCGCTTTCTGCGTAAGCTTCTGCGTTTCTCGTGGCTCACGTGTCTCACGTGGCTCAGGTGCCTCAGGCAATTTCATGCTGCTCTCCTCCAGACGATTCTGCCCGCACCCAGAAGCACGAGCACCCTGGCTACCAACTCCCCATCCGCGAGTCGGTGTCCAACCCTTGACTTCAGCATAACGCATATGTTAGGCTTTTAGCAAGTGAACATTGTTCATTTTTGTAAATCTGGCTGATCACCAGGCAGGTCATTGGTGCGCGCTACGTGCCTGCGAGGTGCCTGGTGATCATCAAGAGATGGAGTTTTCGTATGTTTTTGCACAGAGACAATCTGGCCAGGTGGAATCATGTCAGCCTCGGCCTTGGGGGAGGTGTCTGGGGAGGAATCATGTTCGCTTACCTGTTCGGTGGGACCCAACTGAATATTCTGGAGATCATCCTCTTGCTGGCGTTATTCGTGATCGCTCCGTTAGCTCTCCCCCTTGTTTTCTCCTGGAGTGAAGGCTCTTGGTCTTCGCACTGGGCTGCATCGGTCGTGTTTCTCCAGCCACTGGTCGCTCTGCTCGGGGCTATCTCCTTCTTTCTTCCTGCGGGGCCGCTGGCTGCTGTGTTTGCCGCTGTCTGGGATGGATTTACCGGCCTGCTGGCGCTGCTGGGCCTGGCTCAGCTCTGCCAGATGCAAAGGCGACATCGTCTCTCGCTCGCCGATCTCTGCCTGGCAGGAGCGCTCCTCTACCTGCCAGCAGGCGGGGCATGGATGGTGCTGGCATGTTGGGGGTTGCAGCCACTAGGCTTTGGCGTGCACACCGATCTGCTCACGGCAGTTCATTTTTACGTGATTCCCCTGGCCGCACTGGTTATCACAGGGCTGACCGGGCAGGCTCTCTACAACAGCCCGGCGACACATCGGGGGATATACTGGACAGCCTATCGCATCGCGGCGCTCGGTGCCCTGATCGATCCGCTGCTGGTCGCTGCCGGGCTGACCAGTACCCAGATCACCGGCCTCTCTTATCTCTCCACGGCACCAGCTGACCTGCTGGCCCTTAGCCTGATTCTGCTCGCGCTGTTGGGTCTACGTTTTATTGTGCCCACAACCGCTTCCCGGTTCGCGCAGATCCTCCTGGTATTGTCGTATCTGACGGTCGTTTTTACCATGCTGGTTGCCGGCGTCTATGCTCTCGGCGAGGCCACAGAAGCATGGACCATCACTATCAATCAGATGATTGCGATTCATGGGCTAGAGAACGCGCTGCTCTTTGGTTGCGGTGGATTGCTTGGCTGGCGTATTAGAGCGAGGCAGGAGAGCCGGAGCAGCATGAGAGGTAAGCAATGCGCGTGATCATTCCTGGCGGCACCGGGCTGATTGGGCGCGCGCTCGCACATCTTCTTGCTCCGCAAGGATATGAGGTCATTATCTTGAGCAGATACCCGCAACAGGCAGCCCGCTTGCTTTCCCAGCAAGGCTTGCCACAGATCCAGACGGTTGGCTGGGATGCCACATCTGCGCAAGGATGGGGCAAGCTGCTGACCAGTGAGTGCGCCATTGTCAATCTGGCGGGGGCGACGCCGGCTCACTGGCGCTGGACGCGGGCGTATCGAGCGCGCATTCTGGAAAGCCGTCTGCGCGCCGGACAGGCGGTGATGCAAGCGATGGAGCGCTATGGGCCGCCAGAGGTGCTGGTACAAGCCTCAGCTTCGGGATACTACGGGGATCGCGGACAGGAATTGCTGACCGAGACCAGCTTGCCTGGTCAGGGCTTCCGCGCGCGGGTTTGTCAGGAGTGGGAGGCATCGACCGCTCACGCTCCGACCAGGCGCTGTATCGTCCGTACTGGGCTGGTCCTCGACCTCCATGCCGGTGCCTTTCCTCCACTGGTGCAGTTTGCTCACGCACTGGGGAGTCAGGTGGGCAGCGGGCACCAGTGGCTGCCCTGGATTCATCGTGTAGACGTGGCCCGTGCCATCCAGTTTCTGCTGGACCAGCGCCAGCTCTCCGGCCCGTTCAATCTCTGTGCGCCGGAAGGAGCGACCAATCGAGCGTTTCTGCGCGCGGTCCAGGCCGTTTTGCGGCGACCTCCTCTGTTCCCACTGCCCGCGTTCGTGCTCCGAGCAGTGTTGGGAGAACTCGCGACGGTGATGCTGGACAGTCAACATCTTGTACCTGAACGCCTGACGCAGGAGACCTTCCCGTTTGCGTATCCCACACTCTCGCAGGCACTCCACCAGTTGTTGGGCGAGCACGGTGGTTCTCCCGTTGCAAAGCGGAAGGTCCATAGCTGATGGTTGAACAGTTTTGTTTGTCGGAAAGAAAGCATGAACCCAATGAACCAACGTATCCTGCTCATTGGAGCTTTTCTCGTGATGGTGCTCCTTGTGGGAGCGACAACCATCTTCTTTTCGTCCTGGCTCGCTGTCTGGCAGAACGCGGACGCTTCTCATACGGCATCCACGGCAATCCCAACCGTGATCCCCACGCCGACCGATGCACCAACTCCTCCCCCGATACCATCTCCGACGCCCACCCCACCACCCCTGGTCAACGGGTCATCAGCGTTCTTGGTCGACGTCACCTCCGGTCGCGTGCTCCTGGATGTCAACAGCCATCTCCGTGTCTCTCTGTGGAGCACCACGAAGATCATGACGGTGCTGCTGGCGATTGAATATCTGCCGATGGACCAGATTGTGACGATCCAGCAGGCAGAGCTAGATGAAGTGCCCAGTGGCACGAGCGTAGCCCAGTTGCGGGTGGGCGACCAGATGAGCATCCTGCATCTGCTCTATGCCCTGCTGCTGCCATCTGGCAGCGATGCTGCAGTCGTGCTGGCGCATGCCGTCTCCGGAAATACCGCCAGCTTTGTGGCGTTGATGAACGCGAGAGCCGCGCAACTGGACCTGCGCGACACACACTACGCCAATCCCTATGGCGCGGACGATCCCATGCACTTTTCGAGTGCGGCTGATCTGGTGAAGCTCGCGACCGTGGCGATGAAGCAGCCCATGTTTGCCCAGATCGTCTCGACCCCATCGTATCATCTCGATGCGAATCTCTCGCATACCGTCTACACGTGGCAGAACATTCTCACCCCATTTTTGCAGAGCTATCCAGGAGCAAAGGGAATCAAAACGGGGTCAAATGCGGATGGAACGGACTGGTGCATGGTTTTCTCCGCCGCTCGTCATGGGCATCTGCTCATTGGGGCCGAGATGCAGGCTCCCTCCGAGGATCAGGTGTTTACCGATGCAGAGAACATCCTTGATAGGGGCTTTGCCTCCGAATAGCAAGGTGATCGGAGGAATGACTGACCAGGAAGCACGTCCATTCGTGCGACGCCGAAGTTCCTTTGGGGCATGCCCCTGGGAGTACATTCTCTACACAGACGGTTTTCAGACCTGTAGCGCGCCGCCAGCACGGACCACGTACGCACTCCGGCAACAGGAAAGACGGAGGGAAGATGATGGAGATGATGCCCCTGCCATGCGCGGTGACACCAGACCAACGCCAAGCAGCCAGGCGAGAGGTCGTTCGACAGATGGAACAGGGAATGACTGCCACAGAAGCACGCCGAACCCTCCCTGTTCCGATGCATCGCACGACGGTCTATCGGCTGCTCAAGCGCGTCGAGCGTGAAGGGGAGCAGGCTTTGGCTGAGCGGCGTCACGGATACCCCACGAAGCTTCGTGGGGAGGTTCTGACGTGGATGTTGGACTATTGCCAGAACCACCGTACCGCCGCAAGCCGCGAGGTCCAACGCCTGGTGGCTGAACGCTTTGGGCTCTCCGTGAGTGTCAGTCAACTCAACCGCGTGCGCGCCGCTCACGGCCTGAGCCGCCAGGCACCGCCACGAGAAAAAACGCCAAAAACGGGCCTCATGATTGCCTCAGCAGGGAGTCACGGTAAGAGAAAAAGCAGCGCATCTAGCCTGCAACGTGTTTCTTCCGCCAAGCTCTCATTGCTGAAAGGGATAGCCAGCCGACGTCACAGGATCATCACAAAAGAGCCAGACACTCCCACTTGCCCGCATTTCCTCTTGACAGGATTATCCTCTTTGACTATTATGTAAGTAGTTACTTGCAAAGAGGAGGACCGATACGATCAGATCGGGAGAGGAGACCACCATGGCAGCGCCTGAAGGCAGACAAGGGCGAGCACGTGATGCCAAGCTGGCACGTGATGCGATCCTGGACGCGGCGGAGGCCGTCTTCGCCGAACATGGGTTTGATGGAGCACGCAGCGAGGCCATCGCGCACGTCTCAGGCTACAACATCAGCTTGCTCTTTCGGTACTTTGGCGATAAGCTTGGCCTCTATGGAGAGGTCCTCAAGCGTGCTGACCGCGAATTGGATGCCCTGCTGGCACACGGACTCGCCCCTTTGCTTGCTGATGGCACCTTCTCCTCCCATGCGCACGGGTTCAGAACCTTTCTCGAAACGCTGGTTCAAACGCTGTTTGATTACCTGATCGAACATCCACGCTTCCTGCGTCTTCTGACCTGGGAGATGGCCGAGGGTTGGCAAACGTACGCGCAGATCGTTTCACACCTTCCGACCAGGAATGTTGAGCAGTCCGAACCTTTCTTCGCCAAGCTATGGAGCGCGGGATTCCTGCGCTCTGACTTCTCTCCGCTGATCCAGCTGACGCTGGTCTTCCAGATCTGCCAGTCGTATCTCGCCTTTCTGCCCCTGTACCAGCTGTTGCTCCCAGGTGAGGATGTCTCCTCTGCGGGCGCGCTCGCACGCGGACGGGACTACCTTGTGGCCTTGATAGTCCAGGGGATGGTGGGAGGGTCCTGAGGATGACGCAGCCGGAGCAGAAAGACGAGAGGAGGACCTGGAACAGGCCCGAGACGAGAAACGACGACACCAGAGGAGAGCAATGACAGAGAAAGCAGGCGTGCATGATGCAAGAGAACGTGATCAGTCGGGCGAATGAGGCACGCCTTCAGGAATATCGGGACTCTTCTTTCTCCGGTGTTTTTTCACTTGCGCCAGGAATCTGCTCTGACTAACCGTGTGAATATGGCTACTTCTTGTTGGCCAGCATGAAGCGTGATGTCACGCTTCATTGAGAGAGGAGAGCAATGATGATCGGTAAAGCGAATGAGACGCTCATTCAGGAATATCTCGAGATAGCCGCTGTCAGCGACGATATTGACCTTTGGACAAAACTCATCACGGATGATTGCGATTTCGTCGTGATGCCGGGCGGCTATACCTTTAGGGGGTCCCCGGAGGTTGCATTGTTTGCCAAAACAGCGGGCGGCATGAGAACCCACGACAAGGAGAATACTATTCGGATCACGAACTGGTTTACGGACGGCGAGAAGCTCTGCGTGGAGTACACCCACGGCTTCAATTCTCTCTTTGGATTGCGCATCAAGGTGAAAGATGCTGGTTCGTTTTGCTTAGTGTTCCATATGCGCGAGGGAAAATTCGACAGCGTTCGGGAGTTTATCGATACCGGAGGCGTCTTGAAAAGCTTGTTGAGCGGGTTCATGCTGGGATTCATCGTGTGGCGAACGAAAAGGAAAATCAATCGCCTAGCGCTTAAAAGGCCGTAGGCTAAAAGATTGCGGCGAAATGTCATTTCTCAGTGAAGAAAGACCGTTTCCCAGAGAACTTACCACGCTCCCAAGCGCTTGGAGCCTTGTGTCACCCAGCGTGGTTGGGAGGCTCACCAGATGACTCTTCTTGATCATGTCTTGGCCTGGAACTGAGAAGGAACGAGGAGCGAGAGGAATGCAAATGCCCGTCACCCCAGAACAGCGTCAGGCAGCCAGGCGGGAGATTGTCCGGCAGGTGGAGCAGGGAACAACCGTCTCGGACGCACGGAGGCTCTGCCCTGTCCCGATGCATCGCACGACCGTGTATCGGCTCCTCAAGCGAACTCATCGCGAGGGCGAGCAGGCTTTCATCGAAGGGCGCCACGGACACCCCGTCAAGCTGCGCGGGGAGATTCTCAGCTGGGTGACGGACTACTGCCAGAGCCATCCTTCGGCCCCCAGCGCAGAAGTGCAACACCTCCTCGCTGAGCGCTTTGGTCTCTCAGTGAGCGTCAGTCAACTGAACCGGGTGCGAGCTGCTCATGGCTTGAGTCGCCAGTCGGTGCCACGAGAAAAAAAAGCTGAAAACCGGCATGGTGATCGCGTCCGGCTCTCATGAACAAGCCGGTGGATTGCTTCTGTTGGCAGCAGCTACCGAGACCGGCCTGCTCGCGCAGTTAGAGCAGGCTCTGCCACCTCCACCAGTTCCACCAGCCCCTGCTTGCTTTCCCCTGGCAGGCAGTTCAGCAGTCCGCAGACGCCTGCTACTCACCGTGCTGTTTCTGGATTCGGTTGGCTTACAACGCACCTGGGATCTACGCGGCTATACCGCGGATGGTCTGGCGCTGCTCACCGGACGGACGCGAGCCTATGGCTATCGCTACACGGAAGCCTTTTTATCGCAGGTGGCTGACACCGATGGAGCAGGGCGCTTCACGGATGCCCTCGCGTCCTGGACCACCCACCTCTGGCATGCACCAGGAGAAAACACGGGAGGAGCCGAACACCCGCACGCGTTGACCTGCTATGTGGACGGGCATCGCAAACCGGTCTACAGTGAGGTGCTCATTCCGCGAGGATTGATCGGGCGTCTGGGCGTGATCTTGGGCTGCCGAGCGCTCCTGTTGCTGCACGACGAGCAGGGCCATCCCCTGTTCGTCACCACCCATCGGGGAGATCAGCATTTGACAGCGGGAGTCCCCGCGTTTCTGGCACGCTATGAACAGCATGCAGCGCACCGTCAGTGACACGTATGATCGTGGATCGCGAAGGCATAGCGACCGAATTCCTGGCGAGCTTGCACGTCGAGGGACGCAGCGTGGTCACGATCTTGCAGACGAATCAGTATCGAGATCTCTCTTCCTTTTCCGACGTGGGAACCTTTGTGCCGTTGAGCACAGACATTCACGGGCAGGTCATCCGCGAAGTAGCTCCGGCGCGCATTACCTTGCCACGCGAAGACCATCCTGACGCCCCGCTGTGTTTACAGGTGGCGCTTATTCGCGACCTGCACCGGCTGGTTCCAGTTCAGCCTGATCCAGAAGAGGCACGGTTCCCGTCACGTTGGGACACAGACCTGCCACCTGATGAGCGGACCTGGTGGCGCGAGGGCTGGCAAGCCACCGCCGCTCCTGCCAAAGAGATGACGACCAAGCTGATTCCCATTGTGACCACAGCCCAGACCCAGTCCATTGATGCCATCGAGCTTGCCCAGACCTATATTCATCGCTGGCCTGCCCAAGAAAATGTGATTAAGGATTATCTCCGGCCTCTGGGATTGGATACCAACCACGGATTTGCGAAGGTCGCGGTGGAGAATTCGGAGGTCGCCAAACGACGAACGCGCCTGGAGCAGCGTCTCGCCAGGCTCAAACAATGGGCACAGAGCGCAGGGAAGCGAGAGGCACAGGCCAGCCGACGACGGGAGCGGCTGCGAAAAACCTTCACGAGCCGCAGCAAGGAATTATACCAGGAATTGTGGGCGTATCAGCGTACCCTGGAAGAGCAAGAGGTGGCCGATTACGTGCTGCGACGGGAGATCAAGGAGCGCAAAGCCGTCGCGGATGCCGAGTTGGAACAGCTCCGCGTCAAAGAATGGCGGGCGTATGAACAATGCAATGCTGAGTTCCGCAAACAGGAACGCTACTGCAAAGAACAACGAGAGGTCTTGCGTGCATTAGAAGAGCTGAAAGCACAGGAGAAAACCATGTATGAATTGGATCACCGGAAGGATCAGGTCATGACTGTGTGTAAAGTGGCGTTGGCGAATCTGGCGATGTGGGTTCGTGAGCACTATTTTCCGCCATCCTATGCGCAGGCAACGTGGCGGCGGTTGCTGCCGTTTTTTCAGCTCCCCGGTACGATCACACACGACGCTCATCTGGTTCAGGTCGAACTGTGTCCGTTCAACGACCGCGTGCTCAATCGGGACTTGGCACTATTGTGTGAACGTGTCAATCAGACGTCTCCTCGCCTGCCCGATGGACGCCTCCTCTCGTTCACCATCCGTTCCTCGTGTTGCATTCTTCCTGCGCAGAAGAGAGCCAAAATACCGTGACTTCCTGATGAGGGATCGCTCAAAGTGGAGCACCAGGCCGTCACACTTGCACAGTACAGCGTTGGACGAGAGTCAGATCGCAAGCATGTTCAAAAGGTGAGCAACCCGCGCTTGGTGGAGACGCCATTTCG
>Ga0207646_10003144_pt1 | contig 18921 bp, 19 predicted proteins | sample KBSK5502metaG_FD_184343 | JGI IMG/M metagenome (GOLD analysis project Ga0207646, IMG submission 184343) | Corn, switchgrass and miscanthus rhizosphere microbial communities from Kellogg Biological Station, Michigan, USA - KBS K5-50-2 metaG... | ecosystem: Host-associated > Plants > Roots >...
GGAGCTGGACGAGGCCTGGAAACGGGAGAAGGCGTCCCTCAAGGCGCAGCTCGAGGAGGCCCGCAAGGCGGCCGGGAGCGGGCCGCCGACCAGCCAGGTCCTTGCCCGGTACGAAGCCGAGAAGCGCGCCATGCAAGCGCAGCTGGACAGCCTCCGAAACGACCTGGCGGCGAGCGGCAAACACAAGGACATGGCACCGGCGCTCTCACAGGCCAAGCGCGACTTCGAGGCCAAGTTCCGCGTCATCTACGACCAGAGTCACGACCTCAACTCACCGCTCAACGCGATCCTCGGATTCAGCGAGATCCTGCTCGACGAGAAGGCCAATAAGACGACGCCGGAAGAGCGGCGCGAGTTCGTCGCCCATATCAACGAGAGCGGGAAGCGGCTCGTCGAACATATCCGTGAGCTGATCGAGTTCGCCAAACAGGAAGCGGGCATCCAGGAGCGCCCGGTACAGATGATGCCCCCGGTCGGGACCGGGACCAAGCCACCCATCATCCTGGTGGCCGACAACGACCCGGCCGTCAAGGAGCGGATCGAGCCGTTCCTCAGGCACGCCGGCTATGAAGTCGTGATCGCCGCGAGTGCCCAGGAAGCGCTGCGCAAGGCGGTCCAATTGCAGCCTCTGGCCGTTCTCATCGATACGCAGCTGCCGCCCAACGGCGGCAGCGGGCTCGTCTATGACTTGCGGCGCGAGTCGAAGACTAAAGACATCCCGATCGTGCTGACCTCCAAGGTCAACAAGGAATCGCTCGCCTTCGACATCGGCCAGGCGGACTTCCTGACCAAGCCGATCGACCGCCAGCAGCTGCTCCAGATGATGGTGAAGTTCGACCTGCTCGCCGACGGCAAGCGCGGCAAGAAGACGCCGTCATCCATCCTGATCGTGGACGACGACCCGCAGAACATCCGCCTGATCAAGGCCATGCTCAAGCCGTTCAACATCGAGGTCATGGTCGCCGACGGCGGCAAGGCGGGTGTCGAGATGGCGCTGAAGAAGAAGCCGGACCTCATCATCCTCGACTTGATGATGCCGGAGGTCGATGGCTTCGACGTCGTCTCCAGGCTGAAAGAGGACCCGGCGGCGAGCCAGATCCCCATCCTTATCTATACGGCCAAAAACATCACGAGTGAGGACCGCGAGCGCCTCCAGGGGAACATCCAGTCGATCATCCAGAAAGGGGACTTCGGCAAAGACCGCTTCCTCGAGATGATCAACAACCTCCAAACCAGCCAGGCCGCCTAGGACCGGCGGGCCGGTATGACTGCCCTCGATCGCCAGCTCGTCCGGCTCCGTTTCGCCGCGCTCGCGATTCCTTTCGGCCTGCTCTTCTGGCTGCCGTCGGCATCGGTGACGGTCACCATCATCCTCGCCGGCTTAATGGCCGCCTACAACGGCGTGGCGTTGCTCGCGATTCGCCGGCAGGCGGCGCTGCGGTTCTCCCGGCCGACGGCCGTGCTTCTGCTGGTCCTCGACCACGCCGTCGTCAGCGCCTGGATCTTGCTCTTCGCCACCCCCTCCTCGAGCCTTCCCTACCTGCTCTATGCGCTGGTTGCCGCCGAAGCGGTCCTCCGGTTCGAGCTATGGGGCGGGATCGGCACCAGCCTCTTCTTCACGACCGGCGTCATCCTCTTCCAGACGAGTGATCTCGGGCTCGCCGTCTCGGTCCGTGACTCCGTGCTCCGCGCCATCCCGACGGTCGCCGCCATCACCGGCTTGGGTGCGGCAGTGCGCGCGATGAACACCGAGATTCGGGGCACGCGGCGGCGCCTCGATCAAACGGAGCAATTGCGGAATGTGCTCGGCGAACTGGTCGGACAGCTCGACGTACCGCGCATGCTCAATACCGTGATCCGCTGCGGCATGGAGCTGCTCCAGATGGACTCAGGTGCCATCGTCCTGCTGGACGAAGATCGCGGCGTTTTCACCTTGCGCGCCGCGGTCCGCCTGGCAGGGGCGGTCGAGGGGGAGACGGTCTCCTTAGCTGACGGCATCGTTGGGCGTGTGGTCCGCGAGAAACGCTTCGTCATGCTGGCCGAGCCGCCACTCTTCGACCTGGCCGCGCTCAATGCGGCCGGCTACGCGCGCGCCTTCGGCTCTCCGGTTTTACTCGAAGGTAAGGTCTACGGCGTGCTGCAGCTTCAGACCACGGATGATCAGCGCCGCCTGACCCGATGGGAGGTGGAGGCGCTCGAGGTCCTCTCGCAGCAGCTGGCGGTGGCGCTTCGCAACTTCCGCCTCTTCGAAGAAAGCGAGAAGCGCTCGCGCCGCCTGGAGCTTCTCAACCAATCGATCGACCAGATGAACCAGAAGCTCTTCGAGCCCGAGCTGCTCGATGTCGTGGCCACCACGCTCACCGGCAACCTCGGGTTCGCCGCGGCCCAGGTGTGGCTGCTGGAAGCAAGCGACGGCGCACTCTGGCGGCGTGCCAGCCACCACACGACGGAAAACCCGCCACCGGTTCCCGGACGGGTGGAGCGGGGCATGAGCGAGATCGGCCAGGTTGCCGAACTGCGAGTGCCGATCGTGACCAACGACCCCGCTAACCACCGGCAGGTTGCCCTCAATCCCTGGATGACGGAGGAAGGCATCCAGGCGTTCGCCGGCTTTCCGCTGGTGGTCAGCGATCAGCTATTGGGCGTGCTCGCTGTCTATCACCGTCGTCCGCTCGACCGCAACACGATCGAGTTGCTGACCCTGTTCGCGCAGCACGCCGCCACCGCCATCCAGGAGGCGCACCTCTTTCACCTCGCTACCGAACAAACGGCGCGCCTCACCGCGCTCAACCTCGAGCTCCATCGGGCCAATCAGCACAAGGCAGAGTTCCTCGCCAACATGAGCCACGAACTGCGCACGCCGCTCAACTCGATCCTGGGGTTCTCGCAGCTCTTGCTCGAAGGCGACGGTGGTGCGTTGACGGGCGACCAACGCCAGGACGTCGACATCATCGCCCAGAACGGCCAGCACCTGCTAGCGCTGATCAACGACCTGCTCGACATCTCCAGGCTGGAAGCGGGTAAGGCGCAGCTGCACCGCGGCGAAGTCGAGGTCGAGCCGCTGATCTCTGAGTGTGTCGACAGCATCAGCTCGCTGGCCAAGACCAAGAAGCTGGATCTGACGGCCTCCGTCTCCGCCGAGGTGGGACGCGTCTTCGCCGATGGTCCGAAGCTCAAGCAGGTGCTCCTCAACTTGCTGGGCAACGCGATCAAGTTCACCGAGACTGGGAGCGTGCGCGTGACCGCCGAGCGCCAGGGCGCCGAGCTGCGCGTCAGTGTGCGCGATACGGGCATCGGCGTTCCCGCCGAAGACAGCGAGCGCATCTTCGAGAGCTTTCAGCAGGGGAAGAGCGGCATGACCGGTAAGTACCAGGGCACCGGCCTCGGATTGGCGATTTCTCGCCAGTTGGTGGAAATGCATGGCGGCAAGATCTGGGTAAAGAGCACGGCCGGCCAGGGCAGTACGTTCACATTTACGATTCCGCAGCGGGCTCTGCCCGACGCGATGGAGCTTTCGAGCGCGGCCTAACGGCCTGGAATCGGCCTGCGTCGTTGGTTAACCGAGGAGCCCAGTGATCAATGCGATCGCGACCAGCACCATCACGCCGGCCGCCGCAAACTGGAGCGGGCGCTCGGGGATCCACGCACCCAGGCGGTTCCCCAGGGCCACCGCGATCGCCGATACCGCCCACAGCGCAAGCGTCGCCGCCGTGAAAACGATCAGCGGTTCGCGATAGCGAGCCTGGAAGGCCGCGGTCGCCAATTGCGAAAGGTCGCCCCACTCGGCGACGAAGACCACCATGAATGCCGTCACCAACGGACGCCGGTAGCGGCCTTCCTCGCGTTCGACGTCGGCGGCCTCCTGGGCTTCTGCTTTCTTTAGGTTCTGGCGGATGAGCAGTGCGGCCATCACGAGAAAGAGCAGGCCGGCGCCGATGCGCACAGGTTCGCGGGGAAGTAATCCGAAGATCGAGCCGGCGATGACCGCCACCAGGCTCTGCACCAGGAAGGCGGCGGCCGCACCAGCGAACACCGGGAGGGGGCGGTGACGGGTGGCGAGCAACAGCGCCGCAAGCGCCGTCTTATCTGGCAGCTCGATCAGAAAGATGACGACGAACACGGTGAAGCCAAGACCCAGCGCGTGAGTCACGGGAGGAGTCTATCGAGGCTAGCTCAGCGGCGCGATCAGTGCAGCCACAGCGGGAAGGAGAGGACGAAGAGGAGCACGCCCAGACCCAGGGTCCGCACGCTCATCCCGCCATCGCCAGTGGCTCTTGGCCGGCGGGGTAGTTGACCTTGGCACTGAACCGATAGCCGACACCACGCTTGGTCTGGATGTAGACGGGTTTGCTGGGGTTGGGCTCGATCTTGCTGCGCAGGCGCGAGATGTGCACCCGCAGGCCCTCCTCGTAGGCTTCCTCGTCGCCGGCCCATGCCTTGGCCAGGAGGGTCTCGTTGGTGACGACCCGACCGGCGTTGCGCACCAGGAGGAACAGCAGCTTGGACTCGGTCGGCGTCAGGGTCACCTGCTGGCCCTTGACGCGTGCCCAGTGCTGCACGAAGTTGATTTGCAAATCCTGGTCGATGACCACCTCTGGCTGCTCGACGCCGGCAGACTCGCCGTAGCGGCGCAGCACGCGCTGCACCCGGGCGACGAGTTCTTCTTTTTCAAAGGGCTTGACGATGTAGTCCTCGGCGTACATCTGGAGGCCTTCGACCTTGCTCTCGACGGCCGCGACCGCGCTGAGGATGACGATCGGGACATCGAGGTGGCTCTTGATGCGGCGGCACAACTCGAAGCCGTCCATCTCCGGCATCATCAGGTCGACGACGACCAGGTGCGGGATTCCCTCGTGGAGTTTGCGCAGCGCCTCGGGACCGCTGCCGGCGGTCATGACTTCGTAGCCGGCGTGCTCGAGGATTCGCTTGAGGATCTCGCGCGCCATAGCATCGTCGTCGACGATCAGAATCCGGTAGCGGTTGACGATATTTAACCCCTCTCTTCCGGCGGCCAACGCGCGTCGCGCTGCCGACCGGCCACCATGGATTTGGACCTGCGGCTGCTGGCTCAGGTCCGACTGGAGAGCCGGCAAAGATATATGGCCCTCGTCATTCATTTCCTTACGATTCCTCTTTACGATGTGATGACTCTTGTCGCGTCAGGGTCACATCAAAAGCGGCGCGGCCCGGACTCGATCTCACCTTAGAGAGGGTGGGTTACGGCGCTTGTTACAGCCTGGTGCTGGGGCGCGCTTTGAAAGAAAAGGGTGCGAGCGGTGCCTCTCACGCCCCCGTACGGCAAGCCTATGGCGGCGTCGGTAGGCCCGTATCGGTTGGTCGGCCCATCCGTGCGGTCTGAGCGGCTAAAATCTTGAGCGCCCTCGCCCGGGTGGTGAAACTGGTAGACACGCAGCTTTGAGGGGGCTGTGAGCGCAAGCTTGTAAGGGTTCAAATCCCTTCCCGGGCAGAGCCCTTTACCCACGTGAGCCTGAGCACCCTTTACCTGCGGCTGCGCTACCCGCGTCACCGCTTTGGTCCGGGCTTTGCCGGACCGTGGCGGCTTCGGATTCGAGGCCCAGGCCGCGTCACCTTTGGCCGCGATGTTCAGGTGCGCAACGCGTCTGGCCGCACCGCGCTGTTGACCTTCGGGCCGGATGCGCGGATCGAAATCGGCGACCGGGTGGAAATCGACGGGGCCGGGCTGATGGCTGCCAGCGTTATCGAAGTGGGCGATGGGGCGATCATCGGGCCCTGTCTGGTAGTGGACACCGATTTTCACGCGGTCGGTCCCGCCCGTCGGCAGGAGGGGGCGCCCGTCACCCGACGACCGATCCGCATCGGACGCTCCGCCTGGGTGCAGGGCAAAGCCACGATCCTCAAGGGGGTGTCAGTGGGGGAGGGGGCGGTGGTGCGATGGGGTGCACTGGTTGCCGCCGACGTCGCGCCCGGCGCGGTCGTGATGGGAAATCCGGCGGTGGAAGTGCCTGGGCGGTAGCTCGCGAGGGTCAGGCGCCGACGACGGCGCCCTGGATGTTGCAGTAGGTGTTGCGCACCTGGTTCCCGAGGACGATCAACGTGACCAGGATCACGATGACCACCAGGCACATGATCAGCGAATACTCGACTAGCGCCTGGCCGCGTTCGCTATCCCAGCCCATCAGGGCCCGGATTCTTGACGCGAGGATGGTGACCATTGCTTTGCCTCAGGCAGGGCGAACGATCGCCGCAGTCCGAGTATGACCGTTATAACGAGCGACGGGCTAGCGAACCAACGCGTCGTTCCGGGATCGTGGCGGGATTGTGACCGACGCCGCGCCACCCGATCGAAATCTGGCTAGCGGGCGCTCGAACGCTGGACGAGGTAGGTGACGACCGCAAGGTACTCCTCCGAATCGGCGGAGCCTACCCAACGGGTATCCTCACTGGTACGCGCGAAGAGGGCGAAGAGTTCGCTCAATGTCAGCTTTTCAGACATCTTGATACCTAACTAATAGCTAATCTAACAGGGATACTATCACAAGGGAAGGGCGAGGCGCCGGGCTCAGCGGGCGTTGTTCCGTTGAACCAGATAAAGGACAACGGCCAGGTATTCTTGCGAATCGGCCGACGCAACCCAGCGGGTGTCCTCGGAGTGGCGGCCGAAAAGGGTGAAAACGTCCGACATGGTGAGTCGCTGTGGCTCGTCCAACATGGTTTTCTGGAGCGCTGGCCCCGATGAGAGTGAAACGACCCGCCTCGCGGGATCCTTTCACGCAGCGTGAAAAGCTAGGCACAGCCCGGCAGCGGTTCATCCACGAATCTGGGAGATGCGGGTTTCGATGCTCGGTAGAATTCGGGCAGAACGCTGATGTTCATGCCCTTTTTCGACTGGCGATATTTCGTTTTTGTCGCGCTGCCGATCATGGCCCTGAGTTTCCTGGCCAGCAGTTGGGTCAAGAGCACCTACCAGCGTTACTCGCAGGTCCGTAGCTCGAGCGGCATGACCGGGGTCGACATCGCGCGGCGAATCCTCACGGGCGCCGGACTCAGCGATATCACGATCCAGGTGATCGACGGCGAACTCAGCGACAACTATGATCCGCGGACCAAAACGCTGAACCTCTCGAAGGAGGTCGCGATGGGGAACTCGGTCGCGGCGGAGGCCGTTGTGGCCCACGAGATCGGTCACGCCCAGCAGGATCGCCAGGGGTACTTTGCCATGCGGCTTCGCTCCGACCTGGTCCCCGCCGCCAACCTTGGCTCGCAAGCTGGCCTGCTGATCGTCATCGCCGGCCTGGTCCTCTCAGCCTTCACCGGCACCGGAATCGGTTTCTACATCGCGGTCGCGGGTCTGGCGCTGTTTGCCGCCGTGGTTCTCTTCCAGCTGGTGACGACGCCGGTCGAGCTCGACGCCAGCCGCCGTGCCCTTCGCTTGCTCGCGGAGAACGGGGTCATCATGCCGGAGGAACAGGACGGCGCGCGGCGCATGCTGCGGGCGGCCGCCTTTACTTACTGGGTTGCATTGTTCGGGGCGCTGTTGACCTTGCTGTACTACGCCTCGCTCGTATTCGGAAATCGCCGTAGCGACTGAGCGCGCGCCCTTCGCCACCGCCGATGCGGCGGCGATTCGTGATCGGCTCGCCCGCGCCGGCGAAGCGCCGTACCGCGTTGCCCAGGCGCAGCACTGGTTCTGGCAGAAGCTCGCCCCCTCGTTCGGCGCCATGCGCACCCTTCCGCCATCGGCGCGCCGCCAGCTCGAGGAGTCATTTGCTTTCAGCGTTGTCACGCCCCACCTGAAGCGACAGGCCGATCACGGCCAGACCGTGAAGTACCTGTTCAAGCTGGGCGACGGCCGGACCATCGAGACAGTGGTGATGCACTACGACGCCACCGCCCGTTCCCGAGCGCGGACGACGATCTGCGTTAGCTCGCAGGTGGGTTGCCCGATCGGCTGCAGCTTTTGTGCCACCGGGAAATCGGGCTTCGATCGAAACCTGAGTGAAGCCGAGATTGTCGATCAGTTCCTCGCGGCGAGCCGGGATCTGGGCGACAAACAACGTTCGCTCACGAATGTCGTCTTTATGGGAATGGGGGAACCCATGAACAACTACGCGGCAGTCGTGGGCGCGATCCGACGCTGGGCCCTTAAGGACACGCTCAACTTCAGCCCGCGGCGGGTCACGGTGTCGACCATCGGGCTGGTGCCCTTCATCGAGCGGCTCAGTGCGGAGGGGCTGCCGGTCAACCTGGCGGTCTCGCTGCACGCGCCGGACGATGAGCTGCGCAGCAGCATGATTCCGGTCAACCGCAAGTACCCGATCGCCGCGATCGTTGGCGCAGCGCGTGCCCACGCCGAACGAACCGGCCGTCGTACCAGCTACGAATACGTCTTGCTGCAGGGGGTCAACGACAGCGTCGAACAGGCTCGGCGGCTGACCACCGTGATCGGTCACCGGCTCACCCACGTCAACTTGATCCCGATGAATCCAATCGAGGGCAGCCCACTGTCGCCACCGTCGAAGGCGCGCGCGCAGGCCTTCCAATCCGTCCTGCAGGCCGCGGGCATCTCGACCACCATCCGCGCCACGAGGGGGCTGGACATCGACGCCGCCTGCGGTCAGCTGCGAGCCCGGCAGCTGCAGCCAGTCGCGACCGCACCGGCGTGATTCGCAAGCCGCTGGCCGGGGTCTTTTTTGACGCGGGCAATACCCTCCTGGTCGAAGAGCCGGGTAAGCACCTGTGGGAGATGGCGATCACCCCGATTACCGATGTCTTCGAGGTGTTGACGGCGCTGAAGGCCCATTACCGCCTGGGAGTGATCTCCAACACGGTCGGCTCCGGAGACACTGAGCTGGAGGAGGCGCTCGAAAGAGCCGGCATCCGGCAGTTGATTGACGCCCTGGTCACCTCCCGAGATTTCGGGAAGGCCAAGCCCGATCCGGCGATCTACGCCGAGGGTGCCCGCCGGCTGGGTGTCCCGCTGGACGAGACGGTCATGGTCGGTGACCGGCTGGACACCGACATCGCGGGTGCGCTGAAGGCCGGCATTGCGGGCATTTGGCTGCGCCATCCCGGGGCGATCGCGATCCCAGGAATCGTACCGACCCACGTCATCGACGGCCTTGCCGAGTTGCCGGGGTGGCTCGACGCCGGCTACGTCCAGGCGCGTCAATGAAGGAACTCCGTCTGAGCGCCGATATACTCAAGGAAGCCGCATGAAACGAGCCCTTGCCGCGCTGCTGACGATGCTGGCGCTGGCCGCCTGCGCCTCGCCGCTGGCCAAGGCAGAAACGCCGCAGCAGGCGCTTGACGCCGCCGCGCAGCGCGCTGGCCAGCTCAAATCGGCCGAGTTCGACCTCGCGGGCAACGTCAAGATGACGCTCCCTGCCGCCCTCGGCGCGCAGCTCGGGCAGAGCGGAACCGGGGCCGGGTCGATCTCGCTCGACATGACAGGCAGCGGCGAGGCGCAGTTCCCCGACCGCTACCACGCGACCATCAACGCCAAGATCTCGGGGATGTCAATCACGACCGAGGTCGTGGTCGCAAACGGCAAGGCCTACGTGAAAAATCCGCTGACCAACAAGTGGCAGGTATCGGCCTCGAGCGGCCTCACCAGTCAGTTCAGCCAGCCCGACCCCCTTTCGTACGCGCAGCTGCTCAAGAACGTCAAGGCGATCAAAGACCTGGGCGACACCACGCTCAACGGCAGCCCCGTGCATCACTACCAGCTGATTCCCGACAAGGAGAAGCTGCTTGCCGCCATGGACAAAGCCGCGGCCAAGAACCCCCAGGCGCTGGCCGCGATCAAGCAAGTCCTCGACAGCGGCACTATGACCATCGAGGTCTGGTTCGGCACGGACGATCACCTGGTCCGCCGCATCAGCACCGATGCCGACTACACCATCGACCTCAGCCAGTTGCTGGGCTCGCTGGGGGCGCCAGCGGCGGCCGGCAGCCAGCTGCCAGCCGGCTCCACCATTCACGCGACGGCACATGTGGTCCTCAATTACCACGACTTCGACGCGCCCGTGACGATCAGCATCCCGTCCGTTTCCTAGTGCTGATCGCCCCCTCGCTCCTATCGGCGGACTTCAGCCGGTTGGGAGAGGAAGTGGCGACCCTCGAACAAGCCGGTGCCGACTGGGTGCACTTCGACGTGATGGATGGGCACTTCGTCCCCCCGATCACGATCGGGCCGCGCACCGTGGAGCACTGCCGGCGCTACACCAAGCTTCCCTTTGACGTGCACCTGATGATCGAGAACCCGGAACGCAGCATCGACGCCTTTCGCGACGCGGGTGCCAACACGGTTTCGGTCCATGTCGAAGCGACCCGGCACATCCACCGGGTCCTGGAGAGCATTCGCAAGGCGGGGATGCGTCCCGGCGTGTGCCTGAATCCCGGCAGCCCGCTCGTGCTGGTTGAGCCAGTACTGAAGGATGCCGAGCTGTTAGTCATGATGTGCGTCAATCCGGGCTGGGGTGGCCAGACGTACATCGACGGCAGCCCGGAGCGGATCAAAGCGGCTCGGGCGCTGCGCGACCGACTCAACCCGACGTTGGACATCGAGGTCGACGGCGGCGTCAACCAAGAGACCGGACGCTTGTCAACTCAGAGTGGGGCCACGGTGCTGGTCGCCGGGAGCTTCGTTTACAGTCACCCCCAGGGCGCAAAGGCCGCGATCCAAGAACTGCGCTAGGGCTACTCGCTCGTTGGCATGTGCAGGTACATCGATTGGATGCCGACGCGGCCCGGACCGGTGAAGCGGTTCCAGATCATGTTGCCACCGCCGCCGAAGATGCCGGTCTTCAGTCCGAACATCTGCACATCCATGCGCACCGTCTCGTCCCGGTAGACCCACCCACCCGGCTCGATGTCGATCTGCTCGTTCTGCGCCAACTCTTTCTCGAAGACGTTGCCATAGCCATGCAGCCAGAGGACGCCCTCCTGGTGTGAGGCGCTGAAGCGATCTACGAAGAATCCGGTGGAGCCCAGCAGCATGTTGCTCACGCCCTTCACCCGGTTGAAGGTGTAATCGAGGTTGCCGGTGGCGGCGAGGAATTGGTGCTCGCGAACCAGCACGGCCTTGCCCGGCATCAGGTGAAGAGGGAAGAGGTGACCCGCGCCGTCACGGGAAAAGGCGATCTCGCCCGGACCCTGTGCTTCGGTCAGGAAGATCGGCATGCCGGCCACCATCCGCTTGAACGCCCCTTTCATCGCGCGCATGCCGATGTTGAGCGGCGGGTCTTTCCAGAGCACGACGTGGTGCTCGAAGTAGACCGGCACCGTGCCATCCAGCCAGGTATGCAGGACCGGCACCAGCTCGCCGTCGATGCGATAGCGGATCCCCGGGGCCTGGCCTTCCTCGAGCTTGGTCGGAAGGAGCTGCGGTGGCTGCTGCATGGCGTTTCCTCTCTTCGGCGGTGCCGTAAATCGACTGACCCGCCAGTTACATGATGGTGACGGCGGCGGTGCGGCGGTCCTTGCGGCTACACCCTCGAATGCTGCCCGACGACGTCCGCTTCGGCCGGGTGGTCCTCACCCTGGCGGTGAGTATCGCGCTCTTCCTGCTGGCGTGGCGCGTCCCGGCCTTCATGGCTCCAGGGGCCGACATGACCGACAGTGCACAGCGGGACTATGCCAGCAACATTTGGCAGGAGACGCAGACCAGCATGGCCATGGTCGCCATCGTCTTACCATGGCTGGTCTACGCACTCCTCTGGCAAGGCGCGCCGTGGGGTCGGCGGATCCTGCTGGCGATGGCCACGGCCGGCGTCCTCGTCACCACCTGGTTTGCCGTCTTGAGCGCGCAGAGTTATACCGCGCTACCGCGGCAGGTCGTCGGCGTTGTCGACCGGGTCCAGGGCCGGGTTATCGCCCTACGTAGCGACGGCAGCTATTACCTGGTGCTGTCAGATCGCGAGCTCACCGCGGCCCGTTCCTGGCTTCGGGCGGGAGCTAGCGTCGAGCTGTGGGTATCGCCCCGCGGCCATGCTGGTGCCGTAAGCGCCCTGAGCGAGGTGGGCGGAAACTAGGCCGACTTAGCCTGGGTGCGAAGGCACCGGGTGCACACCAGTGCCGTCTGCGACCGGCCGTCGATCAAAACCCGAGCCTTGTGCAAATTGGGCATGAAGCGTCGCTTCGTGTGCACCTTCGAGTGGCTCACGTGATGCCCGAACTGGGGCCCTTTTCCGCAGATTGCGCAGCGTTGTGCCATGGTTTTGTTTGCCTGGGGCGCCTCGCGGATCATCGCGTATGATTTGAGGCGAAATCAGCGTCACATAGTAGCACACGACCCGCGGGAAACCCCGCGACCCCTCCCAATATGGACTCAAAGACGAAGGCTAACCCCCAACGGACCGGGAAGCCGCCGAGGACGCTGATCCAGGCCAGGGACCTCGGGCGGATCGAGGTGTCGCGCCATGTGGTCGCCACCATCGCCGGTCATGCTGCGGCCGGCTGCTATGGCGTGGTCGCCATGGCCGCTCGCGGGCTGCGGGACGGCCTGGCGGAGCGGCTCCACCGCGACAAGGTCCATCGGGGCGTTGAGGTCGAGGTTCGCGAGGACGGCATCGCCGTCTCCCTCTACGTGATCGTGGAGTACGGCACACGCGTCTCGGAGGTCGCGCACAACCTCGGCAACGCGGTGCGCTACTCGGTCGAACGCACCCTCGGTCTCCCGGTGGTGGAAGTCAACGTCAACGTCCAGGGAATCCACGTCAGCGGGAGCAGCGGCAGCTGAGATCCAAAGCCTGACCGGCGCCGCGACCATGCCCATCCTCGAATGCGACGGCCGTCTCTTCAAAGAAGCCCTGCTCGGCTCGCTGGCCTGGCTGACCGTCAACCGCGACGAGGTCGACGCGCTCAACGTCTTCCCCGTCCCCGACGGGGACACCGGCACCAACATGCTTCTGACCTTGCAGTCAGCGGTCGACGACATCCGCGACCTCGACGACGCCGACCTGTCGCGGATGGCAAAGGGCGCGAGTCACGGCGCCCTGATGGGAGCCCGGGGTAACTCGGGCGTCATCCTCTCGCAGATCTTCCGGGGTTTCAGTGTCGGCATCGCCGCGAGTCGTGCGGTCGACGCCCGCGGCTTGGCCCACGCCTTCACGGTCGGTGCCGATGTGGCGTACCGGGCAGTGATCAAGCCGACCGAGGGCACCATGCTCTCGGTGGCCCGCGAGGCGGCCAGAGGCGCCGAGGCGAAGGCGGCAAAGAGCACCGATCTGACTGAGGTGCTGCGAGCCGCGTGCGAGGCCGCCGCTGCCGCGGTCGAACGCACGCCCGAGCAGCTCCCGATTCTCAAGCAAGCGGGCGTAATCGATGCCGGAGGCTTCGGGCTGCAGCTCATCCTCGAAGGCTTCCTCAAGCGGATGACCGGGGAAGCGCTAGCGACCTTCGAGCGGCCGGCGACCCAGCATGCGCGGCCAAAGACCATCGAGGCGCCGACAGCGGGCTGGGGATACTGCACCGAATTCATCATCAATGGCGCCAACCTGGCGGTCGACGACGTGCGCACCGAGATCCTGCGGCACGGCGAGTCGGCGCTGGTCGTGGGGGACGAGGCGGCGATCAAGGTCCACGTACACACCCAGCAGCCGGCCGTCGTGATTGGCTACGCCAGTGGCATCGGGCGCCTGAGTCGACTGAAGGTGGACGATATGTCGGCGCAGCACCATCGGCTGCAAGGCGAAAAGATCCGACGCGCGGCCAGCACCAAGCACCTGGCCTTGGTGGCGGTCGCCAGCGGAGACGGTTTCCGGCGGATCCTCGAAGGCCTCGGGGTCGACTCGGTGGTTGGTGGCGGCCAGACGATGAATCCCTCCACGGAGGACATCCTGGCCGCGGTCGAGTCGGTGCCCTCCAGTGACGTCTTGCTGCTCCCCAACAACGGCAACGTGGTCATGACCGCGCAACAGGTTGCCGACCTAACGAAAAAACGCGTGAGGGTCGTTCCGTCGCGCAGCATGCCGCAAGGGATCGCCGCACTCTTCGCCTTCGATTTCAGCGCCGACCTGGAAGCCAACGCCACGGCGATGTCGCGCGCGCTCGGCACGGTGCAAACCATCGAGGTGACGCGGGCGGTCCGGGCAAGCGAGGTCGACGGCTTGAAGATCGCAGAGAACGATGTGATCGGGTTGCTCGACGACCAGATCGTGGAAGCGGGTGCTTCAGCGGAAAAGGTGGCGGAGGCGGTCCTCAAGCGCATCGATCCCATCAAGGTTGGGACCGTGACGATTTACGCTGGAGTGGATGCGGCGGACCAGGAACGGGAGAGCCTTCGCAGCTGGATCGTCAAACAGTTCCCGGGCGCATCGGTCGAGCTGCAGTCCGGTGAGCAGGCCCTGTACCCCTACGTGTTGGCGGTCGAGTGACGACTGCCTCAAACGCTCGCATCGCACTAAAGCGCGGCTCGCGTGGGCCGGCGGGCCCTCACACCAACTGCACGAGATTGATGATCACGCCGAGCGCGGTGATCCAGGCGGCGACGTGATACGCGTGCCAGACACGAGGCTTGCGCCGGTACATCAGCATCAGGATGGCGAGAAGCACGGCGACCGCCGTGCCTTTGACGGCGTAAGCAGCCAGCTCGCCCTGGGTTGCCATCAGCGGCGCCATGATGCGGTTCAGCTCCTGGTGCTGCAGAGCCAGGCCGAGGTGGGTGGTGAGGGAATCCAGCGCCTGGAAGCCAACGAAGGCCGTGAGGATCATGGCTTGGTTGAGTCGCGAGTAGAGGCCGCCGTTCAGGCGTGCGCCGAGGGCGACATATCTTGGGAGCGACATCGCTCCTATAGGTTTATCAATCTTTTAAACGTCCAACCTAACGAAACGCGCCCGTTGCCCGACTGTGATGGGCGCGAACCGCTGCCTATACTCCACTCGTGGTGCGAATCGTTACGGATTCCACGGCGGACCTGACCCCGGAGCAACAGCGGGCCGCCGGCATCACCGTTGTCCCGCTCAATGTTCACTTCGGCGACCAGGTCTTCCGTGACCACGTGGACCTGACGACGGACGAGTTCTTTCGTCGCCTGAAAGCATCATCGCAGTTGCCTCGTACCTCGCAGCCGTCCGTGGGTGCCTTCGAAGAGGCCTATCGAACGCTGCTCGAAGGCGGCGACGAGATTGTCTCGGTACACCTCTCCAGCAAGGTATCGGGCACCTTCAACTCGGCGCTGATGGCGGCGCAATCGGTCGGCGACGGAAAGGTCGATGTCGTCGATTCGCTGAGCACCTCGATGGCGCTCGGCTTCATGGCCCTGGAGGCGGCCGACCTGGCGAGGGCCGGCCGCGATCGCCAGACGGTCGCGGAGTGCCTGCGGGGGTTGGTGGCCAAGGCCCGAGTCATTTGCGTCGTGGACACGCTGACCTACCTGGAGCGAGGCGGCCGCATCGGGAAGGCACGTGCGCTGCTCGGCTCGTTGCTCAACGTCAAGCCCATCCTGCAGTTGAAGGACGGCGAAGTGGTCCCCCTCGGACGAGCGCGGGGACGGCCGCAGGCACTCAACCGGCTGGTCGAGCTGCTCGAGCGGGACGGCAAGGTGAGCCGGCTCGCCATCATGCACGGCGCCGCCAAGTCGGACGCGGAGCAACTGCGCGCGCGGGTCGCGTCGACCTATCCTGGGGTCGACATCCAGCTGACCGAGATTGGCGCCGTGCTCGGGACGCACACCGGACCTGGCGTGATCGGCTTTACTTATCTCGTCGCTTGACCATGCCGCGGTTGTACGTTGTCCGGGACCCGTCCCTGGACGATCCCGTCGCGAAGCTCGCCGGGGTCAGCGATAAGACCGAGGCCAAGCTGGCCCGGCTCGGCATCGCGACCATTCGCGACCTCTTACTGTTCTTCCCGCGCCGCTACGAGGATTTCTCCACGATCACGCCGATCGCCTTCGTGCGTCCCGGCGTCAAGACAACGGTTCGCGGACGGATCTACGACATCGGCGCCCGCCAGACGAAATACAAGCGGATGGCACTGACCGAGGCTGTCCTCAGCGACGATTCCGGCACCATGCGGGTGGTCTGGTTCAACCAGCCATGGCTGGTCAAGAGTTTGCAGAAGGGCGACGAGATCTTTGTCGCCGGTGAGGCTGACATGAACGGTGGCCTGGTGATGAAGAACCCGGACCACGAAAAGGTGTCGCTCCGCCCGAAGAACGTGGCCCGGCTGGTCCCGATTTATCGGGAAACCGAAGGCCTGACGTCGAAATGGCTGCGACCCAAAATCCAGGCGGTCCTTTCCCTGGCCGATCAACTCGATGAATTCTTACCGGCCGAACTCCTCACTCGTCGCGAGTTGATGGCACGCGCCGAGGCGGTGCGACAGGTTCACTACCCGGCCTCGGCGGCCCGACTCGACCGCGCCAGGGACCGTCTCGCCTTCGAGGAGATGTTCGTGCTGCAGGTCGCGGCCCAAGTGGCCAAGCGCGCCCGCATGGCGCGAAGCGCGCCAGTGGTGCCGTTCGACGAGCCGACCGCGCGCGGCTTCGTCAGGGCGCTGCCCTTCAAGCTCACGAATGCGCAGCGCATCGCCGCCTGGCAAATCCTGCAGGATCTGGCCCGCCCGGCACCGATGAACCGGCTGCTCGAAGGTGATGTGGGATCGGGCAAGACGGTGGTCGCGGCGATGGCCATGCATCACGCCGCGCACGCCGGCTTCCAGTCTGTCCTGCTCGCGCCAACCGAGATCCTCGCCCGCCAGCATGCTGATGTCATCCAATCCATCCTGGAGCCGTTTCAGATCGATGTCGGGCTGCTGGTTGGCAGCACGCCGGCGTCGGCGCGCAAACCAATGCTCGCCTCGCTGGCCGAGGGACGGTTGCCAGTCCTTATTGGAACCCACGCCCTGATCGAGGAAGGCGTGCAGTTCAAGGACCTGGCGCTGAGCGTCGTCGATGAGCAGCATCGCTTCGGGGTCGGTCAGCGGCTCGCGGTCCGGCAAAAGACCGAGCGTACGCCCCACTTCTTATCGATGACGGCTACCCCAATCCCGCGCACCCTTGGGCTCACGCTCTTCGGCGACCTCGACATCTCGATCCTCGACGAGATGCCACCCGGTCGCCGGCCGGTCAAGACTGGCCTCGTTCCGCCCGAAAAGCGGGCCGATGCCTACCACTTCATCCGCAAGCAGGTGGAGGCGGGACGGCAGGTGTTCGTGATCTGCCCGCTGATCCAGGAATCTGACAAGCTCGGCGTCCGGTCGGCGACCCAGGAGCTCGAGAAGTTGCAGCGCGACGTCTTTCCCGAGCTCGCCTCCCGCATCGCCCTGCTCCACGGCCGCCTCAAAACGACCGAGAAGGAGGCCGTTATGTCGGCCTTCAAGCGGGGCGAGGTCGCCATCCTGGTCTCCACCTCGGTGGTGGAGGTCGGGATCGACATTCCCAATGCCACGGTGATGATGATCGAGGGCGCCGACCGCTTCGGACTGGCGCAGCTCCATCAGTTCCGCGGCCGGGTGGGGCGCGGCTCTGACGAATCGTGGTGCTTCCTGTTCACGGATGCCGAGGATCCACAGTCGCTCAAGCGCCTGCAGGCCGTCGTGACGAACAAAAGTGGCTTCGACCTGGCCGAGATCGACCTCGACCTACGCGGCTGGGGTGACCTCGCCGGTTACCGCCAGCATGGCAAGGACTTCAAGATGGCGAATCTGTTGGACGCGGCGTTGATCAGCGACGCCCAGAGCGAGGCCGTCCGCCTCTTGGAGCGCGACCCGACCTTGGCCGGCGAGCCGGGGCTCCGCCGCCAGCTTTCGGCGTATCGTCAGGTGTTCGCTCTGGATTGACCTTCGGGGGCGGGACCGCAGGCGGCAGCGGTCGCAGCCGGCTCAGCAGCCAGCCCACGCCCATACCGGCAGCGATCGGTAGGGCGAGCAGCAGGATGATGCCAACCACGGCGGCGACGACGACTATGCTGCAGCTCCTTCGTCGGCGACGGCCTTCAGACCGATCCGCCTGTTTTACTCATCGCATGACGGGGCCGGCGACGCGCGTCACCGCTGGGACCAGTCGTGGGCGCCTGCTCAAAACGCCGCCGGGCCGAGCCACGCGACCGACCACGGCGCTGGTGCGCGAGGCCTTGTTCAACATCATCGGCGACAGCATACGCGGTGCGAGAGTTCTCGATCTCTTCGCCGGCGCCGGGACACTGGGGGTCGAGGCGTTGTCGCGCGGAGCCGCGTCGGCGACGTTTGTGGAACGCGACCGAGCCTGTGCTACCATCGTCGCGGACAATTTGGCCGCAACCGGCTTCGCCCAGCAGGGCGACGTGGCAAATGCAGACGCCATCGACTGGTTGAGGGCGCACGACGGCGACATCGGCGCCTACAACCTTCTTCTCCTCGACCCCCCCTACCAGGACAGCGCGGCGCTGACGACCGCGTTGCAGGCGCTCGACCGGGCGCCGCTCCGCAACGAGGCGCTGCTGGTGGTCGAGCACCATCGCAGTCAACCGTTGCCTGCGCTGGAGCGGCTGACGCTCGTCCGGGATCGCGATTACGGGGCCACCCGGCTCACGTTTTTCAGGTACCAGTGATCACCGCGCTCTACCCAGGCAGTTTTGATCCGCTGACCAACGGTCACCTTGACATCGTCGATCGGACCGCTCAGATCTTCGACCGCGTCGTGATCGCCGTCCTCGAGAACCCTAGCAAGCAACCGTTGTTTACGACCGCCGAGCGCGTTGCCATGATCCGCGAAAGCCTCGGCGAGCGCCCACGCGTCGAGGTCAGCACCTTCAGCGGCCTCACCATCGACTTCGCGCGGCAGGCCGGCGCGCGTGTGATCGTCCGTGGGCTGCGCGCCGTGTCAGACTTTGAGAGTGAGTTCCAGATGGCGCTGATGAACCGCCGGCTGGAGCCCGACGTGACCACCGTCTTCATCCCGACCAGCCTGCGCCACCTGTTTCTCAGCTCCAGCTTGATCAAGGAACTCGCCGAGTTCG
>Ga0207646_10003147_pt1 | contig 18909 bp, 22 predicted proteins | sample KBSK5502metaG_FD_184343 | JGI IMG/M metagenome (GOLD analysis project Ga0207646, IMG submission 184343) | Corn, switchgrass and miscanthus rhizosphere microbial communities from Kellogg Biological Station, Michigan, USA - KBS K5-50-2 metaG... | ecosystem: Host-associated > Plants > Roots >...
TTGCTGCTCGACGGTGATGGTTCGACCCTCGTTTGTGAAATGGCGGCCTTCGACCGCGAGCGCCTCAGAAACTCGCAAACCAGCGGCTGCGAGCAGAACAGATGTCCGAGGTTTATTCACACCTTCACGAGGAAGTAGAAATGCGCCTCGATGAGGCTGCGCGAGTAGGCTACGGATTCGTTCTCCCGGCTTCTGAATTGTCCGTTGTACCGATTGTCCCGAAAATGCACCAAAATAGTGCAGAGGAAAAAGCAGCATAAATGATTGAGAGAGCGGGAATTAAGTTGGTGGACGTGACCGGGATCGAACCGGTGACCCCCTGCTTGCAAAGCAGATCGGTAATCTGGGAGCCAAAAGAGCGCTTGGGCGCTGGACCTTTATATATGGGTGGTCAGCGCTTCATTTCAAGCCTAGACCTAAGGCCTGGAGCGATTCCGCCGCGAGGCGAAGGCTGCATCCGCACTGAGTCACCCAAATATCTGTGCGGTGTACGAAATTGACGCGGAGAGGGCCGAGCGTTCTCCCTGTCCGTTAGCTCTTGCCATCGTCTAACGATCCGAGTCGCGCTCCGTCAGGAGGCCTAACCATGCTCTACATCCTTCAGGATGTTCGCTTCGGCCTGCGTATACTCTTCCGTAGTCGTGGCCTCACCTTTGTCGCTGTCCTCGCCCTTGCTCTCGGCATTGGTGCCAACACCGCCATCTTCAGCGTGGTCAACGCCGTCCTTGTGCGTCCGCTCCCCTATCCGGCGCCCCACGAACTCGTTTGGTTCTGGGAGTCGCAGCCCCATCTTTCCGAAGCTCCCTTCTCTGCCGCCGACTTCCTCGATTTCAAGTCTCAAAACCGTTCCTTCTCCGAAGTTGCCGCGATTCACCGCTTGAGCTTCAATCTCACTGCTCTCGGCCCTGCCGAACGGGTCCCAGGAATGGTCGCTTCGACTCCCGTTTTCTCGCTTCTCGGCGTTCAGCCCATTCTCGGGCGCGTCTTTCTCCCTGCCGAAGGAACTTTCGGCGCCCCTCGCGTCGCAGTACTCACTTACGGCTTCTGGCAAAGCCATTTCGGAGGCGACCGCGCGGTCGTCGGCAAAACCATCACCCTCGATAATCAATCCGTGCAAATCGTCGGAGTCCTTCCCGCCAGCTTCCGCTATGGCAACGACATTCAACTCTGGGTCAACCCCGTCAACATTGTTCCTGAAGTCTTTAGCACCTTCGCCGACTGGGAGCGCAAAATTAGCACTGACCGCGAAACGCACTATCTCAATATCATCGGCCGTCTCAAGCCCGGCGTCCCTCTTTCTCAGGCGCAGGCCGACATTTCCGGCATCATGGGCCGCATCCACCAGCAATACGCCGCAAGCACCGGCCATACTGTGCAGCTCATTCCGTTCAGCGAGCTCTTCACCGGCCCTGTGCGTCAAACGCTCCTCGTCCTGCTCGGCGTCGTTGGTTTGGTACTTCTGATCGCCTGCGCCAACGTTGCCAATCTACTCCTTGCGCGGTCCGTCGGCCGCCGCCGTGAAATTGCCGTCCGCTCCGCACTGGGTGCCGGACGGTTTCGTATCGTCTGTCAGCTCCTCACCGAAAGCGCGCTCCTCTCTCTTTCGGGCGGCGTTCTCGGCCTCACCCTAGCCGCCGTGCTGGTTCACTTCCTCGTTGCTGCCAGCCCCCGCGATTTGCCTCGCGTTCAGGAAGTCTCCGTAGACCATCGCGTGCTGGGCTTTACTCTGGCTGTGTCTCTCCTCACCGGCCTGCTCTTCGGCCTCGCACCATCTCTCGCGGCGGGACGGCAGGCCCTTGGAGAATTCCTCAAGGAAGGCGGCCGCGGTTCGACCAGCGGTGTTGCTCATAATCGTCTCCGCAGTCTGCTTGTCGTCGGTGAAGTCGCCTTGTCTCTTGTTCTTCTCGTCGCTTCCGGACTTCTCATCCGCAGCTTCGTTCAGATCCTGCAGGTAAAACCCGGCTTCAACTCCGATCACATGATTACAATGTGGATGAACTTCACCAGCGTCCGGTACTCCGAAAACACCCGTTCCACGCAGCTTCTCGACCAACTTCTTGATCGCGTTGCCGCGCTGCCGGGGGTTGAAGGGGTCGCTATCTCCAATGATCTTCCGCTTGAAGGCGACGACACGACCACGGGAATCGCTACCGCCGAAGGGCGTCCTCCCTTTGAGCGCGCCCAGCGCCCGATGGTCGGCGTTCACGCCGTCAATCCCGGGTACTTTCATTCCATGCGCATTCCGCTGCTTCGCGGACGTGAACTCGCCGCTTCCGACACCGCTACATCCAATCCCGTTGTCGTCATCAACCAAAAACTCGCCGAGGTCATATGGCCGGGTCAGGATCCACTCGGCAAGCACCTTAACATTCTTAGCGCAAAGCAATTTGAAGTCGTCGGCATCGTCGGCAACGTTCTGCACAATGGCCTCTCCGAACCTGCCCAGGCCGAAAGTTATCTGGCCTTCTCGCAGAATCCTTGGGCCTATGTGGGACTCGCGATTCGCAGCCGAGGCGACCACGCCGCGCTCTTCTCCGCTGTGCGAGGAATTGTTGCCGAGCTGGACCCCGAGCTTCCCGTGCACGACATGCGTCCCATGGAACAAGTCGTCGCCGAAACTCTTGCCACACGACGCCTTACACTTTGGCTCGTCGGCGCCTTTGGCGCGCTCGCCCTCGTACTTTCTTTTGTGGGAATTTACGGCGTCATGAGCTACGCCGTCACCGAACGTGTCCATGAAATCGGTGTGCGCACCGCGCTCGGTGCCCAGCGAGAGGATATCTTCCGACTCTTCATCGGAAGTGGCATGCGTCTCGCTGGCATCGGGCTCGTCCTCGGTGCGGCAGTCGCATTCCTTGCCACCCGTGCAATGACCACTCTCCTCTTCGGCGTCAGCGCCAGCGATCCAGTGACTTATCTCGTGATCGCAGCCCTTCTCGCTCTCGCCGCCTTCGCCGCCTGCTACGTTCCCGCACGCCGCGCCCTTGCAGTCGACCCCATCGTCGCCCTCCGTTACGAATAAACTTGGCGGCACCGCCACTCCGGCTGCGCTTCTCGACTTCGAAAACCTGGATGCGTCGATCAGGACTTAGCAATCGCGTGACAATGCCGTACGCTTCCTCTTGAAAGCGTTCAGAATGCTCGTTCATCAGAGTGATCCCCAGACAGGCCAGAAGTCCGATGGGCTGAATCGTAGTGCGAGACTCGTGAGTCTCACGTGAGCGGGTGATTTGAATTCAATCCTAGCCTGCCAACCGTCCACACCATACACCCTTCCAATTGAATCGAGTGCAGCATTTTTTCGCGGCATGGGCTTAGCTCTGTACGTTCCACCAACTTTCTTGCGGTATATGATTATGGAACGGCCTTCGGTTTCGGATGGAAATAAAGTTCATGCGTCGTGTTGGCGAGATCTTCGAGCGAAATCGCTGTCGCGTCGATTTCAAACTCCTTCGCCGCCCATCGTACACAAAATGGGGTTCGAGCTCGCGGTCCGAAAGCAGGATCAGCCGTCTGCGCCCGGCGGTTGCGCCGCGCGGCACCGCGCAATCTCCTCGCCCGTGAACGGCGCCGTCTTCGAAAAAATGATGTAGGCATGAATCCGGTCTTTCGGAAACGCATCCGCCACCTGCGTGAGTTTCTTGACGTCCTCCTCGGTGATTTCGCCGCGGTCCTTGCATTCTCAGATCGCCAGTCCGACGCCGTCTTCGTAGAAACCTTTTTCCGAAACGATCACCAAGTCCGTTTCGCAGGCCACGATTTTCGCTCCGGCCGGGGCGATCGTCATCGAGGTCATGTAGATCATACCGGTGTGCAGGATCGTATCCAGTTGCTGCAATGCCAGAGCCACAGGAATCGCGCCTTGCTGGTGATCCTCGCGGCCGAATAATCCCGACCTTCGGTACGCCCAGCCTCCGTCTTTCAACTGCGGTGTAACGTTGCATCTCCGTTCTGCCGTAACAACCCCGGAAACCGGAACGAATTGGCTGCTGCCGTAATGTCGTACGAGACGCCTTGGGGTTACAATCAGCGGGCTATATGCTGGACAAGGAAAAAAATCCAGACTCGCCCCGGGGCCGCCTCAAAGTTTTTCTTGGCTACGCATCCGGTGTAGGCAAATCGTTCCGCATGTTCGACGAGGGTAGGCGGCGCCGCGACCGTGGACAGGATGTAGTGGTTGGGGCTCTGCAATCGAAAGTTCCGGCGGAAATACAGCCACTTTTGAGTTCGCTTGAAATCATTCCCACGTTCAACATCAAAGGCATCCCTGTCATTGACGTGCAAGCGATTCTGCAACGACGCCCGCAAGTCTGCCTGATTGATGGACTCGCATACGACAACCCGCCCGGCAGCCGCAACGCGCATCGTTGGCAAGATGTCGAAGAAATACTGTCGGCTGGAATCACCATCGTTGCTTCCGTCAACCTTCAATACATCGGTGATCAGCGCGAAGCAGTGGAGAAGCTCACCGGCAAGCGGGTGACGCAGACCATCCCGCGCGAGTTTCTGAACACCGCGGACGAGATCGTGATCGTGGATGCAGCCACCGAGGCGGCGACGGAGCGGCGTTCCGCGCTGAGAGAGATGGCGCTGGTTCTTTCGGCCGATGTGATTGACGCGGGTTTGCAGCGCTACATGCACTCGCACGGGCTCGAACAGCATTGGGGCACACACGAGCGCTTCCTGATCTGTCTTACGCCGCGAGCAAACTTCGAGCGCATGATGGCCACGGCGCGACGAAACGCCGCTCGTTTCCACTGCGACGTATTGGCCGCGTATGTACGGCAGCCCGATCTCTCGGAAGCTGACCGAAAATTATTAGAACAAGGATTGGCGAAGGCACGAGAGAACGGCGCGCAAGTGGAGGTGCTCGAAGGCGAGGATCCTGTCGAGACCATCGTGCGATACGCGCGCTCGCACGGCGTCACGCAGATTTTCGTTGGACACAGCGTAAAAAAGGATTTGGGAACGCGAATGTTCGGAAGCACCGTGAGCCGCCTGGTCCGAGCGGCGCGGGGCATTGACGTTCGAGTGTTTCCTCATTAGATCGCGAGCGGCAACCATGAGTCATCAAAAGCGCCGAGGTCACCTGAAGATTTACCTGGGATACGCCGCCGGCGTTGGCAAAACCTACCGGATGCTCGAGGACGCGCATGAGCTCAAAGCGCGCGGGACGGACGTGGTGCTCGCGTTTTTAGAGCCGCAGGGCCGCAATGACCTGATCGAACGATCCAAGGAATTTGAGATAGTACCGCTGCTCCGCGTGGCGTGCCGCGGAAGCTTTACCGAGGAGATAGACGTAGCCGCCATCCTGCAGCGTCGCCCTAAGGTGTGCATTGTGGATGATCTGGCGCATACAAATGCGCCTGGCTCGGAGCGGCAGAGACGCTGGCAAGATGTTCAGGCGTTGCTCGACGGAGGGGTGAGCGTTCTCACTACGATGAATGTGCAAGACCTGGCAAGCCTCAGCGACCAGATCTGGCAAATCACCGGCATGCGAGTGCGCGAGACGGTGCCGGACTGGGTCTTTCAGGAAGCTGACGAGGTAGTGGTGGTAGACGTCACGCCGCGCGCGTTGCTTCACCGGTTGGAGCGCGGCGTAATCTACCCTCCGGAAAGGGCCAAGGCTGAATCGGCAAGACTTTTTCAGGAACCGACGCTGGTGGCGCTGCGAGAGCTCGCAATCCGGCAGACCGCGCAAGCACTGGAAGCGCGGGCGACGGCAAAGAAGGAACAGGCCGAGCCGCGCGCCGAGAAAATTCTGGTGGACGTCACCGCGGAGGCTTCCACCGCCATGCTGTTGCGGCGCGCCCGCCGCGTGGCAGACTACCTTCACGCTGCGTGTGTGGCAGTGTTTGTCTGCCCTGAGCGTGAATTTTCCAATTTGCCCGCGTCTGAACGACAGACCATCGAGCGTCACCTTCACTTCGCCGAAAATCTCCGTATCGATACTGCGATCGTCCATAACAAGAACCGTGCGGGCGCGCTTGTGGATTACGCGCACAAAAATGGAGTAACGCAGATATTCATCGGTCCTACGGTTGGACCGCCGAAACGCTGGTTCAGAGGGCTGGACTTCACCGATCAGGTGCTCTACCAAACGCGGGACCTCGAAGTGACGGTTGTGGCCGAACGCAGCCGAGAAGGCGGCAGGCCCTCGCTGTATCCGGAGGACGAAGCCGGAGGCCTGATGCATCCAGGCTTCGTCGCTATATCGCCGGAAATCACAGTAGAAGATGCGATTAGCCAGCTTCGCCAGCACGCGGGACACATCGAGATGATTTATTACGCGTACGTACTCGACGAAGCGCAACATCTCGTCGGTGTGGTTTCGTTCCGTGAACTGCTCGCCGCCGACAGATCGAAAAAGGTCCGCAATGTCATGCGCACCGACTTCGCATTCGTTTCCGAGGAGGAGGACAAAGAAGTCGTCGCACAACTCTTAGCCAAGCGCCGGCTCATTGCCCTGCCCGTCCTGGATCGCCTAGGCCGCATGCTGGGAATCATCAGTAGCACGGATTTGGCGGGTGTCGTCCAGCAGGAGGCCAGCGAAGACATTCTAAAAATCGGCGGTATGGAAGCGCTGGAAGGTCCGTACATGGAGGTGACCTTCGCGCAAATGGTGAGAAAGCGCGCGGGCTGGCTTGCCATCCTCTTTCTCGGCGAGATGCTGACCGCAACGGCGATGGGCTACTTCTCCGATGAAATTTCGCGCGCTGTGGTCCTTGCCCTGTTCATTCCGTTGATTATCAGCAGCGGAGGAAATTCAGGGTCGCAAGCCACAACATTGGTTATTCGAGCGATGGCGCTCGGCGAAATTCGACTGCGGGACTGGTGGAGAGTGATCCGGCGGGAGTTGCTCGCGGGCATGGTACTCGGAGCAATTCTCGGCGTCATCGGTGTCACGAGAATTCTTCTTTGGCACACGCTGCGCGGGACCTACGGAGAGCACTATCTGGTGCTCGCTCTCACCATCGGCTGCAGTCTGATCGGTGTGGTGATGTTTGGCACACTCGCGGGCTCGATGTTGCCGTTTATTTTGCGCAGTTGTGGACTGGATCCCGCGAGCGCCTCCGCGCCATTTGTTGCAACGCTCGTTGACGTCACGGGTCTGATCATCTACTTCAGTGTGGCGAGCATCATCTTGCGTGGCATTCTGCTCTAGCCAAGTGCCGGCTTGCGACTGCGGTCGGCGACGACTGTGACCTGAAGGTCTTGAGCCAGGCGGACAATGTCCTCAGTGAAATTTTTGCCACGTAGTCGCTCCAGAAGTCCGACGTGTGAGTGCGCCACAAAAATTTGCGTAACTTGATTGCGGCGCGCGAATTCGACCACGGTCCTGGCGATATCGATGCCACCGAGGATCCGCGTTTCGATCTGCAGGCTCCGAGCGAAACGAAGGTGTTTCTCCACTGCCTGTCGTTCCTCGACTGGCAGTTCCAGGTGGATTCTGAGCGGCGAGAGGATCAATGACGCAGACCTGCGGCGCGCGGCGAAGAATGGCATCGAGATCGATGGCTTGGCCCTCTGAAGTCTGGAGGGGAGGAATCGGCTCAAGTTTCCGCAAGATTGCCTGAACGTCCTCGGACCGCTGTCCCTGAACGGCGCCGACGATAACATCTTCTCCCCGCTCATGCCGCCGCCGGGCTTCATCGAGCATGCGATAGGATTTGCCTACGCCGGGTGCGTAGCCTAGAAAAATTTTGCGTTTCGCGCCCAGCGCTTGCTCTCCTCTGGTTGTACCTGCTTGAGAAGGCGTTCGGGACTCGGCCTAGGAAGTCCGGATACGCGCATTGCGTCAGTGTAAAGCGCAAACAGAGGTCCTGCAACGGAAAGGCACGAACGTGGGATTGGAGGGATCCAGTCGAGGAATTTCCAGCGCTGTACGCGCTGAAGGGATTAACGCTATCGAGAACGAAAGCCATAGGACGGTCTTGTTAAGTGAGCATCGTGCCGCTGCTTGGCGTATTGACGCAAACGCAGATTTTGAATGTCCTCTATCGCCAATTCACATTACTGGCGGGGCGAGCGGCAATGCTGGGTTAAGCCGGTTGGAACCGCTGTTCCTGGGGCTTACGGCTTCCTAACGAAGCCTTCAGGACTTTCTGACGCGCCTTTTCCTAGGATATAGACAGATCGTAAGTCGCCGAGAGAGAGGAAAAGCGGTGTTAGATAATTTGCAGAGTGTTGATCAGGAATTTGTTGGTCACTGTAGTGTGTGCGGTTGCGTTACCGAACTTGTCGAACTTCCAGGAAGGATCGACAAGTTTTGTCTTGAATGCAGCGGAGATGTGGCAACGGCCATCCTGTTGACTGCGGAAATAGATGCCGCAACACTGAGTGGCAGGAATACGAACGAATTGGTGTCTGAATTTGCTCAGATCAGCAGCCGGATGCTCGAGCGAGCGCAATCCGCGGAATTGGGGTTTTAGCCGGGTCTTGTCCGTCCGTGACGGCAAACGGGTTTGGTGGCGTACCTCTTAAACGAGTAGTTCGCTGACAGTCTCCGATCGACAGTCTAGAAGTCGAGCCGTAATGAAACTTGGCCCGTTCGGTTTCCGCTGTTCTCCGCGCTCTGAACACTCTGAACGATGCCAAAGGACGAAGATGTTACGTTCGTTGGCGGCGGCGCAAAGTTCGGATGATTGAATAGATTTGTAAACGTGCTTTCAAAGCCCCAATTGGATTTCGTTGAAAACACGGATCAAGAACGAAAGTGCAGTCTGGGACTGAAGTTGTTGTAGTGAAGCGAAAAACAGGCGACTGTTGCGGGCCTGAGGTACTGCCATTTGGCCGAATCTGGTTGACAGAATGGCAGAACCCTCGATATACTCCGGGCATGAGGCAGCTGCTCAGTCGCAGACGTCGCCAGCCGCCATCACGTGCTAGCGAACGTCAAACCCATCGCTACGACCTGCCTGGGTCTAGTTTGGGCCTTTCGGCAGATCGCACCGACAAACTCATTCGCGCGGTACGAAAAGGACTCTCCTTCAAGACCTTGGAGTCTCTTTCGCGAGAGAGCGGTATCTCGGTCTCCGAAGTTGCTTCCATCATTGAAATCCCAGAGCGGACCTTGGCGCGACGCAAGGCCGAGGGTCGCTTGGCGCGGGATGAATCGGAGCGCTTGCTTCGAATTTCCAGTATTTTCGAGAAGGCCGTCGAGTTGTTCAACGGTGACGTACCGGAAGCTGTTGCCTGGCTGCGGCGCCCGAGGAGAGCCCTCGCCGACCACGCACCGTTGGCTTATTCGGGTACAGAGTTGGGCGCGCGAGAAGTCGAAAACTTGATCGGCCAGCTCGAGTATGGCGTCTTTCCGTGAGTGTCGTCGCCTGGCGAATTATCCAACGCAAATTCGCGACACTTGCGTTCACCGGTAAGGGCGCGCGCCTCTTTGGAGGGCGCTGGAACTCGCCTGGGCACGCCGTCGTGTACACGGCGCAATCGCTCGCTCTTGCGGCGCTGGAGATCCTCGTGCATGTCGATTCAGACAAGCTGCTACAAAACTACGTTGCGATTCCGGTTATCATCGGTCCGCAACTGATTACTCAAGTCGAAGAATCCGAGCTGCCAAACAACTGGCGCGCTTACCCGGCTTCCAATGCGCCAAGATCGATTGGCGATGCGTGGATTTCACGCGCTATTCTTCCCGTGTTACGGGCACCTAGCGCGGTCATTCCCGCCGAGTACAACTTCCTTTTGAATCCCTCACACAAGGATTTTGAAAAGCTTCGCATCGGAAAACCACAGCGCTTCCAGTTTGACCGCCGTCTGACAGACAAACCGTAGATTCTGCCGGCATTGCGCGAGGTCTGGCTCACTAAGGACTTCCTTCCTACCGAAGGAGCTCGCCCGCTTCTCCTGATCAAGGCTCTCTGCTTCGGTCCCATGAACGCACAAGGCGCGGCCTTGCTTGAAGTGGCGCAGCATAGGGGTTCTTGCGAGTCTTCTCATCCGGTGCGTAAAGTTTCCAGCCAAACTGCATAAAAGCCCGCGGCAAGAAACGGCCTGTGTCGAAGCTACGGTAGGACTCCGTTTCGAAGTTCGTATCGGTCGCGGGAATGAGGAGCACCTGGAGCCGGATGTTCGGACCACCACGATCCTTTGCCATCAAGGTCAGCGCCGCCAACATGTCGCCACCCACGGAATCTTCTTTGGGGTCATTGGAATTCCTTTCTACATTTTTTCCTCAAGATTTTGGCGTTCTTGGGCCGCTGGGGGAAGAACAGCGTTACACGTCAACGCTATTGTCTTAACGTTTGGTGGGGATCGCCGTCTACGCCGTACGTATAAAGGATAAGAGTCTAAGGGATGCCGTCGATCGCGCTTACCTTGAAAGGTACAACACTCGAGGTGCCCTCAAGTATGCCAAGGACCTTGGATGCGCAAAGTCCCGAGCTACGACCCTCGAGCTCGTGCCGCTGCTATCGACGCATTAGAACGAAGCAAATGGGCCGTCTCAGACAACCGAACACCGCGTCCTCGACAATCCCTCGGTACTTCTCGATCTGTGGAAATTCGCAACCTTCGGAATGCGCAGCCACAGGAAGGATGAATCTGTTTGCTGGCCATCTTGGAATCCTCTTGCCCACGTCTATGATCGAATCTGCGTTACAAACAAATGAAGAAACGTACTCGGCTCACAGCTTCCCTGCGCCAGTTTTACGTAAGCTCTATTCGATTAATCTAGTAATTCTGGCGCTGGTCAACAGCTTGAAAGACCCCGTACTTTGCGTATCGATCGCCAGAGGCCCGCGCCCTATGAATGACCGACCGGTGGTAGACTGCGCGTATGGCTACCAAGGAGAAAACGAAGAAGAGACAGACTGCGGGCAAGAAGGTGGCTCCGATGAAGAAGGCGGTTAAGATCAAGCGGTTTGAGAAGAGGGTACCTCCCAAGAAAAACATCCCGAAGAAGAAGGCAGCTCCGAAAAAGGTCGAGGCGAAAACGAAGGTCGGTGCCAAGAAGACGGCCGGCGACAAGACGGTGGCCGCGGTTAAGAAACAGGTTCGGAGGAAAAGCCTAAGCGTGGATACGGAGGCATTCGCACTGGAGGGATCGATGGCTCGGTCGGGCGAGCAATCGGGAGATTTGCAGGGATTGTCTAACGTCCAAGGTGCGGATTCGGAGAGTGTGGACGAGTTGCTCGAGGAAGGAAACACGTTCGAGGCCGAGGCGGTGAAGGGCGTGGAAGACGCCGGGGACGCTGACGAGGCGGAAGTTCGCACGCATGAAGTGCCGCAGAATGATGTTCCCGGGGAGTATCAGAACAAAAAGTAGTGACGTGAGCGGCGTGCGTTCCATCTCCGCATTTCCGCCTGTCAGAGCGAGGCACAAACGCGACGGCTATTTATTTCGGAAAACTCTTAGCCACAGTGCTAAGCGGGAATGGTCGGAGAAGCAGACGTGGACGCCGGATACTTCCAAAGTACCTTCTGAATGATCTGAGAACTGGACTGTGGCGATAATGTCGGCAAACGCGGCCTCAGCCCAGGGCTCGTAGGTATAAACTTCTGGGGTTTGCGTTTTCAGCAGCTTAGTTATGAGGTTTTGGACGTCCTCAGGATTCTTCCAGCCACGGCCGTAACTTCGGATTTTCACAACTTCGATTGGAGCGCCCATTAATTCAGCAATGGAAGTTGGTTTCATAGGGCGATTGGCCGGGGGCCCGGATTTTCCGAATTTTTGATTGAAGGGATCGCAGGTCTTACCGAATTTTTCTAAGTGTGGTGAGTCATTGGTTGGGGTTTGTTTTTTGAGGTCGAGGACGACTTTTGGGTTTTGGGGTTTGTTCTGGGCGTAGGCGGGGAGCGAAGCGAGGACGACAAGGACAAGAACCGCGAAAAAAGAGTGCAAGCTTCGCAGCACAATTCTCCTAAACGACCTGCATTGAAATTGCAATTGTACGTCAGCTACTGCCGCCTCCAATTCCGCCTATTCCCTAACCGAGGTCCGCATCCCTATTACCACCACCCGTATATATAAAGGTCCAGAACCTAAACGTTGTTTTTGCTCCCAGATCACGAAACGAGCGCACTCCGCGACACAGAGTACTCTGGAACGTAGAGTGCCCCGACGCCCTGGCAGTTGCCCTTGCTTCTGCTCTTTCTTGTGGCGCGCTAGTCGCGCACGCCTGCGGGCGTACCCTGCCTTAGTGGGCTTTCCTGGAATTCGGGGAGGTAGTCTTTTTGAGGGATATCTTCAGGAAATCAGTGATTTTACCCAACGGGTCCGCCTCGGCATAGAATCATACTACGAATGTCGGGACGCACAGCACAAAGGATTAAGGTCAAAACGGCGACGATCAGCCCCAGCCAATGCCGCAAGTAGCCCTCGATGCAGGCGTCACCATGGCAGAGAGTAAAGAAGCTACCGGTTGAGATTGCAAATATCATGGGATAGGAACCTCATGGAATCCGCAACGGGCTCACGATCGATCTCCCTGGCCTGGAAGCTGTCGATCATTGTCCCGCTGGCCGTGGCGGTGGCCGTGCTGACGATATCGGCGAGGCAAACTGACCAGCACAAGCAAATCATGCTGTCAATTGTCGCAAACATTTTCGGAGTCGTTGGCTTGATTGCACAGGCCGCGTTTTGGATCGTGGTGAGGAAGTGGACGGGGTTGGGGATCGTGATGCTTATCTTTACCAGCGCGGTGCTCGGGTTTGGCCTGCACAGCTTACTGCGTGTACTTTCGAAATGAGGCTTCCTTTTGGCGTCTACTGTTCTGGCTTTTCGGCTTTTCGGCTTTTCGGCTTTTCGGCTTTTCGGCTCTTCGCTTTTCAGTCCGTCGTCGGCAGCACCACCTCCCCCGTCAAGATAAAGTATCATTCAATCTCACCCTTAGGTTTGCTGTCGCCGTTGGATTTGCTTGTAACGCGCTAAGTCGCGCATGGACCATTGCAGCGCTCCGGAGGAACTCCGAGAATCCCGGTCTTCACGAATTGGTCTTCGATTTCGCGCGCGAATGTGCGCGCTTCGGCTTGGATCACCCAGCGGAATCCTTCTTCGGTCGGTGCGCTGGGATTCAGATGTTTAAGCGTCTCCGCGACTCGCATTTGGACCATCTCCACAGCCTCATCGAAAAATGACGGTCGGCCCAGACGATCGAACACTGCTGTTTCAACAAATCCTCGATACTTCTCGATCTGCTGGGAAAACTCCCAACCTTCGGAATGCGGAGTCACAGGAAGGAGAGCCGGTTCCGGGCGGACCGGCTAGGACGCCTGCGGGCTGGGATGGCCTTGGTGGCGCGTGGTGAGTTTTCTATTGTGATTGCGGGCTTGGGTGCTGGCCTCAAGCCGCGACTTAGACCGCTGTCAGCTGCCTATGTGCTCATTTTGGCAGTCCTCTATCCCATTCTCGTACGCGCCGGTAAATAACGGGCCCTGCATATCAGTTCTTCTGTACTTGGTTCTACTCGTTCGGTGACCAAATTATAAGGAGCAGCTGGTCGCACTCTGATCGAAGAAGCTTTCCGGCAACGGCAACGCTGAGTAGACTACCGGACAGGAGTGCGAGCAAATGACTGAGAAAGAACCCAGCACGCAAGTAGCCTCCAAGGTACAAGGCCGGAGGCGATTGGGGTCTCGCGCGGTATTGTTTGCCGGTTTCGGAGCTTTGCTAATTCTGATGGCGATCATATGCATCGATTCGCTGCACACTCTGGAAGAATTCCAGACAGCCGATACTCAGATTCGGCAAGATTTTCTGTATCGCGAACATACGCTCGAACAGGTTCGAGCAGGCCTCTACGAGTCGGGTAACATTGTGCGCGACTACATCCTGATCGAATCAGACCCGGACGCACAGGCAATGCTCCGGACTGAGTTTCAAACTATTCACAATGAGACCAATGCAACGTTGAGTGCATGTATTCAGTCTCTGCCTACAGGCAAAAGGGAACCATTTCAGCATCTCGCTGTAGAACTGGAAAACTACTGGTTGACGATTGGACCCAATTTCGCTTTAGGTGCGAAGGAGAAGAAGGAATTAGGCAATTCCGTGCTGCGTGGCGACATTCTCTCGCAGCACGCTAAGATCCTGGCGATTACGAAAGAAGTTCGAGCGGTGAATAACGACGAGCTGAACGAAGCCGAACGAAAGACCGCAGAAGTGTTTGCCCAGTTTCGACGCCGTTTGCTGATGGTAGCCACGATTGCTTTCAGCTCCGGATTGATTCTGGCCGCAAGCACCATCATGTACGTTGGGCGACTCGAGAACTGGGTCGAAAAGAAATATGAAGAGAGCCTACAGGCACAGCGTGAGTTGAAGGAACTGTCAAAGCGTCTCGTCGACGCCGAGGAACGGGAACGGCGCGCCATTTCCCGGGAACTTCATGATGAAGTCGGCCAATCTTTGAGCGCCCTACTTCTGGATGTCGACAATCTCACAGAGATGTCCATTGACGAAGGTGGTTTTCGGCAAGGCCTTCAGAAAATTAAGACGCTTGCGGAAAACTGTGTCAACGAGGTGCGCAATATGGCCCTGCTGCTGCGCCCCTCGATGTTAGATGACCTGGGTCTCGTCCCGGCGCTTGAATGGCAGGCGCGCGAAGTTTCGAAACGCACGGGCATGCTCGTCGATACGGTGGAAGAGAATGTTTCGGACAACTTGCCGGAAGAGCTTAAGACGTGCGTATACAGAATCGTTCAAGAAGCTTTGAATAATTGCTCGAAGCACGCATATGCGAAGAACGTACGGGTCACCGTGCGCCAAGAGCCGAATCATCTCGGTGTCAGCATCGAAGATGACGGAAAGGGCTTTGATCCAAGCCGTGTACGAGGTTTGGGATTAGTCGGCATGAACGAGCGAGTGAGTCAGTTGGGCGGTGTGTTGAAAGTGGATTCAGATCCAACGCGAGGCACATGCCTCTGGGTCGATCTGCCGCTCCCAAGCGCATCCAGCGATTCGGGAGAATTGAGTACATGAAGAAGCTGCGGATACTATTGGCCGACGACCACATTGTTATGCGCACAGGGTTGCGCGCTTTGCTTGAGCGCCAGCCCAACCTGGAGGTTGTAGGCGAAAGTGAGAACGGACGTGAAACTGTTGAACTCGTCGCCTCGCTCGGACCCGATGTGGTGGTGATGGACGTGGCGATGCCCGTTCTGAACGGTATCGAGGCTACTAAGACGATCGTCACTCAGCGTCCGGCCACAGCGGTGGTTATCCTCAGCATGCACGCGGACGAATCGTATGTGATGCGTGCCTTGAAGGCCGGAGCGCGGGGCTATTTGCTTAAGGACTCAGCTGCAGCCGATCTGATCAGTGCCATCCAGGCGGTTTCGCAAAATAAGTCGTTTTTTAGTCCTAAAGTGAGCCGCATCCTGGCTGAAGACTACGTCCGCGTTCTTAAGCAAAAAGGCGCGGTCGATAGCTATGACTTGCTTAGCAGCCGCGAGCGAGAGATCCTGCAACTCCTGGCCGAAGGGAAGGCGAACAAAGAAGTAGCAACAGCTCTCAACATTAGCCCCTACACCGTCGAGACTCATCGCAGACATATTCTCGAGAAACTGAACCTGCACAACCCCGCCGAGCTCATCCTCTATGCAGTACGCAAAGGAATCATTACTTGAAAGCTGTTGTAGGCTGCCTCTGTTTGTTCGCTGAAAGCATAGCTAAATTTAAGCCCCCAAATACCCTCCAGTTGGGATAGACCTCGACCGCTCCCAACCGCAATCTAGGCATGCCGCACGAGGTGCTTATGGCTGTGTCTAGCTTCTATTTTTCTTCTCTTTGCGGTCTCAACGCGACAACTTGTGACGAGACTCCCCTGTGGCGGCAGGATCTAAAGGGGGTACAAAACAAATGAGTGGGCTGCATGGAACCACCATCCCGTATGACCCTGCAACGCGGAAAGCGAATGACCAGAAGATTGAATTTGCGTATGCCCTCCGACGGCGTAACAAGGAGGTGATTTTGAAATTCCCTAACGGATTAGTGGTGAGTTCAGATGAGGAAGTTCGTCGAAAGCTTGGCGAAATCCTTGGGCAGTGCGGCCTTGCACCCGTTTTTGCTTCTACTGTGACCGAGAGTGGCATGGCTCTGGCGGGGAATGAGGTTTTCATTGTGCTCTGCGATGACTGCCTGTCCGACGGCAAGTACATGGATATCGTGAAATTGGTGGGCCAGTCTGACACAAAAGTGCTGGTAGTTGTTGTCTCCCGGACAGGCGAGTGGCCGGAATATTTGACAGCCATCCGTGCGGGGGCATTTGACTACTTGGCTTACCCGCCTATTCCTGGGGAACTTCAGAGGATCATCCAAAATGCCTTTCGGAGTGCGGACGACAGCGCCGCCTCGAAGGAACTGCCGTTCTCGAACTATCGTTGCAGAAAAGGATAACAAGAATGAGTACCAGACTAATATCGGTTCTTCTGGTGGGCGAGGCCCTGGAGAACTTCCCTCAATTATTGCGATGGTTGGACAGCCGAGTGCCGTTGCCAATTGGCGCAGTCCTATCGGGATGCTTGCAATCTCGTGTCGTGCACGCAGTTCGACCTCGTGCTTAGCCAGTACCAGCTGTCGGACCGAACAGCCTTTCCGCTGTTGGACCGGCTTGTAGGATCTCCCGCGACTCTGTTTTTCTCTGCACGCGTCGAGGACGGCTCTCTATGGTTAAAGATGCTCGATCGAGGCAATCGATGTGTCGGTGCACCTCTATTGCGGTCGGATGATTTGACTGAAGCGCTCGGCTCGGTGCTAGAGGCTGCGGTCCAATGTTCAGCCTCAACGTGCGTGGCTGCGGCGAGCGTTAGAGACATGTGGAGTGCGGTTTCCCGTCCTAGAGCGCGCCTTTAGGCGGTTCTCCACTTGGGGTAAGTGTTGGCAGAGCTGCTTCAGCAACAATCCCGGCGATTCTGGGTCACAGTTCAGAGTTTGAATGGCTCACGGTGGCCGCAGAAGGTTCCACCTAAGAGGTCAATCATGAGACGAGGATCGCAACAGAACGTGGAGGAGGCCAAAACGCTCCGCGCGGCGCGCAAAGTCCTGATTTTCGATGAAGACGACGAAGACTTAGCTCGGCACGCCGAACCTTTCGAGGCTCATGGGTGCGAGGTTCACAAATGTATGTCAGTCGAAACAGCGATGCGCTGTATCGAAAGAGAGGAGTTCGATTTCGCTCTGGTGGATCAAGGATCCCCAGGTTTTGAGGGGCTTCGGGTAGTAAGACACCTAGTTCGTTACAACTTACATACGCCTTTCGTCGTGGTGGCGCGGTGTAAGGACATGCTGTGTTACCAGCAAGCACTCGGACTCGGAGCGATGGACTATTGGGAGAAACCCCTTCCCACCGCGGAAATGAATTGGATTATCCAAAATTACGTCGCAACCTCATTGAAGAAATGAGGTTGGGTAGAGAGGCTCTTCGAAGCCAGATGCAGGATCACGGAGGGACCAAATGGACGCAGACATTCGCATTCTGAGCACGGACCTGACGGAGGCTTTGCAATCGTACATCGAGCGGCGCCTGCATTTTTCTTTGGGCCGTTTCGGCCGACGAATAGGCCGCGCGAGAGTCCGCATCACGGACGTCAATGGCTCCCGGGAAGGAGCGAATAAGTTGTGCCAGATTTCCGCGGAAATCCTCCCCACGGGTAAGGCGCTCCTGCAGCAGGCAGTGGACGCGAATCTGTACGCCACCATTGGCCGCGCTAGGGCACTCAGTTGCTCCCATCCAGCAATCAGTGACAACCGTTTTGGATATTTCAACACGGCGTCTTTCTATCTAGCTCGATCATCGCTGTAATTCGCGTTTGGAATCAGGACGGGTTGGAATTCTTGAAATTCATGGCAGGAAGAGCGCGCTTGCTTTTTAAGCAAGGAGGTCAATCAGTTTGATCTCTGCCCCATCCCACTGTGCACGAACTGTGCAAAATAGGGCCGATTTGAGCCAGTGTGCACAATCATCGGGAGTTCCAAGTCGCTGAAAACAAGGAGCGCTTTTGATCTTTGCAATCAGTAAAAATATGGTGGACGTGACCGGGATCGAACCGGTGACCCCCTGCTTGCAAAGCAGACGGGGGAAAACTCTAAAGTGCTTGAGCCTCGCATTGGCTGGCATCTACGGAGTCATGGCGTACACCGTCGCCCAGAGATCTCGTGAGATTGGCCTCCGAATGGCCTTGGGCGCAACCGCACAAAACGTGGTGTGGATGATGCTTCGGCGAGGGATTCAGATCGTCGCCGTAGGGCTCCTCATCGGGCTGGTTGGCGCGGCTGCCAGCGCACGGTTGCTTAGGACCATGCTGTTTCAGGTTCGGCCTAACGATCCCGTGGTGTATCTGGCTGTCGCGGTTCTGCTGGGTTTGGTGGCACTGGTTGCCAGCTATGTCCCGGCACGGCGCGCATCTAAAATCGATCCGCTGGTTGCACTGCGACAGGAATAGAAGCGACCGGGAGACCAGCCGTATCCGTGTGCTGTGCCACGAGGAAGCCCGCAGCGAATTGACGATTACGAGCAACCCTGAAGTAATCCCAAGGTAAGAGTTGCCGACTACTCACGAAGTATTCATGGTGCTTCCGCTGCCCGGCACAGCTCCGCCAAGCGGTCCTGCGTTCCCTCGGGATCAGGGGCTTTCTCCGGCGCCACCCATTCGCGCGGCGAGCCGGCAGCAAGCAGCAAGCGCGCCACTTCAACATGATCTGCGCCGTTTTGCGACGTGTGTCGCCAGCCTTCACATGCCCACACCAGCGGTGTCGCGGCGAACATGCCATCTACGGCATTCACCGACGCGCCCTTCGCCAGCAGAACCTTCACTGCTTCCACGTGGCCGCCCATCGAGGCACGATGGAGTGCTTCCACTCCGTTGCTGTCCTTTACGTTTGGATCGAAGCCACATTGCAGCATTGTTTCGAGAGTTTGCGCATCGCCGCGTTCGGCCGGAGTGTGCATCATCAAGTGGTGC
>Ga0207646_10003148_pt1 | contig 18908 bp, 19 predicted proteins | sample KBSK5502metaG_FD_184343 | JGI IMG/M metagenome (GOLD analysis project Ga0207646, IMG submission 184343) | Corn, switchgrass and miscanthus rhizosphere microbial communities from Kellogg Biological Station, Michigan, USA - KBS K5-50-2 metaG... | ecosystem: Host-associated > Plants > Roots >...
GAACTGGACTGGGGCGCGCGGTCGCTCAGTAGCCGGGCTTGCCGGAGGCGCTCGCGCTCGGCATCGGCGCCGTGGACGCGGGGGCGGTCGAGGGCGCGGTCCCGGTCGAGGGCGCGGTCCCGGTCGAGGCCGCCGGGGCGGACGACGCACCGGCACCGGGGGTGCAGGCGGCCAGCGCGCCGATCACGAGGGCGAGAAGCGCGGCGCGGAGCCGCATGGGCAGAGTCTTCATGACGACCGATACGTTACCCGGGCCGTACCGGTTCCCGCTCGGACGGGCGATGATGGCCCCGTGGCGATCGACGACGGATACGTGCTTCTCGACGCCGGCGATGGACGTCGCCTGGAGCGGTTCGGGAGGCGGATCGTCGATCGACCGGCGCCGTCCGTCATGGGCGTCCCGCCCGGCTCCGAGTCGGCCGAGTGGGCCACGGCCGACCTGCGGTTCGACCGCGACCTGGGCTGGACCGGGCCCGCCCTCGATCCCTGGACTGTCGCGATCGACGGCCTCACCCTCGAGCTCCGCGCGACCGCCGCGGGCCAGCTGGGCCTCTTTCCTGAACATGCCCTTGCCTGGCCATGGCTACGGGAGCGCCTCGGGGTGCGACCGCCGACACGCCCCGCGCCCGAGGTCCTCCACCTCTTCGCCCATACCGGCGCGACGACGCTCGCTCTCGCGGCTGGCGGCGCGCGGGTGACGCACGTGGACGCCTCGCGACCCGCCGTCGCGTGGGCTCGCCGCAACGCCGAGCTCTCGGGCCTGGCGGATCGACCCGTCCGCTGGATCGTCGACGACGCACTCGCCTATACCCGCCGCGAGCAGCGACGCGGCCGGCGATACGACGGGTTCGTGCTCGACCCGCCCACGTTCGGGCACGGGCCGGACGGCGGTCGGTGGGACCTTCGCGACGAGCTTCCGACCCTCCTCGCCGCTTGCGCCGCGGTCGCCGAACCCAACGCGTTCGTCCTGCTGACCGCCCACACCACCGACCTCGACCCATCCGACCTCGCGGCAGCCCTGGAGTCCGCCTTCGGCATTCCCGACGAGCTCGAGATCGACGACGTGGAGCTCGTCGCGACCAGCGGCGTCGGTCTGCCGCTCGGCGTCGCAGCCCGCATGATCCGTCGATGACGCAGCCGCCGATCACGTCATTGACCAACCCGCGGGTGAAGGCGGCGGTCCGGCTCCGGGACCGGGCCGAACGCGACGTCACCGGCCTGACGATCGTCGACGGCGCCCGGGAGATTCTCCGGGCCCTCGACGCGGGCGTGCGGGTCGAGCAGGCGTTCGTCGCGACCGATCTCCTGCGATCCGCCGATGGGCTGGCCGCCGCCGATCGCCTCCGCCATCGGCCCGGCACGCTCGAGGTCAGCCCGGCGGTCCTGGGCCGGGTCGCGTTCGGCCAGCGGTCCGACGGCGTCGTGGCGATCGTGGCCACGCCGACGGCGACCCTCGACGATCTCGCGATCCCGCCCGACGCTCTGATCGTCGTCGCCGAGGCGATCGAGAAGCCCGGCAATCTCGGGGCGATCGTCCGGACGGCGGACGGCGCAGGGGCGAGCGCCGTCATCGCCGCCGACCCCCGCACCGACGTCTTCAACCCGAACGCGATCCGGGCGTCCCTCGGGACGATCTTCGCCCTGCCGGTCGTCGCGGCGCAGACGCCACAGGTCCTCGCCTGGCTGCTCGCCAACGGGATCCGACCGATCGCCGCGCGAGTCGACGCCCCCCGCCCCTACACCGACGTCGACCTCCGCGGTCCCCTCGCGATCGTCCTCGGCAGCGAGGCCGGCGGTCTCGGCGAAGGCTGGGCCGGCCCCCGCGTCGAGCCGGTCCGGATCCCGATGCGGGGCATCGCCGACAGCCTGAACGTGTCGATCGCCGCCGCCGTCCTGCTCTATGAGGCGCTCCGACAGCGTCAGGACCCGCCCGGTGAGGGACACTGACGCGCATGGAAACGTTCGACTTCGTGATCATCGGCGCCGGTCCGGCCGGCGAGGCCGCCGCGTACGAGGCGCGGGCGCACGGCGCCACGGTTGCGGTCGTCGACAGCCTCTGGTTCGGCGGGAGCTGTCCGCACATCGGCTGCCTGCCCTCGAAATCGCTCCTCCATGGGGCGGCCGAGCACGCTGCCAATCCGTCGTCGTACTCGTGGACCCGCGCCTCGAAGGCCCGCGACTACATGGTCAACCGGCCGCCGGACGCCGAGGAGCCAGACGACTCGGGCCATGTCAAGCGGCTCGAGGCCGTCGGCGCGATCTGCTACCGGGGCACGGCCCGGATCATCGCGAAGGGCCGGATCGAGATCCGCCACGACGACCAGGCGCACGTCATCGCCGGCGAGAACGTCGTCGTCGCCGTCGGCTCGTCGGCGAAGCGACCGCCGCTGCCCGGGCTCGATCGCGTCCGCGTCTGGACGAACCGCGAGGCGACGCTCGCCCGCGAGCTGCCAAAAAGCCTCGTCGTCCTCGGCGGTGGCCCGACCGGCTGCGAGCTGTCCCAGGTCTACGTGCGGTTCGGCGTCCCGGTGACGATCGTCCAGTCGGGCGACCGGCTGATGCCGACGGAGCATCCCCGCAACTCCGACACGGTGGCGAAGCTCCTGCGCCGCGATGGAGTCAAGGTCCGCCTCGGAGTCCGGGCGGTCGCCGCTCGCGCGGGTGACGGGACGGACGGCGCCGACGTGATCGACCTCGACGACGGCACGACCGCCGAGGGCCACGCGATCCTCCTGGCGGTGGGACGGGCGTTTCCGCTCGACGACCTCGGACTGGAGCACTACGGCGTCGATACCAGCGAGCGGACGGCGATCCCCCGCGACGGGCGGCTGCGGATCGCCGAGGGGCTGTGGCTCGTGGGCGACCCGGCGGGGCCCGAGCTCCACACCCACCAGGCGCATTACCAGGGCGAGATGGCGATCCGGATGGCCCTCGGCCAGGACGTCAGGCCCGACTACCGCGCGCTCCCTCGAGCGACATACACCGAGCCCGAGGCGGCCTCGGTCGGCCTGACGCTCGACCAGGCGAGGGCCGCCGGGATCGATGCCGTCGAGTTCGTGGCCGACTTCGCGACCTCGTCCCGCGGGTACGCCCTCGAGGCCGACCTCGGCCACGTGACGGTCACGTTCGACCGGAGGAGCCGGGAGATGATCGGCGCCGCGATGGCGTGCCCGGACGCATCGGCAGCGATCCACGAGTGCGTGCTCGCGATCCGGGCCCGCGTCCCGGTCGAGGTCCTGGCCGACACGATCCACGCATTCCCGTCGACGTCGCGGATCCTCAACGGCCTCTTCGCGGACGCGGCACGAGACCTTCGCCCCGCCTGATCAGGCCTCGAACGCGATCTCGCCGTCGATCAGGACGATGCGCGGGCGGGCGGTCGCGAGCGCGCCGCCGGGCTCGACGGGGTTCGTGACGGCCTCGGTCGGGATCACGATCAGGTCCGCGCGCTGGCCGGGGACGAGGCGGCCACGGTCGGGCTCGCCGGCCGTGATCGCCGGACTGACCGTCGCTGCCCGGAAGGCCTGGTCGAGCGTGAGGCGCTCGTCCGGGCCGAACGGCGCGCTGCCGGCCGGCCACGAGCCGTCGACCCGGGTCACGGCCATCGACAGCCCCGGCCACGGATCGATCGGCTCCACCGGCGCATCCGTTCCGAAGACGAGGACCGCGCCGGCATCGAGGAGCGAGCGCATCGGGTAGCCGCGTGTCTCGGCCCGCTCGCCCCACAGCAGGCGCGCCGCCGCCGCGTCCGCCCGGACGTGGATCGGCTGGATCGAGGCCGCGACCCCCTCGCGCGCGAACCGGAGACGGTCGTCCGGGTGGAGCAGCTGGACATGCTCGAGCCGGGGCATCAGCGCCGCTTTGCCGGCCGTCGGCGTGATGGCGTCGAGGCTGGACCGGGTTGCCCGGTCGCCGATCGCGTGGACCTGCGTCGCGATCCCGGCCGCCGCCGCCCGGAGCGCCAGCTCGGCGACCCGTTCCGGCGGCGTGAGCCAGATCCCACGCTCCGTGCCGGGCGGCAGGCGCTTCCCCTCCTCCGGCTCGATCGGGTCGAGGAGCGCCGCGGTCCGCGATCCGAGGGTCCCGTCCGCGAAGAGCTTCAGCCAGCCGAACCGCGCCCGCCCGCCCGGCGGCCCGAGCGGGTCGCCGCTCCGGAGCTCCATCGCGATCGCCGTGTCGAGCTGTTCCTCGCGGATGGACGCATGGACACGCAACGGCAGGTCGCCGCGTTCGTCGAGCGCCTGGTAGGCCGCGATCCCGCCACCGAGCCCCTCCTGCAGCGCCAGCCCGCCGGGATCGTGAACGGCGACGACCCCGAGCCGGACGAGCTCCCGGGCCAGCCGGGCGAGGAGCTCGATGAACCGCTCCGGGTCCGGCGGCGGCACCCGGTCCATGACGAGGCGCGCGGCCGACTCCTGGAGGATCCCGGTCGGCTCGCCCCGGTCGTCGCGGCGGATCAGGCCGCCGTCCGGGTCGGCGGTCCGGGCGTCCACGCCGGCCATCGCGAGCGCAGGAGCGCTGGCCCACAGGGCGTGATGGTCGTGGGCCCAGAGCGCGGCCGGACGGTCCGGCGCGACGCGGCCGAGGTCCTCTGCGGTCGGCCAACCGCCCCAGCGGTCGACGTTCCAGCCGTGGCCCAGCAGCCACGCGCCTGCTGGGAGGCGGCCGTGGGCCTCGCCGATCCGGGCGAGACCGTCTGCCAGGCTCGGGTTCTGCGAGAGGTCGACGTGGTCGGTGGCGAGACCGCCGTCGGCGAGATGGAGGTGGGCATCGGTCAGGCCGGGGACGGCGACTTCGTCGGGATCGAGCTCGATCCGGCGGGTGAACGGGTCGGCGCGCGACTCCAGGTCGACCGCGGAGCCGGCGAACGCGACGCGGCCATCGGTGATCCCGACGGCCTCGACCCAGCCGAAGCCGCGGGCTCCGGCGAAGGTCGCGATCCGCCCGCTGACGAGAAGGTCGAGGGGCATCAGCGGCCCGGCACGTGGACGGTGGCGTTCCTGCCGGCAACCGGACCATCCCAGAAGTGATCCCGGTCGTGGATCGGCTGCGGATCGGCGAGGAGGGCGGTGAGCCCCTCCCGATCCAACCCGGCGCCGATTCCGAGGGCCAGGGCGATCCGGGCCTTCGGGCCGGTGAGATGGCCCGCGGGGATCGCGCCCGCGCGGAGCCACGTCGCGCCGCCGCCGGGGAACGCGTAGTCGCCACTCGCCGCGCCGGCCGGACAGCGCGTTGCGAGGATGACCGGGGCGCCGTCGGCCATCGCCCGCTCGGCGGCGGCGAGGAGCGTCGGCGACGTGTTGCCGGCGCCCGTCGCGGCGACGACCAACCCGTCGGCGCCAACGGCGCGGAGCGCGTCGATCGGGGTCCCGTCGGTGGCGACCGTCGCGGTCACGAGGAAGACGCGCTCGGCGGCGTGGGTCGTCGCCACCTGTCGCCGGCGGCCCCGCGATCGCTCGAGTCGGACCCGCTCCCCGTCGACCTGGCCGAGGCTCCCGACGTTGAGGCTCTGGAACGTGTCGAACGCGGAGGCGTGGGTCTTGGTGACGTCGTCGGCCGGCTGGATCGATCCGTCGAGGGCCACGACCACCCCCATGTCGGCCGTCGCTACCTCGGTCGATGCGGCGACCCGCACGGCGTTGCGAATATTCGCCGGGCCATCGTAGTCGGGCGCGCTCGCCGCGCGCATCGCGCCCGTCACGACGACCGGCTTGGGCCCGGCGTGGAGGAGGTCGAGGAAGAACGCGGTCTCCTCGATCGTGTCGGTGCCCTGGACGACGACGACCCCGTCGATTGCGGGATCCGCGAGCGCGCCCTGGACCGCCGCGTTGATGCCGAACAGGTCCTCGAAGTCGAAGTGGCTGGCCGGCTTCAGGCCGCGATCGATCGGCACGAGGTCGGCGAGCTCGGCGAGACCAGACGTGGCCGCGAGGAGATCGCTCCCCGCGAGCACCGGCACGTTGCCGCCCGCGACCGGGTCGTGACGCATGCTGATCGTCCCGCCCGTGAATACGACGGCCACCCGGGGCACGGTGGATCAGCCGCGGTCCGACGCGCGATCGTCGTCGGCCGCGGTCCCGACGACCCTGGCTCGAGATGCCGCGCTCGCCGGAAGATCCGGCTGGTGGTCCTCGGGTGCGACCGGCTCGGGGCCGCCCACCGCGCCGAGCGCCTCGACGAACGGGTCGTGGCCCGTTCCGACAGCCGCCCGCGAGCCGCGCTCGACGGCGCGGAGCGGCCCGCGGAGGATGATCGACGCGAACCCGGACGCCGCGATCGATCCAGCGACGATGATGAGCACGACGGTCGTTCCGACGAAGTCGGCGATCGGGCCGACGATCAGGATCGGCAGGAAGCTCGCGACCGACACGAGCATGTTCAGGACGCCGAACACGCGCCCCCGGACGTCCGCCGGGAGATCCTCCTGGAGCTGGGTCTGGGCCGGGATGGCCACCGCCGCGTAGGCGATCCCAGCGAAGAACGCCACGGCGACGACGATCGACAGGAGCGAGGTCAGGAGCGACAGGTCGGGCAGGCCCGACTGCGTGGTCGACGACGCGAGGAAATTGCTGATCCGCCCCGACAGGGCCATCGCGACGAGCAACACGCCGAGCGAGATCAGGCCGCCCTCGATGACCCTCCGCCGCGGGATGAGGCGGCCGTACGCGTTGAGGAGGAGGATTCCCATGACGATCCCGACGCCGAGCGGCAGGACGACGACGACGAAGTCCTCCGAGCCGAGGCCCAGGGTCTTCTGGGCGAAGCTCGGGCCGAGGACGCCGAGCACACCCACGAGCGAGGCGGCGATCCCGAGATAGATCAGCGACCAGCGGATCTCGCGGTGGCCGCGGATGTAGTCCAGTCCTTCGCGGAGCTGGAGCAGCACCGAGCCGATCGCGTCCTCGGCCTCCCGGACCCGACCCATCGCGGTCGCCGGCGCGGCCACCCGGCTCGCGGGCGGAGAGGACGGCAGTGTCCAGCAGAACGCTCCGGCGACGAAGTACAACGCGGCGACGATCACGAGGAGCACGGGGGCGCCGGCGATCTTCACGATCAGCGGCCCGATGAGCGTGAAGCCCAGGGCGAACGCCGCGTTGAGGGTCAGCGTGAAGACGCTGTTCGCCGACAGGAGCTGGCGCCGGGGCACGAGGATCGGGATCATCGCGGCCTCCGCCGGAGCGAAGAACACGGTGATCGTGGAGACCGCGATGTTCAGCAGGTAGATCAATGCGAGGTTCGTCCCGACGAAGAACATCGCCACGAAGGCGAGGCCCCGCAGGATGTTCGTCAGGACGAGCACGAGACGTCGATCGAGCCGATCCACGAAGACGCCGGCGAGGGCCGAGAAGAGGACCGCCGGCAGGAGGAACGTCAGGATCAGGGCGCTGACCGCGGTGATCGACCCGGTCGACTTCGAGATGACGATCGTCAGGCCGAAGATGACCATGTTGCCGCCGATCTGGGTCGCCGCCTGGGCGAGCCAGAGGAGCAGGAACGGCCGGTTCCGGAAGACGTCGGCGGCGCCGCCGGACGAGGCGTCGGCGACCGCGGGTGCCCCCCCGCCGGCCGTCACGGCGCGCTTGGCCGTGGAGCTGCGGCGGCGCTCAGCTCGGGATCGCCGCGACGGACGAACGCGGTCAGGCGCCGCTCGACGAGTCTTCGCTCGACGAGGACGTGGCGCCCGCACGTCTGGCAGCGCAGGCCGATGTCGGCACCGAGCCGATCCACGAGCCACTCGCTGCCGCCGCAGGGGTGGGCGCGCCGGAGCCGAACGACGTCGCCGAGGTAGAGCGTGAGGGCCGGGCGGTCGGTCATCCGGCCGAGCGTATCAAAGACGGGGATGGCCATGAGCCGGGACGAGGTCCCGCTTGGTCGCCGGCAGGAGCATCGGCTGATCGCTCGGCGTGACGTCGAGGGTCGCCCCGGGATCCATCGCCGACAGCTGGGCGATCACGCCGCCGGCGCGCGTGAGCGACCCGACCAGGGTGTCGGGGCGGCCGATGACCCGGATCTCGAACGGGTCCGGCAGCCGGTAGCCGTCGACGTCGAGCGAGCCGGCCGTCCCGGTGACCGTGGTCCGGGCGACCACCCGGAGGTCCTCGATCGCAATCGCTTCGGCGCCCGCGTTCCGGAGCTCGTTCAGGAGGTCCGCAACCGCGCTGGGCTCGATGGGGCCGGTCACCGAGATCGTCACGCCTCGGCCCGACACCGGATCGAGGCCGGTCCACGCCCGGATCTTGGCCAGGTCGGCGGCGATCTCGTCGACGGACGTCGCGCCGGTTGCGCGGTTCGCCCGGAGCTCGTCGAGCTGATCCTGGAGAGCCCCGATCTCGTTCCGGAGCCGGTCGTTCTGGTCGTTGAGGTTCGCGACGAGCGTCGTCAGGTCCGGGGTCGAGAGCGCCTGCAGCGCGGAGCCACCGGTTTGCGTGTGGAGCTGGACGACGACGAGCAGGCCGAGGACGAAGGCGACGGCCGCGATGGTCGCCTGGCTCCGCCGGTCGCGCATCGCCGGCCTCATGGTGCCGACCCGGAGGGCGCCGGAGCCGCCGGCGCATCCGACGGGCTCACGACGGCGTGCGACTCGCGAAGGTTGATCGTTCCGGCGAAGGCCGGGACCGCGACGGTTCCCGGCTCCGCCCAGGAGATGCCGATCCCGAACGAGCCGCGTCGCGTCCGCACGAACTCGGCGAAGCCGGGCGAGGCGGACAGGCGATCGAAGAGGTCCGGCGGTCCGATCGCCGTGATCTCGAACGGCCCGGCGAGGTAGGCGACGTTGACCAGGACGGACCCGCCGATGTCGATGATCGCGCTCGTCGTCGTCAGCCGCTCGCCGTTGATGGCGATCGCCTCGGCGCCGGCCTGCCAGAGCTCCGTCACCGCGGTCCGGAGGTCCGCCGCGGTGACGAGGTAGTCGGCCGCGTTGCCATCCGGCGGCACCGGCTGAGTCGAGTCCTCGAGCTTGAGCACAATCCCGGTGCCCTCGAGCTGGATCAGGCCGGCGGCGATCCGGGCCTCTTCGAGGCGGGCGTTCAGGTCCTTCGTCCGGGCGGCGGCGCCGGTGTCCTGCTCCTCGATCTGCTGGATCGACGCGCGGAGGGCGACGATCCTGGTCTTCAGGTCCTGCTGCTGGTTCTGCTGGCCGAGGGCCGCCTCGACGAGCGGTGACCGCTCCTGCGTCGTGTAGCGGATCCGGGGGCCCTCGGCGGCGAGCTGCGCGGCGATCAGGAAGCCGAGCGCGAGGAGCGCCAGCCCGAGCGTGATCTGCCAGGACGGGATCGCCCGGATCCGAGCGGTGACGAAGCTCACGGCTGGGCTGGCGGGTCGGTCGGCGGGTCAGCCGCCGGACGTGGCGGCGGAGCGGTCGGTGGATCCGCGGGCGGCTCGGGATCGTCGACGGCGCGCGGCAACGACCAGTCGCTCGCGGTCCACGTCGGGGTTGCGGGCCGCTCCTCCGACAGCGGATGTGCCTGCGGCAGGACCAGCGGCCGCGTGGCCGGCGCGACACGACGGCGCCGGTAGACGAACAGCCGAGCGGCAATGAGCAACAGTCCCGCGATCACCGCACCGATCCGGATGTACCAGTCGGTGCTGGACGACGGGGAGGTTCCGACCGGTCCCGGCGACGCCGGCGACCCGGGCCCGGCCGAGCCGATCACCTCGAACGACGGGTTCGGCCGAGGCCCGCTCCAGCCGGCCGGCAGAGGGCCAGCGGGCGGCGGCTGCGGTCCGAGCCGCGTGGGCGGCTTCGCGCCGAGCTCGGCGAGCCAGTCGGCCTCGAACCCGGCGAGATCCGAGCCGAGGGCGGCCGTGAACGCCTCGTCGTCGGACACGCCATCGTGGTACGACCTGATCAGCTTCACGAGGGCATCCCGCCCGTCCACGCGAACGATCCGGTCGACCGCCGAGACGCTCTCGCCGTAGGCCAGGAAGAACCGGTCCTGCGTCGTCGGGAACGCACCCGCCAGGCCCGACAGCGGCATGAGCGAGCCGTCGCTCGCCGCGTTCTCGACGATCGACTTGAAGCTCGCGTCGTAGCCGTCCGAGAGGTAGACCGCGAGCCCCTCGTTGAGCCAGTGCGGCGGCTCGTGGTACGGGTTGTCGACCGCGGTCGCGAACACGACGTGGGTGAGCTCGTGGGGCACGACGCTCTCGATCCAGCCGGCGTCGATCTCGTCGGGTGCGATCAGCGCGAACAGCGTCCGGATATCGGGGTGGGCCTGCCCGCCAACGTTCTCGCGCGTGCCCGGCCCGAGCGCGTCGTAGAACGCCTGCTGATCGGCGTAGACGAAGAAGTCGATCGGGTCCGTCTCGGTGACCCCGAGGAGACTCGCGGCAGCCGCGATCGCATCGTCGCCGATCTTGACGGCCTTCTCGCCGAGCGCCTGCCCGCCCTTGTACCAGTGGACGCGGACGACCTTGCCGTTCAGGGTCTTCCAGTCGAAACGATCGTCGGCATAGGTGTGGCTGACCGTCGGACCGAGCCACGCCGTCCCGGTCGGATCGACGACCCGCCAGCGCGCGGTGAAGGTCGTGTTCGGGACGACGCCGCCATTCGCGAGGTCCATCGTGTACGTGAGCGTCGGCCCGACCGCCGCGACCTCGGGCAGCGGCACGACCTCCGGTCCGATCGCGCCCGGAGTCGTGATCAGGATCTCGATCCGCTTGGGCGTGCCGCTGATCGTCGCGGGCTGCTCGAAGACGAGGCTCTTGCCGAACGAGGACGTCGCCGTCGGCGTCCCGAACGTGACCGGGTCGGCCGCCGCGACGCTCGGCGCCCCGATGAGGGCCGCCGCCAGCAGGAGCACGGGCAGGGCGAGCGCCCCACGGGCCATCAGCCTTTCCATGCCAGCCCCGCCATCCGCAGGATCCCGAGCCCGTCGTCGTAGGCCCCGAGCAGGCCGTTGCGAGCGAGCGACCACGTCACCGAGTACGTCAGGGGGATCGTCGGCGCCTCGTCGCGGACGATCCCCTCGGCCGTGTCGAAGGCGGCCCGGGCGGCGGTCGGGTCGCGCGCGGATAACGCGTCCGCGATCGCCTGGTCGAAGGCCGTCGAGGACCATCGTCCGTAGTTGTTCGAGGCCCGGCTGCCGAGAAGGATCCCGAGGAAGTCGTTCGGGCCGGGATAGTCGGCGACCCAGCCCATCGAGAACATCTGCGGCGGGTCCGCGGTCAGCCGATCGAAGAACCCGGCCCCCTCGATCTCCACGGACACCGTCACGCCGAGCTCGCGCTGGATCTCCGCCGCGAACGCCCGATCCTCGCCACCCCCGCCCAGGAGCGTGACCGCCGGGAAGCCCTTGCCGCCCGGGTAGCCGGCCGCCGCGAGCAGCGCTCGGGCGCCGTCGGGATCGTGGGCCGGCAGGAAGTCTTTCTCGCTCCGACCGGGGATGCCGGGCGGGACCATCCCGGTCGCCGGCGTCGCCGTCCCGAGGGCGCTCAGCGCGATCAGCCGCCGCCAGTCCACCGCCCGGGCGAAGGCCTGGCGGACGCGGACATCGTCGAACGGCGGCCGCGACGTGTCGAAGCCGTAGTACTGGACCGATAGGTCGTCGGCCCGCCGGAGCTGGGGCCCGAGGGCCGCGTCGTAGGCGAGCCACGTCGCGTCGAACGGCGAAACGAAGGCGAGGTCCACGTCGCCGGCCTCGAACGCGTCGACCGAGCTGCGGCCGGCGATGTCATGAATCAGCTCAACCGTCCCGATCGCCGGCCGGCCCGCCCAGTAGTGGTCGTTCGCGGTCAGCGTCGACTTCTTGGCGGTCGCGGCGGTCAGGACGTACCCGCCGCTGCTCACGAAGGACGGGCCGGGTACCAGCGCCGCAGCTCCGCCGTCGATCCCGGGTGGCACGATCGAGAACGTCGGGCCGGAGACGATCGACGGGAAGTCCGTTGCCGGCCGGTTGAGGTGGACGACGACGTCGCTGCCATCGGCCGTCAGCCCGACGGAGGCCTTGTCCGCGGATTCACCGCGGGCGTACGGCAGGGCGCCCGTGACGTCACCCATCAGACTCACGAGCGGCGACGGGTGGGCGGGATCGATCACCCGGAACCAGCTCCGCACCACGTCGGCGGCGGTCAGCGGCGTCCCGTCGCTGAAGGTCAGACCCGGCCGCATGTGGAAGACGACCGTCGCGCCGTTGTCCTGGAAGTCCCACGATGCGGCGAGCGCGGGCCGCGTCTCGAGCTGGGCATCGATCGCGGTCAGGCTCTCGAAGAGCTGCGCGGAGACGGCCGCGCTGCCGATGTCGCCTTGCGCCGCGGGGTCGAGCGTATCGGCCGGGCCGAGCAGGATCCGGACGGTGTCGGCGGCGGCGGCGGCCGTCGGCGGATGCGGACCGCCGAGACGGGCCGGGCCGATGGAGAGGGCGACGAGCGCCGCGGCCAGGACGGCAAGGACGACTCGTTGGCGACGCGGCCGCGGCCGGTCGGGCCGCGTCTCGTCGGGCTGGATCAGGTCGACCGCGTCCACCACGCCCCCGTCGGATCCAGGCCGCGTCCCCGGCGGCCGCGCCAATCGTCGATCAGACGCTCGATGGCGACGGGTTGCCGGAGACGGCTGCCGCGGACGTAGTCATCGGCCGCGAACCCGGCGAGAAGCGCAACGATGCAGACCCAACGGCGCATCCGCGGAGTATAGAGGCGGGTCGCTCGGGACCGATCCGGGGTCTGTCGGACCCGGTTCGGTCATGCCGCCGGGCGGCGGACAGGAAGTGAGGCCTCGCAAGTCACACCGCCGGGGGAACGATGCATTGCCGCGAGGCCTCCATCCCGATAACGAGCCGTCGTCCGGATCGTTAGGGCGACCGACGAAATTCGTCCCGACGGCGGGCGGACGCTACGATCCCGGCATGGCTCTCCGGCTCCGGAACACGCTGACCCGAGCCGTCGAGGCGGTCGAGCCGGCCGACGGGCGGACCTTCCGGATGTACTCCTGCGGCCCGACGGTCTATCGCTACGCCCACGTCGGCAATCTCCGGACGTTCCTCCTGGCCGACCTGATCCGGCGGGTCGTCCTGTACCACGGGACGCCGGTCCGCCACGTCCAGAACATCACCGACGTCGGGCACCTTCGGGACGAGCGGTTCGATCGCGGCGAGGACCGGATGCTCGTCGCTGCCGGCCTCGAGCACAAGACGCCGGCGGAGATCGCGGACGCGTACGAGGCGGCCTTCCATGCCGATGCCGCGCTCCTGAACCTCCTGCCGGCCCACGTCTTCCCGCGGGCCACCGAGCACGTCCCCGAGATGGTCGAACTCGCCGAGCGCCTGGTCGACACGGGTCATGCCTATGTCAGCGACGCCGGCAATGTCTACTACGCGGTCGCCTCATTCCCGGGCTACGGCGCCCTGTCGGGCAACACGCTCGACGCGCTGCGGGCCGGTCACCGGGGAGAGGTCGAGCCCGACAAGCGCGACCCAGCCGACTTCGCCCTGTGGAAGGCCGCGGGCGAGGGCCGGCTCCTGAAATGGCCGACGCCGCGCTGGGGCGAGGGCTATCCGGGCTGGCACCTCGAGTGCTCGGCGATGGCGCTTCGCCATCTCGGACCGCGCTTCGATCTCCACACGGGCGGCGTCGACAACGTCTTCCCCCACCACGAGGACGAGATCGCCCAGTCTGCCCCGGTCGTCGGTGGGCCGCCGGCCCGGGTCTGGGTCCACGGCGAGTTCCTCCAGGTCGGCGGCAAGAAGATGGCGAAATCGGCGGGCAACATCGAGCGGATCGCCGACGTCGCCGCCCGCGGCATCGATCCGCTCGCCTTCCGTTATCTCGCCCTCACATCGCGCTACCGGCACAAGCTCGAGTACACCGACGCGTCGCTCGCAGCCGCGGCGGCCGGGCTGACGTCGCTGCGGGCCGGTCTGTTCGCCCTCGGACCGGCGCCCGACGTCGGGTCGTGGGCCGCGCCGACTCCGCTTCGTGCCGGCTCCGCGCCCGCCCGGCCGATCGGAACGAACGACGCGATCGCCGGCAACGGCGACGGTTCTGCGGGCGCGCTGACCGACCGGGCGCACGATCCGACCGCTCCCCTGTCCGCCGCCGGTCGCGACCTGCACGAGCGTTTCGTGGCCGCCCTCGACGACGACCTCGACCTGCCGACCGCGCTCGCGGTCGTCCGGGAGACCCTCCGGGCGGCGGTCCTCGACGACGAGAAGCGCTGGCTGATCCTGGACGCCGACTTCGTCCTCGGGCTGGATCTCGATCGCGTCCGGCCGCCGGACGCGGCCGTAGAGATCGCGCCGGAGGTCGCCGCCATGGCCGAGGAGCGAGTCGCGGCGCGGGCGGCCCGCAACTACGCCCGATCGGACGACCTGCGGGAGCGCCTCAGGACGCTCGGGTACGACGTCACCGACGGCGCGGACGGCCAGACGCTCAGTCGCTCGCCAGGTCCCGGCGATGGCCGAAGCGGTCGATGATCCTATAGAAGTTGCGCTTGCTGAGCCGGTCGCGCTCCGCCTCCGAGACCGACGTCCAGCCGCGATGCTCACGGCGGACGGCCGGGATCTCGATGGCCACGGCCCGGCGCGGAGCGCTCTCCTCGCCTTCATCGCGCAGGACGAGGCTCCACCACACGTCGAGGTTCCGGTAGAAGCGGAACCGCTCGTCGAGCGGGCCGCGGGTCGCGGCATCGGATCGGCGGAAGGCGATCGCGTAGCCGCCGACTGCCGTCACGTCGCCGGGCGGAGCGTCCTCGAAGGTCCGCAGATCCGCGCTCACCAGCCCGAAGCCCCCGGCGACCCCGACCGTTGCGTCCTCGAGGGCGCGGACGAGCGGCGTCACCACGTCCCCGGTCGGCTCGACGCTCGTGTCGAGGACGATCACGATCGGCGCCGCCGCCCGCCGGATCCCGATGTTCCAGGCCGCCGCGGTCCCGAGGCGCTGGCTCGTCCGGACCACCTCCGCACCGGAACCGTCCGGCGGCAGGGCGGCATCCTGGTCCGGCGATGGGCCGTCGGCGACGACGACCACCGAGACGCCGTCGGGGGCGTCCCGGTCGAGCGCCGCGAGGGTCCGCGCCAGGTCATCCGGCCAGTCGGTCGCGACCACCACGACCGTCGCCGTCCCGACCGGCCTCTCGTCGAACCGAGCCGGGACATCGAGGCTCGCGCCATAGCGAACGGTGCCTTCGTCCTCGATCGTCGGCGGCCGGGCCGGCTCGAGCGCGAAGTCCGTGCCCCGATCGACGACCTTCCAGCCGGCGGCCTCGATCTCGCCGCGGAGACGGTCGGCTTCCGCCCAGTCCCGGGCCACGCGCGCGGCGGCCCGCTCGTGGGCGAGCGAGAGGACGTCGTCGGGGATCCGGGTTCGCGGCACGGCGGAAGGATAGCCGCCGCGTTACCCGGACCGGTACGGCGCCTCGTCATCGATGTTGCCGACGAACTCCGGCAGGCGGCGATGGCCGAGCACCTGGCGGATCGCGAGGATCTCGCCCGTATGGAACCAGTAGTGGTACGTGACCCGCTGGAGGCCCGAGCCGATCGTCCGCCTCGGTCCGCTGCCGGCGAGCGCGCCTTGCAGGTCGCCTTCGGTGAGCGCGTCGAGCCACGGGTCGGCAGCAGCTGTCACCTTGCTCCACGCGGTCAGCATCGCCGCCAGCGGGGGCGTCGTCGCCGGGCCGCCGTTGCGGGCGATCTCGTTCAGGTCCGGTTCCGGCGTCAGGTCCTGGGCCCGCGTCAGCCAGTACCGCTGCTCGTGCCAGGCCATGTGGGCCACGATCCAGCCGATCGAGTTCATCGGCTCGAGCCGGCGGAGGGCATCGGCCGGCCGGACGCCGCGCACTCCCCGGCGGAACTCCGAGCGGGTGAAGCGGAGCTGTTCGACGAGCGGGTGCGGTCGACGATCGGCCATCGATCAAGTGTCGTCGACGCGTCGCCCGGCCCGCAACCCGCGTAGCATTCGGGGCCAGACCAGCCGGGGACGCGCGCACCAGGGGAGGCTCTTACCCGTGCCCGACGACGTCAACGCCCTCGCCCAGGAGTACTTCGACTATCTCCTGACGGTCTGGCCGACCTGGGGCCACCTGATGGGCAACTACCAGCATGCCGACCTGTACGACGATGCGAGTCGAGCCGGCGAGGACGAGGAGATCCTGCGGCGCCGCGAGTTCGCGGCTCGGGCGGAGGCGATCCCGGTCGCCGGCCTGTCGCCCCAGGACCTGATCAGCCGCGAGATGATCGCCTTCGACGGCCGGCGCAACGCCGACATCCTCGAGGCCCGATTCGCCGAGTTCGGCGTCGACCCGATCTTCGGCCCGGTCGCCGGGCTGCCGGTCTACATGCCGAAGCTGCCGATCCCCGACGCGACCGTCGCCGAGGCGATGATCAGCAAGGTCCACGGGATCGCCCGGAGCTTCCGGGACCTGTCGGATCGGTCGCTCGAGGGCGTCGCCCGCAACCGCACGCCGGCGGCCTTCGCGGTCGACGACACCGTCGCCCAGATCGACCGCTGGCTCGAGACGCCGATCGCGGACGATCCCCTCCTCCAGACGGCCGAGCCGACCGGCGTCGCCGATCCGGACGCCTGGCGAGCCCGGCTCCGCAAGGCGATCGAGACGGACGTGCGCCCGGCCGTCGCCGTGTACCGCGACGTGCTGCGCGATCGGATCCGGCCGGAATCGCGATCCGACGAGCACGTCGGGCTGGTCTGGCTCGCCGACGGCGAGGACGCCTACGACCGGATGGTCCGCTACCACACGACCCTCGACCTGAGCGCCCAGCGGATCCACGAGATCGGGCTCGAGCAGATCGACAAGCTCGCCCGGGAGTACCGCGAGCTCGGGCCCCAGGTGCTCGGGACCAGCGACGTGGGCGAGATCTTCCGTCGGCTGCGCGACGACCCGGCTCTTCACCACACCAACGGCGCCGACATCGTGGCGGCCTCGAAGACCGCCCTCGCCAAGGCAACGGCCGCGATGGGCGACTGGTTCGGGATCGTGCCGAAGGCCGGCTGCGACGTCGAGGAGGTCCAGTCCGGCGCGATCGCGTTCTACTTCCCGCCGGCCCGGGACGGCAGCCGACCGGGCGTGTTCTTCATGAACACGTCCGACCCGACCGGATGGGGCCGCTACCAGATCGAGGCGACGTCGTATCACGAAGGGATTCCCGGCCACCACCTCCAGCTCACGATCGCCATGGAGCTGCAGAACGTGCCCGACTTCCGGAAGCGGGCGTACATCGCCGCCTACGGCGAGGGCTGGGGCCTGTACACGGAGCGGCTCGCCGACGAGATGGGCCTGTATTCCACGCCGCTCGACCGGATGGGCATGCTCGAGGCCGACTCGATGCGGGCCTGTCGGCTCGTCGTCGACACCGGCATGCACGCCCTGGGCTGGAGCCGCCAGAAGGCCATCGACTACATGACCGAGAACTCGCCGATGCGCGTCGGGCACATCACGGCGGAGATCGACCGCTACGCGGTGACCCCGGGCCAGGCGTTGGCCTACATGATCGGCCGGCTCGAGATCCAGCGGATGCGCCGCGACGCCGAGGCCGAGCTCGGCGAGGCCTTCGACATCAAGGGCTTCCACGACACGGTCCTCGGCTCGGGGCTCATGCCGCTGCCGGTCCTTGACCGAGTCGTCCGTGACTGGGTCGACGGCCAGCGGGTGCCGGCCGGCGTCTGAGGACCGGCGGCGCTTGCTCAGCCTGGTCCCTCAGCCGGGCCCCTCAGCCGGCGCTCAGCCCTCGATCGTCGCCTCCAGGAACTCGCCGACGCCCATCAGCCGGAGCACCCAGCGGATCGGCCGCGGGATCGCGCCCCGGACGGGCTCGCCCACCACCCGCGGCTGCGTGAGCCGGAGCCGACCCGACCAGCGCGAATCAAAGACGGCCTCGCCGGCCGCGGCGAAGTTCCTCAGCCAGTCGGTCCGGCTGCCGTAGGTCAGGGCGACGACGAGGCGCCGCCCGTCCGGGCTGCGGAACGCCATGATCGGCGTGCGGTACGGTCGGCCGGACGTCCGGCCGCGGTGCTCGATCGCGCCGAACCCCGGCAGGAGCGGCGACACGGGGCCGAGAATCCGGTTGGTCACGTGCTTGTTGAAGCGGGCGACGGCTCGGGGCAGCGGCATCCTCGGCCCACGGTACGGCGGATCCGCGACATCCGCCGCACGGCCGGCGGGTAGGCTGGGGCCATGAACCCCGTCGACATGATGATGTACGGCCAGCGCACGATCGACGAGCTGATCGATCGCTATGAGCCAGACGACTGGTCCGCGATCGCGCTCGGTGTCTGGACGACGAAGGACCTCGTCGGTCATCTGGGCGCGTTCGAGGTCCGGTTCGCCGACGTGCTGGCGCCGTTCACCGGCGAGACGCCCCGGACGAACCTCGTCTCCGCCCCGCCGTCGACGTTCAACGACGACCAGGCTGCGATCCGCCGGGACTGGGCGGTCGATCGGATCGTCGCCGAGCTGCGCGAGGCCCATGCGCTGGTCATGGACCTGGCCCGCCGGATCCCGGTCGAGCGCTGGTGCGAGGTCGGGACGGTCCCGGCCTACGGCCCCGAGTACTCGCTCGACGAGATGCTCGTCTACACGATATACGGGCACAAGCGCGAGCATGCGCCGCAGCTCGAGGCGGTCCTGGAGCGGTCGGGCGCGTAGCCGCCGACTGCGATATCGGCGCAACGCGCCGCCGGAAGACGTGAAGATGAGCGCGCGGTCGGCGGCTCGATGCTTTGCGCATGGCCGTCCAGCTACGCCGAGTCGACGAGGTCCGGGTCAACCCCGCCGTCTCGACACGGACGCGCCGGGCAGCCTCCACGGCCGCGGAGATGATCGCCCGATGCTTCGCCGCCGGGGCGGCGATCGGGCTGGTCCTCGAGTCGGGCGCCCACGAGGGGCCGGCGTCGGTGGCGATGATCGGCGTCGTGGCGTTGGCCGCGGCCCTGCTGAGTTGGGACCCGTGAGCTCGCAC
>Ga0207646_10003149_pt1 | contig 18906 bp, 16 predicted proteins | sample KBSK5502metaG_FD_184343 | JGI IMG/M metagenome (GOLD analysis project Ga0207646, IMG submission 184343) | Corn, switchgrass and miscanthus rhizosphere microbial communities from Kellogg Biological Station, Michigan, USA - KBS K5-50-2 metaG... | ecosystem: Host-associated > Plants > Roots >...
GATCTACTCACCGAGGTGAGGGATCTGCTGGGCCGCGAGCTGGAGCGACGCCAGGGCTACCGCCCAGAGTGATGTGATGCGCACGTTGTCCTTCGATGATTCCGACTGCAACAGGCAGTTTAAAGCGCCGTGGGCCCGCGCTGCCGGGATTGAACAGGAGAATTCCGTCGATCACTTCGTTGTGCGGCCGGTGGCTGTGACCGAATACGATGACGTCGACAGGCTCCTGCAGCAGCTCGGGCCTGAAGATGTGCGTGAGAAGGAATCGCCGGCCGGCGATGGACAGCCGGGCAATTTCGTAACCATCACCATCATCATTATTCCCGCGAACGAACGTCACCGGCGCGATCGCGCGCAGTGCGTCGAGCACGTGATGGCCGCCGATGTCGCCGGCGTGCAGGATCGCGTCCACTCCCGCCAGCGCTTGCAGCGCCTCCGGGCGAATCAGACCGTGGGTGTCGGAGATGACGCCAATACGTGGTTGCGAGGTCTCGAGGTTGCGGGGTCTCGCGGTGCTCAACTCCGAGACCCCGAGACCGCGAGACCTCTCAGCGCCAGCGCCGATACGTGGCTGCGGGGTCGCGCGGTTCCGCGGTTTCGCGGTGCCTCCACGCCGAGACCCCGCAACCGCGTAACCTCGCAACCTCTTATCCCCAGATGGAGGCCTTCTTCGCCCAGATCGAGTCCTGGTAGCGGTCCCTGAACGCTTGCGCTGTGGCTTTGAGCGCGCCGGCATCGTTGGTGGCTTTGTAGCGCGAAACGCCCGCCCAGTACATGGCCTCGGCTGCGGCTTCGGTTCCGGCCAGGTTTTCGCTGACGTCACGGAATTGCTGCTCGGCCTCCGCGAACTTTTGTCTCGCGAAAAGCGTATGGCCCAATCCGAGCTGCAACTGGCCCAGGAATTCGTCGGCGGGGAGGAAGCCCTCGACGCGGTGGCGCTCTTTCTCGTCCGAGTCGACGGTTAATATTGTCGGCGTCCAGTTGACGCCGAAGCGTTGCATGGCCTCCGGATGTTTTTTGACATGCAGACGAACCGGAATGAAGTTGTTGACGATGAACGTGCTGACGCGCGGCTCGGGATAAATCTCGGCTTCCAGCCGAGCACAACCGCTTCACATCGGCGCGGCGGTGAAATCGAGGATCAGCGGCTTGCCTGATTTTTTCGACTCGGCCAAAGCCTTGTCGACATCCTCGGTCCATTGAATAGCGGCTTCGGTTGCTACTGTCATGACGACCTCCGCAAGAAGAGCATGCGAAGTCCGAGCCTGCTACTTGCGGCGATCCTGCGCGATGGCCAACTCGAACGAAAGGCGAATCATCCGCTGCGTTTCGGGATCAGCGACCGTATACGTCCTGCAGAAATCGTCGATCTCGTCCTCGCTGTCGGGCGCGAGCATCGTGAAGCCCTGCATCGGCTGCTTCGGATCGCGGGTGCGCTCCTTGACCCATTGCTCTTCCTCCCAGACGCACCGCACGTACGGCAGGACCTCGGCTTCAGACCCGATTTCTTCGACAACATCATCATCGATGTTCGGCAGAAACGGCGGGGGGGTGGATGCATCGAATATGGGTGGGGGCGGAGGCGGCGGTGGGGGAGGTTCGGCTTTCTTTAGAAAACTGGCGATGATGCGCTGCAGGGTTGCCGGCGCTTCTTCGGGCGTTTTCGCGAAGTCGACTCCCGAGCTGTATCCGGTTTTCCCGCCGACGGAGCGCATCTCGGTTCGCGCGATCTTGGCCCGCAACTGAATTTTTTCGCCGCTCCAGCGGAAGTGCAGCGTGACGTTCGCATTCATCGCCAGTCGGCCGATGTGCTCGATGCGGCCGCCGATCAGGCTGATTTCCATGATACGAACTTCCATATCGCCGATCGTCGCGACAATCGGCTCCTTGAGCGTGATCCGCTCGGCGTTGCGGCGTTGTTCGTCGGCCATCGGCGGAACCGGCGGCATTCTACAATGTGCTGATGCATCGAATCGCGATCGCTCTTCTTCTGCTCGCATTGCCCGCCTTTGGCCAATCGGACGATGTCGCCGCGGCGCGCGCTGTATTCGACGCGAACATCGCCGCCATCCGCCAGCGAAATCTCGATGCCTACCTTTCGTACTACCTGCATTCACCGATTCTCGTTCGGGGCGGGCCGGCAGGATTCGCGACCGGGTATGACGACTTCGCCAAGAATCGCGGTCCTTGGCCCGACTCGATCGAAGCGAGCGACATCCATCTGACTTCACTCCAGCCCGGATACGTCTATGGCACGTACCGCTATCGCGTTCGCTACGCAGGCGGCGACGAACACTCCGGGATTTCGGAACGATTATTCGTCAAGACTCCCGACGGCTGGAAGATCGCGGTCACCGGCGCCATCGACACCCCGCCCGGCACGCCCGCCCCACCCCGCGCCCTCACCGGCGGCACCCTGATCGACGGCCGCGGCGGCGCGCCCATCGCGAACGCGAACATCATTCTTCGCGACGGCAAGATCGACTGCGCCGGCACCGCTGTGCAATGCCCGGCCCCGGAGGGTGTCGATGTGACGAATGTGAGCGGGATGTGGATCGCGCCGGGCCTCATCGATGCACATGTGCATTTTTCGCAAACCGGGTGGGCCGATGGGCGGCCGGATTCGCTCGACGTGCGCGCAAAGCATCCGTATGAGGAAGTGGAAGCGGACCTGGAAGCGAATCCCGATCGCTTCGGAAAGTCGTATGTCTGCAGCGGCGTCACGTCGGTCTTCGATGTGGGCGGATATCCGTGGACGTTGCGGCTGCACGATCGATTCGCCAACGACACGCGCGTGCCGCACGTCGTGGCGGCCGGCCCACTGCTCTCCACGCTCGATCACTGGCTGAATCTCCCGGCCGAGCGTCAGTTCATCGTGCTAAAGGATGCCGAATCCGCTCGCAACGGCGTTCATTACCTCGCCTCGCAGGGCTCGAAAGCCGTGAAAGTGTGGTTCATCGTCAATGCCCAGCTCCCGGTGGAAGGATCGGCACCGGCCGTGACGGCGGCGGGGGAGGAGGCCCGGAAATATAAGGTCCCACTCATCGTTCATGCGACCGGCCTGGCGGAGGCCAAAGCGTCGCTGCGCGCCGGCGCGAACGTTCTCGTTCACAGCGTCGAAGATCTTCCGGTCGATCAGGATTTCATCGACCTCGCGAAGAAGAACGGCACGATCGTCATCCCAACGCTCACGGTTCTCGATGGATACTTGCGGATGTATCGCGGCGTCGTCGATCGCAAGGCGCCAACAGTAGATGATCCGAATGGTTGCGTCGATCGCGCGACTCTGGCGAAAGTGGCCGAGACTGCCACTCTCGATCCTTCGCTCGTCAGCGCGGACCGCATGACCGCACGGCAACAACGGGCGGAGCGCTTCACGCGCGTGACGCGTGCGAATCTGAAAACACTCGTCAACGCCGGCATTCCGATCGCGACCGGCACCGATGCCGGCAATCCGCTCACGTTGCACGGCCCCGCGATCTACGCCGAGATGGAGGCCATGCAGGCCTCCGGAATGACGCCGATGCAGGTGATCGTGGCCTCCACCGCCACTGCCAGCCGCGCCATGGGACTCGATAAACAAGTTGGAACAATCGAGAAGGGGAAGGATGCCGACCTCGTCGTCACGGCAGCCGATCCTTCGCTCGATGTCGCGAACTTCCGTAAAATCCGGTACGTTGTTCGCTCCGGCGTTGTCCGAAACATGACCGACCTTCACGCTCTGGCCCAACCATGACCGAGACTTTTCAGGTTATCGCGAAATCATGACCGACGACGAACGCTCCGACGAAGCGCGGCAGAACTTTGAATACTTCAGCAACGAGTACGCCCAGGCGCTGCACGCTTTCAAGGCCATCGAGGACCAATCGACCACCCTCATGCTCCTGGGCGTGGCCGATGATCTGCGCGGCTTCGTCGATCAGTTCCTGGAGATGGCCACGCGCACGAAGAAACTGGCGGAAGAGAAAAACGAGCCGCACTTCGCCGAATGGTTCGGCGAGTTGATCGAAAAAGCGGAAGCTCTCCGCGGCGCGATCCCGAAGCGCTGATAAGATCCCGGTCGCTATGAAAAAACCTTTGATGATGCTGGCGTTGGCGTTGATCGTGTCGCCGCTTCTGGCGCAGGAAGAAGATTTCGAAGGTTGTAAGGACTCGACGGTCCTGTCGCGGATGAAGAATTGTCACATCGACTCGTGCGACAAGAAGGACTTTGATCGTGCCGAGATCCGAACCGGCGCGACTGATGAGCAAATGAAGGCGGTTGAAGGCGAGGTTCAGACGATTCTGTACCGCTGTGCCGACAACGTTTCGTTCCTCAGCATTGTGCGCAACGCGGAAAACGCCCTTAAAGCCGCGGGGTTCACCACCGTCTACTCCGGAGCCGGCATGAATGAGTCGCCGGCCTACTCCGCTCATAAGGGCGGCGTGTGGGTGGATATTCAGACGCAGCCGAACGGCGGCCAGACGTACACCCAGACAGTCGTGCGCTCCAAAGAGATGGAGCAGGAAATGATCGCCTCCGCCGAATCGATGGAAGCGGAGATCACAAAAACAGGCTACTGCTCGATCTACGGGATTCTCTTCGACACCGGCAAGGCCACCATCCAGCCGGCGTCAGAAAAATGTCTGAATGAGATGGTGAAGCTGCTGAAGAACAATCCGTCGTGGAAATTTCAGATCGAGGGACACACCGATAATGTCGGCGGCAAGGAGACGAACATGAAATTGTCGCAATCGCGCGCCGATGCGGTCCGAGGATGGCTGGTTGCGCATGGCGTCGAGAGCCCGCGGCTGACCGCAAAAGGCTTTGGCGAGACAAAACCCGTCGCCGACAATTCGAACAATGATGGCCGCGCCAAGAATCGTCGCGTCGATCTAAGGAAGATCTAGTGCTCCTGCCCTTCGTTTTGACAATGACAGCATCCACTTCCATCATGACCCTCGATCAGCGCATCGACGACGCCGCCAAGAGCGTCGAGCCGAAGGTCATCGAATGCCGGCGCGACATCCATCAGCATCCGGAGCTCGGCAATCGCGAATTTCGAACCTCGAAGTTGGTCGCCGATCGTCTGAAGCAGCTCGGCATCGAAATTCGCACTCCCATCGCCCACACCGGCGTGGTCGGCATTCTTCGCGGCGGCAAACCTGGGCGGGTGGTCGGGCTTCGCGCCGACATGGACGCCTTGCCGGTCACCGAGCAGGTCGACCTGCCGTTCAAATCCACAGTTCGCACGAAGTACAACGACCAGGAAGTGGGCGTCATGCATGCGTGCGGACACGACGCGCACGTCGCGATCCTGTTAGGCGTGGCGGAAGTTCTGTCGTCGATCCGCAATGACCTGCCTGGAACGATCGTGTTCCTGTTTCAGCCGGCCGAAGAGGGCGCCCCCCAGGGTGAAGAAGGCGGCGCAGCGCTGATGGTGAAAGAAGGGGCGCTCGACAATCCGAAAGTCGACGCCGTTTTCGGGTTGCACGTGACGTCGCGGTATCCGGTCGGGGAGATTGCCTATCGACCCGGCCCGGAATTAGCGGCGGTCGATTCTTTCAACATCAAGGTTCACGGCAAACAGACCCACGGCGCCTATCCGTGGCTGGGAGTCGATCCGATCGTGGTGGCGTCGCAGATCGTCCTTGCGCTTCAGACGATTCCGAGCCGGCAGCTCGATGTTTCGCTCGCGCCGGCCGTCGTGACGGTGGGCGCGATCCACGGCGGCGTGCGCAACAACATCATTCCCGATGATGTCGAGATGATCGGCACGATCCGCTCGCTGGATGAAAAGATGCGAAGCGTCATTCACCAGCGCATCAAGCGGACTGCCGTGGAGATTGCGGCCAGCGGCGGGGCGAAGGCGGACGTCACGATCGAACCGGGCTATCCGGTCACGTACAACGATCCGGCGCTGACGGAGAAAATGGCGCCTACTTTTCGAAAACTCACCAGCGACGTGATCGTCGTCAATGCGACGTTAGGCGCCGAAGACTTCTCCTTTTACCAGCAGAAAGTTCCGGGACTCTTCTTCTGGCTCGGCACGCGTCCGAAAAATCAGACCGCCGAAGAAGCAGCCTCGAATCACTCGCCGCTTTTCTACGTCGACGAGAGCGGATTGGGACTGGGCATCCGCGCCATGGCGCACGTGGCGGTCGATTACCTGCGCATGAAGTAGCCCATGGTCGATTACGCGCCGGACCTCACTCTGCGCGTCGCTAGGCAGCAGTACTTCGATCACGCCGGATTCGACAACGGCGGATACGACGATCGATGGGTGCGCCTCAAAGCCGGGCCATTGGTTTTCTATTTTCCAAACACCGCCGCTCGCAAGCGGGCCGTCAAACTGCACGACCTCCATCATGTTCTGGCCGAATACGAGACCACCTGGAGAGGCGAGGCAGAGATCGCGGCATGGGAAATTGCATCGGGATGCGGCCGCCACGTCGTCGCGTGGGTTCTGAATGCCGGAGCTTTCGCCATCGGATTGTTGATCGCCCCCCGCCGGACGTATCGTGCTTTTCTGCGAGGCCGGCACAGCAGGAATCTCTATTCCGGCGCGTTCACCGACGATCTTCTGGACGGCGTGGTCGGCAGCGTCCGTAAGGACCTGGCGCTCGACATTCCGATCTCGGTCACTCCAGTCGACATTGCAGCTTTTGCAATGTGGGCCGTGATCAGCATCGTCGCCAGCCTGCTGCCCTGGGCAGCGTTGATCGCCGCTTTGGTTTATCTCATCAGCCGCGTGGTGCCATCTGTTTGATGCGTCCCCAGTAGTCCGCGCCGCTCAGCCACTGTCCTCCGTCGATCACGAAAGCCTCGCCGGTGACATAGGACCCGTAATCGGAGAGCAGATATGCGGCCGCGTTCGCGATCTCCTCGAGCGTTGCGAACCGGCGCAGCGGGATCGTGCGGCGGATTCCCTCTTCGATCGCCGGATCGGGAAAGAGTCGCGAGGAGGCCCCTTCGGTGTGCACCGGGCCGGGCGCGATGGCGTTGACGCGAATCTTGTGGCGCGCCCACTCCACCGCCAGCGTGCGCGTCATCGCCAGCACACCCGCTTTGGCGCTGGCGGAATGCACGACGCCCGGCGCGCCGGTCCAGGCGTAATTCGCGATCACATTCAGGATCACGCCGCCGCGCTTGGATTCGATCATCCGCTTGCCGACCGCGCTGGTGCAGTAGAACGTTCCATTGAGGACGATGCCGATGACTGAGTTCCAACCGTTCACGGTGAGCTGATCGGACGGCACGATGAAGTTCCCGGCGGCATTGTTGACGAGGAAATCGATCGCCCCGAATTTCGCTGCCATGGCCTCGACCGCCTCGGCATCGCGAACGTCGAGGACGTGATACTCCCCGCCGATTTCGCCGGCAGCTTTCCGAAGATTCTCTTCCTTGCGGCTCGCAATGATCACGCGAGCGCCGAGGCGGGCGAGCTCGCGGGCGATGGCGAAGCCGATGCCGGTCGCGCCGCCGGTGATGATGCCGGTGCGTCCATCGAAAGTTTTGTCGGGAAGCATCGGCGAACTCTATCGCGGATAATCGCCGTCGTGCGATCGGAGAGCGGCCGCCCCGGCCGCAGTCGTCGGGCGTCTCGCCCGGCGACTGAGTTCGCGACCGCGCGAGACGCGCGCTCGCCGCGGGCGAGACGCCCGCTCTCCGCTGTCGTGGTGTTTGCGCTTATCGCGGCGGCCTGCAGTCCGAAGCGCGAGGCCTTCCTCAACGCCCCAGTCATCCTGATCTCCGTTGACACGCTGCGGTCGGATCACCTTCCGGCGTATGGCTATCGCGACGTCCAGACGCCGAATCTCGACGCGCTGCGGCGCGACTCGATCCTTTTTCAGCGCGCGTACAGCCATTGCCCGATGACGCTGCCGTCGCATCTGTCGATCCTCACCGGCCTTTTGCCGACTGAGCACGAAGTGCGCAACAACATCGGCTACCGCTTCCTCGGCAAGTCGCCCACGCTCGCGCAGGTGTTGCGCGATCGCGGATACCGCACCGGCGGTGCGGTTTCGTCGTATGTGCTGCGGCGCGAAACGGGAATCAATATCGGATTCGATTTCTACGACGACGCGATCCCCGTGGCGTCTGCGGGCGCGATCAGCGAGCATCAGCGTTCGGGCTTCGAAACGCTGAAGGTCGCCAACGGCTGGATCGAGAGGAACGCCGCGCAGCCATTCTTTTTCTTTTTTCACATCTACGAGCCGCACGCGCCGTATGAGCCTTCGTATGACGGCGAGATCGCGAAATCGGACGCCATCGTGGGCGGACTGATTCAAAAATTGAAGGCCCTCGGCGTCTACGATCGCGCGCTGGTCATTTTTCTTTCCGACCACGGTGAAGGCCTGTGGCAGCACGGCGAGGATCAGCACGGAATCCTTCTCTACCGTGAGTCGCTGCAGGTGCCGCTGTTTCTGAAGCTGCCAAACTCCGCGCGCAGGGGGGAGTCGATCGCGCTGCCGGTGCCGCTCGCAGATGTCTTCCCGACCGTTCTCGATCTGCTGGGCATCCAAAAATCAGATCGCTCGCTTCTCGCCGGCTCTTCGAAGCCGATCTACTCCGAGACTCTCTATCCTCGCATTCACCTCGGCTGGAGCGAGCTGCGATCGCTGATTCTCGATCGCGATCAATACATCGAAGGTCCGCGGCCCGAGCTCTACGATCTGATCGGCGATCCGGGCGAGACGCACGATCTGGCCGCCAGCGATCGCCGCACTACGGCCGCCTTGCGCGAAAAATTGCACACAATACCATCAACAATTAAGCCGCTGCAGGCGATCGATCCGGAAGAAGCGAAAAAGCTGGCGGCGCTCGGATATGTCGGCACGCCGCGCAATCGCAGCGGTCCATTGCCGAATCCGCGCGACGAGATCGGTCAAATCCAGAACATCAAAGCGGCGTTTCATCTCGCGGACGAACGGCGCGACGATGAAGCCATTCCGGCGTTTCGGGCGCTGCTCGCCCAAAATCCGCATCTTCAGGACGTGTGGTCGAAACTCGGCGAGGTTCTCGTCGATACCGGCCAATACAAAGAGGCCATCCAGACTTACAAGTCGGCGATCGCGCAATCTGAAACCTTCTCGCCCGACCTGGCCCTCGGCCTCGGATTCGCGTATCTCAAGGCGGGCAATGCGAAGGAAACAATTCCGCACGCCGAGCTCGCGATGACGACCAACCCGCGCGAGGCGAACGAGCTTCTTTCGCGCGCGTACATCGAGCTTCGGCAGTTTCCCCAGGCGGAAGAGCATGCACGCAACGCCATCGCGGCCGGCGATCGCCAGCCGACATCCATTCTTCTGCTAGCAGAAGTGCAGCGCGCGGAGGGGAATCTGCAGCAGGCGCTGGGGACCATCGACCAGGCGGAAGCGCGCGCACGCGAAATGGGCGTGAAGCATCTCTACAGCGTCGATTACCTTCGTGGCGACGTGTTGGCGCGCCTCGATCGTCCGGAGGAAGCGATTGCTGCCTACCAGCGCGAGATCGCGAATTCGCCCGAGCACCTGCAGTCGTACGCCAATCTCGCGGTGATCTACTTCATCGAAGAGAATCCGCAGGCGGCCGAGGAGGTCCTCAACGACATGCTCAAAAAAAATCCGCACCGAGGGGCCCGCGCGCTCGCGGAGCGAACCCTCGGTGCATTCGGATTAAAACTTCACGCCCAATGAGAACCGATACGTCCGCGGCGTCTGGAATGCGAACTGCGATGTCGGCTGACCGAAGATCGGTCCGTACTGCCAGTTCACTCCCTTCTGCGGCGTGTCCGTGAACGGATTGAACGCCAGGCAGCGCGAGCTCGATCCGGTCTGCAGGCAGGTCGACTGCCGGCGCGTCAGGATCGTTCTGTCGACCGAGACAGGGCTCTCGATTCCCTGCTGATTGAAGACGTTGAGGAAATCGGTCTCGATGAACGGCCGCAGTCCGCGAATCGGCGCCAGGTAGAAGTTCACGCCCAGGTCTGTGGAGGAGATGTTGTCGACTCGGAACGCGCCGCGGTCGCTGAAGTAGTAATTCACGTTGGTAGGCGGCGTCGCGTAGCCCGGATTGACAATGCCGTTCGCCGGCCCGTTCGACGCCCCTTTTCGGACATCGACTGTTCCGACCGCCGAGTAGCCGAGCGCAGAGTGATAACGCTCGAGGAGTGACAGATTGAATGTTCCGATTCGTGTCGGCAGATCGTATTGCGCCCACACGTTCGCGCGATGGCGCATATCAGGGCCTAGGTAACCGACGGGATTGTTTTGAGCAAATCCCACATATTCGGGATAGCTCAGCGGACTCGTAAATCCTGTGGCACCGCTCGGCGATTCACCTTCGACATTGCCGCGCAATTTAGCGTAGGTGTAATTGCCGCCGAGTGTGAATGCTTTCAGCATCCGGTAATTGCCCTGCAGTTGCAGCGCGTTGTAACGCCTGCTCAGGTTACTCGAGGAATTTTCGATGACGCCCTGGTCGAACGTGATTCCGTTCGGATCGACGGCCTTTCCAGTCGCGATGGTCCGGCGCACCGAATAGAAGGCCGCCCATTTGCGATGGATGTAATCGGCGCGCACGTAGCCCCTGCTGCCGAGAGTCAGTCCGTATCCGCCCGTGACCTCGTCCATGTGGGGAGCCTGGAGAGAGTGCTCGAATCGGTTCGTCGTTCCGGGAACGAACGCGTCGGTGAGCAGCGGCGGCCCGGCCTTCGTTCCGCCCACGGAATTGAACCAATCGAACACCCGCCTGATCACCTGGTCGGTTGGAACGAGTTGGGCGATCGGTGTTCCTGGCGCGTTGATCGAAGGTCCTTTGTAATCCCAGTAATACGAGGCGTAGCGGCCGGCGGTGGCGGTTTGGTCGGCCGGTCCCTGGTCGACCTTCGAAACGTAACGGCCGTAGCTGACGCTGAATCGATGCCGTCCGTTGGCCTTCGGATCGAAATTCGCCGCCAGCCGCGGGCTCATGGCGCTGTCATCGACGGTCTTGTGGCCCGCTTGATCCTTGCCGAACGCTTTGTCGTAGCGTCCGCCGAGGTTGAAGCTCCAATGCGGATTGAGCTCCCATTTATCGTTGATGAACAGCGAGCGGACAGCGAAGTCTGAGGTCTTCGACAGAGACGGCACCGGGTCGTACTCAATCTCTCCGGCGCTGGTGTCGGTGCCGAAGTACACATTCGTTGAGCTCAGTTGCGAAGACGGAATCGACGCGCAGGGAACCGCGATTCCGCCCTTGTCGCACAGGATGACTCCGTGGATGCGGAAGTCGCTGCCGGATTGGAAATTGTTCTCGTTGCGGAGCTGATGAAATTCGTCGTACCCGCCCACCAGGCTGTGATTTCCGAGGGCGCGCGTGCTGAGAAAGTACGATCCCTTGCCGAGGTACTCTTTGTTGTTGCGCTGCTTTGCGGGGCACGGCGAGCCGCAGAAGGTCGATGACCACATCCGGTTGCCGGAAGTGGTGTCGAGGAGCAGCGTGCCTTGTTCCAGAGTGCGATCTTCTGCGCCGTTTGTGAAGCGGTCGCGCATCCGGCTGAACTGCCCTTCCAGCAGCAGGTTCTGGGACAAGATGCCGTTGTAGTTGACCGACAGCAGCGACCGCGGGCGATCGAACGGGACGACGCTTCGCAGATCCATGACCCGGCTGCTGTTGCCCGCGACCGTGTTCGTCGCTTTGTCGTGCTCGTCGATGTAAGACCCGACCACAGAATGCTTCGGCGAGATCTGCGCCGTCAGCTTTCCCTCATAGCGCCGATCCTTGTCGCTCGATGGATACGGGATATTCGTGAAAACGGTCTGGCGCGTGACGTTGGTCTTCTGATACCGGCCGGCCGTGAAGAACCACAGACGATCGCGCACGATGCGGCCGCCGAGGGTTCCTTCGTACTGATGATTGAGGTCGTCGAGCGGATCGACCTGACCGGCAAAATCGGTCTTTTTCGTCCAGCTTGGATTGGTGAGGTTGTCGCGGATCGAGCCGGTGAATTCATTGCCGCCGGATTTCGTGATCGTGCTGACCACGCCGCCGGTGAACCGTCCGAATTCGGCCGACACGCCGCCGGTGAGAACCGTCGTCTCCTGGATCGCGTCTTCGATGTAGAGCGGATTGGGCTGGCCGCGCAGATTCTCGTTCACCACCACGCCATCGACCAGGAAGATGCTGTCGAACGAGTGCGACCCGGAGATCGTGATCTGGCCGTTCGGTCCGGCGTCAGTGACGCCGGGCGAAAGCAGCGTGATCGAGTTGATCGAACGAGTGATGGGCAGCTCGTTGATCGTGTCGATTTTGAAATTCGTCGTCACCTGCGTGCTCTCCGCGGTTGGCGATGCCGCGGCCGTGACAGTGATCGCTTCCGAAACCGACGAGACCTTCAGTTCCACGTCGGCACGGCTGGTCGTCGAGACGTTGACCGTGACGTGCTTACGCACCGTCTGCATCCCGGACAACTCGAAGGTGGCGGTGTACTCGCCGGGCGGAAGGGAGGGGAGGTTGTAGCCACCTGCTTCGCCGGTGGCCGCCGTGCGGCTACCTTGCAGCGACGGCGAGGTAACCGTGACGGTGACACCTGGAAGCGGTTTGCCTTCGCTGGTGACGGTTCCGAGAATGTTGCCGGTAGTGGCCTGCGCGAACAGAGAGGATGGAATGAGTACGAACAACAACAACGCACTTCGCCAGAGGTACTTCATTCGAACCTCCGCGGTGAAAAAAAGTTAACGGCTGTTGATTGGACGGATCGGGTTGGGCCGGTATTCTAACAACATTGATCGAAGAGCGGCGGGAGTATCAGCGGCTCCATCTCACCAAACCGGTCGACGCCTGGTTCGGCGATTTTTCCGTGCTGATCGTCGAAATCAGCGCCTCAGGCGCGAAGATCGTGCACGATGAGGAAATCCCAGCCGAATCGCGCGGGCTGCTGCGTTTCTCGTGGCGCGGTCATGACCTCGAGATCATCTCGGAAATTGCGCGCAGCGAAGGTGCCCGATCGGGATTGCGGTTCGTGGAGCAGACGGCGGAGCTGCGGCAGATGATCGCGGACTCGGCGAACGAGGTGTTGCAAGCCCAACAGGCCAATGCAGCCGGCGATCGCGCCCGCAACGTCATCGGCGACGAAACCCTCACCGCCGCATCGGCCGGCGTCCGGGCATCGAGCGGCTTTCTGCAGTACCGGCTGACTCCGAAAGGATGGAAATGCCATCGCGTGCTACTTCCCGATCAGCCGGAGGATGGCTTCACGGTTTCGGCAAACGAGACCCAGGATCAGATCGATCTTCTCTGCGGGACCTACGAGAGCGGCGACACTGAAGCGAAGCGGATGACGCGAATGATCGCGGAGCTGAGCGTCACTCGCTGAACGGCGTTCCGAAAAGAACAGTGGCGATGCTCTCGCCGGCGCTGACATTCGTAATGGCGGTTTCCACGATGGCCAGACCGTTCGCCCGCACCATCGACGTCGAGACGCCCGATCCCTGCGACGGCATCGGATAGGTCAGCAATTCGCCGTCGCGCGCCACCACCCGCACGCGAAGGTAGTTGCGCCGGTCGCCGCGAGACTTGAGCGGTCCCATCAGTCGCGTCTTCACCGTCGGTGGGAGAATCGCGCTCTTCTGTCCCATCGCTTTTCGAAGGGCCGGCGCGATGAACAGAAGAAACGAGACCATGCACGACACCGGATTTCCGGGAAGGCCGAAATACACGCGGCCGCGGACTCGCGAGAGCACGACCGGTTTTCCCGGCTTCATCGCGATCTGCCAGAACTTCGTTTCAGCGCCGAGGGCGTCGAGGGCGTCTTTGACGAAATCGTAAGCGCCGACCGAAACGCCGCCGGACGAGATGATGAAATCGGATTCGAGCGCTGATTGGATCGCGGCGATCGTGGCTTCTCGCGTGTCGGGAACGATGCCGATCATGCGCGGAAGCGCTCCCGTCTCGCGAACCAGCGCCGCCAGCGAATAGGAATTCGAGTTCACCACTTTTCCCATCGGCCGCGGCTGATCGACATCGACGATCTCGTCGCCCGTGGAAATGATTGCGACCTCCGGCCGGCGGCCGACGTGCACGACCGATTTCTGAACGCCCGCGAGCACTCCGATTTCGGCGGGCCCGATCGGCGTGCCCTCGGCCAGCACCACTTCGCCGGCCCGCATGTCCTCACCGCGCTTTCGAAGATTTGTTCCTCTTTTTAACGTATGGTTAATAGTGACGAAATCTGATCCGGCGTCGGTGATCTCGACGTGCGCAACCGTGTCGGCGCCTTCGGGAATCAACGCGCCGGTCATGATGCGGATGGCGGTTCCTTTTTCGACGCGCTGCGTTGCGACCGTGCCGGCGGGCAGATCTTCGATCACCTTCAATCGAACAGGTGGGTTCGCGATGTCGTCGGCACGAACGGCATATCCGTCCATGGCGGTGTTGTCCGCCTGCGGGACGTCGGCGGTTGCGATCACATCTTCGCGCAGGACGCGTCCCAACGCTTCCGTGAATGCCACGCGCTCGGTGCCGATGACCGCGATCTCCGCCAGCACGCGCTCCTGCGCCTCTTCAACGCTGAGCATTCGCTCGCCGGCGCGCGGAGTCTGGAAGGTGGTCACGGGAGGATGATAGCGCGCCCCTCACCCGGCCTTCGGCCACCCTCTCCCCGCTGTCGCGGGGCGAGGGGTCTGGTTGCGAGCCGCGAAGCGGCGGGTGAGGGTCGCTAGCCACCCGAAAACGCAACGACGATCTCGATTTCGTCGCCGCTGCGGAGCTGCACGTTTTTCTCGCCGTGCAGAATCAGATCGCCGTTTACCGCAAAGTTGTAGAGCTCATCCCGCTGGCCGTCGATGCCGAGCTTGTCGATCACTTCGCCGAGGCTGGCGGCGGACATGGTGATCACTTCCGGACGTCCGTTGCGCAATGGTTCTGGAAGTCGGACGGTGATCATGATGCCAGCACCGACTGGAGCTCTTCACGCCACTCCGGTTTCGGCACTCCATCCTCGGTCAGCTCCGAGATGGCGTAGAAGCGCGAGAGCATGGCGTCGAACTCTTTGCGATCGATTTTCTCGCCTTTGTACGGCCCCACGCCGATCGCTTCCTCGAACCACCGCTTGGGCAGCGTGTCGTCCTTGCGCGTGACGCCCAGCTCCGCATTGATCATGCGCTCCACGCCCATGATGTTGAGTCCGACGCGGTCGATCTGTTCGACGGTCAAATCGATGCCGGTCACATTCGCGACCTGATCGACGAATTCTTCGTAGCCGGGGAGGGACGGTGAGTTGAAAAGCTTGGTCGTGAAGCGGCACATGCCCACTGCGTCGCCGACCGCGAAGATGTTCTCGCAGCGCCGCACCGCGATTTCTTTTCCTTGGTAGCTGTTCGGCTCGGCCGAGACGTCGCCGCCGTAAAGCTCGCGCTTGAATCCGGGATCATCATTGATCTTGGCGTTGATCTCCAGCGTGACGCGATTGCGGAGGTGATCCATGCCGCGCGTCGCAACCGCCAATCCCAGCGCGAACGCTTTGAGGATGCGGGCGTCATGCGGATCGCTCTGCGTGAGTCCCTTCACCGCCATCAGATACTCGAGCGCTTCGGGGGGATAGTGTCCGCGTTCAACGGCGCGCGAGGAATCGGCGATCACGTCGCCGAAGCCTTCGCGCTTCGCGGTCATGAAGAGCAGGCGCTCGATCACGTCGTAGTTGCCCCACGTCAGATCGAGATCGGGATGGATGATTCCACGCTGATAGAGCTCCATGGCCCAGGCGATAGCGCTTCCCGCCGACGCGGTGTCGAGGCCGAGGTCGTTGCAGATGTTGTTGAGGCGGAGGACCTGATGCACTTCGGTGATGCCGATGTTCGGCCCGAATTTGCCGACCGTGACGTACTCCGGGCCATCACCTTTGATGTACTGATCTTGCGGGACGTGCTGGCAACCGGTGAGATCGTTCATCGGACGGCAGTTCACCGGACAGGCGAAGCAGCCCTCCATGCCGGGACGAAATGGATCGATATTCTCGGCATCGAGCTTGTCGGTCCACGTGGTCTCCTGATTGTTTTTCGTCCCCATCGCGCCGAGCATGCGCGACGGTTTGTACAGAAACGGCGTACCGCGCTTCATCAACGCGTTCTTCACGACCGAGGTGTTCAGCAGCTTCTGCGCGACGTCGCGATTGCGCTGCTTGTGCGGGCGGGCGGGAGTGAGGTCGGCGCTGCGGCCTTGAATGAGAACGGCCTTGAGGCGGAAAGATCCCATCTTCGCGCCGGGACCGCCGCGCGCGTAAATCGCTTTCGGCCCCGCCATGATGCCGGAGCAGAGGACGAGGTTTTCGCCGGCGGTCGTGATGGAAGCCAGCCCGAAGTCGCGTCCTTCCTGTCCCCGAAAATTGCGTTCGACCGCGGCGCGCAGCTCGAGGTTGTTCATCCCCATCCACGGCGAGGCGTCGAGGAAGTTGATCTCCCCCTCCTCGATCTGCAGCAGCGTCCACATGATCGCCTTGCCGTAGACCACCAGGTGATCGACGCCGTTGAGCTTCATGAAGGAGGGGAAGTAATCGCCGGCATTCGAATCGAGGATGACCTTGCTTTCCGGCGACCACGACGTGACGTTTCCGCGGGCGGCGGATGGCACGAGCGATGTGAGAATGCCGGTGCCGAAAATCAACGGCACGTCCGGGTGCATCGGCTCGAGCGAGGCGTCGAGCAGGTTGTGGAGCAGGAACATGTTCACGCCGCGCCCGCCGAGGAAAGTCTCGACCACGTGCCGCGGGATGTACGCGCGGCGGATTTCGTGATGGGCGAGGTCGACGAAGATCGTCTGCCCCTGCGTCGGGAACTGACGCTCGGGAGAGAGCCGCTCGATCAGGCTTTCGACGCGTTCGCGGATGGCCATGTGACTAACAATGTAGCAACAACCGCGCTCAGGCGGGTTCTTCCGCCGAGATCAGGGTCGGTGTTTCCCGGCTTGGCTCGTCGCGATAGAGCGAGAGGATCGCGGGAACCCTGGCGATGTGCAGGACGCCAAGCGCCACGATCGCCACGGCGGCGACAGGCCAGAAAATCGACGCGTACAGGGGCGCGAACATGATGTCGAGCCGGGAGGCATCCGGTGGAAAGGGGTACGCCGCCGGAAGGTTCGGCACGACGATCGCCGTCAGGATCCCCGGCGACCGCATCACCGGAAAGGCCTTGACCATCGAGACACCGAAAAAGATGGCGAAGCCGGAAAGGGTGATGGTCATTGCGCCGCGAACAGCGGAACATCGCAGCAAATCAAAGCTGCCGGGGACGATCAGAAATCCGATTTTCGCAGCCGCGCGCCCGATTCGGGTTCGTGGCGCTTTTGCCGGGGCGATCGTTTCGCCCGGCCTGATGAACAGAAAGGGGAGCAGAAACATCAACCCCGCAAGCAAAGCGGCGATCGCCCCAGGCGGCAATCCTTTGAAAGGAGACGCACCGGCGGTGCACGCGCGATACATCTCCTCGACGGAAGGCATCGTGATCTCGGACCGACCGGCATTGAGCGCCGCCAGAGCTCGCCTGGCGCGAGGGTCGTTCAAGCCGCTGTAGAGATTCCTGGCGGCCTCCGGCCGGCCGCCGAGTTGATTCGCTACTGCCGCGAAGTACTGCAGTTCCGGCGCATGTGATTTCGCCAGACGGGCTTCGAGGTCGGCGATCAGAACGGGATGACCGAGGGAGTCTTGAAAGCCGATCGGCAGTTCGCTCAGCGAGTCGATTGTTTTGCGCGCGTGATTCGCCGTCAGAACACTCGCGAAGAAGAGAACGAAAAGGACGACCAGCACGATGCGGTGCTCGGTTGAAAGCCGGCGGTAAATCAAACTGGCTCGCGTTTGGACGCGCATGGCGTAACCGAAGAAGATCAACGCCACCGCCACCAAACCGACGCCCGCAGGCTTGGACCACGAAACGCCGACTGCCAGGCCGCTGCCGACGATCAATACCGCGGCGACGACTGCACCGACGATGAACGGGAACCATCGGGCACGTGCTCTCCAGGAGCCGAAAAGCGCCCGCAGCTCATGTTTGATTTCGAAATCGTCCGCTCTTTTGAAGATCAGGATCAGCGAGCCGATGAAGCCGACGGCGGTCGCGACCAAAGCGTAAAGCGTGTAATCGAGCCGGGTGTACAAGGACATGAAGTTGAATGGATATCGTGCCAGCTTGCCGGCGTTCAGTTGCTCGATTCGTGCGCGTGAGACATCGCCGTGGCGGCGGAAGAATCCGGACCAGGCCGCCACCGGATAGTTATCCGCTTCCGTCACTCCGGACAACATCTGCGCGCGTTGCAACCAGAGGTGGGACCGTTCCGGATCTTTCAATTGTTCGGGATGCAGTCGCGAGATTGGCACGGTGATCAGCCGTTCGATGAGAGTGCAGAAGAGAATCGGCTGCGGCATCCGCTGGCGCACGTCCATCGCTTTATCGAACATGCGGTCGGCCCACCCGCGCTGCTCCAGTCGCTCGAAGTACTTCGACATCCATGCGAAATCCGAATACAGGGTTCCGGGATAGTCGGTCGCGAGCATGCTGTTCCAGATTGCCTCCGCCTCAGCTTTCCGCCCTTCCGCGAATAGAGTCTGGCCGAGGAAGAAGAGATGCCACGGTTGCGTCGGATCGTGTCGGGCGGCGTCGCGAAGGGCAGCCTCGAGCTGCGGTAATGTCTGCGGGAACGCCCGGTCGGGCTTTTTGTTCAGCCGGAATTTCGGATGCCCCGGCTGATCGGTCAAGCGACCGATGAATTCCGCGGTGAAATTCTGAGGGATGACCCATGCCGCTTTCATCCCATCCATGCGCAAGATGTAATTCCCTCCGGGAGGCGGCAGGCGCGTGAAGTCGCGACCTTGAAACGTCAGCGTGTCGAAGAGGGTCTGGTTCTTGTCCGCTGCGTATCGGATCTCAAAACCATCCCGCCTGGGTGCGAACGTACGGATGATTCCCGGCATCCGCCAG
>Ga0207646_10003152_pt1 | contig 18894 bp, 20 predicted proteins | sample KBSK5502metaG_FD_184343 | JGI IMG/M metagenome (GOLD analysis project Ga0207646, IMG submission 184343) | Corn, switchgrass and miscanthus rhizosphere microbial communities from Kellogg Biological Station, Michigan, USA - KBS K5-50-2 metaG... | ecosystem: Host-associated > Plants > Roots >...
CCGCAGCACGTGAAATTCAGTCGAACCGAAACCAATGCCGTCGATTAACCCATGAGCGATCGCATGCTTAGCGTTTTGCATACACGGAGTGATCTTCGCGAAGAGCACATCGTTCTCTCGAAACGCAGTATAGCCTTTGCGAAGTTCCACATATGGTCGCGTCTCTCGATGTTTAATTCCTGCTCCGCCTTCTGCGACTGCGGGCATCGGAATGAACGTCGTTGGCGCGGCAGCATCACGCGTAATAACATCGCGTCGAGGATTTAGCTCGCATACTTCGCCTAATCGAACTGTCCGCCAATCGGCTGAGCCATTACCGTTGTTCATGCAACAAACAATGTTTCTTTGGTTTTACGCATCAGCTCGCTCGGTTCACCGCCTTCGCGGAGCGCAGTAAGCCCGCGTAATTTCTTAATCTCGGACGTCTCCCAGAGCTCACGCGCTTCGAGCGCATCAGTGCCGGCGTTCTCAAATTGTTTCACGATTGCGCGGATCACTTTCGCGCTCGGTTGCGGCAAACGGACTAACCAATCCGGTCCGCGATCGAATTGTTCCGCGCGCGCGTGACGAGTGAGCGGTTTAATTCCGTAGGCGAGCGCGGCCAGAATGTCGAACAAGTCGTACTCGCCGGCATCGTGATTGGCGATCTTCGACGCGTCTCGCAATTTTTCCGGAAGCAAACCTTGTTGCGCCAGTTGTTGCATTAGCTGCTTTCTCTCTTCTGGATCGAGCCATTTCTCTCGAAATTCCGCCAGCGATGGAACGAGCTGTGTCAGTTCGGTAATTACTCGCTGCTGATATTCCTGTGGCGTGACGCGCCGCATTCTTCCATCCACACCGAGCAGATTGAAATCGCCCGCGTGTTCGATGTCGATCTTCACGCCTTTCACTTTGATCGAGGGAGGTGGCGGCGGTGGCTCGGGACCTCCCGTGTTGTCACCGCCAGATGGGGGCGGCGTGACAAAGTCTGCGCCAAACAGCGCCGTAGCGCCGGTATAGTCGAAGATCCGGAACATGAGTTTTCCGGTTGCTTCGTCGATGCGCGTTCCGCGCCCGACCATTTGATGGAACAGAATCGGCGAATGGAGATACCGGAAGAAAACAATGTTGCGCACGCATGGCACGTTCACGCCGGTTGTGAGCAAGTCTTTTGTCGTCGCGATGATGTGCGACCGCTGGCGAGTACGGAAATCGGGAATCTCACCCTGCCCACCGACTGAAGACATGCATTTGAACGCATACGTTTGAATACGTTTCTCGCCATTCTGCTTGCACCACTTGGCGTAGAGGTTGTTCATCTGATCTTTGACGAGATCGGCGTGGTGATCGCTCGCGCAGAAGACGATAGTTTTTTGCAATGGATTGCGATCTCCGGTCACGAGCAATCGCTCGAACAGATGTTCGCACATTGCCTTTACTCGCTCGGGCATCACCAATTTTTGTTCGAGTGAACCGCCTTCCGTCTTTTCTGCGACGGCTTCCGGCGCGACCGCTTGCCCGGTCAGAACGTTTGTCAGCTCTTTGTCTTTAACGTCCGCGCGATATACGCCGCGAACGCGTTCGCTCTGCGTCTTGTCATCGTGATAGATGTCGTACTGTTCGATCTCGGCCGGCGCGAGGTAACCGTCTTCGACGCCTTGCCCGTAGGAATATTCGTACGGCGGCTCGCCAAAGTAGTTGTAGTTGTCGGCAAGCTTGCGCTTGTCTTCGTCTACGCCCTTCTTCGTCTCTTCATTGTCGATCTTTCGAACCTGAATATGACGCGGCGTCGCAGTCAGTCCGATCTGCATCGCGTCTTTGTTGTTCTCCAAGATGGCGTGCCAATCGCCCCACGCAGACCGGTGACACTCGTCGATCACGATCGCGTCGAAATAATTCGGTGGATAATGTTCGCGGAAGAATTTCTCCTCTTTCGTTCCGTGATCGAGCGTTTGATAAGTCGCGATAAGCACACGCGCATTCTTCTGCGGATGCAACGTATCCACTTCGGCCGCGTCCGTCCCGAACGCAGCTTGAAAGTCCGTCAGACCGTTATCGCGCAGCTCGGTGCGATCACAAACAAACAAAGCTTTCGCAATGCGACCAGCATCGAACAACTTCCGCAGCAACGCCGCGGCCAAGCGCGTTTTACCTGCGCCAGTTGCGAGCGGAAGCATCACCCGGCGCAGTTGACCGGATTCAATTTGACGGATGAGCTGCTCTAAAGCAGCACGGATCGCCGCATCTTGATAGTAGCGCAAAAATTCGCGCCCTTTTTCGTAACGCGTCGTTAATGCTGATGTTGCCGAGGAATCGATCCTCAGATTTTCTGTAGCGAGGTAGCGCTCCACCAATTCAGCTGGGGTCGGAAATTCGGAGAGCGGCTTGGCCTCTGAAGTGATTCCATTTGTTTCATCGAATTCCACGAACTGGTGACCGTTCGATGAAAAGACGAACGGCACGTGATGAAGTTTGCCAAGGCGATAACGTCGTCCTTGCTGCAGCCCGTGCTCAGCCGGTAGCCCTTCATGTTTCGCTTCCAGAATAGCGAGCGGAATCGCTTCGGTGCCTTCCGTTAACGGTCGGAAAAGCAAATAATCCATTCGACCCGCTGGCCGGCGATAACCCTTGCCCCGAACGATGTCAATCTGGGCGGCTGTTTTTTCAACGCGGATGTCTTCACGTCGCCAACCGCAATGGTCGATCAACATTGGATCGATCAATTCAAACCGCGTTTGGGCCTCGTTCCGCATTGGGGAAGACTTATTCTAGGATAAGTCCCGCGTTCTTGCTCGCCAAATTCGTAAAACGAATCCGTTTTCCGCGACGAATGAATGAGAAACAAAAGCGGCCGGAGGTTTTGGCTCCGGCCGTTTTGGTTCTAACGATGGTTGAGATGTCGATCTTGTGGAGATTGATTCGCAATCTCGCACTGATCACGTCACCATGATTTTGGCCGGGTCGCTCCAGGCGCCCATGACGCCTTCGAGCCCAACGGTCCAGACCCGAACCCAGACCGTTGTTCCCGGTGTGAATCCGCTCAGAGTGGCTTTGCCGCCGCTGAACATCCCATAGGATTTCCAGTTCGCTTCGACGTTTGGATCGCTGGTGTTGATCTGCACCTCGTTGATGCTGTGTTGCCGGCCCGGCTGATAACGCGCGACGCAGCTGCCGCTGACATCGCCTTGTCTCAGGACAAGATTTTGCGGCGCCGGCGGCGGGGTTGTGTCCGCGATGCGGTCGGTATCGTAGGATGGAAAACCGCTCTGAACGACGATGTCCGGTTTGCCCGTGGCCACGATGTTCACGTAACTGCCGAGATTACCGAGATCGATCTCCAATGTATTGCGAGCAACGGTGAACGCGACGATGTCGGCCTGCGCGCCGCTCGCTTTCTTGTTCAACTTCGTATCGAAGTCGGTGAGGTCGGTGTTAAGCGCCGCCATTGTCAGAGGCGGGCTTGGGAAGGTGGCCGCGTTGGCCGTCATTTCGTCGTGGATGGTGTGAGCTACGGGTGATAGTTCAGGGGCGGTATAGCCGCTGAAGTCAAAAACGCGATCAGTGAATTGACAGGCGTGCAATCCGATTCCGCGGTCAAGATGCGGCTCGATCGTATTTTCTATTCGAAGATGCGCTGTCCGATGAGTGAGACTACCAAGCTGGCACTGGCCCGCGCACTGGATTGGAGCCTACTGGACTTGCAAAAAGCGATCTCGAAACCGATGCCAGCCGGAAAAATCTGACGGCGCTAGATTTAATAGCGGTCGCAGCTTTCTTGTTGTTGTGGATTCGACGCACGAAGTCCGAGCGCGACTGGCGGTGAACTCTTAAGATCAGCGTTGGACTTGCCAGAGCTTGTCCTTTTCATGAGTCAAGCTTCTGATTCGCTGACGGGATTGCGGCGGAGTGTTATGCCGAATCAAATTGTGAATATCGTGGAGAAGAGCTTCTGCCTGCGCAAAATAGCCGTGGCCTAGCAAGTCGAGATCGAAATCGGGAACCGCAATCGTGTCGATCTTCGGCGCGACGGTGTAAGGCAAGAAATATCCGGCGCGCGGGCCTTTGTGCAGTTTAGAGCTCGCAAAAACCGCGCGATCGCCGGCCGACGCATAAAGGGTCGTGCGTTCGGAGCGTGGCGACGGATAGACGTGCGCGTTCTGGAGGAATAAACCCCGGCTTACATCCGGAGCGGCAAGAATGACCTGGCCGAAACGGACCCGGTTAGTGAGTTGCGGATTCGTTGTGATGCTCAACAGGGCGCGCAGCAGACCGCGATTTCCCATGCTATGAGCGATGACGTGAACCTTCGAGGCGCCGCTGTTCGAAACAAACTGATCAAGGAATTCTATAATGGCTGTTTCGCTTTCGTCGATCATTGATTCATCAGCCATGTAGTCGATCACTTCGCCGCGCGATGGCCAGCTGAAGAATGCGGTCGCGCCCGGGATTTTGAGGTCGAACCCGATTTGGGCAGCGCGAATCGCCGCATCCGCGAAGGAGCTATTAAAGCCATGAATAAAAACGACACCGTGAGCGGACTCGCCCTCCGCGCGCGCGGCATCCATTTCCAACTTCAACTGGCGCCACATTTCTTCGGCACTTAAACAGCCAACGCGTTGGATGCGGAGACGATCGTCCCGAAAATCGAGTCGCTTTATCTTCTTCCAAAAGCTGCTGCCAGTTTCACCGAAGCGATGGGCCTTCGGCACAAAAACATCCACAGAACCGTAAGTAATATTGTCGGTGCGCTCGCTGGTGAAGCCATGTTCGAGATCATTTGAATCGACAATCTTTCGGTTGGTGCCGAACCAAACGGTGTATTGACCGCGATCGGCTCGTTGTTGTCGATCCTCGACCGCTTTTTGAACGTCGTGCTCTTTCCAGTCGATCATCGTGCCGACCAACTCGCGGCGAGGACTCGGAGGGATGGCGGCAGCGGGTTCGGAGGTTTCGGGTTCGAACATTTCAGGCGCGGCAGCAACGTCCTCAGAGAAGTGCTCGGGTTCGGCCTCCCATGCCGGCTCCTCGGCTCCGCTTTCGAGAGCGCCAGCGTCAGGTCCGTCGTTTGGAACGTCGGCGGGCGGCGGTTGGTCTAGCCAGATGAGCTGCGTCTCATCAGGTGCTTTTTTTGCGGGTGGAACTCCAGCCGGAGGCGCCGCATGCGAGGGCGCGGTCGATTCAATGTCCCGATTACGAATGATCATTGGCACCTGCGTTTGGTACCACGCACTTATTCGCCGCCTGAAAAAAAATCGTCGTACTAGATAGACAAGCAGGAGCAACAAAAGCAGACCTGCTGCGATCATCAGCCAGAGGGGAATATTAGTCGTGGAGAGCGACATGTTCTGTTGGGCGGGAAAACGCTATTATTAAAGATCCGACGCGCGCTTAGCAAGACAATCTGCGCGCGAGCCCGCGATGAGGCGTTGAATTAGCGGCTTAGGTTCCCATCCGTTTTCCTTGCTGCAGCGTCGCGTGCTTTTTGATAACACATGGTTCCTTGAAGTCCCCCACTTCGTTTTTAATCGTCCTTCTCGCTGCCAGCGCCGCAAGCGCGGCGCCGCCGAAGTCTCAAACAAACGCAACTCAGCTTACGGAAACGGAAAAATAAGCAGAGTGAAATAACGCTGATCCGGATTAGCGGTTCGGGTCCCCCCCTTTTCTGTTTTTCTTCTGCAGCTTCGACGCCTGACTCGCCGTTGTTCCGATTGTGTTCGGTTCCCAACTACCCGGTTGATTATTTCGTGCAAACGACGCAACTCCGGGTCAGTAAAGTGGTTAAATATTTTGGCGCAAACTCGCGTCTAAATCCTGGGTAGGAAAAGAAAAACACACAAGCAGACAAGGGAGGTCATCAATGAGGGCAAACATCCAACGTAAAATCGCTTTGGTAACGGTAACGGCTTGCTTCGCGGCAATGTCGTGCGCCACGGCATGGGCTCAGGGAAATTCGGCCTTTGGCCGCGGTCAAAAGACCAATCATCTCAAGGGCCGCGACAATTCGAGCTTCGGTCGGACCACGGCCATGACACATTCGGCCGGGCACGGTAATTCGGCCTTCGGTCTGAATCAGTTCAATGGTCCGGTAAAAGGTAAACAAAATTCGTCCTTCGGTCGGGGCAAACATTAATCACCGAGTAATTACCGACTGCGGCAGCAGATTGATCCTGCTGTCGCAGTTTTATTTTGTGCTCGAGAATCAAGTTGAGTCGCAGCCGTCGCGATAACGGATGCGCTCATCGCGAAGAAACAGCCTCGGGGTCGCATCTAAACATTTGAGGCAAGGAGTACGGAGCGAAGAGCGTGGAGCTGGAGCGAACAGTTTAGAATCGCGGCACTGAAGCGCGGGCTCTTTGTTCTTTCTCGGCTTTGAGTTTTGCTTCGTGTTCGCGTGCTTGCGGCAATTCGAGTCGCACAATCAAGTTGCTGCCCAGCCAAAGAATCGCGCCGTCAGTTCGTCGCCACATCTTTTGGCCGACCGCGACAAAGGATTCGAAAGCTTTCGCAACGCCTTTGTTCGGCGAATCAGGATTATCGTACGCCATTGGCGTCCACGTCATTCCGGCTGGCGTGTTGGCGTTAACAATTGCCTGTAGTTCGTAATCCTTGATGACTATGTCTGAGCCGAGCTTCGAATAATCCATTCGCACGGCCGGTCCATCGAGTTGCAGGAAAGCCGCACGGATTTTCCAGCCCTGATATTCGTAGTTGTGATGGATCGCGCCTTCAACGAGCGGCGAGTTCTTGTCGTAGATCTTGGAGCTTGGCGTGTCTTTGGGCGGTCCGTACCGCCCGACGAATTGAAGCGACGTTTCACCGATGCGAGCGAATGCAGCGGTTGATGAGAACATCAAGGCCACAGTAGCAATTGAGACGGAGCGCATCCCGTAATTAGCAGCAGGCCGCGTTCCGTCTCGCATCTGGTGGCAACCGAAATGCTGAGATTTGGGAGTTAATGTCAGGCAACACTCGAATTGAACCAGGCTCATTCATCATGAGCGCGATGATGTTCTTTATTCTGGCGGGTTTTCTACTTCTGATCCCCGACCAGACTCTTGTGTTCCTGACTACAAAATGGGGAGCGCTCGGCCCGAAACAATTTGCCGCCGTCGCTTTTGTTCTCGGGCTGTTATCGATCGTGGTCTGGCCGTTCGCAAAAAATCGCGCCAGAAAACAAAAACGAGGTCGTATCTAAACGCTCGAAGCGAGGAGTACGGAGCGAGCGCCCTACGAACCGTGCTTTTCACCAAAAGCGCGCCGCCGTAAAGTTTACGCTCCCGCTAGTTCGCGAAGAGTGTTCCCTTGATATGGATTGCCACAGAGTGGCATCGCTGCGCCCTGCAAACCGTTTACTCGACTTCGGCGGTGGCTTTGCCGTCGGAGTAATGGAGTGTGATCTTGCTGATCTTCATCAGGTTGAGATCCTCCCATTCGATGGCGTGGCCGTCTTTGTCCTCGATGCGCAGGTCCCATTTCTCGGCTTCTTCGTCCTCATGAAATTTGATTTCGACGCTCTGGCCGTCTTCCAAAGTGTCTTTGCCGAGAATGTCCGGCCCCCATTTGTTCGCATCAGCCGGCGAAACATGAAGAGCGTGGATCTCGACACCGGTCTTATTCACCAACGTGAAATCCTGATCGCCGGCAAGAGCGGTGTGTTGGTGAGCAAAAAGAAAAAGCGAAACAACGGAGAGAGTAAGGAATGTTTGTTTCATAATGGAAAAGCGGGCGTCAGGCTAAAGTAAGAAAGCCGAAAGAGGAAAGAAGAAAGCGCGACCAGGGTCGCGGTTTCGCTTCCGTTTCGCTGTTCCTAACAAATGAAAAACGCCGGAGTGCGCCCTACACCAATTCGCAAAGACCTTGGGTTCCCGACCCAAGCTCTCGATTTACGCTCCCGCTAGTTCATCCAAAGTGTTCCCTGATTTTTGGTTTGCCGCAGAGCGGCGGATTTCCCTAGGCCGACAAGCGGCCTCCCATCGCAGAGTTCGCTCCCCGCGAACGGTGGCGTCCCGGGTAAAGTTACGCTCCCTGCGAACCGTGCTTTTTACCAAAAGCGCGTCGCCGGCTGCCCTACACCAATTCGCAAAGCTCATGGCGTCCCGCCGTAAAGTTACGCTCCCTGCGAACCGTATAGCGATTCTCTGTTTGGCGAATGATTCCTATCGAAATTGCGGCGGGCGCGAGTGCGCTTGGCCTGCTTGGCCCTGGTCTCGGGCATCCAGAGCTTAAAATAACTCTGCTTCAGTGCTCTCCTAATATCTCTCATCGACTACTATGCCATGGTTTGTCTCTTTCCCCGCAGGAAATCGCAAGAATTCTGCGCGGAAAGCGAGAGCGACCACGGATATTGCGTGGATAAACGCCCGAACGAGTAACCATTAACGAATAACCCGGCGTCCTCGCCGTCAGCGGAAGAACAGCAAGTAAGCGAGAACGCTCAGCACCAGCACGGCCACGATGATCGTGGAGAGGTGTTTCGCACCAAGCAATCGGGACGATGGGAATACCCGCAATGGGACGGGACAATGGCGGCAATGATGATCCTGCACGGAAAGGGCGTAGCCACAGGCGGGGCAGGATTCTAGTGGCATAGGTATAGGAGCGAGGAGTTAAGAGCCTAAGGCGATGCTGATCCGGGCGATGTTTGCCGCGCGCGGAATCTTGAGTTTGAGCAAGAATTTCTCGATCTCCGCTTCGCTAAGACGATGTCCGTGAACGACTGGAAAAATCACGCGCGCGATCTCCGAGTCGCGCATGATTTCTTCGAATTGGATCTGGTGCATGTGATGCGGGGACGGCGGCGCCTGTTTTCTACTTTGTAATTCCTAATTCCTAATTTCCGCGTCACCGCTCGCCGCGGGGCAGGATGGGACGGATTGCGAAGAAGAGGATCGGGATTATGGCGACGGCCGAGGCAGCCGCGACGGTGACGATGTCGATCGACAAGAGAACAGTGGGGTCGGTCGGTTTGAGAGACAACGCCATTGCGCCGGCGAGAAAGAAAAGGGCAATGGCCGACGCTTCGGCGATAAGGAAACCAATCAATTTACTGCGGCGATGTTGGGACATGGTTAGCGGCCATTATCAGGATGAAACTTCCGGCAGACGTGGGCGTCGACAAAGGTCCGCCGATTGATATCGGGCGGCTGCAACCTGGCCGCAGCCGCGAATTTTCGAAAAAGTGCAGCGCGACGTTTGGCCGTTTCGCAATCGGCATTGGCGAAATAAAGCGCGCTGTTTTGAGAGAGAGTGAGAATTGTTTCCATAAGCGGCCCCGATCGCGAGAAAAAGCTACCCGATGGCAGATCGATCGGAACGGGACCAATCTACATGATAAGCGCGGGTTCCCTAATTCTTAATTAGAGGTCACAGGTCAGAAGTCAGAGGTCAGAGACCAGCCATCAGTTGTCAGTTGTCGAAGATAACTAAGTTAACCAAGCGACAGAGGGTACGGTTCGCAGGGCGCGAACTTTACGGCGGGAGTGCGCGAGCGCGAAGACGCGAATCGCACTAGGAAGCCAGCGACTCGGTTTGGTTAAAACCGAGTTTCGGAGTAGGTTACGGCGTGCCGACTTACATTTACGAAACCACCGATCCGACAAAGCCAATCCGAAACTTCGAAGTGAAGCAAAGTGTCCACGACGATCCGCTGCGGAGCGATCCGGAAACCGGCGAAGCAGTCCGGCGCATCATCTCGGCGGGATACAGCATTCTGATTCCAGGCAAATCAGCTGGGCCTTCAGTCGGCTCTGTCGGGTCGCACTGACTTCGTCAAGAAGCGTGGAGCTTGGAGCGGGGAGATAGGAGTTAGAGGAATGCAGAAGAAAAATTCAAATACATCGGCTCGATCGCGAGTGTTGGTGCTGGTGGATGAGTCGAATGTTGGGAGCTCGGTGCGAACGGCGGGGCGCGGTTTGGATTGGTTGAAGTTGCGCGATTTTCTCGCCGGCCCAAACACGGGACGGGAACTGATCGAGATGGTGGTTTATGCCGGACTGCCGCCAGCGATGCCGATCTGGCAGGACGAACGCGACAAGAAAAACAAATTCATGCAGTGGCTCCGCTCCAACGGATTCATGGTGGTGACCAAAGATGGGTCGCCGGCCGAGGAAGGACGTTACAAGGCGAACGTGGACGTGATGATGGCGATCGACACCCTCGAGCTTTCGGTCGAGATGAAACCCGATGTGGTGATTCTCGTAACCGGCGACACGGATTTCGCTTATCTCGCGATCAAGTTGAGGCGGCGCGGCATCCGGGTGGAAGTGGCGTCGGTTTCGCAAAATCTCGGGAACATATTGCGATCAGCCGCCAATGAAGTGATCGATCTCGCTGCACTGTTTCGGACGTTTGAAATGATCCAGCCGGCAGCCCAAGCGCCAGCTCGAGTTACACCGCCGCGTCCGGAGCAACAGCCACACGGGCAGCATCAACGGCGCCGCCGGCCGCGGCCGCGTCGGACGTTTCCGCAGAGAAACAACCAAACGTAACGAGGTAACTAAACCCTCGGTTTTCACCAAGACCGAGTCGCCGGCTGCCCTAGGCCAGGCCTCCCGCCGTAAAGTTTCGCTCCCTGCGAAACCGCTGGTGTTTTTTCCAGTTTAGGCGATAATAGGACAAGTTTTTCTGCTGCGATTTCCGAAGGCGCGACCTGATCCCATCTCGCCCGGAACAAGAATCCTCGCTGCCGCTGGACTCACCGATTCAATTATGAAGCCCGAACTTGTTAAAGCAGCGAATGAAGTAATCCAAAATCAGCAAATTCTCGTGAACATGGTTTCACGCCGGGTTCGGCAACTTACTCTTGGACATCGTCCGATGGTCGAGTTCGTTCCCGGGATGGGTCACGCTGATGTTGCCCTGAGTGAGATCGCCAACGGTAAGTTGACGTTCGAATCCACTTTTGGCCAGAACGGCCACGCGCCGGAGGAAGTAGTGCAATTCCCGGGAGTGATCGTCGCCAAAAAGACGAAAAAGGCGGCGTAAGCGGTTCGCGGGCGCGAACTTTACGGCGGGAGTGCGTAAGCGCGAAGATGCGAATCGCACTAGGGAAGCCGGCGACTCGGTTTTGGTAAAAGCCGAGATGTCGAGAGCTGCGAGTCACAAGTGACGTGTGGCATGTGACGAGCAGAAGAATCACTGCTCGCTGATGGTGACCGAGGTTAGCTGATCGCCGGCCTGAATGGCGTTTACCACTTCTTGGCCGGAACGGACGCCCCCGAACACGGTATGTTTGCCGTTGAGCCAATCGGTCACGATGTGGGTAATAAAAAATTGGCTGCCGTTGGTGTTCGGTCCGGCGTTCGCCATGGATAAGCTGCCCTTCTGATGTTTTCGCGGATTGTTCTTCACTTCGTCTTCGAATCGATATCCCGGTCCGCCGCGGCCGGTCCCGGTCGGGTCGCCGCCCTGGACCATGAAGTCGGGGATGACGCGATGGAAGACGGTACCGTCGTAAAACTTTTCGCGCGCGAGAAAAACGAAGTTGTTGACCGTTTTCGGCGCGTCTTTGGCGAAGAGGTCGCACACGATTTCGCCCCGCGATGTTTTGAACGTGGCGGAGTACTGCTTGTTGGGATCGACGATCATCGACGGCGGAGCGGAATATTCTTTTTTCATTATTTAGTGATTTAGCGATTTAGCGATTCGGACACGGTAGCAGCGGAACAAGAAAGTAGAAGGTAGGAAGTAGTCACGCCGCGATGCGGCCTGATTGCTGCTGCAAATCGGGCGGAGCAAAATGAAGGAATTTTTCACGGCCATCGTTCTAGTTGGAGTGGTGGCGTATTTTTTGTGCCAACCTTCGACGGTGCCTCAGCTCGAGCGGAGCGAAAGAGCGCGAGCGGCGGAGCGCCCACGCGGGACTAATTCCGCAGCCAGCGCGACCGCCGCACCAGCCGATGGTTCTTCGCTGACAACGCGCTGGCAAACCGGATCAAATTCCGCCAGCACGACACCAGTTCCGTCTGACGGCTCAGTCGCAAACCGTTGGAAACCGCGGCCGTGACGGTTGTCGTCACCGAAGCAGGAATAAAAAAAGCAGCCGGAAGTTTTAACAACCGGCTCCGCTGGAAAATGCACCCGCGCGCGGCTGCAGCCGAGACGGCTGCCGCCAGAGTTTTCATTCGCGCGGGGTTTGTTTAACTAACTGACTTTAGTCGCAGTAGACGACGCCCGGCTGGAAGTTGCAGCTCGGATCGAATCCGTAGGCTGGATACCAGCAGCCGTTGTCGGCCTGGAAGTAATGGCAGCCATCGATCAGCACGATCGAATAGGTCCTGAGCCACCAATCGCGCGGGTGTGTCCCGATCGAGAAGTGAACATCGGCCCGATCCCGCATGCCGCGATGGAACGTGAGACTTTCGGTGGTCTGTTGGCCATTGCGGAAAACGGTGGTGCTGTGTGAAACAGCGCCGGTTTCCTGTTTGTTGACGCCGGCCTTGACCTTCGTCTTCTCACTTACTTTCGCGCCAGTCCCCTGGTCCATGGTCGTCTGTTCGACCTTGGCGTGTTTTCCTTTTGGCGCGGGCTGCTGCTGTTGTTCGTCAGTGGTTGTTTGTTGCGCACCCACCGAGAACGCGAGACCCAATCCAATAGCTGTCGCCAATGTGAATAATTTCATGAGTACAGTCCTCCTCCTCTCCATAATTATATCGCTGCTCGCAGAGTCAGCGGTTCCAATAAAGTCCGACATTGCCGAACCGCGTCCTGATCTGGCATACTGAGCCCGGCGTGAGCAGGCGATTGCTTTTGGTTTGCGGCACGCTGCTCGCGTTGGCGGAAATCGCGCGCGGCGACGGAAATTTTCAGCGCACGCGCGAGGGCAAGACGCTTGTCTGGAACAATCATCCCAAACCCGGCGACGTCGCGACGTGGTCAGGCGCGCGCGACCGGGATGGTTACGCGCGCGGATTCGGCCAACTGACGTGGCACACAAAAGAACGCGGGTTCGCGAAGCCGCAATTTTATGCGCGTTACTGGGGCCGGATGGTGGACGGAAAATTTGAAGGTCCGGTCAATGTTCACGTGAAACGAACAACGCGTTACGCGATTTTCATCGACGGGATGCGAGTGACGGCATGGTCGCGCGGCACCGCGCCGACGCGAGCGAACATGCGATGGCGAGCGTTGGTTGCGAAAAGGCGGCCGAGCGTCGAGCCGGAAGCGCCGGCCGCGGGACCGTTGGATCAGATGTCAGAAATCAGAAGTCAGAGATCAGAGAACAGAAGTCAGCCGTCAGAAGCGAGCGAATCGGCGCAGGATTTGTGGAGCGAACGCTGGCCCAAGATCGACATCGACGAATCTTTGCGATTGCTGGTGTTCCCGCCGCGATCGTTGCGTGTGCGGTGAAACGCGGAGCGTTTCGGTTATCCGTTAATCGTTATTTGTTATTAGGATTGCAGGCGGGACGCCTGCCACCACAATGAGGCGGTTCATGCATTTAATTCGAAACATCTTCGTCATTGTTCTGGCTGTTTTTGGAATCAGCGCGGGGCGCGCCGGAGAGGACGTAAAACCTCGCGACCCAAGATTCGATTCGATCCTGCGCTGGCGAAACGTCGGGCCGTATCGCGGCGGGCGGACGCACGCGATCTGCGGGGTGCCGTCGCAGCCGAATGTTTTTTACATGGCGCCGGTGAACGGCGGCGTTTTCAAATCGACTGATTACGGCCGGACCTGGCTGCCGATCTTTGATGATCAACCGACGGCGTCGGTCGGCGCGATTGCAGTGTCGATTTCGGACCCAAACATTGTTTACGTCGGAAGCGGTGAAGGATTGCATCGGCCCGATCTCTCGGTCGGCGACGGCGTTTACAAATCGACTGATGCCGGCAAAACATGGACCCATCTCGGTTTGCGCGACGCGCAGCAGATCGCACAGGTAGCTGTCGATCCAAAAAATCCGGATCGCGTGTTTGTCGCAGCGGCCGGTCATCCCTATGGCCCAAACGAAGAGCGCGGCGTTTATCGATCGCTCGACGGCGGCAAGACTTTCGAAAAAGTGCTCTTTCGCGACGAGAACGTCGGTGCGAGCGACGTGCTGATCGATCCGAGCGATCCAAACATTGTCTACGCGAGTTTGTGGGAATCGCGCGAAGGGCCGTGGGAGAACGGCGTTTTCAACGGAGAGGGAGGCGGCATTTTCAAATCAATCGACGGCGGCAAGACCTGGCGACAATTAACAAACGGACTTCCGCCCGGAATCGTGCAGGCCAATCTCGCGATCGCGCCGAGCAAACCGTCAAACTTGTTCGCGACGGTCCGGACAAAAACGATCGCGAAACTTTATCGATCGAACGATGGCGGCGAAATGTGGAGTGGAACAACCGATGATCCCCGGCCCGGACTCGGAATTGGCGGCGGCGATTTGCCGGTCGTGCGGTTCGATCCAAAAAATCCGGAGATCGTTTATTCCACGACGGTGGTTTGTTGGAAATCAATCGACGGCGGCAGGACGTGGGAAGGTTGGCGCGGCGCTCCGGGCGGTGACGATTATCAAAACATTTGGATCAATCCGAACAATCCCGACATCATTCTGCTGGGCTCGGACCAGGGCGCGATTGTGAGCGTGAACGGCGGCAGGAGCTGGAGCTCATGGTACAATCAATCGACCGCGCAGTTGTATCATGTCAGCGCGGACAACGCGTTCCCGTATCAGCTTTATAGCGGCCAGCAGGAAAGCGGTTCGGTCGGGATCAAGAGCCGGGGCGATGCGGGCGAAATTACGTTTCGCGATTGGCAACCGGTGGCGGCGGAAGAATACGGTTACGTCGTTGCCGATCCGCTCGATCCAAACTTCATCATCGGCGGCAAACTCACACGGTTTGATCGCCGGACTGGTCAGGCGCAAAACATTCTTCCGGTACCCATTCAAACGGAAGATTTCCGGACATTGCGAACCGAGCCGGTAATTTTTTCGCCGAAAGATCCACATCTGCTGTTCTTCGCCGGCAACACGCTTTGGAAATCGCGGGACCGCGGCGATCGCTGGGAAAAGATCAGTCCGGACCTGACGCGTGAGAAATATGAGCTGCCGGCATGCGTTGGAAAATACAAAGAAGACGCAACCAAACAGGCGCGCCGACGCGGCGTCATTTACACCGTCGCGCCGTCGCCGCTCGACCTGAATCGGATTTGGGCCGGAACGGATGACGGATTGATTCATCTTACGACCGACGACCGCAAAACCTGGAAGAACGTGACGCCGCCAAACGTCTCGGCGTGGCAGAAAATTTCGCTGATCGACGGCGGACATTTTGACGCGAACACGGCATACGCGGCGCTGAACACTTTGCGAATCGATGATCTGCGGCCGCACATTTTGAAAACACACGATGGCGGCAAGACTTGGACAGAGATCGTGAACGGAATTTCGGAGGGACAGATCGTAAACGCAGTTCGCGAAGATCCGGTGCGGAAAGGTTTGCTGTTCGCCGGAACGGAGAAGGGCGTTTACGTCTCGTTCGACGACGGCGCGAACTGGGAATCGCTGCGATTGAATTTGCCGGCGAGCTCGGTGCGCGATTTGATTGTGAAGAACGACGATCTCGTCGTGGCGACGCATGGCCGCGGATTTTGGATTCTCGATAACATCACGCCGCTGCGTCAATTCGGTGGGAACAAGATCGAGAACCTCTTGTTGAAGCCGCAAATCGCGTTGCGGGTGCGCGGGAACTTGAATCCGGATACGCCATTGCCGCCGGACGAGCCTGCCGGTGAAAATCCGCCGGACGGCGCGATGATTGATTATTTCCTGCCGCAAGACGCCGACAATCCGGTGACGTTGGAGATCAAGGACAGCAAAGGCGTTACGGTTAGAAGATATTCGAGCGATGATGTTCCGACCGAGCCTGACCCGAAAAGGCTGCGAATTCCAAAATACTGGATTCGCCCGCCGCAAACACTTTCGGCGAAAGCCGGCATGCACCGATTTCTCTGGGACATGCATTACGCGCCAGTGCCGGACGTTGAACCGGAATTCCCAATCGCGGCGACGTATCGAAACACCGCTCCGAACGCGACTTCGCCGTGGGTCGCGCCTGGTAATTACGCCGTCACGTTGACCGTCGATGAAAAAACTTTCACGCAGCCGCTGACCGTGCAGATGGATCCACGCGTGAAAACTTCGCCGGCGGATCTTCAGCAACAATTCGATCTCTCATGGCAACTCTATCAGCTGCGGCTCAAGCTCGCGCCGATTGGGAAAAAGTTTGACGACATCGCCGAGCAGCTCACAAAACTCAGGGCGAGCGCCGCCGAACGACCCGACGTCGCGCAAAACCTGGAGGCTTTCGCGCAGACGTTGACGAAGTTTGGACCGCCTCATCCGCGGCCAGGCGCGCCGCCGTCGTTGTTCGTTTTGCAATCGACCACGCAATTGTTCGACGAGATCCAGATTGCGGACGTTGCTCCAACTGCCGCTGTCAAAGCTGCGGCTGCTGATATTCAAACAAAACTCGGACCCGCGATGGAGTTTTGGAAAAAATTACTCGATGTCGATCTTCCCGCGCTGAATCAGCAGCTCAAAACGACGGGACTTCCAGAAATCAAAGTGATAGGCCATGAGTGACCAGTTTGATCGCTGGTCATCCAGCCTGGTTTCTGATCAAATTCACCAATGAAAAAGACATTCATTCTCTTCATCGCGATAGCGACGGCTTCGGCGTTAATGGTCGTCGCCAAGGAAAAAGAAAAAGCGTCCACGAAAACAGCGCCCGCCGCGCAAGCGAGCGAGCATAAGATTGTAACGGCAAATGATATTCAATGGAGCGACGCGCCACCGTCGTTGCCGGCCGGAGCGAAAATGGCCGTGTTGGATGGCGATCCCGGCAAAGCCGGCTCATTCACTATCCGATTGAAAATGCCGGCGGGTTACAAGATTCCGGCCCACACGCATCCGACCGCCGAACGCGTAACCGGAATTTCTGGCACGGGCCGGCTCGGCATGGGCGAAAAACTCGATGAAAGCGGGGCGAAAGATGTTGCGCCGGGGACGTTCGTGGTGTTGCCGGCGAACATGGCGCACTTCGCCTACTGCAACGAGGAATGCGTAGTCCAAATTCAAAGCGAGGGACCATTCGCGATCAAATACATCAATCCGACTGACGATCCGAGAAACGCGGCGAAAAAGTAAAAGCGCGCGCAGACTACGCTTCAACCAGGAGATTCTTCCCAGTCATGTCGGCTGGTTTTTCCAGGCCGAGCATGAAGAGAAGCGTCGGTGCGACGTCGGCGAGAATGCCGTCGTTACATTTAAATTTCTTGGCGTCTTTCGCGACATAGATGAAATGGACGAGATTCGTCGTGTGAGCGGTGTTGGGTGAGCCGTCGGGATTGCGCATCTGCTCGCAGTTGCCGTGGTCCGCGGTGACAATGGCTTTGCCGCCGAGCTCGAGCAGGCGCGGAATTATTTTGGCGCAACACTGATCGACCGTTTCGACGGCTTTGATTCCCGCTTCAATGACACCGGTGTGGCCGACCATGTCGGGATTGGCAAAATTCAAAATGATTAGATCGAACTTGTCGATCCGTTTGAGCAGTTCATCGGTTACTTCAAACGCGCTCATTTCAGGCTGAAGATCGTAAGTCGCGACTTTAGGCGACGGAACGAGCAGGCGTTCCTCGCCGGGAAATGGTTTCTCGACGCCGCCGTTAAAAAAATATGTGACGTGCGCATATTTTTCCGTCTCAGCGATGCGGAGCTGTGTCTTGCGCGCTTTGCTCACCAACTCGCCGAGAATGTTTTTCAAATCCGCCGGCGGAAAAATAAATGGCGACGGAAACCGAACGTCGTACTGGGTGAGCGACGTGAACTTCACCTGCGGCCAAACTTCGCGATCAAAATCTTTGAAATCCTTAAACAAAAACGCCTGCGACAACTGACGGGCGCGATCGGCGCGGAAGTTGAAAAAGAGAACAACGTCACTATCGCGGACGCGTTGCTCGTTTGCGTGCGCGAAAATGAGCGGCGGCATAAACTCGTCGGTCTTGCCAGCTTTGTATTGTCGATCCAACGCTTCGGATGGCGAATCTTTGCAAAATTCACCGCGGCCGAGAACAACTGCGTCCCAAGCTTTCTTCGTACGGTCCCAGCGACGATCTCGATCCATCGCGAAATAACGACCGACAATAGTGACAATTTTTGCGCTGCTCGGACGAAGTTTCTCCGCGCAAATTTTCAGATATTCGCGACCGCCGGTTGGAGACGCATCGCGGCCGTCGGTGAATGCGTGCACGAAAATTTCAGCCACACCCGCTTTCTTGGCGGCGTCGGCAAGCGCGATCAGGTGGTCGTAATGACTATGCACGCCGCCGTCAGAAATGAGGCCTAACAAATGGAGCCGATGTCCACGCGCAGCGGCTAAGGTTTCCTGTGCAATCTTGTTTCGATCGAGCTCGCCGGCGGCGATGGCTTTGTTGATTCGAGTGAGGTCCTGGAGAACGACGCGCCCGGCGCCCAGATTCAAATGGCCGACTTCGGAGTTGCCCATCTGGCCGTCGGGAAGTCCGACATCGGCGCCGCTCGCGCTGAGTTTACTGCCGGGATAATCGCGATAAAGCTGATCATGAAACGGCGTGCGCGCGAGAAGCGTGGCGTCGCCATTTTCTTTTGCCTTGGCTTTGCCGCCAGGATTAATACCCCAGCCGTCGCGAATGATCAGCATTACCGGGCCAGCCATACGCGCGAACTGTCACGACGATTGCCAGGATCGACAAGCGGTTCTTTCTCCTGTATCTGCGGCAAGAGAAAATGAAGTGGCGGAATCAATTGCTGGCGCTGCTGTGTCTTGTGGCATTCGCCGGGCTGGGCGTTCTTTATTTCCAACATTGGGTCGTACAAAAACCATTCGGAATCATTCTTATTATCGGCGAAGGGCTTGCGCCCGAGCGGATCGCGGTCACGCGCGTGTACGTTGG
>Ga0207646_10003153_pt1 | contig 18889 bp, 16 predicted proteins | sample KBSK5502metaG_FD_184343 | JGI IMG/M metagenome (GOLD analysis project Ga0207646, IMG submission 184343) | Corn, switchgrass and miscanthus rhizosphere microbial communities from Kellogg Biological Station, Michigan, USA - KBS K5-50-2 metaG... | ecosystem: Host-associated > Plants > Roots >...
GTGTGGGAGCTGGCGCGGGCTATCAACCTCGCCGCGGACGGCGGATCGTAGCTCACTTACGTTGCGTCACACGCGGCGCGATAGCGTGCGCACGTGCGCGACCAGGCCGCGTGTTGACGCGTCCGCGCCGGCCGAGTCGACGCCGTCGCGCACAGCGGCGATCAGTGGCTCCGCCAGCGACTTGCCGAGCTCCACGCCCCATTGGTCGAACGAATTGATCCCGTAGAGCGCGCCTTCGACGAAGCTGCGGTGCTCGTAGAGCGCAAGCAGCTGGCCGAGCCGGCGCGCGTTCAACTCCGGCAGCAGCAGTGTCGTCGACGGGCGGTCGCCCGGGCAGACGCGGTGCGGAGCGTCTCTGTCGATCGCATCCGGTGCCATGCCTCTGGCGGCAAGCTCGGCCCGCACCGCGGCGAGCGGCCTGCCCGTCATCAAGGCCTGCGCCTGCGCGAGTGCGTTGGCGACGAGCAACGCCTGCTGATCGGATAGCGGATGCGCCGCGCGCACGGGCACGATGAACTCGACCGGAACGGCATGCATTCCCTGATGCAACCATTGGAAGAACGCGTGCTGGCTGTCGGTGCCCGGCTCGCCCCAGAGCGCGGGTGCCGTCGGGCGACTGGACGGCGCGCCGTCGCGCATGACCGATTTGCCGTTGCTTTCGAGAACGAGCTGCTGGAGATACGCCGGCAGCCGCGAGAGCGCATGGGCGTAGGGAACGACGACGCGCTGGCTCATGCCGGACGCCTGGGCGTTCCAGAAATCGACGAGCGCGAGCAGCGCAGGCAGGTTGTGCGGCAGCGGCGTATCGCGGAAGTGCGCATCCATCGCGGCGGCGCCGGCGGAAAGTTCGGCGAAGCTCTCCCATCCGCAGCGAATCGCGATCGCAAGCCCGGCCGCGGACCAGAGCGAGAAACGGCCGCCGACCCAGTCCCACATCGGTAGCACGTCAGTGCCGGCGACACCGAAGGCGCGCGCGGCCGCAGCATTCACTGTGACGGCGATGAAGTGCGCTCCCAGCGCGGGGCCGCCGCCGAGCTGCGCGGCCAGCCACTCGCGCGCGGAAGTCGCGTTCTTGAGCGTTTCCTGCGTCGTGAAGGACTTGGAGACCACCACGAACAGCGTCGTCGCCGGATCGGCGCCCGCCAACGCGCGGGAAAGGTGCTCGGGATCGACGTTCGACACGAACGCGACATCGATACCGTCGCCGCGCACTGCGCGCGGGCCGGCGAGCACGTCGCAGACGAGCCGGGGGCCGAGATCCGAGCCGCCGATTCCGAGGTTGATCACATGACGGATCGGCCGGCCGGTTGCGCCGAGCCGCGCACCGCCGCGCAGCTGCGTCGCCAGCATGCGCATGCGGGCCTGCACGGTACGGATCGCCGGAATTACGTCGGCGCCGTCGACGGCGAGCGGAGCATCGCCTTGTTGCCGTAACGCGGTGTGGAGAACCGGCCGCTGTTCGGAAAGATTGATCTTCTCGCCGGCGAACATCGCAGCAATCCATGCGGGCAGATTGCGCTCGCGGGCATAGGCGACGAGCAAGGCCATGGTCTCGGCGGTCAGCCGTTGCTTCGACCAGTCGGCGAGCCAATCGTCCCAGGCGAGCGACAGCTGCGCGAAGCGCTGCGGATTCGCAGCGAAGAGCGCCGTGAGCGAGCGGCCGGCGAGCGCGCGCCGGTGATCGATAAGCGCTTGCCAGCCGGGGGAGGGCGCGATTTCGTTCATGCCGGATCGAGTCGCTTGAGGATGAATTCTCGTTGAGCGGCGTGATGTCGCATGCGCCATGCACACCGCGACAGTGCGGTCGAGGATAATCGATCGGGCCCTTTACAGGCAAACCGAGGCAAACTCGTTACAATCGGCTCGACCAGACTTCGCGCCGACGAGCGATGGACGCCCCCACCGACAAGGACCTGCCGCTCAAGGAAGACACGCGCCTGCTCGGCCGCCTTCTCGGCGACGTGCTGCGCGCTCAGACCGGCGAGGAAGGATTCGCGCGGATCGAGTCGATTCGCCAGACCGCGATCCGCTTGCGCCGTGCCAGCCAGAACGACACGGCGGGCATCAAGGACGAGCTCGCCACGCTGCTCAACGATTTGCCGATCGCGCAGACGCTCGATGTCGTACGCGCGTTCAGCTATTTTTCGCATCTCGCCAACCTCGCCGAAGACGTCCATCAGAATCGCCGGCGGCGCGCGCACGCGCTCGCCGGATCGCCGCCGCAGTCGGGCAGCATCGCGCATGCTTTCCTTCGCCTGCGCGAAGCCGGGATCGAGGGCGCGGTGCTGCGCACGTTTTTCGCCGATGCGCTGGTGAGCCCCGTGCTGACCGCGCATCCGACCGAGGTCCAGCGCAAGAGCATCCTCGACTGCGAGCGCGAAATCGTCCGCCTATTGCAATGGCGCGATCGCAGCGCGCTTACGCCCGACGAGCAGGACGCCATGCAGGCGGGGCTGTATCGGCAGGTGCTCGCCCTGTGGCAGACCGCGATGCTGCGGCTGACCAAGTTGCAGGTGAAGGACGAGATCGACAACGGCATCGCCTACTACCGGTATACGTTTCTCGACGAGATCCCGAGGCTTTATGCCGATCTTGATGAGCGGCATGCGCGCCACTTTGGCGGCGAGGCGATCGTTCCCGCGTTTCTGGTCATGGGGTCGTGGATCGGCGGCGATCGCGACGGCAATCCGTTCGTCGTGGCCGACACGCTGCAATACGCGAACCGCGCCCAGGCGAGCGTCGCGCTCGCGCATCACCTAAGCGAGGTGCACCAGCTCGGCGCCGAGCTCTCGCTCTCCATGCGGCTGGTCACGCCGACCGCGGAGCTCTCCGCGCTGGCCGCCGCGGCGCACGATCCCAATCCGCACCGCGGCGACGAGCCGTATCGGCAGGCGCTGGTCGGCGTCTATGCGCGACTCGCGGCGACGGCCAAGGCGCTGACCGGCTTCGAGCCGCCGCGGCCGCCGCACGCGGAGATGCCGCCATACGCTACTCCTGCGGAGCTTGTCGCCGACCTCGATGTGATCGCTGCTTCGCTCGCGTCGCACGGGTCGCAGTGCCTCGCGGGGGGCAGGCTACGGCACCTGCGCCGTGCCGTCGAAGTGTTCGGGTTCCATCTTGCCACGCTCGATCTGCGCCAGAACTCCGACGTGCACGAGACCGTCGTGGCCGAGCTGCTGGCGCGCGCCGGCGTGCACGCCGATTACGCCGCGCTCGCCGAGGGCGAGCGCGTTGCGCTGCTGGTGGCCGACCTCGCGAATCCGCGCCTTCTCGACACGCCGCACGTCGCACGTACGGCGCTGCTCGATTCCGAGCTTGCGATCATGCACGTGGCGGCGGAGGTCCATCGCCGTTTCGGCCCGGCGGCGCTGCCGAACTACGTCATCTCCAAGTGTCAATCGGTCAGCGATCTGCTCGAGGTCGCGATCCTGCTCAAGGAAGTGGGACTGCTGACGCCCAGCCGGCTCATGGTGAACATTGTTCCCTTGTTCGAGACCATCGCCGATCTCGAGCGCTGCGCCGACATCATGTGCTCCGCGTTCCGGCTGCCATGCTATCGGCGCTGGCTCGAGTCGCGCGGCCGCTGGCAGGAGGTGATGCTCGGGTACTCGGACAGCAACAAGGATGGCGGCTTCGTCACCGCCCACTGGGCGCTCTATCGCGCGGAGCTCAGGCTGGTGGAAGCGTTTCGTGACTTCGACGTCAAGCTGAGGCTCTTCCATGGGCGCGGGGGCAGCGTCGGCCGCGGCGGCGGACCCAGTTACGAGGCGATATTGGCACAGCCCTCGGGGAGCGTGAACGGCGCGATTCGCATCACTGAGCAGGGTGAAATCATCGCCAGCAAGTATTCGGACCCTGAGCTCGGCCGGCGCAATCTGGAAACGCTGGTCGCCGCGACGATGGAGGCGAGCCTGCTGCCCGCGGCAAGCGGCGACGGCGCAATGGCGGATTATTACGCCGCAATGGACGAGCTTGCCGCGCTGGCGCTCACGGCGTACCGGGCGCTCGTCTACGAAACGCCGGAGTTCCTGCCGTATTTCCGCGCCTCGACGCCGATCGCGGAAATCGCCGAGCTCAACATCGGCAGCCGCCCGGCGTCGCGCAAGGCATCGCAGAAGATCGAAGACCTGCGGGCGATTCCGTGGGTATTCAGCTGGAGTCAGTGTCGCCTCATGCTGCCAGGCTGGTACGGGTTTGGCACGGCGGTGGAGCAGTGGCTGGCGCAGGAGCCTGGAAAGCGCGACGCGCGGCTCGGGCGCTTGCGCGACATGCACGCGCGCTGGCCGTTCTTCCGCAGCATGCTCTCCAACATGAGCATGGTGCTCGCCAAGACCGATCTTGCGATCGCCTCACGGTACGCCGAACTGGTCCCCGACGCCGTAGTGCGCGAAGCGATCTATCCGCGGCTCGCGGCCGAGCACGATCGGACCGTGCGCTGGGTCCTCGCGGTCTCGCGCAGCATGACGCTGCTCGACGACAATCCGACGCTCGCCCGCAGCATCCGCAATCGCTTTCCCTACCTCGATCCACTCAACCACCTGCAGGTCGAATTGCTGCGCCGTTTCCGCGCCGGCCAGACCGACGTGCGCACGCGACGCGGGATTCATCTCACGATCAACGGCTTGGCCGCAGGGTTGCGCAATAGCGGCTGAGGGCAGCGGATGCTGGCGAATCGGGAGGGTAAACGGGATCGCGCACCCTTTTGCGGTCGCGCCGAAACGCGACCGTGTGCTACGCTCCTCGCGCTCATGCGTCGCACTCTTCCGAGATGATCACCGTCGACCTTCTTCGCGGCGTCCCGCTGTTCGCGTCGTTGCCCGCGTCCGAGCTCGAGACGCTGGCCGCGCGCGGGGCCGACATCCGCTTGCGCGCCGGTGATTGGCTGATCCACGAAGGCGAGCTTCCGTCGTTCTTCGTCCTGCTCGAGGGGCGCATCGAGGTACGCAAGGTGATCCACGGTGTCGATCGCTTGCTCACTACGTACGCGCCGGGCGACTACTTCGGCGAGGTGCCGCTGCTGCTTGGATCGCCCGCCGTCGCCAGCCTGCGCGCGTTGGAGCCGGCCCGAGTCTGCGCATTCGAAGCGGCCGATTTCCGCGAGCTTATCGCTGGTTGTCGCTATCTCAACAGCGAGCTTCTGAAGACGATGGCCACGCGGGTCGGCCGCCTGCAGGAAGTCACGAGTGAAGCATCGGTCGCTACGGTGACGATCATCGGCCATCGCTTCGACCTCGCATGCCACCACGTGCGCGATTTCCTGGCGCGCAACCATATCGCATTCAAGTGGCTCGATCCGACCCGGCCCGATCGAAACGCCGAAGCCGTGCCGCCTCCGCGCCCCGGCGACGCGTTTCCGGTTGTCGTTCTCTCCGACGGGACGCGGCTGGTCACGCCTACCTTGCGCGAGCTGGCGGAGAGGCTCGGCCTGCAGACGAAGCCGCGGACTGCGCTCTACGACGTGGCGATCATCGGTGCGGGCCCGGCCGGCCTCGCCGCGGCGGTATACGGCGCATCGGAGGGTCTGTGCACCGTGCTGATCGAGCGCGAAGCGCCCGGCGGCCAGGCCGGCACCTCGTCGCGCATCGAGAATTACCTCGGCTTCCCGACGGGCGTCTCGGGCGACGAGCTTGGCTCGCGCGCGTTGCAGCAGGCGAAGCGCTTCGGCGCCGAACTTCTCGTCGCGCGGCAGGTGATCGGCATCGACGCCGATCCCGCGGCGCGCGAGCGCGCCGTACGCCTCGACGGCGACGAGCGCGTCGGCGCGCGCAGCATCATTCTCGCGACCGGCGTAGCCTGGCGCCAGCTCGAGGCGCCGGGTTGCGACACGTTTCTCGGACGCGGCGTCTATTACGGCGCGGCGCGCACCGAAGCGCCCAGCGTGCGCGGCCAGGACATATTTCTGGTCGGCGGAGGTAATTCGGCGGGCCAGGCGGCGATGTTCTTCGCCAATTACGCGCGCTCGGTAACGCTGCTGGTGCGAGGGACCTCGCTCGCCGCGACGATGTCGCGCTATCTCATCGACCAGCTCGCGTCGAAGGACAATATCCGGGTACGCACCGAGCATCGCGTCATGCGCATCGAGGGCAGCGACCACGTCGAGCGCATCGTGGTGGAAAATCGGCGGACCGGCGAGATTCGCACCGAGCCCGCCGCGGCGGTATTCATCTTCATCGGCGCCGATGCCGAAACGTCATGGCTGCCGGGGACCGTCATTCGCGACGCCCGCGGCTACGTCTGCACCGGCCGCGATGTTACCGATCTCGTCGCGCAGAGCAACGGGCACTGGGCGCTCGAGCGCGATCCGTATCTGCTCGAGACGAGCGTGCCCGGCGTTTTCGCCGCAGGGGACGTCCGCCATGGATCGATCAAGCGCGTCGCCGCGGGCGTCGGCGAGGGCAGCATGACGATTGCCTTCGTGCACCAATACCTGGCTTGACTTGGTACGGGTCGCCGAATGGAGGAAACAATGAAACGATTGCGCGAGCGCTTCGGCCGCCCGTTGCGGCTGGCGCTGATCGGCGGCGGCCCGGCCTCGTGGATCGGACGCATGCATCAAACCGCGGCCGAGCTCGACGGCTATTGGCGCGTCGTCGCGGGCGTGTTCTCGAGCGACCCGGCGCGCTCGCGCGAGGCCGGCACCGGGCTGGGATTCGACCCGGCGCGCAGCTACGGCGAGGTGCGCGAGTTGCTCGACAAGGAGAAAGCGCGCAAGGACGGCGTCGACGCGGTCGCGATCATGACGCCCAACGACACCCACTATCCCTATGCCGTTGCGGCGCTCGACGCCGGGCTCGACGTCGTATGCGACAAGCCGGTTACGCACGACTTCGCGCAGGCCTGCGATCTTGTCGTGCGCACGCGCAAAGAGGAGCGGCTTTTCGCCGTCGCGCACGGTTACTCGGCATATCCGATGACGCGTTACGTGCGCGAGCTCGTCCGCGACGGTGTCCTGGGCGAGTTGCGGCTGGTGCAGGTCGAATACATCCAGAGCGGGCTTGCGACGAAGATCGAAAACGCTCCGCAGAACAACCGCCTTCGCTGGTTGCTCGATCCGCGGCGCAGCGGGCTCGCACTGGTGATGAGCGCAATCGGATGTCATGCGCAGCACTTGGCGTGTTTCGCGACTGGCCGCAACGCCACGCGGTTATGCGCCGACGTGCGCGCATTGCTGCCCGGCCGCGAGCTGATCGACTATGTGTCGGCGCTGTTCGAGCTGGAAGGCGGGGCGCGCGGCGCGTTTACGGTGACGCAAGCCGCCGCAGGCGGCGAAAACGACATCCGCCTGCGCGTGTACGGCGAGAAGGGCATGGTCGACTGGTCGCATCGAAGCGCAAGCTATCTCCGGCTCCAGCTCCAGGGCGAGCCGGTACGCGTGATCGGCCGGGGCGACCCGTTTCTGCCGCCCGCGATCATCGCCGCGGGTCGCGCTCCACGCGGCCACCCCGAGGGCCTTCGCGAAGCATTCGCCAATATCTACGCGGAGGTCGCGCAGGAACGGATGGCGCGCGCGCTCGGCGAGGCGCCGCCTGTCCTCCCGTATCCGAGGATCGAGGAGGGCGCGCATACGATGGCGTTCACCGAGGCCTGCATGGCATCACAGGCAACCGGCGCCTGGGTCGACGTCGCCCGGACCCCTCTGGGATAGCACCGTGGCCTCGCAAGGGCTTGGCAATCCATATCGTAAGACATATCTTTAGACGCATCTCTTGAGCGCAAGGAGCCTCAAAAATGTATCGGAATTTCTGCGGATATGCCCGCGACTGCGGCGGGCGGCACGCCCGCCGCCATGGTTTCGGGGGTCTGTTCGGCGGTGTCGTCGGGGGCCGCGGGTTTGGTTGGCACGGCTTTCGGGCCGGGCGCAAGCTGGGCGCCGACGATCTCCAACTGGTAATTCTGGCTTTGCTCGCGGACAAGCCTTATCACGGCTACGAAATCATCAAGGCGCTGGAGGAGCGCTCGGGAGGGTTCTACAGCCCGAGCCCAGGCATGATCTATCCGGCGCTTACATACCTCGAGGAGATCGGCTACGCATCGGTGGAAGCCGAGGGCGCGAAGAAACTCTATCGCATTACCGACGAAGGACGCGCGCATCTCGCAGAGAATCGCCGCGTCGTCGACGCGATCTTCGCACAGCTGGCATGGATCGGCGCCAAGATGGAGCACGTGCGACGCGTCTTCGCGGGCGATGACGCGCGCCCCGACGAGGGCGACGACAGGCGCCGCGGCTGGAGCGCCGAGCTCAACGAAGCGCGCCGCGTGCTGCGCTCTGCGCTCGCCTCGATCATGGACGCATCTGCGGAAGAGCAGCGCCGGGTCGCGGATATCCTCGAGCGCGCGGCCAGGGAAATCCGCGGCAAGTAGGGCGCCGCGGGCTCGGCGGAGCTACCCCGGCGGCGCTCGAGCGTCGCGTCATCCGCGCCCGGGCGAAGCATGCTTGTCGACCGCCGCGACTTCCTCGGTCGCGAACGCGGCCGGCATGACGATCTCGAGCATCTCGAGGTCGTCGCTGTGTGCAAGCTCGCGATGGCGAATCGACGGCGGCTGATGGACGCAGGAACCGGCATCGAGCCGGACCATACCCTGTCCCTCGTATTCGAACTCGATCCAGCCTTTGAGCACGTACACGAGCTGGAACGTCGTGCGGTGGAGATGGGGTGGGCCCGCGAACGTCGCGCCGGGCACCGCGCGGATGACATGCGCCACGGCGGCGCCTCCGGTGGCCGCTCCGATGCCGAGGTCGCGATACTCGAAAAACGAACGCAAGCCGCGCTCGAACCGCGCGTCACGCGCGTGGCTCACCGCAAAACCCTTCGTGGTCATCATTCGTTCCCAATCAAACGCCGCATCGGAACGGCAAGCGCCCCATCATAGCGCCTCCCCGGGCCACGGTGCCGCCCCGTTCCTCGCCGCAGCGTAGGCTCTTCGCCTTTCGGGCGGGCATGCGTCGCGGCGCGAGTCTTGCTCCATACGCGACAAGTGGCCCCGGACGGTGTCATTTGTAATTTTTGCGCGCATTTTTGGGCGTAAGCGCCGCATCTGTCCGGCAAAGGCCGGTAAGTATCGGGCGTTGCGAATCGGCGTCACTCGACGATGGCTGCGCAACGAAGCAACAAGGGAGACGCGCATGACAATGAATCTGGTATGGGTCCTCAGCCTGCTGCTGGCGGCCTTGGCGATGGTGCCTGCCGCCGCACATCTTCTCGAGCTGCCCAACAAGATCAGGCTTACTGGCAAGGAGTATCTGACGGTGCAGCGCCTCTACCGAGGGTGGGCGCTCGCCGGCATCGTGGTCGCCGCGGCCTTGCTGTCTACGCTGGTATTGTTGTTCATGGTGCGCGATTGGCCGACTGCGTTCGCCCTCGCTTGGGTCGCCTTCCTGTGCATCGCCGGAACGCAGGTCGTCTTCTGGACCTTCACCTATCCGGTGAACCGGATGACCGCGAACTGGACCTTTCTGCCGGGCGACTGGTCCGAACTGCGGAAGCGATGGGAGTATTCGCACGCGGCGAGCGCGGTGTTGAATCTGGTCGCGCTCGTCGCATTGGTCGTCTGCATGTTCTGGACCAACGACGTGCGCTCGCTCGACATCGATGCGGCACGGCACGGCTACGCCGGCGCCGCGAATTGGCCGGCCCAAAACGAGCGCAACTACGGCGAACCTTACAACGCAGATCGGCGCGGCGACAGCGCGCGCTACATCTGACCACGCGCCGCGTCAGGCAACTCCTGCGGCAATCCGCGGCAAGCGCAGGACTGTTCCGTGTGCCTGGCACGAGCACGGCACGCCGTGCACCTTCGCGAGCATCTGCACGTCGGCCCAGGTGAACCTTCGCTCGTGCTCGGCAGGAGGCAAACTGGAACGGCGGTCGGCGGCGCGAGCGTGAAGCCTGAGCTCGATGTCGTCGGCGTCGGCCGCGCTTTGCACGTCGACATCGAGCGTTCCCGGGTGCATGTCGGTCAACGCGATAAGCGAGGCCGTGAGCAACTCGCGCAGCGCGGCCTTGTCGACCAGTACGTCTGTCGCCTGAAGCTTGGTCGTCGCCTCGACGCCGCGCAACGGCCAGTCGTCGCCGGCCAGCTTGAGACATTGCGCGATGCCTTCTCCCAGCGCAGTCGTCGCGCCGGCGTCCGGGCGCAGCCATTCGACGATCGAGCGACAGGTGCCAACCGTGTTCCGGGTTTGCGCGATGATGTGCGACAGGCCGTCCTGTATTTTAACGGGATCCGCGGACGCCTGAAGCTGGCGCGCCGCGAGCTCGGCCAGGAACTGAATCGCCTGCAGCTCACCCATCAAACTGTGGCGAATACCCGGGGCAAGCCTGCGCAGCACCGCGTAACGGATTCCATCCGCCGTTGCCTCTTCCTGACTTGTCATCGCCGGCGCGGTTATTTTCTTTCACCAGTCTATAAGACTACGCTGCGCAAAAGCGAAACACTAGCGCGCGGCGCGCGCGCGCATGCACTGTCTTATATATCGCGCCCGCTGGTTTGTAGGCGCAGGTCCTACACCGTGACTCGGCACGACGGTCTACTTTGTGCAGTCGCCGATGCGACGGGCGACCAGCCGCTCCTGCGTCGACGTACCGGCGCCCGTCGTGGTGATATCGACGCTGTACGCACTGTCGCTTTCCGCCGTCATGACGGAAGTCGAGCGAACGTTCACAGTACCGCTGCCGGGCGTGGCGACCGTGCACTCCACGGTGAACGTATACACATCGCCGGAACGCTTGCCCGGCGAGGATTTGCAGCCGCCCTTCTCGAGCAACGCGTTCTGGCGTTCCATATCCTCGCTCGGGCTACTGCAGCTCTTGGTCTGCAGCGCTTGTCCGCCGACGGTTCGGTCGAACTGCCATAATCCGCGACGAAACGCGGGCGGCTCATCCGCGCGCGCCAGATCTGCGGCGACGAGCGTTATCACGAAGAGCAGCGATGCCGCGCTGCCCGCGGCGCTGCAACCGCCGCGGTTGCGGTGCACCGCCACGCCTGGATTCGCAAGGCGCATCGGCTTCCTCAGCTCTTCAGGCTCGTCGCCGCGCGCACGCGTTCCGGCGTGAACGGCACGGTGCGCAGGCGCACGCCGGTCGCGTCGAACACCGCGTTGCCGAGCGCAGCCGCGACTGCCGACGCGGCGGCTTCACCCGCGCCGAGCGGCGGATCCTTCGGCCGGTTCACCAGGTCGATCACGATCTCGGGCACGTCGGGAAACCTCAGGATCGGATAGCTCGCCCAATCGACGCTCGTGACGCGCGCGCGGTCAAAAGTGACTTCCTCGAACAGCGCGCGCGACAGCGTCTGCAGGATGCAGCCCTCGATCTGCGCGCGCAGCGCGTCGGGATTGATGACGAGTCCGCAGTCGTGGCCGCAGGCCACGCGCTGCACGCGGATCGCGCTGGATGAGCGATCGACCTCGGCTTCGAGCGCCATCGCGACGTAGGTCTCGTTGTGCTTGTAATGCACGTAGGCGAAGCCGCGGCCGCGGCTGCGCTGACCCTGCGCCGCCTCGGGGGAGGGACGCGGCTGCCAGCGAAACGCCGCCGCTGCGCGGCGGATGACTTCGATGCCGCGCGGATCGGACAGGGCTTGCAGTCGGAACTCGACCGGATCGCGCTGCGCCGCGGCGGCGAGCTCGTCGGTGAAGCCTTCGACGGCAAAGGAGTTGGCGATCTTGCCCGGCGCGCGCAAATTCGACGGCCGCAGCGGCGAGCTCTTGAGCCAATGCACCTGCACTTCCTGGTGCGGGACCGCGTAAGGCGGGTCGCCATTCTGGGAGATGAGCCCGGCGGAGAGCCCTTGCGGTTGGGCGATGCCGGCCGCATCGGGAGCGAGCAGCGGCACGTTGGGCAGATTTGCCGTGGCGCGCGGCAGCCACATGTCGGTGCGCCAGGCCGCAATCTTCCCTTCCGCATCCAGCGCGCCTTCGAACGCGAGAAGTTGCGGCGGCCCCTTCGGATCCCAGCCGTGCTCATCCTCGCGCATCCACTGCACGCGGACCGGACGGCCGGCCGCGCGCGAGAGCAGCGCCGCGTCGGCCGCCGCGTCATCGTGCCCATTCATGCCGTAACACCCAGCGCCGTCGAGATAGATCAGGCGCACGCTAGCCTGCGGCAGACCGAGGAAGGCGGCGAAGGCCTCGCGGAACTTGTGCGTGGCCTGCGAAGCCGTCCAGATCGTCGCCTTGCCTTCGCGCACGTCGGCGACTGCGCACGACGGTCCCATCGAGCCGTGCGTCTGCAGCGGCCAATAATATTCGGCGGTCAGGCGCTTGGCCGCAGCGGCAAGCTGCTGCCGCGCCTCCCCCTTGCGCACGAGATACTCCTCGGCGTCGAACGGGCCGGCACGCATCCACTCGCGCACGCGCTCGTGGCCGACGAGGGCGTTCGGCTCCGACCAGCGCGCCTTGAGCAACCGCGCCGCCTGCACTGCGTCCCATTCGTCCTCGGCGACGACGCCCAGGAAGCTCTCGATGCGCACGACGCGCGCGCCCGGAATGTCCTTGATCGACGCCGCGTCGACCTCCAGCAATTTCGCAGCGACCGAGGGCGGACGTATCGCGCGGCCGTGGAGCATGCCGTCGACCGCGAAGTCGTGCACGAAGACGTGATGGCCCGTGACCTTCGCCGGCACGTCGGGCCGCGGCAAGGGCTTGCCGACAGTCACGTATGTTGCGGGATCCTTCAGCGGCGCCTTGGGGTCGATCTTCATCCCGAAGCGCTTGTCACCGACCAGCGACCCGATCGCGATGCCGGGTCCTCCCGCTTTCGATCGAATCATGCCGTCCGCTGCTTCGAGCTCGGCCGCCGGCCGGCCGCTCTGCATCGCGGCCATCCGGATCAACGCCTCGCGCGCGGTTGCGGCCGCCTGCCGGATTTGCACACCGCCGCGCATGACGCCGCTGCTGCCTCCAGTCGGGCCCTGATCCGGTGTCAACGCCGTGTCGCCTTCGATCATCGCGATGCGATCGACGGTGATGCCGAGTTCTTCGGCCGCCATCTGCCGAATGGCAATGCGCAGGCCCTGGCCCAGATCGACCTTGCCGCAATAGAGCGTCACCGTGCTGTCGGCGTGCACGGCGAGAAAGCCGTCGAGCTCGCTGGCGTCGAGTGTCTTGCCGAGCGCAGCATCGGCACCCGCGATGCGCTGCGCCGCAGCCCCGCGGGAGAAACCCATGCCGATCACCAGCGCGCCGCCGGCCTGGAGGAACTCGCGTCGGGAAAGTTGCGCGCTCATGCCGGGCTCCTTCCCGCCGCGCGCATCACCGCGCGCAGGATGCGCTGGTGCGTGCCGCAACGGCAGAGATTGCCCGCGAGCGCAGCCTTGGCCTCGTCGATCGTGGCGTTCGGCTTGGCGGCGAGCAGGCCGACGGCAGTCATCACCATGCCGTTGGTGCAGTAGCCGCATTGCGCTGCCTGTTCGGCGATGAAAGCTGCCTGCACCGGGTGCGGCTTATCGGGAGAGCCGACCCCTTCGATCGTCGTGATGGCGCGGCCCGCGGCCATCGACACCGGCAACGTGCACGACCGCGCCGGTGCGCCATCGATGAGCACGGTGCAGGCGCCGCACTGTGCGAGACCGCAGCCGAACTTGACGCCCGTCAGGCGGAGCTTGTTGCGCAGAACGTAGAGCAATGGCTCGTTTGCGTCGCGCACGGTGATGGTCTGCGCGGAACCATTGACGCGTAACTCGAAGCTGGGCATGACAGCCTTTCGAATCAGCAACCGAGGAAAAATCATCGCACCACGCCGCCGCGGCGTCCAGCCGGCGTTGTCCACATACATTACCGGCCTGCTGCAATCTGCGTCTGCACAGGCGAGCTTTCGCCGTAGCGGTTGTAAAGCCTACAAGTATCTTGTCGCCCCGCTGGCCGGCCGTGCCCCAGCGAAGCTTGTGCGACGCCGGCTGCAAGGGCGTGGGCATGGATCGTGCTCGGGAACGGCTGCACGCGTCACAGCTGGAGCAAGCCATGCTTCTCCCTATTCGCAGGTTTTGCATGCTCGCGACGATAGCGATCACGCCGGTCGCGAGCGTCGGCGCCTTCGCTCAAGGCGGCAATGCCGATCAGCTCTTCGAGCCGATCCGCGCGGTGCTGCAACATCCCCGTTGCCAGAACTGCCACATCCCGGGCGATGCGCCGCTGCAATACGACTCAGGGCGCGAACACGCCCAATTTGTTCAGCGTGGCCCCCGGGGGAAGGGCGCCGTCGCAATGGAATGTGCGGCGTGTCATCACGATGAGAACTTGCCGGCGAGCTATGGCGCGCATGCGCCGCCCGGAGCGCTGAATTGGCAGCTGCCACCGCCGGAAGCCAAGATGGTCTTCATCGGTTTGTCGCCGCGTGCCTTGTGCGAGGCGATCAAAGACAAGCGGGTGACGCGGGGCCGGGACTTGAACGCGATGCTCGTCCACGTCAGGGATGACAAGCTCGTCGGCTGGGGCTGGAACCCGGGCGGCGAGCGTAGCGTCCCACCCGTTTCGCGTCCCGCATTTGTCACTGCCTTCGCGCAGTGGCTGCGTGCCGGTGCACCCTGCCCGACGTGAGTGATAATCCTCGCGCCGATCAGTTCCCGTCCCAGACGAGGGCCGTCGCCTTGAGCTTCGCCGGCAGCCGGTAAAGCGGCAAGAACGCGGCTTGGCCTACGTCGGCCTTCGGCAGGTTCAACAGCCGATTGGCGGCGTAGCTGCTCTGGGTCTCGGGTTCGAGCGCGGCGGCGATCACATTCGCCAGCGGCTGATCGAGCGGCACGTAGAAGTCGCCCCGATGCGCTGCGACGGTGGCCGCCTCTGTCGCCGTGGCGATCTGCACGACGCCGGTCGATCCTTCCTCCTCGTTGCGACGGACGTCGTCCTTCTTGCTCTCTTCGGCCCGCGTGATGCGATAGCGCTCGACATCGAGGCTCGCGTCTTCCGCAAGTTGCAAGACGGTTACGCCGAGATCGCGCAGGCGGCGCGCAGCCCGACCTTCCGAGGCGGGGAGCAGATAGCCGCCGGGACGCGACCGCTTGAGGCGCGTCTGAATCTCCAGCGCAGAGCGCCAATCGACCTCGACGTGCCGGTCCGTTCCCGTCTGCGGATCGATGAGATCGAGGGTGTGCCTGGTAGTGCTGGCCACGCTCGAGACGATGATCTCGCCCGTCCCGGCCGCGTTCGCGACGTCCTTCCGGACCTGTCGCACGAGCGCGAGCAGCGCGTCGGCGTTACGTGCGGTCGAGGCGAGGATCGAGTGGATCGCAGTCAGGTGCGTATACACCCGTCGCTTGTAATGCGCGCGGCCGATGCCGACGCCACGGGTCTCGAGCAGGAAGCTCACGGCGTTGCGCAGTCCCGCGATGTTGCGTCCTGTGTCGGGGACGACGCCACCCATAGATACCCTGCGATCGTTCATGTCGTAACTGGTCGTGTAATACCACGAGTGCGTCAGCCCCGCCTGATCGAACGCGCGCAGCAGCGGCTGGCGGAACATCTGCTCCGAGGCGTCGGTGAGCGCGCGTGGCAGGTTCGAAACGGTCGCGTACTGGATCAGCGCGTCGTACTTCTGCAGCGACTGGAATTTCTCGAACCAGCGCAGCTTGACCCCGAATTCGTGGCAGTCGAGCACGATGTCCGGCTGGTATTGGACGAAGACACGTCCCAGCGTCTGGCCTTCGGGCGTGCCGAGCAGCAGGTGATCGCGATTGACGTCGCCGCCGTTCTTCAAGCCGCGGACGAAATGATAGGCGCCGTCCGGATTGGCGCGCGGCACGATGAGCACGTTCACGTGATCGAGCACCTGCGCGCTTGAGCCGCCGCTCAACTCGGCCGCCAGCGCCAGCGCGGCCTCGCCGCCGGCGGGCTCGTTGCCGTGTTGCTGGCCGATCATGAGCACCGTGGGCTTGCCGTTCTTCGCGAGCTCGCTGCCGTCGGCGATCGCCGGGCGGGCGAAGATCAGCAGCGGAATGGCGCGCTCTTCCTGCGATCGACCGACGATGCGGACGCGCAGATCGGCGGAACGCGCGGCCAGTCCGTCGACAAAGGCGACGAGCTCTTCCTGGCTTGTGAAGTCAGTGCGGCCGGGCTTGAACGCCGGCGTCGGAATATCGAGCGGCGGGTCGGGATAACGCGCCGCCACCGCCGGCGCTTCCACGTACTCCTTGGCAGGGTCGTACAGCGCGTACGCAGTCGCCGCCTGACCGGCGAGCCAGAATGCCGCGATGACGACCAGCCCGTCGCGCCGTCGGGCGATGGTCGGCATTCTCACGAGAGCGTGCAGCTAGCGACCGCAAGCCGCGGGGACGTAGGCAGTGGGGATATCGATGGGGATACACAACCAGCGCAGTTTCTGCCAGGCGTCGACGGCCGGCGCGAGCAGAATCGATCTCCCCTCAAGCTCGGGTACCGCGTCCCCCAGGTCGACGCGCACGCGGCCATTGCGAGGGTTCAGGTCGACACCCTCGACAAGCGCGTACGCCTGGTGCATGCGGACCGCGCGGTAGTCGGGTCGTTGCGGGATCGAACGGGTGCTCGCCCAATCATCCTCGACCTGACGCTGCAACGGCTTGACCGCGGCCATGACCTGCTCGAGCTTCACGCGCATGCCGTGCGCGTGATGGGCGAGCTGCAGGCGCGGTCCGATGATGCTGGCGACAAAGAGCAGAGTCCCGACGCCGAGCAACAGTGCAAGCACGATGTCGGTCGATCCTCGTTTCAGCAGGCGACTGGCCGCGGTTTCCGCAGACCGGGTGTTTTTCTCGGCCCGCCGCACCAGCCGTCTCACGCGGTGGTAATGGAATGTATTGGCGCAGGTTGCGGAGACGATACTGGGAATCAGCCAGACACTGAGCGCGGCACACGCCCACCAGGCGAGACTCGAATCGCCGATGCCGAAATCGAAACCGGTGAAGGCGAGCGTCCCGGCCACCGGCAGCAGGGCGCAGGCGATCCCGTAACCCCACAGCTTGCGGTAGAAGGCCCATAGCGTCGGCAGCGCGAACGCTGGCCAATGCCAGCTCGGCGCGCTGCGGCCCGTGCGTTCGTACTTGACGAAGCGGCGCGCGTAATAATCGGCGTTGGGGCCGACCGCGATGCGGAACAGCACGGCCAGCGCGGGGCGCACTCGCGGCTCGTCCTGCTGTTCGCGGACGGACCACGGAAACACGATCGAGTCCAGCGTTCTGGATAATGCGCCGCGTTCCTGCAATTCGACGCCCGCGATTGCGTTGGCTGTCCGGAGCGCTGATGTGGCGAACATTATCTCGTCCTCGATCCCGCGGTGAGGTTTACTGCGTGGGCGCCTAGTCTAATACCACGGGCCCGTCTTGGGGAATCCGATTGCCGGACGGCGGATCCTGCCGCCGCGACTAGAGTCCCGGCATCGAAAAGCCCGTCGACTCCAACGCCTGCACGAGTACGCTCTGCTGGAGCGGCGAAAGCTCGACCAGCGGCGGACGAACGGTCGCCCACTGCGGATCTGCTCTGTGGTGTGCGATCGCCGCCTTGAGGGTGGGGATCATCGGGTAGCGCTGGAACACGGTTCGCACCGTGTCGAGTGCCGCCTGTTGCGCATCCGCGTCCGGATCCCGCCAGCGGCGCGCCAACTCCGCGATTCGCCTCGGGTTGACATTGCCGGTCGCGGTAATGCAACCCGCACCGCCGCCGCGCAACGTCGCGAGCAGAAACGTTTCGCTACCCGCGAAGACGTCGAATCCCCGGGGCTGAAACCGCTCGAGCATCGCCTGAGTGTTGCTCCAGTCGCCCGAGCTGTCCTTGATGCCGGCGATCGTGCCCGGGTAAGCCTGGAGCAGTCGCTCGATCAAAGCCAGGCTGATCGGCACCTGCGACACCGGCGGAATGTGATACAGATAGATGCGCAGATCGCGTTCGCCGACGCGCTCGATGATTTCCGCGTAGCTTCGAAACAGACCGTCGTCCGGCACGCCCTTGTAGTAGAAAGGCGGCAGCATCAAGACGCCGGCGCAACGGTGGCGCAGCGCGTGGCGCGTGAGCTCGACCGAGTCGGTGAAGGCGCAGCAACCGGTCCCCGGCATCATGCGCGCGGGCGGAAGGCCGGCGTCGATCAATGCGTCGAGGAGCGCGATCTTCTCCGCCACCGACATCGAGTTCGCTTCGGAGTTGGTCCCGAAGACCGCGAGCCCGACGCCCTGATCGATGAGCCACCGGCAATGCCGGACGAAGCGCTCGCGGTCCGGGCGCAGCTCGGAATCGAACGGCGTAACCACCGGCGACAAAACGCCGCGTATTCGTGCGAAGCCGCCCAAGTGTGCATCACCTCCTGCGCAATGGGCGCATCCTACACGACTGAGCGAACCGATTCTATCGCACGGCTCGCGATTCGAGCTCGAGTCGAGACGCGCCGATGTCGATCAGCGGTCCGAGCTCGTATACATTGCGGTAACCGTAGTCGTACAGCGCGATGTAGGTGGAGATGTTGAGCGATGCGCTCGGCAGCTTGGACGGGAAAGGCCCCGGCGCGTTCTGGAAATTGTTGTTGCAGTAGATGAGGATGCGCGTGTTCTTGTCGGGCAGCGTTCGCTCGAGGCTTTCGATCGCAATATCGGGAAAGCTGAGATTGATCGCCCCCTTGACGTGCATCTCGTCGTACTTCTGCCTGCTGCGCGCATCGAGGACAATCGTCCCGGGCTCTCTGCTCATGCGAATGAACTCTGCTTCGGAAAGCCGGTGCGATTCCCGATGCGTCGCCGCCTCGTTCGCGATCCGCAGGTAGCCATGAATGTCGATCGCAGGATTTTCGGCAGGCGCGGTTCCGGCGCCAAGGGCCCAAGGCACGGTGGCGGCGCATAGCCACAGGACGACGGCGATTTTCAGAGGACGCATGAGACACCTCGGCCAGACGGCTTGCATGCGCAATAACGCCCGGCGATGTCGGGCAGTTGACCG
>Ga0207646_10003154_pt1 | contig 18881 bp, 16 predicted proteins | sample KBSK5502metaG_FD_184343 | JGI IMG/M metagenome (GOLD analysis project Ga0207646, IMG submission 184343) | Corn, switchgrass and miscanthus rhizosphere microbial communities from Kellogg Biological Station, Michigan, USA - KBS K5-50-2 metaG... | ecosystem: Host-associated > Plants > Roots >...
GCGCGCCCCCCGTTGATCATCTCCGGCCAGGCGCAGGAGTCGACCGAGAAGTACTACCAGTACGCCAAGCTGATCCCTCGCCTTCTGACCGAGGACTACACCGTCGACGAGAAGACGAAGTCGGCGGCCCTCACCGAGGAAGGCATCGCCAAGATCGAGCGCTGGACGGGCATCAAGAACGTCTACGAGCTGGAGCATGTCGACGAGGCGCACCAGATCAACCAGGCCCTCAAGGCGTTCACCCTGTACAAGCGCGACCGTGATTACCTGGTCAAGGACGGCGAGGTGATCATCGTCGACGAGTTCACGGGCCGCCAGCAACCCGGCCGGCGCTGGGCGGACGGCCTCCACCAGGCGGTCGAAGCCAAAGAGGGCGTGAAGGTGCAGCAGGAAACGCAGACGCTGGCCACCATCACGTACCAGAATTATTTCCGCCTGTACACAAAGCTCGCGGGGATGACCGGTACCGCCGTGACCGAGGCGGAGGAGTTCGACAAGATCTACAAGCTCCAGGTGGTCGTGGTCCCGACCCACAAGCCGATGATCCGCGACGATCGCCCCGACCTCATCTACAAGACCGAGGACGCCAAGTTCAATGCGGTCGCCGACGAGATCCAGGAGACGGCCAGCATGGGCCGCCCGGTGCTGGTTGGCACGGTGTCGGTCGAGAAGTCGGAGCGGTTGGCGCGACTGCTGGAAAAGCGAGGCGTGCGCCACGAAGTGCTCAACGCCAAGCAGCACGAACGGGAGGCGCTGATCGTCGCCAATGCCGGTCAGCCCGGCGCGGTAACGATCGCCACCAACATGGCCGGCCGCGGCACCGACATCGTGCTCGGCCCCGACGTGGCGCCGGGCGGCGGCCTGCACATCGTCGGCACCGAGCGGCACGAGAGCCGTCGCATCGACAACCAGCTCCGCGGCCGCGCCGGCCGGCAGGGTGACCCGGGTTCCTCGCGCTTCTTCCTGGCGCTCGACGACGACCTGATGCGCATCTTCGGTGGCGACCGTATCAAGGGCATGATGAACATGCTCCGCGTCGCCGACGACGAGCCCATCGAATCGCGCATGGTGTCGCGCCAGATCGAAGGAGCGCAGACCAAGGTCGAGGGACACAACTTCGACGCCCGCCGCTACCTCGTCGAGTACGACGACGTCATGAACAAGCAGCGCGAGATCATCTACGGGGAGCGCCGCAAAGTGCTCGAGGGTGTCGACCTGCGCGAGCTCGTGCTCTCCTGGGTGCGCAAGGTCGTCGAGGACGCGGTCAACGAGCGCTGTGAGTCCCGCCATCCCGATAACTGGGACCTCGAGGGGCTGGTCTCGCAGCTGAGCCTGGTTTATCCCTTGCCGCCGTTTAGCGAGCTCGCCCCCGACGAGTTCGGTGAGACCAGAGAGGCGGTCGTCGAGCGGCTAATGGATTACGCGCAGACCGCCTACGAGGCCAAGGAAGCGGAAATGACCGCGCCGATGATGCGCAAGGTCGAGCAGTTCGTGGTGCTCAAGACCATCGACTCCAAATGGATCAGCTACCTGACCATGATGGAGCACTTCAAGGAAGGGATCGGGTTGCGAGCCTTCGGGCAGAAAGATCCCCTGGTCGAGTATAAGAATGAAGCCTTCCAGGCGTTCCAGGAGTTGCTGAACGACATCCAGTTCGATATCGCCTCCACCGTCTTTCGCGTACAGCTCGTCAACGAGCCACCCAAGCCGCCGCCGCCGCCGCGGCAGGTCATGGGCCCGACCCGGGCGATCGAGCCGATGGCGGGAGGGGGCAACGGGGGGTCAAATCCAGCCCAAGCGCCGGCTGGGAAGATCGGCCGCAACGACCCCTGCTACTGCGGCAGCGGCAAGAAATACAAGAAGTGCCACGGCCGCTAGGCCGGAGCGGACGCCCGTTCAGGCCTTGGAGCGGCGCATCGCGCTGAGGCCGAGCGGCGTCTTCATGCCCAGGAATTCACCCAGGCTCCCATCCTCGGAGACTTCGTAGTAACCGGTCCTGCCCCGGAGCCCGTACTGGTAGCTGAGGGCAAAGACCAGCAGCAACGGGATCAGCAGCAGGCGTTGGGTGGTTAGAAGTGCAATGGCGCTGCCAACCAGGAACGCGATGAGCATGGGAATGGCTGAAATCCAGAAGCGTTTGCTGTCCCGTACCAGGGCGATGGGGCGATCCTCGGGATCAGTGCTTGTCTCGGGAGCCCAGACCATCTGGACCCGGAGACCGGAGGGCAGCTTTGATTTGTCGACCATCGACACGTCCTCTCGGGAATCATACGCGGCATCGCGTCAGGTTCAAAATTGCCCGTCTTCGGGTAGGATGTCGGGCGATGGCTAAGAAGAAGAGCGCTCCCAGCAAGGAGGCGAAAACCAAGGCGCCGAAGGCTGCGGCGGCCAGCCCTGCGGCGAGCCCAGCTGCTCCGATGCGGCCCCCGTTCAGGCGGCCGCAATCCTTGAACTTTGCCGGCGTCGGGCGCAATGACATCTGCCCCTGCGGCAGCGGCAAGCGCTTCAAAAACTGTCACGGAAACTAAAGATGGAAGAGATCCTCGAGCACGCCAACGACCTGCTGAAGAAGATTCTTCAGCTCCAGGAGCATCTTTGACCTTCCTGCGAAGGCCGCGCGCCTCGACGCGCTCCAAAACGATCTAAACGATCCCAACCTCTGGCAGGATCCTCCGCGCGCGCAACGGCTGGCGCAGGAAGCCAAGGGGCTGCGCGATGAGCTCTCCGTGTGGCGGAAGCTCGAGGCACGCGCCAACGACGTGATCGGCCTTGCCGAGATGGCGATCGCCGAGCACGACGCGCATCTCGAAGGTACCCTCCGACAGGACCTTGCTGCGCTGGATGCGGATGTCAGCCGGCAGGAGGTCGACCTACTCTTCGCCAACCCGTATGCCGATAATCCCGCGCTGGTCAGCATCCACGCCGGCGCCGGCGGCACCGACTCGCAGGACTGGGCCGAGATGCTGCTGCGCATGTATCTCCGCTGGGCGGAGCGCAACAAGATGCCAGCCGAAATCATCGACGAGTCTCCCGGCGAAGAAGCCGGCTACAAGAGCGTCACGATCCGAATCTCGGGGAAGCGCGCCTTCGGCTGGCTCCGCGCCGAGCGCGGGGTACATCGCCTGGTCCGGCTGTCGCCCTATGACCAGGCCCACCGGCGGCACACATCCTTCGCGCTGGTCGAGGTCATCCCCGAGATCGAGGATGACACCGACATCGAGATCCGGCCGGAAGACTTGAAGGTCGACGTCTACCGATCGAGCGGCGCCGGCGGCCAGCACGTCAACAAGACCTCGTCGGCGGTCCGGATGACGCACCTGCCGACCGGGATCATCGTCACCTGCCAGAACGAGCGCTCGCAGATCAAGAATCGCGAACTGGCGCTCAAGGTGCTGCGCTCGCGGTTGGTGGCGTTACGCGAGCAGCAGCGGTCGGAGCAGCGCCAGGAGTTGAAGGGCGCGCACCAGTCGAACGAGTGGGGTAGCCAGATCCGCAGCTACGTGTTGCATCCTTACACCCTGGTCAAGGACCATCGCACCGGCCTCGAGGTGGGCAACGTCCAGGCGGTTCTCGACGGCGACCTCGACAACTTCATGGAAGCCTTCCTCCGTCTCGACGCCGGTCGGGAAGGGCAGGCGGCCTAGGCGCGGCTCAGGCGGCGATCGCGGCAGCGCGGACCGCGGCCTGGATGCGGCGCTCGTTGCGCAGGGCCACCCAGACGCTGCCGACGATGATCACCGTCCCGATGAAATAGGCCTCGCCGAAGAGGCGCGTCAGGGTCATCGGGAGGATCTCGAGGATACCGGGCAGCTGCGGCAGCGGGTGGTAGATCAGCAGGTAGTGCAGCGCCGGCCCAACGGAGAAGCAGAGCCACGCCGCCAGCAGGAAACGGCCGGCAAGCCGCGACATCGCCCCGTTGAATGCCTGCCGGATCAAGAGCGCGATGGGCAGGATGAGAACCACCAGATGGAAGCTCCAGGTCACGCTGCTGATCAGCGGCAGCGTGCTGACCGCGAGGGCGAACTCCAAGCCCGAACGCGCGGGACGCGAGGTCGCGCGGAGCACGATGAAGAGGAGGAGCAACACCAGCGGCCAGTCCAATGCCCGCCCGCACCAACCAGCGCCGCCACCGGCGTCTGCCAATGATTGCTGGCAGATCCGGGCGGTAAAGCCGGCGAGCGATTGGTTTTCGCGATAGCCGGTCCCCGCCGCCAGCTGCGGCAGCATGTCGTGGAAGTAATAGATGTTGTGCTGGTAACTGGTCACGGCGAACCCGAGGGCGATCCCGGCAAGGCCGGTCGCACCGATCGCGGCGAGCAGCCTCCAGTGCCGGCGCCACACGAGATAGGGGAGGAGGGCAAGCGGAAAGAGCTTGAAGACCGCGGCGGCACCGATGAAGACGCCGCTGAGGACGTCCTTGCGCCGCTGCCAGCAGGCCCAGGCCGCGGTGAGCAGCAACAGCAGGAGCGAGTTCATGGTGCCCGTCAGGACGCTGCTCGCGAGTGGAAAGAAGGTTGCCATCACCGCTGCCAGGCAGAGCAGCTCCGAGCGCCTCGGCCGGCCGATCACCGCATAGACGATCAGCAGGCTGCCGGCGACGGCGGCCTGGATCAGCAGCAACCAGATACGCACGGCCAGGTCGTTCGAGACCCAGGTCAATGGGATCAGGAACACGGCGAACGCGGGCGGGTAGAGATACCCGCTGCTCAGAGACCAGTCGTGGGTGACGTGGTTGCGAATGAAGTTGGCGTAGGGGTCGCCGCCGGTGGCGAGCTGGTGCGCCGCGAATAGGTAGTCCTGGAAGTCGTCGGCGCGGGGCGCGTGGGCGGCAAACACCGGCAGGACGTACAGCCAGGCATACAGGGCGAGCAGGAGCGCGATCAAGGCGCTGACGCCCACCTGCTTGGGGTCGGGCCAGCCCAGGATTCGACGCACGGCCATATAACCGAGGAAACAGGCCAGTCACGCCCGCCGTTACACGGCCGTTACGTTGACTTACTCAAATGGATGAGCGGCCGGACCCGGCCCACCTCGAGACCCTTGTGGTTTCGCAGCGTCGGATTGGCAAACCGGTCGAGCGCCCGCTGCTCGGCGGGCGTCAACCAGCCCAGGCCGGTCAGCGCCGCCATCACGGCCGATGAGACCCAGGTGCCATCGACGTCTTCCAGCTTGAGGGCGAGGCCGACGCCCGACCGGCGGTCGGCGGTGCAGTGTGCGCCGGCCGCGCCGCCCTTGGCCAGCAACCGGCCATCGCTGACCTCCATCAAGGCCGTGTCGAAGCGCTTCGTCCCGCCAATCAGGAACGGATGGGTCGTCATCGCTTCCACCGCGCTCCTGGCGGCGGCGTCGTCAGAGGTCACGAGCTGAGCGAAGCTGCGCGCCATGGCGGAGAGCGGCACGGCTGCGTTGGGCGCGCTGCAGCCATCAATGCCGTAGACGGCCTCGGCGGATGTGCAGCCGGTAAATTCCTCGACCACCTCGCGAATGCGCCGCTGCACCGGGTGGGAGGGCTCGAGGTAACTCGCGAGCGGCGCCTGCAGCACGTGGGCGGCCGCCAGCATCCCGCTGTGTTTGCCCGAGCAGTTGTTGAAGACGGCCAGCGGCTCGGCCATCTCGCGCCGGACGACGTTGGCGGCTGCCTCGTCGTACGGCCAGTGGGCGCCGCATTGCAAGGCGGACTCGTCGATCGCGACGTGCGCGAGGAGGTCGCGAACCAGCGCGACGTGGCGGGGCTCGCCGCTATGGGACGCGCACATGATGGCGACGTGTTCGTCGGTGAGCCCAAATTGTTCCACGATGCCGGTGCGTAAGGCGGCGATCGCCTGGAACGGTTTGGCACACGAACGAAAGTACGTCAGCCGGCTGGGGTCGCCCTGGGAGCCGACGACCGTTCCGCTGGCGTCGACCGCGGTCAGGTGGCCGCGCTGGATTCCCTCCTCGACCTCGCCTCGCTCGATGCGCAGCAAGGGAACGGCCGAGTTGGGCATCGGCCTGAGTATAAAGACGAAGTCCATCCGGCTTTGGACGCTGAGTGAAGCGAGGCAGCAATGCGCGACGATTTGACCTATACTTCCGTAGTTATTCGGCCCAATAGGGCCCGGCCCGTCGCGGCCCCGGCTTTCGGAATGGATTTGTTTTCGTGCCAGCAACAATCACAACCCAGCCGACACCGACGACGTTGCCAGAGCGGATGCGCATGGCTGCGGTAATTCCCACCGTGCCGCAGATCAGTCTGGAGGGCGTGCACAAGCAATATCCCAATGGCACGGTGGCGCTGCGCGATGTCACGCTCGTGATTCCCAAACAGGATTTCGTCTTCCTGGTCGGACCGAGCGGCGCCGGTAAGTCGACACTGGTCCGCCTCCTGATCCGCGAAGAGAAGGTCACGGCCGGCAAGATCCACGTCGAGGGTCAGGACCTGAGCCGGTTGAAGCGCCGCCATCTGCCCTACCTGCGTCGCAAGATCGGCATGGTCTTTCAGGATTTCAAGTTGCTCCCCAACCTGAGCGTGTTTCAGAACGTTGCCTTCGCCTTGCGCGTGACCGAAGGCGCCCTGCGTCACCTCAAGCCGAAGGTGGAGGAGGTGCTCAGTATCGTCGGGCTCGAGGGCAAAGAGAACAAGTACCCCGACCAACTCTCCGGTGGCGAGCAGCAACGGGTCGCGATTGCGCGCGCGCTCGTCCACGACCCGCGGATCTTTCTCGCCGATGAGCCGACCGGAAACCTCGACCCGGCCACCTCCTGGGAAATCATCCAGCTGCTCTTGCAGATCAACGCGCGCGGGACGACGGTCCTGATGGCGACCCACAACCGAGAGATCGTCGACGTCATGCGACGGCGCGTCGTGGCGATCGAGGGCGGACAGATCGTCAGAGACGAAGATGCAGGAGGGTACCATGCACCGGCTCTGGAATCGCGTTGACTTCGCCTTCAGCAGCGCGTGGCAGAACTTCTGGCGCAATGCCGCGGTCAGCATCGCCAGCGTGCTCATCGTCTGGGTCGTGCTGCTGGCCCTGGGGAGTCTGCTCCTCGTCCTCCACTCGCTCGATCAGATCGTCGCGCTGGAGAAAACCAGAGCCAGCGCCATCTCGATTTATGTGGCGGACGACACCCCGCTCAGTAGTGCCATGGATTGGAAGTTGCACCTCGAGGCCGACCCGCGCGTGAGCAGCGTGACCTATGTCTCAAAAGACCAGGCCATGGCACGATTCAGGCAGCTACCTGCATTGGATCCGAGCGTGATCGACACGCTGGGCACCAATCCGCTGCCCGCCAGCCTCGACGTGACGGTCAAGGATATCCGCAACCTCGGCGCGTTCGACCAAGCGGCGCGCAGCTCGCCGCTGTGTGACAAGTCGCCGTGCACCAACTACGAGCCGAACGTCATCGAGAAGATCATCCTGCTGGCTCGTGTCGCCGGGATCGCCGGCCTGGTGCTGATCGTCGGACTCACCGGGCTGTCGGTCTTCATCATCATGCTCACCATCCGCACCGCCATCTACCTGCGCCGAAAGGAGATCGAGGTCATGAAGCTGGTCGGCGCGACAGACTGGTTCGTGCGCTGGCCGTTCATCGTCGAGGGGCTCTTCGTCGGCGTGATCGGCGCGGTGGTGGCGGTGTTGATCGTCGGCTTCGGCTATCGGCCGGCGGTCATCAACCTGCAGAGCGTCCTGATCTTCGTGCCCCTTTCGTTCGATCCCTATTACCTGCGGCTGGTACTGGCCGCGATGCTCTGTTTCGGGCTCCTCCTCGGAAGCGTCGGGAGCTATCTGGGCGTCAGGCGGTTCCTCAAACAGTGAGGCGGGCGCGCCTCAACACGGCGCTGGCCATCGTGGTGCTGACCGCGGCCCTGCTGACCACCGTTTCGGACACGATCTACCAACAGCAACAACAGCTGCAGGGCCTCAACGGTCAGATCATCGCGACCAAGACGCAGATCGCGCAACTGCTCGCCCAGGAACGTCAGCTGCAGGGCGAGATCGCCGCCTTCGATGTACAGCTGCGGGCCGTGCAAGTGCAGATCGACGACGAGACCGCGAAGCTTGTCTTGCTCGCCCAGCAGGTCGACCAGGCCAAGGAGCAGCTGGCGCAGAAGCAGGCTGAACTGGCACAACACATCGCCGACTTCGGCCACCGGATCCGGATCATGTACAAGAGCGGCCAGGTCAGTGGCCTCGAGCTCGTCTTCTCGGCTGCGAACTTCACCGACCTGATGAATCGCGTGGTGTTTTTCAATGTCATCGTCCGGGAAGACCGGCGCCAGCTTGCCGAGCTGCAGAAAGAACGCGCCGCGATCGAGGCCATGAAAGCCGACCTCGAGGCCAAGAAGGCCGAGCAGGCGCGTGTGGTCAAACAGGTCCAGGATCAGAAGGCGCAGCTGCAGGCCGTGCGCGACCAGCGTGCTGCGCGCGAGCAGCAGATCGCCGCCATCGAGGCGCAATTCCAGCGCTTACTGGCGGACATGGAGGCGCAGCGGGCGACCCTGCAGGCGCAGATCGCCTCGCTCATCCACGAAAGCTTTCGGGCCCGATCCTCGGGGAAATGGAACTGGCCGATGGATGGCGTGATTACCCAGGGCTTCGGCTGTACCAGCTATCCGTTCGAGCCGTACGATCCCACCTGCGCGAGTCATCACTTCCATAGTGGGATCGACATTGCCACCGATTACGGGACCCCGGTGCACGCGTCGGATGGCGGCATCGTCCACAACTTCACCATGGGCTGCGGCTGGGGAGGCGGGTTGTGCGGCTACGGGCGCTATGTCGTGATGGTGCACGCCGGCGGCTTCACCACGCTTTACGGACATCTCTCCAGCTGGGCGGTCGGCGACGGAGTGCAGGTCGACAAGGACACCGTCATTGGCTACGAGGGCTCTACCGGCAACTCCACCGGACCCCACTTGCATTTCGAGATTGACCTGGCCGGCACCCCCGTCGATCCTCTCGCCTACCTGCCCGCCTCATGATCGACAACGCAAGCCCCCAGCCTGACCCTCCCCCGCACGCGGGGAGGGAATCAACACCTGACCCTGCCGCGCAAGCAGGGAAGGAAGCAACACCCGGTCCGAACGATAATCGACTCGTGTCCCGATTCAGGCGCATCGCCATCTTGCTCGCGGTGGCGATTGGGGCCTTCTACGCCGGCAGTCTCGCGGAGTTTCAGCTAGGCGGCCTCGCCCCTGACTGGGCGAAGTCGCTGTTGTTCTATACCGCACCGAAGTCCAACATCGATTTCGGCGCGCTCAACGAAGTCTTCACCACCATCCAGCAGCACTACGTGAAGCCCAACGCCGACGGTCTCAAGCTGACCGAAGGCGCGGCCTCGGGCATGGTCAGCGCTCTAGGCGACCAGTTCTCCCGTTACCTGACCCCCGAGGAATACCGCGCTAACCAGACGTTCCTCAACGGCCAGTTCGCTGGAATCGGCGCGTCGGTGCAGCAGAAGAGTGACCAAATCGTGATCGCCAGCATCCTGCCGGGTACTCCAGCGGAGAAGAACGGTCTCAAGGTGGGAGACGTGATCACGGCCGTCGACGGCCAGAGCAGCAAGGGGTGGACCGCTGACACCGCTGTTAACAAGATCCGCGGCACCGCGAACACGCAGGTCCAAATCCAGGTGAACCGCAACGGCCAGACGTTGACCTTCAATCTGACGCGCCAGGAAATCAATGTCCCCAGCGTCGCCACCCACGTTTTCGACAACCGCGTGCTCTACATCCGAATCTACGAGTTCGGCACCCGAACCGGGACGGAGTTCGACCAGGCCCTGACGAACAACCTGAAGGGGTCGGTCAACATGGTCTTGCTCGACCTACGCGACAACCCGGGTGGATACGTCGACCAGGCCAACGAAGTGATCAGCGAGTTTGTCAGCAGCGGGACGACCACCATCCTGGTCGAACGTGGCGGCAAGGAGGACGTGCGCAAGGTGACGGGCAACGGCCACGCCTATACGAATTCGCTGGTCGTCCTCGTCAACGAGAACTCCGCGAGCGCCTCGGAGATCACGGCCGGAGCGATCAAGGACCATAACCGCGGCAGGCTGGTCGGGGTCAAGACCTTCGGCAAGGGCTCGGTACAACAGGACTTTCTCCTGCGCGATGGCGACCTGCACCTGACGATTGCCGAGTGGTTGACGCCCAATCGCCACTCGATCGAAAAGACCGGGATCACGCCGGACAAGACGGTGACGTTGCCCAGCAGCCAGGACGAATACGCCGTCGACCAGGCGCCCAATGACTTCGCCAAGGACCTCCAACTGACGGCGGCGCTGGCGATGCTGGGGGGTTAGCCCACCGCCGAATGGTGGGTACAATCGTGACGTATGCCGGATGAGGCGTTCGACGTCGCCGTCATCGGCGGTGGCTCCGCCGGATATGTCGGCGCTATTCGTGGAGCCCAGCTGGGGCTCAAGGTTGCGGTCATCGAGAAGGAGAAGGTCGGGGGTACCTGCCTGCACCGGGGTTGCATCCCGACCAAGTCGTTCCTTCATTCCTCGGAGCTGGCCCACCAGATCCACACCGCCGCCGCCCTCGGCCTGAAAACTGACGGCGTCCAGATCGATTGGCCCGTGGTCCTGAAGCGCAAGCAGGCGGTGGTCGACCAGCTCTGGCGGGGTGTCGAGTTCCTGCTGAAGAAGAACAAGGTCACCGTGTTCAAGGGCGAGGCGATCATCGAGTCCGAGCACGCGGTGACGGTCAAGGAAAGCGGCCAGCTGGTGAACGCCAAGAACCTCGTGGTGGCGACCGGCTCGCGGCCCAAGTCCTTGCCTGGCCTGAAGATGGACGGCGATCGCGTCATCAACAGTGACCACGCGGTCAACCTCGACAAGATGCCGCAATCGATCCTGATCGTCGGCGCCGGCGCGGTCGGGACCGAGTTTGCCTGCGTCTACAACGGCTACGGGGCGGACGTGACCCTGGTCGAGTTCCTGCCGACCCTGTTACCGCTCGAGGATGCCGAGGTGGGTACGCAACTGGCGAAAGTCCTCGGCAAGCGTGGCATCAAGGTTCTGACCGGGGCGCAGGTGCAGCCGGACACCCTGAAGCAGTCCAACGGGAAGATGACGGTCGCCGTCAAGGCCGGCGCGGAGATGCAGACCATCGAGGCGGAGCGGATGCTGGTCGCGGTCGGTCGCGAAGGCATCACGGATGGCTTCGGCCTGGAGAAGCTCGACATCCAGCTGGAGAAGGGCTACATCAAGACCGACGAACACTACCGCACCGGGCATCCCAACGTGTACGCCGCCGGCGACGTCATCGGCAACTTCTTGCTGGCGCACGTCGCCTATTACGAAGGCGAGCACATCATGGAGCACATCGCGGGCAAGAACCCCAAGCCGCTCGACTACAACCGGGTGCCGCGAGCCACGTACAGCTACCCGCAGGTGGCGAGTCTCGGCCTGTCGGAAAAACAGGCGCGCGACCAGGGCCTCAACGTCAAGGTCGGGAAATTCCCGCTGGCGGGCAATGCCAAGAGTGTGATCCTCGGTGAGACCGAAGGCTTCGTGAAGATCATCAGCGACGCCGACTCCGACGAACTGGTCGGCGTCTTCATCCTTGGCCCGAACGCCACCGAGCTGATTGCCGAGACCGCGCTGGCCAAGCTCCTCGAATCAACGCCCTTCGAGATCGGGGCGAGTATCGCGCCCCATCCGACCGTCTCGGAATCCGTCAAGGAGGCCGCGCTGGCCGTCGACGGCGTCGCGATCCACATTTAGCCGATGGCCCTGAAGACCACGGAGGTCGAGGCCAAGGGCGGACCGAGCCGCCACCGGTCGCTGGGATTGACCGACGAGCAGGCGCTCCGGATCTACGAAGTGATGCGCCTCGCGCGCGCCGTCGATGAGCGCATGTGGTTGATCAACCGCCAGGGCCGGGCCCCGTTCGTCATCTCCTGCCAGGGACAGGAAGGCGCCCAGGTCGGCACCGCCGCCGCGCTGCGGCCGGGCTACGACTGGGTGGCGCCCTACTATCGCGACGCCGGCGTCGTGCTCTGGTTCGGCATGACGGCGCGGGACCAGATGCTCTCCTTCTTTGCCCGCCGCGAGGATCCGAACAGCGGTGGCCGGCAGATGCCGGGACACTTCGGCAGGCGCGGGCTTCACATCGTGACCGGCGGCAGCCCGGTAGCGACCCAGCTGTTGCACGCCGCCGGCGTGGCGCTCGCCTCCAAGCAACGCCACGAGGATGCGGTCACGAACGTCTATTTCGGCGAGGGCAGCGCCAGCCAGGGCGACACCCACGAGGCGATGAATTTCGCGAGTATCCACAAGCTGGCCGTGGTCTTCATCTGCGAAAACAACGGCTACGCCATCTCGGTGCCCCAGTCCCGCCAGATGGCGATCGCCAACCTGGCCGACCGGGCGGCGGGCTACGGCTTCCCCGGGGTGGTGGTCGATGGCAACGACGTCCTCGCCTGCTACGAGGTCGCCCGCCAGGCGGTCGCGCGCGCGCGCGACGGCGACGGGCCGACCCTGATCGAGGCCAAGACCTATCGGTTCACCGCCCATTCCAGCGACGACGACGACAAGCGCTACCGAAAAGCGGAAGAGGTCGCGATCTGGCGGCAGAAGGACCCGATCCAGCGATACGCTGGGTACCTGCGTGACGCCGGGACCCTGACGGACCCGGTCGAGGCGGAGATCACCGAGCGCGTCACCCAGCAGGTCGACGACGCCACCGCGTATGCGGAGCAGGCGCCGGACCCAACGCCCGACGACCTCACCACGTTTGTCTACAAACAGGAGCTCCCAGGCTGATGGCCGTCAAGACCGTGATCGAGGCCATTCGTGAGGGGATGGACGAGGAGATGGCGCGCGACGAGAGTGTCTTCTTGATCGGCGAAGACGTGGGCAATCGCGGTGGCGTCTTTTTGGCCAGCGACGGCCTGTTCAAGAAATACGGCGAGCTACGGGTGATCGACTCGCCCCTTGCCGAGTCTTGCATCGTCGGCGTCGCGATCGGCGCGGCCGTCAACGGCATGCGGCCGATCGCCGAGATCCAGTTCGCCGATTTCATCGCCCCGGCGATGAACCAGATCATCGAAGAGGCGGCCCGCTTCTGCTACCGCACGGCCGGCGACTTCAACTTGCCGATGGTGATCCGCGCGCCATGGGGCGGCGGCGTGCACGGCGCGCTCTACCATTCGCAGAGCATCGAGGCGACCTTTGGACACATCCCGGGCCTGAAGGTCGTCGTCCCGGGAACCCCGGCGGATGCCAAGGGACTGCTCAAGGCGGCTGTTCGGGACCCGGACCCGGTCCTGTACCTGGAGCACAAGCGGACCTACCGGCTGGTCAAAGGTGAGGTACCGGAGGGCGATCGGGTGGTGCCGATCGGCAAGGCGGACGTCAAGCGCGAGGGCAAGGACCTGAGCCTGATCGCGTACGGGCTGATGCTGACCTACTGCCTCGAGGCGGCCGAGAAGCTCGCCGCCGAGGGCGTGTCGGCCGAGGTGCTCGACCTGCGCACCATCAAACCGATCGACCAGGCGGCAATCATCGCGACCGCGAGAAAGACCGGCAAAGTCCTGGTCGTCCATGAGGACAACCGTTTCGCCGGGATCGCCGCCGAGGTGATGGCGATCATCATGGAGAACGCCTTCGACGCGCTCGACGCTCCGGTGATGCGCCTCACCGGTCCGGACGTGCCGGCCATGCCGTTCAACCATGTCCTCGAAGAGGCTTTCATGCCCAATGTCGAAAAGATCCTCGCCAAAGCCAGGGAGCTGGCGGCCTACTAGGCCGGCCCACCTCAGATGGCTTCGGTCAAGATGCCGCAGCTCGGTGAGTCGATCACGGAGGGGACCATCGCCAGGTGGCTCAAGCAGCCCGGCGACCAGGTGAAGAAATACGAGGGCCTGGTCGAGATCATCACCGACAAGGTCAACGCCGAAGTCCCGGCGCCGCTCGCGGGGATCTTGAAAGAGATCAAGGTCAAGGAAGGCGCCACCGTCACGGTTGGTACCGAGATTGCCGTCATCGAGGAATCGGTCACTGCTACGCCAGCCACCAGCGCGCCCCCCTCGAAAGAGATAGAGGAAGTGCAGGCCGCCTTCAACGCGCCAGATGCGGCGGCTTCCGTGCCGGTGGCGGGGCCGAGCAGTGAAGGGCGCACCCGCCTGTCACCGGCCGTTCGCGCCCTGATCGAAGAACATCGGATCAGCGACGCGGAACTCTCCCGAATCGCAGGCTCCGGGATCGGCGGACGGATCAGCAAGAAGGACGTCGAAGACTTCGTCTCCAAGCGGACCCAGCCGGCAACCGCCAACGGTGAACAGCGGCAAACGGCCGCTCCCCCAGCACAGTCCGCGCCGACGGCCGGAACAACCGTCCCGCTCAGTCCGATGCGACGCGCGATCGCCACCAACATGGTGAAGAGCAAGCAGACGATCCCGCACGCCTGGACGGTAGCCGAGGTCGACATGACCAACGTCGTCCGCTTCCGGCAAAAAGCCAAAGACAGCTTCAAGTTGCGAGAGGGGATCGACCTGACCTTCGTGCCCATCATCGTCAAGGCCGTGGTCGAGGGCTTGAAGGCCGTCCCAGTGCTGAACGCGAGCTGGAGTGAGGGGGGCGTCGTCCTGCACAAGGACATCAACATCGGCGTGGCCGTCTCCGTTGATGACGGGCTGATCGTGCCGGTCGTGCATCAGGCTGACCGAATGTCGATCTCCGGGCTGGCGAAGGCGATCGACGACCTGGCGAAGCGCGCGCGAGCTGGAAAACTCGGGATCCCTGACGTCCAGGGCGGTACCTTCACCGTCAACAACCCGGGGACGTTCGGAACCGTCCTGTCCTACTCGATCATCGCGCCGCCGCAGGCCGGCATCCTGGCTATGGACGCCATCGTCAAGCGGGCGATCGTCGTCGAGGGGGATGCGATCGCCGTTCGGTCGATGATGAACCTCTGTCTGAGTTTCGATCACCGCGTGCTCGACGGCGTCTCCGCCGCCCGCTTCCTGCAGGGCGTTCGGCGCTGGCTCGAGGGGTTTTCCGACCAAGTCCCGTTGTATTGACGCCGAATTTGGCAGACCTCTGGGATACTTAACGCAATGGCTGACGTCGCACCAATCAAGTTCTACGGCCGTTCCAAGCGCAACGCGGTCGTCCCGATCGACACCCGCCGCCCGGAGTGGCTGCGTGTGCGCCTTCCCGGCGGGGACAACTATTCGGAGCTGAAAGGCATCATGCGCGGCCTCGAGCTGCACACGGTCTGTGAGGAGGCGCGCTGCCCGAACATCGGCGAGTGCTGGCAGGCGCGCACCGCGACCTTCATGATCCTGGGCGACACCTGTACCCGGGCTTGCGGCTTCTGCGCCGTCAAGACCGGCCGGCCCGGGGTGCTCGACCTGGGGGAGCCGATTCGCGTCGCCGAAGCGGTCGAGCGGATGGGCCTGCATCACGCCGTCATCACCTCCGTCAACCGCGACGAGCTCGAGGATGGCGGGGCAGCGATCTTCGCCGCGACGATCCGCCAGATCCGCAAACGGATCCCAAAGTGCAACATCGAGGTCCTGATCCCGGACTTCATGGGCGACGAGGCCGCGCTTGCCACCGTGATGCGGGCGCGGCCCGAGATCCTCAATCACAACATCGAAACGGTGCCGAGCCTCTACCCGCAGGTGCGGCCGAAGGGCCGCTACCCGCGCTCGCTCGAGCTCCTGCAGCGCGCCAAGCGGATGGACGCGACGGTCTATAGCAAGTCGGGAATCATGCTGGGGCTGGGTGAGGAGATCGACGAGGTGATCCAGGTCTTTCGCGACCTGCGGGCGCACGACGTCGAGATCCTGACCGTTGGGCAGTACCTGCGGCCGACTCCCAACCATCTGCCGATCGCGCGCTACGTCACGCCCGACGAATTCGCGATGTTGAAGGTTGAGGCATTAAAGCTCGGCTTCCGGCACGTCGAGTCTGGTCCGCTGGTCCGCAGCTCGTACCACGCGGCCAGCCAGGTCCCGGACCGGGCCGCCGCCGGCTGACGTGGACGTTCGCCGGCTCGGTCGGGTTCCGTACGACGATGCGTGGGCCCTGCAGAACAAGGTCGCGGACGAGCGGCGCGCCGGCCTTGTGCCCGACACGCTGATTCTGCTCGAGCACCCGCACACGTACACCATCGGGCGAAGTGGCACCCGCGATCACGTGTTCTTGAACCAGGCGCAGATGGCGGCGCGCGGCATCACCTGCCTCGAGGTCGATCGCGGCGGTGACGTGACCTACCATGGCCCGGGGCAACTGGTCGGCTATCCGATCCTCGATCTCGGCCCGAAGCCCGATGTCGGACTCTACCTACGCAACCTGGAGGGTAGCCTGATCGACGTCCTCGCCGACTTTGGGATCACATCGGCGCGCATGTCGGGGTACACCGGCGTCTGGATCGGGGACCGCAAGATCGCGGCGATCGGCATCAAGGTCGCGCAGGGCGTGACCACCCACGGCTTTGCCCTCAACGTGTCGACCGACCTGAGTCTCTTTACGCACATCCTGGCCTGCGGGATCCCGGACAAGGGTGTGACCTCCATGGCTGTCGAGCTTGGTGCCGCGCCTTCTATGGCGGCCGTGGAAGGGGCCGTGATCGCACGATTCTCCGAGCGTTTCGTGCTGCCGGGGACGCCAGCCGCACACGTTGCATAATTAGTCGCCGCGGGCGGTTAGCTCAGCTGGTAGAGCGTCTGCTTTACACGCAGAATGTCGGGAGTTCGAGCCTCTCACCGCCCAGTTTGCGACTCTGCGAAATGCCTGCGCAGCGTCGCGCCGGATGGGCAAGGACTGGCCGCGCTGGCCGCCATCCTGGTCAGGCCTCACGAGTCGAGCGCGGCTACGCTAGGATGAAGCTGACTCGATCTCGCGGCAGGGGATGGTGGAAGGAGTGGACTACCCCTCGCGGTTGGCGCGTTCCGGTCATACCCCTCATGCGCCGTGACGCGCTCCGGCGCCAAACCCCCACCCTGCCCTCCCCCAGAGGGGGAGGGTGAATGTAACAAAAAGGAGTAATGACGAAATGGCACAGGAAATGCGAGCGGGAGCGGCCTCAGCAGTCGCAGACCCGGCTCCCCTTGGCTTAGCGGGATTCGCGTTGACAACCCTTCTGCTCAGTGCCCACAACGCCGGTTGGGCCCCTGACTTCATCTGGGTGGGCGCTGCCCTCTTTTACGGCGGACTCGCGCAGTTCTTGGCCGGAATGTGGTCGTTCCGGCGGGGCAATGTTTTCACGGCCACGGCCTTTTCGACATACGGCGCGTTCTGGTTCAGCCTGGCGACCTATGTCCTCCTCGTGGTCTTCTTCAAGGCTCCGGTAAAGGGCGCCGATGTCACGAATTCGCTCGGCTGGTTCTTGCTGGCGTTCGCGATCTTCAACACGTATATGTTGGTGTGGAGCGCGCGCGTCAACACAGCGGTATTTGCCGTGTTCCTGACGCTCGAGGTGACCGAGATCCTGCTCTTCATCGGGTTCTTCAACGGGAGCGGCGCCGGCGAAGGGCTGGTCTTTATTGGTGGTCTGGTTGGCATCCTGACCGCGCTCGTTGCCTTCTACACCTCCGCAGCCGACGTCGCCAACGGGATGGCTGGGCGATACATATTGCCCGTCGGCGCGGCGATGTGGAAAGAGGGCGGGCGCCGTCGCAGCTGAAGACGGGATTCTCGATTGAAGGAGGCTGTATGAGCCAATGAAAACCGCGGAAGACGTGGAGCTCTCCGAGGCACAGATTGCGGTCCATTGGCGGGAGGAGGAGTACGTCTCTCCTCCCGCGAAATTTATCGGCCAGGCCAATGCGAGCGATCCGGCCATCTTCGACCGATTCAGGGAGGAGAACTTCCCCGAATGCTTCAAGGAGTATGCCGACCTCCTCACCTGGGACAAGTACTGGCACACGACGCTCGATACGAGCAACGCGCCTTTCTGGAAGTGGTTCGTCGGTGGTCGGTTAAACGCTTCCTATAACTGCGTCGACCGTCACCTGGCGAAGTACCGAAACAAGGCCGCCTTCATCTGGGTCCCGGAGCCGGAGGACCAGGGGACGCAGACCATCACTTACCAGGAGCTGTACAAGCGCGTCAATGAGTTCGCCGCACTGCTCCGCGACTTCTGTGGGCTCAAGCAGGGTGACCGCGTGACGTTCCATCTCCCGATGGTTCCTGACCTGCCTGTCTCCATGCTCGCCTGCGCGCGTCTCGGCGTCATCCACTCCGAGGTGTTCGGCGGATTCAGTGGCGCGGCCTGCGGCGGTCGAATCGCGGACTCGGGGAGCCGGATCCTTATCACGATGGACGGCTACTACCGGAATGGCGAGCTCCTGGACCACAAGGTCAAGGCCGAAGAGGCGATCGCCGCCGCGAAGAAGGAAGGGGCCGAAGTCGACAAGGTCCTGGTCTGGCGGCGGCACCCAGGAAAGTACTCGTCGAAGACGCCGATGGTGGAGGGCCGGGACTACTTCGTGGATGAGCTCCTCGCCGACTACCGTCGCAAAATCGTCGAGCCGGTATCGATGCCGGCCGAGGCGCCGCTCTTTCTGATGTATACGAGCGGCACCACCGCCAAGCCAAAGGGCTGCCAGCACAGCACGGGCGGCTACCTCTCATATGTCGCCGGGACCTCCAAGTACTACCAGGACATCCATCCGGAGGACACCTACTGGTGCTTCGCCGACATCGGCTGGATCACCGGGCACTCCTATATCGTCTACGGTCCGCTGGCGTTGGCGGCCACCAGCGTCATGTACGAGGGCGTTCCCACTTACCCGGATGCAGGCCGTCCCTGGCGGATCGCCGAGCGGCTTGGGGTCAATATTTTCCACACCGCGCCGACGACCATCCGCATGCTTCGCAAGCTCGGCCCGGAAGAACCCAAGAAGTACAACTACCACTTCAAGCACATGACCACG
>Ga0207646_10003156_pt1 | contig 18877 bp, 18 predicted proteins | sample KBSK5502metaG_FD_184343 | JGI IMG/M metagenome (GOLD analysis project Ga0207646, IMG submission 184343) | Corn, switchgrass and miscanthus rhizosphere microbial communities from Kellogg Biological Station, Michigan, USA - KBS K5-50-2 metaG... | ecosystem: Host-associated > Plants > Roots >...
TGCAGCGGCGCCCATTCGGACGGAACCACTTGCTGGTTGGTTGTCATATCGTTCCTCCATGAGCACTCGCTCTTGTCACGAAAAAGGTGTTCCCGCGAGAGAAGCAGCACCTCACATCATGAAACGCAGGGGAGCCAGGATGTGCTCACTCACTTTGTTATACCACGGTCGACTCTTCCACTGCTCCAGGGTCAGTTCAAACCGCTCGGCCGTATCTTCTGCGAAGAGCGCAGACATCTGCCGGGCAAACTCTGCACTGTAGATCCCGACATTGATTTCATAGTTCCCAACCAGACTCAAGCGATCAAGGTTGCACGTTCCGACCGTCGACCACTGTCCATCAACGGTGCAGGTCTTCGCATGCAGCATGGTATACCGGTAGCCAAAGATGCGAACACCGCCTCGCAGACAATCAGTAAAGTAGCTATGCGCAATCCAGTCCACCACGACATGGTTGGAGACCCACGGAACAAGCACCCGCACATCTACGCCGCGCCTGGCGGCAGCCTTCAGAGCCTCGAGGAGCATACGGTCGGGCACAAAGTAGGCAGTCGTGAGGAAGATGAATTGCTCTGCCTCATCAATCGCAGCGATGTAGAGATCGCGAATTGGGAAAGATAGGCGCATAGCCTCATTCTGACTGACGGTGATACGCGAGTCAACGCGGAGGTGATACCGCTGCGATATCTTTTCTTTTGCCGGGCAGAAGCGATTCCAGAAGGCAACGAAGGACCGGGCGAGTTCCGCCGCCGCAGAGCCGCGCAGGCCCAGGTGCGTATCGCGCCACTCCGTTGCGTAGATCGATCCAATATTGTAGCCCCCGATAAAGCTCAGCGTGCCGTCGACGATGAGCAGCTTGCGGTGGTCTAGCGCGTAGCGACGAGGATCGAGCAGATTCCACGGACGGCGGAGAGCACTGTATTCGAGCACATGCATCGGAGGAGCAAAAGATGATTTGAAGGCACGTGGAACCACGAGATTGCCAAAACGATCAAAGATGACATAGACCGCAACACCTTCTGCCGCTTTACGTGCCAGGTGCGTTTGAAATTCCTGGCCGACGGCATCATCTTTCCAGATATAGGTTTCTAGATAGATACTCTCTTGTGCCGCATCGATTGCCTCTAGCATCGCATCGTACAGATCGCGCCCGTAGGTATACAACTGGAGGAAATTCTCGCCAACATGCACTTCCTCGAAGGGTGCATGGGGAAAGCGTATCTCGTGTTTGCGCCGTTTTCCTAACGCGACGATGACAAGCAGGACGGCTGCGGTCAGGACCTGCACTATCAATACACCGAGGATGACTTTCCGCACGAGGCGTAGGAGAGACAGCCCGGAGAGCCTCTTGGAGAGGACCCCTGTTCGTTCTCGCGTATTCAGCATGGACAACTCGCTTTCTTGTTTGCAAAGGTAAAAAATGCTTTTTGACGCTCCGGCAAACGCATTTCTTCACGCGCAATTGGTATTCTCAAGACGAATACTATTGCTTATAATATTGCTTAATGATACCCCAAATGAAGTCCCGTCAATGTCTCTACTCACGACAGAGAGTAAAGAAGAGAGAGGTACGTATATCATGGTCACAGACAAGAGCACGCAGCAGAAGTCGTTTCTATATATCCCAAAGGAAGTTACGAGGGTTTTGTTATGATAGCATTGCGGAAAGTCTATGGCGCCAGGGTAGTTCATCTCTCTGCGCTGTTTCTCACACTGTTCTTCTCGATCGCGTCACTGGTCAGTTGTAGTCAGCCCGCGCCTCTTCAATATACGTCGCTCAATCTGGGCATCCCGGCTGCGGCGTTGCAATCGCCCGTCAAGGGCCCATTGCCCGACACTACAGAGTTGCACGTCGGCATCACCTTCAAAATTGATACGCGGTTGCTCGATCAAGCCGACCATCTTAAGCTCCAGCCTGGGCAGAGTTCCAGCCTGGAGGCTTTTGCCAAGCGCATCGGCATCGATGACGGCACCTATCAAAAGATCAAAGCCTTCTTCAACACGGGAGGGCTTGCCCTGCAACTGAGCAAGTTGCGGACCTACCTGTCATTGCAAGCGAAGGCAGGAACTGTTGCCCGGTTGCTGCAAACAAAGTTCGTCATTCACCAGTACAAGGGCCGGACCTTCTATGCGCCCGCGACGCCGCCCAAAGTCCCTACCTTTTTAGCCAATTCCATTGCTGCCATCACCGGATTGGATAATTACAGCAAGCCTCCCAAACACGCGCTGGATATCACCTCTCCTCAGGCATCACACGTTTCCCGCAATGGAGCACAGGATTGTAGTCCCGATGACCGGACGCTTTTCCCGAGTGACGTAGCCACTGCATACGGCTACACTACCCTCTATCAGCGCGGTCTGCATGGGGAGAATATGACCGTCAATCTGGTGGAGATTGACGGCTCGTACCCGGATGATATTCAGAACTATCTGGGCTGTATTCACTTCAAGGGGCATCTCTCGTTCATCAACGTCGATGGCAGCCCCTCGGACGCGGAGGGTGAATCGACACTGGACGTACAAATGGTCGCGGGCCTGGCCCCGGCGGCCACGATCAAGGTGTACCAGACCGATGGCAATGGAGACGATCCCTGGACGCAGGTGAACGATGAACTGCAGCACATCATTGACGATAATACAAGCAACGCCAATGCGGGAAGCGTGGTGAGCATCAGCCTGGGCATAGACGAAGCAGATATCTCCTCCGACGATGTCAACGCCCTCGATAGCAGCCTGCGACAACTGACACAGGTGGAGCATATGACGGTCTTCGTCGCCAGCGGCGACTGCGCAGCGTTTGCCAGCGAGACCTTCGGAGACCTTTCGGTGAGCTTTCCGGCCAGTGATCCGTGGGCGGTGGCTGTCGGGGGTACAAAGCTGTCCGTCGATAGTCAGGGCAACCGCACCGATGAGGTGGCGTGGTCGCACTTTCCCAACATTTTTAAGTGTGGCAATAGCTGGGGCACCGGTGGTGGTAATAGTAGCATGTTCCGCCGCCCAGACTGGCAAAAGGCCAACGGCGTCACTAATAGCCACTCGCAGAACGATCGTCAACTGCCGGACCTGTCGGCGGTCGCGGATAACCTGGCCGTCTACTTCCAGGGATCATGGGGGGCCGTTGGTGGAACCAGCGCCGCCGCGCCCATCTGGGCTGCCGGCCAGGCGCTGGTGAATGAAGATACGATGCAGACGTTGCGCACCTTCGGGTATGCACCGCGGCTCTATTATGCAGTTGCGGACCAGAATGCTGGCGCACATGCTTACTTTGATGTCACGAATGGCAATAACCTGTACTATACAGCAACGCCGGGCTGGGACTACACAACAGGTCTTGGCACACCAAATCTCGCGAACTTCGACCATACCGTATCCAGCACCCTGGCCCAAACTGCGAGTGGGTGAGCCAACATCTCAGGATAGCTTTTCGCTTGCGCTGGCGGTCACTTCCACTTCCCAAATTTTTTTATACTGCTGCCAACGCTTCTCTTCACGCGCTACATGTACGCTATTCATGTAGTTACACACGTAACTTCCCCGCCTTTAAGGGGAGAGAGAAACAAAGAACAGCGCAGCATGTACATGCGAAGCAAACGAAAGGAGAACCAAAAGGTGACAGACAACTCTTTACGGGACAGGATTCAGGGCAATTGGAAACAGTTGAGTGGAGGCGTACACCACGAGTGGGGCAAACTCACACACAACGATGTAGAGCAGATCAAAGGCGATGTCGAGATGCTGGCCGGCAAGATCGAGGAACGCTATGGCGTGACGAAAGCGGAAGCCAGAAGGCAGATAGAACTATGGGCCATCAAGTTCCTCGCGCACAAAGCGGAGCAACCGAAAAACGACGCGCCGGCGAACTAGCCTACCGGCGCACTTCGCCACGAACCGCAATGGCCGATAGCCATCACTGCAACGCTGCGCAGCGTTGCAGTGATGGCTATTGTTATTGACGGGTGCGGGAGAGAAGCGAAACAAGGTCCTACCCTCCACATGAACGTCCGCGTGCTTGCTCCTGTTTCTCCATCGCTCTAATAGAGCATTTCCTCACGCCAATTGGCATGGATGAGGAAGCCGACTCGTCTGCTTTCGCAAAAACATCCTATTAACTCGACGGTAATCTCTACTTGTGTTACACTTACCTCCATAAACATACAGCTATGTTGGGGGATACGATGAGAAAAAGGCCACCAAAATCATATATTTGTCTTACCTTGTTGAAGCAAGATATCAGAGAACTGGTACGATTATTCCAAAAAAATCTTCAGGATGTTGAGATCGTAATCGATGACATCCGCATTCTCGACAGCGCGCAGCTTGAGCAGTTTGATGCAGCTTACCAGGCGACGTCTCTGATTGCACGAGGCTACTATGATGAGGTTTTGGGGCAGGATACTTCAGGGATAGGTAAGCGCCGACTGGTCGAGCTGAAGATGAGTAAGAAGTCAGCAATTCTGCCGCCCGGTTGGAACGAAGTGGGCAACAGAGAGCCCGAGGTGGTTGCGCAAATCGGGAAGGTGCTCTTACGCTGCCAGAATCGCATTCAGCAGTGGTTGATAGGGTTCGTGTACTTCTTTTCTTTATTCCTACTTATACCCCTGCTACCATCATTATTACAAGAACATCATGTAGCTTTCATTGCGCAATTGCTACTCACGGTTGTGGGATCACTCTTGATGGCACCGGTTTTTGTCTTCCTCTTAAGCGGCATTTTGCGTCTTCTTCAAATGGATACCTATGTCTTTATGCTGCCTGGAGCGGTGAAGGCCACGCAGGTGTATGGCGAGCGCGAGACAAGGAGCACACTGGTTGTTGCGCTGGTACTTTATACGGTGGTTACGGTAAGCCTTCTTAATGCGTTTCGTCTTCTATGGAGATGACAGCAGGAACAGGATGAGCAATGCAAGCTGAAAAGTAGTATTGCTGAGCAGCTCCCGTCTATGACTATACTGTATCCCAGAAGGCATTGTCGGTCCCTCTGATTGCTCTTCCTCCTCGCTGAGGATATTTCCACTTTCTGTGTCTCAGTCTATCTACAAAGAGGTACTACATGAACATCGAACAGTATGAAGCATCCATGGACCCCGAATTGCGCGCAGGCTTCGTCCAGATGAAGCCTTTCTTCAGCAGCGTTCCGAGCGATCCAGTTGCAGCCCGCAAGTGGATGGCAGAGATGCTCGCAGCTGCTTCTGGAGAGTGGCCCAAGAACGAGCGGGTGACGGTTGAAAACCGCAGCATCCCAGGCCCTGCTGGCGCACCCGACGTTCCCATCCGCATCTATGCACCGGCCGCCAGAACAGGAGCGGTGCCTGGACTCCTCTATATTCACGGCGGTGGGTTCACGCTCGGAGGCCTTGACACGGAAGATGCCAGTTGTCAGCATATCGTTGGGGAAGTAGGCTGCGTGGTGGTCTCAGTGGACTATCGACTGGCACCAGAACACACGTTCCCCGCCGCGCCGGAAGATTGCTATGCCGCACTGAAATGGATGGTTGCCCATGCCGAACAACTCGGCATTGATCCCGCGCGCATCGGCGTGCGCGGTGGGAGCGCCGGTGGTGGACTCTGTGCTGCAGTTGCGCTCATGGCTCGCGACCGTAAAGAGGTCAAGCTCATCTTTCAGATGCCACTCTACGGTTGTCTCGATGACCGGCATATTACCCCCTCGAGCCACCAGATGGATGCTGAAGACATGGTATGGGGTCGGCCCGCGTCCTTGGTGGGATGGAGGGAGTATCTGGGAGAAGATCACCAGGGTAATGTCTCTCCGTATGCAGCCCCAGCCCGCGCCGAGGATCTCTCTGGCTTGCCGCCTGCCTATATGATGATCGGCGAGCTGGATCTGATGCGCGATGAAAACATCGAATACGCCACAAGACTGTTGCAGGCTGGTGTTCCCACCGAGTTGCATGTCTATCCCGGTGCCTTTCACGGCTTCGAGGGACTGGTCCCCAATGCAGCGGTGAGTGTGCGCGCAGTCAACGAGTATACCGAGGCGCTCAAACGTGGACTCAGTCGCACACCGACCGAAGACGAGGCATGATCGCTCGTCACCCGTCTTTTCTGAAGAGGGTCAGCATATCCAATCCTGAAAATGCTTAGCGTACAGAAAGCAGGATTAGATATGCTGACCCCTGTTATGGCAAGAGCTTGCGCCCCCTGGTGGTGAGTTGACCGCACAAGACAATGGAGACGATTGCCATACAGTGGCTCCACGAGCCATGACACACAGTCTCTGGGTGCGTCCTCCTGCCCCATGTTTGACCTCCTCACTGAGCCCCAGGTGCTATACTTTTGCTAATCAAAAGGGACCGATTTTGCGTGTTTGCTGCAAGCGTCAAGGTCTCCTTTTCACGGTGTCGTCTTGAGAGGAACGGTGCTCATGCTGGCAAGAACGGCTCGCAGTGCAACGCAAGAGAGAAAGCATGAATACGATCATGGCTGCGCAGGAGAATCTGGCTCTGGCCCGGTCACTGTTCGATCTCTACAACAATCGCCAGTCAGACCCGGCCTGGCTCGATAAGTATCTGGCTGCTTTCGCAGCAGACTCCGAGGTCATCGATGTTCCCTCCGGAGCAACGCTTCATGGTCCAGATGGCCACAAGCGGAGAGTGCTGTTTTTCGCAGAGAACTTCCCTGATTTGAGGGTAGAACTGACCAATGCGTTTGCCACAGAGGATCAGATCACCCTTGAGTGTACCTGGCGGTGGAACGACACCGGTCCCCTGTATCTGGCCTCGGGGGCTCTTCCAAGCATGAAGCGCTCGGGCGAACTGCGGGCCTGTTCTGTCTTGCAGATCAGGAAGGGGAAGATCACCAGTCTCCACCAGTACTACGATATGATGACCCAGCTGGAACAACTCGGTCTCGCCCCTGTAACGGGACAGGCGACGGAGTGACCTCTCCAGCCCGCTTCTCTTGCTCAATAATGCTCTCCTGTTTTGGGGAGCGACTTCTACCTCGTTTGGACCTATTAACGCTCAGGCACTGAGAAACTGCTCGATCAGAAGGTTGGTCAGATCCGGGCGGGTTGCAAATCAGATGCATTCCGATGCTCTCCGGGGCATCAGTATAGACTTCAAACAATTTGACCATCTCTGGACTTTGCTGAAGAGACATACAAAAAACTCCTTTCAAAACGGTGATGACGAGGACTTGTTCCCTGAAAATGTCAGTCAATGAAATGGTAAATGACGGTGTCAGTGCGAAACCGAACGGTAGCGCTCAAGCTGTTTGCTACTGCCACGTACAGGTCGCTCTGCTCCCGCCAGGCACATGCATCGGTGCCCCCAAAAGTGGGAATCTCGTCAACCACGGTGAATGTCCCATGTTGCCAGCGATAGAGCTGCGAAGTGAGCGCTGTTGTCGGGCTCGCTGGCATCCCCAGAACGAAGTTAATCCGCAGCAGATAGAAACCATTTGAGCCTAGTCTAAGGAGGAAGCGTTATGAAAGCGTCATGGGCAGTAGCCTCAGCAGGTCGTGGCGAGGTTTCAGCAGCAGATCATCTGACACTTTCATGACATTTTCATGACGCTTCCTCCTTAGACTAGCAGCAGAGAGGACAAGATGCAGCCAGTCGTCTCAAGTGCAATGAGGCACCCACTAACAGCATACTGTTTTACTAACAGTGGATCGAAAGAAAGAAGATGCTTGACGAAGAAGGAGGAAATCTATGACACAAGGATCTGAGAGCAGTTCTATTATTCATCCCACATTGCACCACTTCGGTGTGGAGACCCGGCACCCGGAAAAGATGATTGAGTGGTATGCCAAGGTGGTCGGTATGGTCACGATGTGCTCGACAGCGAATGCACGGGGGTCGGAAGCTGGCGTGTCTATGAGTGCTACCTTTGTCTCTAATGACAGAGCCAATCACCGCATGGCGCTATTCTCGCTGCCTGAGCTGAAAGAAGATACTGACAAACATGCGCACACGAAACTCCAGCACGTGGCCTTCGAGTATGCCACGATCGACGATCTCCTGAACTCCTACGCGCGTATCAAAGGCCTGGGGATCGAACCGGTCCTGACGACGGATCACGGCCCAACCATCGCCTTCTACTATGAGGATCCCGACGGCAACAGCGTTGAGCTGTTTGTCGACAACTTCGGTGACTGGGACAAGTCCAGAGAGTACGTGCGGACCTCGCCGGAATTTCACAAGAATTCGCTGGGTACCTTTGTCGATGCTGACAAGCTCGTTGCGGCCCGCCAGGCTGGTATGTCGCTTGCAGAGCTCCACCGGCGTGCGTATGCCGGTGAGTTTCCGCCTTCTCGCCCCATGAACCCGCGCGATTTGATGTAGCGCCTGGCGAAGCTGACATTCTCGTGTTGCGGGTGGCGAGCGCGGTCGAGGCCAGGATGAAGCCGCAGGGATCACCGATAAAAATGGGATCGGAGATCCTTCGCTGCGCTCAAGGGCAGGCTCTGAGCGCAGCGAAGGGATGACAGGGTTGGACCTGTCACGTTCATTTGAACCATGCCAAACTAGCGATTGGGAGAAAACGCCTCCCGGCTCAGCGTGGCGACGAGACTGGCGAGCACAGCTATGATCAGGAACGGGCCGGAAAAGCCCTTGAGGGGGGCCAGGGCACTCACATTATTGATGAGCGCCAGGACAGCTACCGCCAGCGCGACGCCTATCAGGATGATCATATCACCCACGATGAAATTGTAGATAGCTTTGATGACTTTCATGGATTCACCTCCTGTCTTTGTACGGTAGTGGGAGCTGATTGATTCTCTATGACCTGCGCTCGCTGGTGCTCTTTCACCCGTTTGAGCCAGACGATGAGCGAGAATGCCGCACCCAGGTAGATGGCGGCGAGGATGAGGAGAAAAACGTCCGAGAGCGGCCACTCCACGCCAAATCCCTCGCCCGTCCAGAAGGTGCCAAAGGTCGTCAGCATGATGCCGACGACGAACTTCAGCGTGTTTTCGGGCACCTTTGCCAGTGGCACGCGCACGAGCACACCTACCAGGATGACCAGCAGGCCAGCAGCGAGGGCTCCGAGCGCGGCGGAAGCAATACCGCTGGAGCGCGAGACGGTGCTTGTTGCTGCGCTCAGCCCAAAGGTGATTACGATGAACGCTACTTCGAGGCCTTCGAGTAAGACTGACTTGTAGGACAGTAGAAACCCGAAGAGGTCGAAACGGGACGCAGAGGCATCAACCGCTCCGCGAGCACGGAGTTGCGCCCGGGTTTCCTCGTAAATGGCCTCTTCATCGTGGCGCGCTTTCAAACCCGCATAGCGCAGGATGGCATTCTTCAACCACTTCAATCCAAAGAGGAGCAAGAGCGTACCGATGACCGTGCGAAGCACGTCGATAGGAACCCACTGGACAAGTGCGGTCCCCAGCGTCGCCACCAGTAGGGCAAGTGTCGCCGCGGCGGCTAGAGCGCCAAGCAGCGCGCTTCGCCAGTTAACCGTTACACCGACGACCAGGACGATGGTAAACGCCTCCACGAACTCAACCGCGGAGGCTAAAAACGCGGCAGTAGCAACAACCCATTGCATAGAGAGACTCCTTTGTATAGCTGCTTTCGTCGAGCGGAGCAGCTTCTTGTCCTTGCTCCGTTGGAGCGACGACGGCAGTTTATAGCCTAAACCTTTGCATAGCATACACGAAGGGCGTCAAGAAAAGCGTTGGCCGGGTCGTAAAAACGGGTGTAGTAAATTTATCGCTGCGGCCTCCTCGTTGCTCAGACGAAGCGCGTGACAACAAAGGCGAAAACGACACCCAGCACCGTGTGGGCGAAGGTGAAAACGGTACTCTTGTTGCTGTGTGCCTGCGGCAAGATATCGCTTGCTCTGAGATAAAGGAGGAAGCAACCGGTTCACCTCCCGAGAATATTGACTGCGCGCGCGATCACTATCCCGATGACTACGAGTGAAAGCACTGCTTCGACCATCATGAGCGCCTTCGCCAGTCTCGTGAGCGGATACGTATCGGCAGGACTCAGCGCGGTTGCCCCGGTAAAGGCAACGAACAGGTAATCAAGAAAATGCGGCACCCAATGCTTCCCGGCTGCTTGTTGTGGAAACAGAAAATCTACAGCGCGATGCCCAGCGAGATGACGCTTCCAGGGGCCTCCACCGTCAACTTCCCAATACCACAAGGCGAAGACCAGGATATTGAAAGACCACAGCAGGACCCCAGCCCGTAATAGATTGGTCGCGTGTGTATCGGTTGGCAACGTGAGCACGAAGAGTGCAACACTGGCAACGAGTGCCAATGTGCTCACGCCGAGGGGTACCAGCACGAGCATACGCCTGGCCTTATGTGAGAGGTCCCATGCTGTCAGGACGTCGATGACGAGTGGAACTACAAACACCCCTTCTACGACCAGCAGGAGCCAGTTAGGACCGATGATCACATTTGGTGGAAGAACCAGGTAGAGCAGGCCGGTCAGCAGGATACTGACGAGCGCAGCGACACTTGGAACCACCACTTCCTCATCGTCATTTGAAGCCGGATGATGCATCTGTTTTCTCGAGTGTACTATTCATTCCAGTGTATTCTACAAAATCAAGAAACGTTTGCGCTGTATGCCAGTGCGGACCGGAGACGCTGGAGAGCTCGGTGATAGCAGGTCTTCGCGGTGGTCTCGGGCATCTGGAGGGTACGCTCTTTATCAGGCTGCCTCGGACGGCTGTTTCCCACCATCGCCTTTGGGAGTACCTGAGCCAAGGCTGCGCCTCACCTCCAGATAACGCATGATCGCGTCGCGGCTCACGATACCGACCGGGATACCGTTTTGTACCACGGGCAACTGGTTCACATCACGACCGGCCATTAAGGGTAGTACATCGTTCAGACTTTGCTGTGGGGACACCACGTGCAGGCGCTCCACAGGGATCATGGCCTGGCCGACAGGGATGTATTCCCACTGCTCGCGTGGAACATGGCGGATGTCGCTCAGGGTAATCAGGCCAGCCAGCCGATCGCCTTGTATCACCAGGGCGAAACGTAGCCCGCGGGGCAGGAAGTATTCGTCGATCAGTTTTTGCAGTGAGATGTTGGCAGGGACCGTCGGCGGTGTGGGATTCATGACCTCGCCAACGGTGACGCCGCGCAACGCGGACTGCAACATTACCTGGGTGTTGGCCGACTGAGCCGCGCTCAACAGGAACCATCCGATGAAACCCAACCAGATGCCATCCAGAATGTTGCCCGCGAAGAAGAGCCAGATGCCCAGCAGGATGAAGAGGTAGGCAATGGTCTGGCCGGTGATCGAGGCTGCGCGGGTGGCTTTCGCCAGGCTGCCGGTAATCCTCCAGACGATGGAGCGCAGCACCCGCCCGCCATCAAGTGGGAAGCCAGGAATCAGGTTAAAGACGCCCAACAGGACGTTGGTCACCGCCAGGTAGAACAGGATGCCTTCCAGCGGCGAGTTGGTCCCGCGCAGCGGCAACTGGAGCAGGAAACAGACGGCGCCGATGAGGAGACTGGTGAGCGGGCCGACCACCGCCATCTGGAACTCTACGCCCGGACTCTTTGGCTCCTGCTCGATATTCGAGACACCGCCGAAGATGAACAGGGTGCTACTTTTCACGGGCAACCCGCGCCGACGCGCAACGAGCGAGTGGGCAAGTTCATGTAAGAGCACGGAGACGAAGAGAAGCAGGGCCGAGATGAGGCCTACTACCCAATAGGTGGCACTTGACCACCCCGGATACAACTGGGGAAACCAGCCGGTGGCAAGGGACACGGTGAGCAAGACGAGAATGATGATCCAGCTCACATTGATGTCGATGTCGATTCCGGCAATCTTGCCGATACGAAACGAGCCAGGCATTGTAATACTCCTCTGTATTTATGTGTACAAGTCTCTTCCGCAGCCAACTGACCTTACGCTCTTTCTGCCACCCCTGGATTATGCGCTGCCTGTTGAGGAAGAGACGGGAGCTGTGAGAAACCGGTCGACGACCTGCGCGAGTTCCTCTGCACTTGTCCCCAGCCCCAGGTGTCCATCGTGGAAGATGTAGAGCTTTGCATGCGGGATCAGGCGCTGCATGATCTTCGCGTTGACCAATGGGACAAGCGGGTCGTCATCGCCATGCAGAATCAATGTCGGCTGCCGGAGTGTGTGTAGCCAGGGGATGCTGGTCCAACCCATTCCTCCCAACATTTGATAGAAGTAGCCGAGAACGCTGCCCAGATGTGCAGTGCGTGCGAACTCGTGTGCATACTCGGGATGGGTGCGCATCTTCCCTCCATAGATTTCTCCGGCGAACTGCGCCATATAAGCCGGGTCTTGATAGCGACGTGGCGTGGCGATCTTCGCCAAAGCTAAGGGGTTTCCGGGGACCATGAGCGCCCCCGTTCCCGTGCTGACCAGGATCAGCCGCCGGCAACGAACAGGGTATTGGAAAGCGAACTGCTGGGCAAGCGCACCACCCCAGGAGACACCCAATACATCGACCTGCCGGTAACCCAACTGATCGAGCATATTTGTCACCAACAAGGCATGCATCGAAAAACGGTATGGGATGCGCGGGGCCGGTGAGCCGCCGGTGCCCGGCACATCAAAGCGAATGACTTCGATGGCCGGGTCGAGGGCATCGACAAAGGGCTGGAGCACTTCGAAGTTGACCCCGATCCCGTTCACCAGCAGCAGCGGCGTGCGGGTGCCGCTTCCTGAACGGATGGCGACCCGCAGGCGCTGCCCTCTGACGGTGATAGTACGTGTCTCGGCCTGTGGCCTGGTGGTCTCTGATGGCATAAATCAATCTTCCTCAAACATTACGAAACATTACGCGAAGAGAACCGAACGTGTTATGGCTCGAACACGTAGGAGCCGGGTGCCGGTGTTCCCGGTTGATACTGCTCGTTGCCAAGCCCCTGTGGTGCGGCCTTCTGCTCACCGGAGCGCTGGCCCAGCCATTCTCTCCAATCCTCCCACCAGGAACCTGCGCGTTTCTGGGCACTGGCCTGCCATTGTCCGGCATCGGCCGGGTAGCGCTCATTGACGAAGTATGACGCCTTCGGATTACCCGGTGGGTTCAGAATGGCCTGGATGTGGCCGCTGTTACTCAGGATAAACTTGACCTCGCCTCCCAGCAGTTGCGTGGTCGCATAGCAGCCCTGCCAGGGTGTGATGTGATCGGTGATGCCTGCGATGATATAGGCATCGTTGGTCACCCGTGAGAGATCGATGGGCGTTTCAAGCACCGTGAGCGTGCCCGGATGGGCGAACGCATTGGTCTCCAGCAGGTCGAGCATCTCGCCATGCAACTTCGCTGGCAGGCGCGTCGTGTCGTTATTCCAGTAGAGCACATCGAAGGCCGCCGGGTCATTGCCGATCAGGTAGTTGTTGACCCAGTAGTTCCAGATCAGATCGTTGGGGCGCAGCCAGGCGAAAGCGCGTGCCATCTCCTGACCCTCGATTACCCCCCTCAAGCGGGAGCCCTCCCTGGCAGCCGCGATCGTTTCCTTCGTGGCGAACAGCCCCATCGTCGACTCGACATTGGAATCTAGCACCGTGACCAGGAAAGTTACAGCGTGAATGCGCCGGTCTCCTCGCGCCGCCAGGTGCCCTAGCAGCGTGGCGAGGGTCATGCCACCCAGGCACGCTCCCAAGATATTGACGTCCTGGCTCCCGGTAATCGCGCGGACCACGTCGATGGCTTCCAGGACGGCGAGGTCGTAGGTTTCGAACCCCCACTCGCGCTGTTCGGGGGTCGGATTGCGCCAGCTGATGGTGAAGACCTGCAGTCCATTGGCAACCAGGTAGCGCACCAGGCTCTTGTTGGGTGACAGGTCCATGACGTAATACTTGTTGACCTGAGGCGGGACAACGAGCAGCGGGCGACCATAGACCTCTTGTGTCGTCGGCTTAAACTGAATCAACTCGAGCACCTCGTTCTTGAACACGACGGCTCCCGGTGTGGTAGCCAGGTCCTTGCCTACCTGGAAGGCTTTCATGTCGACCTGCGAGGGTAGGCCGCCGTTATTGGCCAAGTCTTCGAGCATATGCGTGAGACCCCGTACGAGACTGGCTCCGCCTGTCTCGTACATCTTCTTCATCGCCGCCGGATTGCCCAATAGGGTGTTGCTCGGAGCCAGGGCATCCACATACAGCGAGAGTACGAAACGCGCCCGCTCGGCGTCCTTCTTGCCTAGATCGGCATCATCGATAAAGGCGCCCAGGCTCTGCTGCCAGGTCAAATAGGATTGCAGGAGGGCCCGGTAAAAGGGATTCGTTTTCCACATCTCGTCGGTGAAGCGTTTGTCCTTCGCACCCGGCTCGACGGTGGACTGACCGGTCGCCACCCGGCCCATCTCCAGGAGGAAATTCGTGTAGTGCTTCAAAACCAATGGTGGTTGCTTAACCGCTTGCTCGATCACCTGGCGACTGACATTGAATATTTCCGCGCCGCTAAAGCCAGTGAGGGGCATGAGGCCAAAGGCGGCCTCCCCACCCGGCAACTGCTCCGCTGCTCGTTCGGAGGTCTCAGGGTGCTTTTCAGCGGCGGACCGCTGCTCAGCGAGCGCCTGCTGAGCGGCAGCGGCCTTTTGTCGTTCTTCAGCGAGGGCTGACTCGACGGCAGCCAGTTGCCGCTGCAAGTCCTCTACAGCCGCTTGTGCTGCGGCAGCTTTGCGTTGTTCCTCCTCGAGTGCAGCGTGTTCCGTCCCTTTGCTAGTGCTCTTCTGTTTGGAAGCGTTGCCGGCGGGGGCTGGTTTCTTTCCGCCCGCCTTCGTGGGCTTTGTGGGAGGCGGCGTGGCTGCTGTCCCGCCATGCTGGCTGTCTGTTTCTGTGTGAATCAAACGCTGTGGATCGGTCTCCAAAGTTGTCCTCCTTTCATCGGACTCCAATCCTCTGGAGTCCACATAGCTCCGGCACAGTAGGCTTCGTTGCCAGTGATGCCCTTAGGCGTCAAGTTAAGCATTGAGCAGATCGCTGCACCCCACCCACGGACGACCATAAAGGCCCTACGGACGATCTAGCGATGAGCCTGACTCTGCTGCGAACAGTTCAAGTACCCAGCCTGGCTACTCCTGCTTCTTCGTCCTGGTGGTGCCTCCGGTCCAGCGCCGGACCAGCGACGCCTGCGCATCAATCATCTTGTGCGCGCTTTCTTGCCAGAGTTGCACCAGGTCCCTGCCTGCTTGCGCTCCAACTCCAGGCTCCGGCCTGAAATTGATGTGTCTCGCAATGTTGAACCAGCCCTGCCAGAGGTCACGCTCAGCTTCCGCCCACTGCTGCAACTGTTCCTGCCCCTTACTAGCCAGATCGCGTAGCTCCTCGGGGGTGCCCTTGGCATTGGCCAGGGTCTCGGTCCACTGCCGGGCCCACTCGGCTCGCGCATCTATGGTCTCTTTCACCGAGGACTGCCAGGCGTCCACCGTTTTCGTCCAGAACTCAAGCGTCGGTGTCCCACCGAGCTTCCGCAGGGTGTCGAGCCAGTCAGTCAGCAGCTTCTGCTGCGTCTCCGACCAGGTCTTCAACATGCTTTCATTTGTGTTCTTGTCACTCATCGATTCGTTCTCCTTCCTTTCGGGTCACGTGTACGAAATTCAGCAATAGTCATTTTCGTCTGTCAATATTGCACTGGAAGTGTCTCCCTGTGCCCCCGATGATGATGCAGCTTCACGCGACAGATCAAGTATAGTCGATAAGCGTTGGCAAAAGCGTTTGCCAGACTAGACGCAGCAGCAGACGAGCGTTTGTTTCTATCGCCCCTTAAAATTAGCCTGGCGACGCTCAATAAAGGACTGGATGCCTTCTTTGATATCCTCGCTCTGCATAAGAGACTGTAGATCAGGTAGGAAGCGTTGTATCGCTGCCTTTTCACCCCCTGTAACGGCTAAGCGTGCCGATGCGAGGGTAGCGCGTACTCCGAGAGGAGCCTGTGCTGCAACGGTTTGAGCGAGTTCTGTGGCGCGTGCAAGTTGCTGTCCTGGCTCAACAACCTCTTGCACGAACCCTATGCGTAATGCCTCGGCTGCATTGAACTCATCACCGGTCAGCAAATAGCGCATTGCATTACCCCAACCTGTCTCGCGCACAAAACGGATTGTTGCTCCACCGAAGGGGAAGAGACCCCGCTTGATCTCTATCTGGGCAAAGCGTGCATTGGAAGCGGCAATACGGATATCGGCTGCGAGCATCAATTCGATGCCGATTGTCAGGCATATGCCTTGCACTGCACAGATCATCGGCTTGGTCAGGTGTGGATCAGTGAGGCCTAGAGGATCGATGGCACCCTCTGGATGATCAAACTGTCCTAGTGTTGATGCAAACTGCGTAAGCTCCAAACCTGCTGTGAAGTGGTCTCCGTGCGCGAAAAGTACACCACAACGCAGGTCGTCATCGTGTTCTAGTTCGCTATAGGCCAGTCCAAGCGCGTTGAGCATGGGCCTGTCAAATGCATTACGCTTGGCTACACGATCCAGTCCAATGAGCAGCACATGATCGTGCCGCTCCGTCGTGACTCGTCCTTCCTGGTTCATTGCTGCCTCCTATGCTGACTTTTCCCGCTTCTCTACTACTGGTGCGCTAAACAGCCCCGGTCTCCAGATGAGATCTTTCGTGATGAAATTTGAGTGCGTTCATCCTCCTTCCTTCCCTCTAAGAAGCTGTACGCTCCTCTGTAAGGAGACCAAGGTCGCGCGCGCGTATAATTGCTCGCGTGCGACTATTCACCCCTAATTTCGAGAGAATGTGGCTCACATGGAGCTTCACCGTCCCTGGCGTCACGACCAACGCCAGCGCAATCTCCTGATTGGAAGCCCCACCTGCTAACAACTGCAGCACCTCCAGTTCGCGCTCGCTCAATGGATCGAGTAAAGGTTGCGCAGTCCTTTGAGGTTTGGATGTCCTGTCACGCGTGGGGGAAGCTGCGATCGCCTGTTCTGCCGTCATATTTCTTCCCTCAGCCCACTTTTCGGCAAAGATCTGCTCGCCGAGGAGGCGTTGCACTTGCTCGATGCGGTGTGCGCGACCGAGACGTTCAACCAGTGGGAGCGGCGCATCACTGGCTTCGCGGTAGCGTTCTGCCGCTCCCCACAGTCGCGCGGCCCAGTCCAGCTCTCCCTGACCTGCGACAACATCTGCCAACCCTTCCAGAGACAGGATCAGCGATCCCGTGTCAAGAATGGTGCGTGCGATCTCCAGGCTCTGAGCTGCCAGGGTTCGGGTCAGCATATAATCATGCTCGCTTGCCGCTGCCTGCGCGAGCAAGGCATAAATGAGCGCCTGGCCCTGCTGGTCTCCGAGTTGTTGGTGCCGCTTCAAGCCTGCTTCCAGCAAGATACGCGCACGAGCGATCGCCCCTTGTCGCAGGGCGATCTGTCCAAAGAGGCCAAGGAACCAGCCGGTTGCCCACGAGTTGTCGGCCTGAGCATGAATGGCGATTCTTTCGTCCAGCAGGGTGCGCCCCTTGCTCTCATCCCCCCTGGCCAGGTAGACATCTGCTAAGCCTAAGTACATCTCCCCGTAGAGCCAGAGATCTCCTGCTTTTTTGAAGAGGGCTGTGGCCCGCTCATACAAATCCTGGGTCTGAGCATAGTCACCTTGATACAAGAGTACTGTTCCAAGCGCATCCAGAGCACATGCCATCAACCAATCTTCATTTCTTGATCCGGGTATCCAGACAAAGGCCATCGTTTCTTCTGCCTGCACTCGTGCCCCCAGCACGTCTCCCCTTGCCAGCAGGTAATGCACAAGCGACCAGGAAACCAGCGCAAAGCATCGATACTCTCTCCGCAGTCGCGCGAGCGTCAGACATTCCTGTGCCCGGCTGGTAAGGAGATCAACCTGCCCCAGGTGAAGGGCGATAAACGCCTCATAACAGAGCGCCTTGATGCGAGCGGAAACCGCCACATCCTGCCCAACTCCACGTAATGCATGCTCAAGCCAGAGCATTCCCTCGCTGAGACGCCCACACATATACCAGAACCATCCAAGAGAGCCTGCAAGGCGCAACAGTAACTCCTGCTGCTGCCCCGCTAGCAGCCACTGCAAGGCAACCCGTATATTCTCGGAGTCACGTGTCAGACGACCCATCCACAGGCGTTGCTGGTGCCCAAATAATTCCGGCTCACTCTGCTCGGCAAGCGCGAGGAAGTACCTTGCATGTATCTCTTCTGTCGCCTCCAACTCTCCAGAATCCGCAAGTGTTTCCAGGGCGTACTCCCTGATCGTCTCTAGCATCAGCAGACGCGGCTCATCTCCAGCTCGGTCGCTCTGTTGCAGCAAGCTTTTGTCAAGCAAGGATGCGACCAGGTCGATGGCGGGAAGCGAGAGATCCGCAGCTCCGTTACAGACCGCTTCTGCAGCCTCCAGCGTACAGCCTCCGACAAAGATAGCCAGGCGCCGGAAACACTGTTGCTCCTCGGGATTCAGGAGATCATAACTCCAGCTGATGGTATCACGCAGGGTCTGCTGCCGGGTGGGAGCATCTTGCCTTCCACCCCTCAACACGGCAAGCCGGTGGTTGAGCCGCCCGAGCAATGCCTGGGGAGACAGGAGTCTGCTCCGCGCCGCTGCCAGCTCCACGGACAGTGGCAGCCCGTCCAGTCGGATGCAGATCTGGGCTACAGCAGCTGCGTTGTCCTCAGAAAGGACAAAATTGGGCTTCACCGCCTGCGCACGCTGAACGAAAAGGGCAACCGCCGCGTAGTGCAAAAGCTCCTCATGTGCTGGCAGGTGGAGCGGATCGGGCAAGGAGAGCGGAGGAACCGAAAACTCGTATTCACCCTCTACATGCAGCACCGCTCGGCTGGTCACCAGGATTTTGATTGATGGACAGGCCAGGAGCAGTTCAACCAGCGCGGGCGCAGCTGGGAGGATCTGCTCGAAATTATCCAGCAGCAACAGGAGGTGTTTGTCACGCAGGAACGCTTTGAGCGACTCGAATAGCGAACGGT
>Ga0207646_10003157_pt1 | contig 18874 bp, 16 predicted proteins | sample KBSK5502metaG_FD_184343 | JGI IMG/M metagenome (GOLD analysis project Ga0207646, IMG submission 184343) | Corn, switchgrass and miscanthus rhizosphere microbial communities from Kellogg Biological Station, Michigan, USA - KBS K5-50-2 metaG... | ecosystem: Host-associated > Plants > Roots >...
ACGTCGGTGCCGGCGAGCCGATCTGTGCGATCGCCGACGACGCCCAGTGGCTCGATGCCCCGACCGCCTCTGTCCTGACCTTTATCGCCCGTCGGCTCGAATCCACGCGCACGCTGCTGGTCATCGGCCTGCGGGATGGTTTCGAAACTCCGCTTCGATCAGCGCACCTCCCGGAGATCCAGCTCGGACCGTTAGATGACGCAGCGTCAACAGAACTGCTCACCCGGGTGGCGCCGACGTTGGAACCGTCGATCCTTCGCCGCATTCTCGACGAGGCGCTCGGCAACCCCCTGGCGTTGGTTGAACTGCCCCGCGCCTTGAGGCAAGCGAACGACGGCCAGGAGATGGCGCCCCATGGCATGCCGCTAACAGACCGGCTGGAGCGCACCTTTTCCGCACAGGCCTCAAGGCTCCCAAACGACACGCAGTCCGCTCTCTTGCTGGTGGCCCTCGACGTGGAGCCGAGCGTGATCGAAATTTTGAGTGCGGCACGACCCCTCACCGGTAAAGAGGTGTCGGTCGATATCCTCGCGCCCGCGCTCGATATCGGGTTGATCGCGATTGCGGGCGTTCGGGTTCGGTTTCGCCATCCGTTGATCCGTTCGGCGCTGGATCAGGCCGCAACTCCGGGGCAGCGGCGGGCGGCCCACCTGGCGCTGGCCGACGTCATCGCGGACCCCGACCGCCGAGCCTGGCACCGCGCGAGGTCGGTACTCGGAGCCGACGAGGGCGCCGCAGCCGATCTCGAGGCGGCCGCCGCACGGGCTCAGGAGCGCGGTGGGACCGCGACCGCACTTGGCGCGCTGGAGCTCGCCGCCTCGCTAACCCCTGATGGCACGGTGCGCGCCCGTCGCCTGCTTGCGGCAGCTGAACTGGCATTCCAACTCGGCGAACCGACCGCCGTCGCCCGCCTGCTCGACGCAGCAGCCAGATTGGAGCTCAAGCCGCACGACGTTGCGCGAATGACCTGGCTACGCGAGATCTTTCACGATGGCGCGCCCGGAGACCCGGCGGCAGTGGCGAAGCTGGTCGCAAGCGCGCAGGATGCGTCACGCGAGGGCGATAGAAATCTGGCAGTGAACCTCCTCCAGGGTGCCGCGCTACGTTGCTTTTGGAGTGATCCAGGCGAGGCGGCGAGAACCCTCGTGTTTGAGGCGGTCGATGAACTTGCGCGCGACGGGACAGACCCGCGTATTCTCGAGATTGCGTCGCTGGCCGCCCCGATCGATTCGGCAGCCGTCGTTTCAGCAAAAGTGCGGCAGCTCGCCCTCGTTGCCAACCCTGACTCCGTTGACACCCAGCTCCTTGCATTCGCCGCCTACGCGGTTGGCGACATCACGCAGGCGATTGAGCTCATGGATCGGGCGGCGCCAACCCTTCGCGCGCAGGGCAGGCTCGGCCTGCTTGCGCAGCTATATGTCTTGCGGGCGTTGGCCGGCCTCAACGTGGGTCAGTTCGTCGAAGCCCTACGCGAAGCGGAGGAAGGCAACCGGCTCGCAATCGAGACTGCCCAGCCGATCTGGACCGCGATGAGCCAGATGGTCCGGGGCGTTTTGCTCGGGCTGCGCGGAGACGAAGTCCTCGCCGAGCGCCTGATCAGCGGGGCCGGCGAATCCCTTGCGGCGCTCCGACTCGCTGTCCTTTATCGTCAAACGGAATTCGGCTACGGGATGGTGGCGATGACCGCTGGGCGAAACTCGGATGCGTTCGATCATTTCGCCCGAATGTTCGACACCGACGTCGGCGCGCGTATGGCGGCGCCGTTCGTCATCGAATCCGCCGTGCGTGCCGGTCGAGACGATGAGGGCCGTCGCCTGCTTGGTCAATTGGAGGCGTTGGCTACGCGGACACCGGCGCCCTTGGTGCACATCGGCCTGAGATATGGGCGTGCGTTGCTTGCTGAAGAATCGGAAGCGAGAGGTCTCTACGAAATTGCCCTCAAGGCTGAACCGAAGTGGCCCTTCGATCGTGCGCGGCTACAGATGTCGTACGGGAGCTGGCTGCGGCGTCAGCGGCACATCACGGAATCGAGACCGTATCTGCGTGAAGCGCACGATACCTTTGTGTCGTTAGGGCTTCAGCCCTGGGCGGACAGGGCTCGCGCTGAGTTGCGTGCTTCGGGCGAGCGGACGCCCGAGTCCAGCAATACGGTGCGGCAGGCACTATCGCCGCAAGAGCTACGGATCGCCCAACTGGCGGCTGACGGCCTTTCCAATCGGGAGATCGCGGACCGGTTGTTCCTGTCCCATCGCACGGTGGACGCTCACCTCTACCGCGTTTACCCAAAACTCGGCATCGTGTCGCGCTCCGAACTTGGTCAGGCCCTCGCGTCGATCTATGACAATGGATCGAGGCGGCGATGAGGGAGGTCACGTGTAGGGCTGGCCAGCCCACTGGCCCCGAAGAAAATGTGTCCATGCTGACTCGATTAGTCAGCTAACCACCACCTGCCAAAACGAATACAAAATGTGGGGGCCAAGCGACCCCAACCGGACGAGTTTCGAACGTGAGTTGAATACAAGACAGAGCAGCAGCTCGCTGGCGTGCTTATCAGCGGATAGTAAGCGGACGCTTAACGGACGCTCAGCGGATCGTCAGCGGACGCTTAGCCTGAGATAGCGGCTAGCGCCTCAGACGTGCACCACTGAGGGTCCACGTGATCTAGCGCGTTGGTGACGATGGGCATCATGTCGCCAACGTAGGCGTTCCCCGGTCGAGAACCGCTTGGTTCTGGCCAGCTTGAGCAGCGTTCAACCATCGCTTTCAGGTGGGCGATTGCCATCGGTAGATGACGCCGAAAAATCTTGTCCTCTGACGAATTGACGTGGGGCCGGCGTTATTTCCAGGTCGCTTAAGAATTTCTGGTTGACCACCAGCATAGCGAGCCCTACCCGCGCACAGGCTGGCGGGTCAACCTGCTTCAAACAGACGATGGGCTCCATTGCTGCCTACGGCTGCCTGGTAATGCACCCAGTAGTCAACACACTAGGCTGACTTACTTTCGGGTAACTGGATCCCATGAGACCGTATTGAAGAAATTCCAGGCCGTCTGGGTGGCATCCGGCGTCGAACCGTAGCTGGGATCAATCTGAGAGGAGCCGAAGTATGTGTGTGTGCCACCCTCGACGGAGCCTAGTGCAACCATTGCCCTGTTTTGGCAATTGCTCCAGGTCGATGTCTTTGTGATGCCGCTGGTCGCGAGTATGGGGCTGCCCGTGCAACCGTCTAGGACAACCCACTGCTCGATGACAGAAGTAACGGGAGCGCTCGTGAAGACATCGGGAAATCTGGGTCGCAGATCAACCGTACCGCCGGCGTAAGGCACAAGCTCATCCCTGGTGCCGTGGATCTCCAGAACCGAAACCGGTCGGGTCGGATGACAGGTGGCCACTGCCGTGGTTCCGGCCACCGAGGCGATTGCCGTGATCGATTGGGAGAGTTCACAAGCCAGCCGGTAGGCCATCATGCCTCCATTTGAGAGGCCGACGACAAAAACGCGCGATCCATCGATTGGCATTGCTGTCTTGAACCGCTCAATCAGACGATCGATGAACTTGACGTCATCGACGCCCTCGACCCGAGCCTCGCCGCAGCACGCGCCGGCATTCCAGCTCTCACCAATGCCCTCCGGGTACACGACGATGAATCCGGCTGTCCTGGCCTGATCGTCGAAGTGACTTACCCCGGCGACACCATCTGCGGTCATCGTCGCGCCATGCAAGACAACGACGAGGGGCGCTCGGGCCCCCGACGACAGGGACGTTGGACGGAAGAGCCGATACGTACGTTGCCTTCCGTCGATGTCAAGACTGCCACGTTGAACGGCGCTCGCGCTTTGGCCGTGGGTCGGTTTGGCAGTTGCTGATAAGCCACTACAGGCCGCGAGCCCAAACACGAGCACGACAAGACCGAACGACGCCCTCCGCATGGCAGCCGTTCTGACACTCCGGCTTCGGCTCATGGCTTCGCCTGTCTTGATTCGCCCTAGTTGATTCGCAGCGCTGATAGCAGAGAGCCTCCGTTGAGCCGAGCTAGAACGTGTCCCTCGGACGACACCACGTAGACAAACCCCGGCAAGTTTCCAACCATGGCAGTGATCACGACGGGATGACTAAGGTCCTGGGTTTCGAAGGCGAGGCTTGTGCCTCCTGGTTCGGCTTCGCTGCCATCGACTGCCTCGTCGGGCGGCCCGAGCCAGAGGATCGTTCCGTCACGCCATCTGACTACCCGCACGTGCGTAAAGCCGCAGAGACGGGGGGCCGGGCAACTGTAGGTAGTAACGATGGCCAACGAACCGTCCCACGAGAATCCCGTGACGGAACCTGTGATGTGGGCAACGGGCGAACGGCCCGGGCCGTAGATGGTCGTGGTGCCTGACGAATCAAGCTCTGCGACGTACAGGCCATTACTGGACGCGACCACATGCACGATGTGTTTCGCGCGAACGTCATCCGTCCACAACACGCGTCCGGTGGACAGTTGCACCACCCAGTACTGGTTGATCAGGCTGCTGTCTCTTGGGTTGACTTCTACGACGACCGCCCGATCGGCCAGCACGCTACAAGCGGCTGCTCTAACGTTATTCAGGTCCGAGGAGGCTTGGCCGACGCGGGCCACGTCCCGGGGAACTCCACCTGGTGCCATGACCTGCAAGGTGGCGTGCACTGTTTGGCCGTGGCCAACGGGTGCGAAGAATGGGACGACCTGGCAATAGTGGGCTCGGTCGTCTGCCCAGAGTCCATAGAAAAGCTGGCCCACGCCGTTCGCCGCATACGGGCCGCCCGTCAACTTGCTTACGATTTGGCCAGAGCGGTCGAGAATCTCGGGTGGGCTGTCAGGGTCGCTGGACGCGACGACGAGCGTGCCGGCCGGATTAGCCACGATGCCTCCCTCAGCGGTTTGCAGCACCTTGCCTGACGATCGACCGTCCCAAGTCATCCCATCGATCTCTCCGTTGAGTCCAGAAAGGAGCAGAACCGGTTTGGTGGGGTCCACGGTGAGCGGTTGGCAGGGCGCCGCGCAAAGGGTTGTGCGCGGCGAAGGAATAACTGTCGGTGGGTTGTGTTTGTGTTCGACCGGCTGCGTCATGGCGCGTAGCCGCCCAATTTCTACGACGAGGAGCGCCACCGTTGCGACAAGGAGACCTGCGAGCGCCAGTTCCTGTGTCATGGTGAGCCCGCGGCGTTCCTCTCGTGGAGTGCTGGCAACGCGCGCCAGGATGCGTCGCTCCAAGAGCTCCGTTCTCGGGAAATCGCGGTCCAGGTCCTCGGCGTCCGCCTGAAGGAGCTTCTCGACATCCAACTGCATCGTCATGAGATCGCCACCTTCTCACCTGAGGCGCTTTCCAATAGTTGCCACCTCAGTTTTTTCAGGGCTCGGTGCGCAATGACCCGGACGGTGACCTGTGGCATGCCCATGATGCGTGCGGTTATCGCGAACGACTGGTCTTCGTAGTAGCGAAGGTAGATGGCCTGTCGCTCTCGGACGCTGAGACCCCTTACGGCGGCTCGAACGGCCGTGTCTCCGGCTCGACGATCAACCTCATCCAATGGATTGACAACCGCCGCATCACTGACCGGGAGCATTGCAGCGTGTGTTTCCCGCCGCCAGTAATTGCGAGCCAGGTTAGTGATGGTTCGGTAGAGATACCGGCGAAACTCCGCCTCGGCTGTTGGTGTGTTCACCGACGCCCATAGCCTGGCAAAGGCCTCCTGCACGAGCTCTTCGGCGATGTCGATGTCATGGACCAGCACGAAGGCATACTTCCAGGCAGGGCGCCCGAGGCTCCGTACGAGAGGTTCGAACCAGGATCGGTCGTACCTTTTCAGCGAAGTCCCCCTTGCTTCGGGCCTTTCTGCCGCCCTCATAACAACTGAGGTCCCCCAATTGTTTCAAGGGCCAGAGGAGGGATGAAGAAGGCGCATTAGCCCCGCCCCAAGAGGTTGTACAGCTGGATCGGCGTAAGCGGCGTTCGTGAATTCGCTGAGGCAGCCGGACAACACGATTAGGCGACGACTGCTGCCGGCCAGCATGTCATGCCCGGGGGCCCAGTTGTTACGAATACACTAACTTGTCGTAATAGTACTTATGTCTGGCGACCCCAACCGGACAAGTTTCGAACTCATTCTGAATACAGATGCGGAGCTTTGCTCCTCGCAGGAAGGCCGGCGGACGCTTACGGACGCTCAGCGGACGGTTAGCGGACGCCTGGCGGACGGTCAACGAACGAGCATTTATGAGTTCATTTCGCGAAGTGGGGTCCGCGTACGAAGGAGGATGGTGCGCGGCCTTGGCCTTCTTCGAACCGCCGCCAAGCGCACCCGCGGCGCAGTGTTAGGAAGCGATCAAGAGCTGTCCAGTCCCGCGAGCTTCTGGACGAAGGTTGCCCAGGGGCGCCTCTTATAGACGGTACGCGGCCAGGGCGATGCTTCCCAGATCATCGGAATGCCTGCTAAGTAGGATGACTCAGCCTAGGACTCGTCTGCTTGCCAACTGGCGTGGAACTTTTTGGCGCTGGATCCGTCTTTATGGGTGGATGAAGTCCACGCCTCTGACCCGGACGAAAGGCATCCATTAATCACCTTTGGCCTTGACATAATGCGGAGACTGATCGTCGTCCTTGCAGTTCAGCTATTGGCCGTTGCCTGCTCGGATTCTTCTGGCATCGGCAGCGCGCCGGGGCACGGACCTGTGAGTCCGCCGTCGCGTCTTTTCGTCTCTGCCTCGGCTGCTTTCGACGCAGATCGAGGCGAACTCGTGCTTCTAGCTCTAGTCGAAACGCCCAGCGGGCCGACCGATGAGACGTGGATATGGAAGGACAGCTGGTCGCAACTGCACCCTGCCCACCCACCAACACCGCCTCGCAACCCGATGCTCGTGGACGATCCGGCTGATCACGCCGTACTCATGTACGGAGGCACGTATTCGCCCCCTGTTGCTGGACGGGGGAAGGAATTCGCAGACATGTGGTCATGGGACGGGGAAGACTGGCACCAGGTTCCGCTCGCTATGTCGCCGAGCGGACACCCCAGTGGTTATGCCTATCTGCCGTCGAAACACGAATTGCTCATGAGTTTTCTCGGCAACCCATTCGCTGACAGCGGCACGTACCGGTGGGACAAGACCGCCTGGACCCGCATCTCGAACGGAGCGTTCCCGGAGGGCGCGGTGGCGGTCGATGCCGGTTCCGGCGCCCTGATCTCTTACATGGGACGCCGGCACGGATGCGTGCCAGATCCCTGCTGGAGCGATGTGAGCCGAACTGAAATCTCCGACGGAAACGGCTGGGCCATAGTTGGTGGCGGCAGCCCTGAGCCAGCTGCCGGAAACCTCGTCACCGATCCAACCGACGGAGGCGTGCTCATGCTGAACGAGTTGGGTCACACCTGGCTTTGGATGAAGGGCATGTGGTGGAAGATGACGAGTCAAGGGCCGTCGCCATCGTCAAACGGCTTCCTGTACAGCGACGGAACACGTGTCTGGTACCAAACGGAGCCTGACTACCCACAGCAGCGCTGGCAGTGGGACGGTCGAGCGTGGCGTAAAGGCTGACACGCAATCAGTGTTCGGGCTCTTAATAATCCTTTTCAGGCGCTTTTTGATACGCGCAGCCTGGTTCGAAAGGTGTTCTGGGTGGCGACCCCGAGCGGACTCGGGGGCGCAAATACCACCCGTCCTTTCTAAATACGCTTGACGCTCCGGGTCGGCCGGCAGTTAACCTGTTGCCGCCATGCCCCGAATCTCTTCGTTCTATGGCATCGCCATCTACATGTACTGGAACGAGGCAGATCATTCCGTGCCACATTTCCACGCCCATCGCGCAGGCCAGCGGGCGTCTATTTCCGTCGACGGGACGCTTTTAGCGGGTGCCCTCGAACCACGGCCACTCGGCCTGGTTCGAGAATGGGTCGACGTCCATCGTCGCGAGATACTTGCAAACTGGGAGCGTGCTCGCCGGCTCGAAACGCTGCAGCCTATCGCACCACTGCCATAGGATGTAGACATGCCAAAGCTGCCTGCCATCGTCGGCGTTGCGGTCGTGGGGGACTACCGTCTCCGCCTGCTATTCGACGACGGCACGGTAGGTGACGTCGACTTCACGTCTAGGCAGTGGACCGGGGTTTTTGAGCCGCTCCGCGATCCAGCCTATTTTGCTCAGGTTCGCGTCGATCCGGAGGCTGCAACCATCGTTTGGCCTAACGGCATCGACATGGCTCCAGAGCCGCTCTACGAACAGGCACGGCAACATCCGCTTCGGGCGGCCTGAGATCCGAACGACCCCGAGCGGACTCGGGGGCGCAAATACCACCGGTCCTTCTCAAATACGTTTGATATGAGATGTCGATGTGCAAGACCGGCCGGATCGTCCGTCGATGCCGTCCGGTGACGCGGGCGATCTCGCTCACCGATCTGCCGGCCCGCCACAGCGCCTGAATGTCGAGCGTCTCTTCCATCCCAACCAACCCCTGGCACCTCCTGCTGCAACGAACTGCTGCGACAGGAGCAGCCTCCCACACCGCTCGCCAGGGTCGGCATTTTCAACCGTGGATCGGTAAATTCCTCGCCGCCGGTTGAGCATTTTCAAACCGGGGCTACCTGGGCATTTTCACACCGGGGCTGGCACTTCGATATCGGGCGGCAGTAGAGCTTGACGTTTTCGATAGTCGACGGCGGCGGCCCGGAGGAGTACGAAGGCGGCGCGCCCGCTCATTCATTGGAATCTTCTTGACCATGCCGGCCATCTGGAAAGTAGCGGGTGGCTCGCCAGATGTAACGGCAGTTCTTGTCTGCGTTTAGGAGGTTCAGCCGTTGGACCTCGGTTTCGGCCTCCTGGATCGTGGGCACCACCTCCTTTACTGCTACAACCAGTTCTGGGTTTGCACGTCTAACTCCACCCTAATAACCGCAAACATATTTGGCGACCGCAACCGGACAAGTTTCGAACTCCAGATGAATTCGGATCTCTTAGGTCTGGCGACTCAGGAGCTACCACAGCACTGATAGGCAGTCATAGCTGTACGTAGGACTTGACAACTTGCCGCAGCTGACCCAAAGCGCAGCTGAGCCGCTCGAGCCTAGAGCACGAAGCCGCTGGGGAAGGCACGGGCCGCTGCTGCGGTTCGGCTCCCAACACCCAGACGTTCGAAGATGTTTTCCAGATGTTTTCGGACTGTTGGCGGGGAGATGTAGAGGCGCTTTGCGATCTCCGCGTTGGTGTGGCCAGCAGCGACCAGCTCAAGGAGCTGCCGCTGGCGACGCGTCAGGTTCTGAGCGCCGCGTCTGCGAAATTCTAGGCGCTGATAGAGCTCATCGAGATGAGGTCGCAATAGAGTGAGCAGCAAACGGTCCCGTTCATTGAAGTCAGACCCAGGTCCACGAAAGAAAAGGAGCCGCCTCGTGCGACCAACTGGCGCCCTGATGCAAAGCATGATCTCGCGCTCGAAATGAAGGGGACCGAGATAGTCCGCGTACATCCCGGAACTGTGAAACTGGCGGTCGGTGTAGAAGTCGGACATCATGGTTACGCTCCGCTCGTCGCCTTCATGTGACGGGTACGAGCAAGCCATGCAGTCCCAGTAATTCAACCAAAACGGCTCTTCGCCAGGGTCGGAGTCCTCTGTCAGACGACCATACTCCTGGTCGACGTAGGTCACACGTTTTCGATCGTCGAACTCAACGAACGAAACGTTGTCAGCCGGTACTAGCCGATGGGCTGCTGCAAGGACCCCGGTAGGCAAGCCCTGGCCCGTGTCGTCATGCGCCCCTTCGGCCAGCAGATCGACGAGCGAACGAACGTCGGCCTCGATCAGCGCTTCGGCCATTGGAATGAGCCCTTCCCTCTTTGATCCGGCCAAGACAGTCTAGGCCACTCTCTACCGCAACGCTAGCGACGCGGGAAAGATATGACGAACGTCGTATAGATTTCCGGGCGCCCTGGGCACACGCTGTCAACGTTGAAAACCGTGGCTGCCAGGGTCGAGAGATGGCTGTCCGAATGGAACGCCGAGCGGCGCGCGGTGGCTGAGTACCGCAACGCCTGGCGGCGGCTGCACCGGCTGCGCCGCTATCAAGTGGAGAACGGCCGATCCGCGTCCACTTCGTCGTCAAGTCTTCCATCGGGCGGGCGGCATGACTGAGGGAGGTTGATTGCAGTGGGTTCGGACATGACGACGTATCGACAGGGGCTCAAGCGGCGTGACGTCCTCCGACTGGGCGTGAGCGGAACGCTTGGCGCGGGCGCGCTCATGATTGGGTCTCCAGGAATGATCATGGCAGCGAGCTCGGACCGATCGCCTGCGGAGCTGTGTTCGCAGATCGAGCCGACTGCCGGTCGCTGGAAAACCTGGGTCCTGTCGTCGGGCCGCGATCTCCGATTGCCTCCGCCACCCGGCGCGGCCGCCACGCAGAGAGAGGTTGAGGTTTTGGAGACGCTGGTTGCGCAGCGCAACACCGCCGCCCTCGACCGGATCAAGTTCTGGGATGCGGGGGCGGCTTACCGCTGGTCCGGCATTGCCATCGACAAGATCGGCACATTGGGTTTTGGGTTCAATCCGGTTAGCAAACAACCGCTTGTGGGCCTGACGCTTGCTCGCAATATCGCGCTGGTGATGGTCGCCATGTACGACGCCACCATCGCAGCCTGGGATTCGAAGTACACGTACAACCGGCGGCGGCCGAGCCAGGTCGACCCACGGCTGTCGACCGTGATCCCTGACCCCCTCAGCCCGTCGTACCCGAGCGAGCATGCTGCCGTAGGGTGGGCTGCCGCCACCGTCCTTGCCTACTTGTATCCGCAAATCGGAGCAACGATACAGGCGCTTGCCGAGGACGAAGGAGGCTCACGACTGCTGGCTGGCGTTGAGTTCCCTAGCGACGTGACGGCGGGGATGGAGGTCGGTCAAGCAGTCGGCAACGCGGTCATTCGGCGCGCCAAAAACGACGGCGCTGACATTCCCTGGGCCGGGACGATTCCGACGGTCGACCCAACCGGTCGTGGCGAGCCATTGTGGACTGGCATCAACCCCATCTACCCTCTTGCCGGGACCTGGAAGACCTGGGTCCTCATCTCAGGCAGCCAGTTCAGACCCGGTGCATATCCGGACTTCTTCTCTCCTGCTGGGATGGCGGACCTGAACCAGGTGGTCACCTTCGACCGCAGCCTCAATGGCGCGAACTTCAACCGCAACGCGGAGGCGTTCTTTGCACAGACGACCGTGGGCGGAATCTTGGGCGAGTTCGGAGCTCTGAATCAACGCATTCAGGAGGAGCGGCTGGCGGACAATCCGCCGCGAGCCGCGCGCGTCAACGCGCTCTTGAGTGTGGCCATGCACGACGCGATGGTTGCCTGCTGGGATGCGAAGTATTTTTATTGGCGGATCCGTCCGTTTCAGGCCCATCCGGGGCTCGTGACTTTGTTTCCCACACCCAACCATCCGAGTTATCCGGCGGCTCATGGGGCCGGGTCGGCCGCAGCCGGCGCGATGGGAGCCTACCTGTTTCCACGGGACGCGGCCTTCTTCGCGGATAACGCCAACCAGCTGGCGCAATCACGGCTGTGGGCCGGAATCCATTACCAGAGCGACATTGATTCCGGCCTGGCCCTGGGGAGGACCGTGGCTCAAACGGTCATTGAGCACCGGGCCACGGTGGACGGCTCGCAATCGGCCGGTGCGGCCGCGGCTGGGCTAGGCTGCCCAGGAGATGACTAGGATCCGTGGTAGCTGGCCGCGGGATCCAGCGTATGTCTGGCGACCCCAACCGGACAAGTGAATCGCCCTGAGTTTTCTGGAGACTCGGGCTGTTTGGAATCACGCCGCGTCGACCGTCGGCCTGTTCGCATAGTAGCTCGCCTCAAACTCTGCCGGCGGCACCTCGCCAATGGAAGAGTGAAGGCGGCGGTGGTTGTACCAGTCGACCCACCGCGCGGTCGCCAACTCGAGCTGCCCGAATGACTTCCAGGATCCTTGCTTGCGCACCACCTCCGTCTTGAACAGACCGATGACCGACTCGGCCAGCGCGTTGTCATAGGAATCGCCACGCGAGCCGACCGAACAAACCGCACCGGCGTCAGCCAAGCGCTCGGTGTAGCGAATCGGGAGATACTGCACGCCGCGATCCGAGTGATGCACCAGGCCGACCAATGGCCGTGACTGTCGTGCCCAGATGGCCATTTCCAGCGCGTCGAGGGCGAGGTCCGTGCGCAAGCTGGTGGCGACCTTCCAACCCACGAGGGCGCGACTGAAGACGTCGGTCACGAAGGCGACGTACGCCACCCCACTCCAGGTACTGACATAGGTGAGGTCGGCAACCCAAAGCCGATTCGGGGCCGCAGCGGTGAAGTTCCGCTCCACCAGATCGGCGGGTCGCCTTTCCAGCTGGCCGGGAATCGTGGTGCGCCACGTCTTGCCGCGAACCGCGCCGACGAGTCCGAGTTCGGCCATCAGACGGGCCACGCGATCGCGGCCGACCCGAAGGCCTTCGCGAAGCAGCTGCTTCCAGACCTTCTTCACGCCGTAGACATTGAAGTTGTCCCGATGCACGCGAGCGATCTGGGCTTTCAGCTCCTCGTCGCGTCGGCGGCGAGCGGAAGGCGGTCGGGAGGCGGCCCCGTAGTACGTCGACGGGGCGACTGCGAGCGTCTCGCAGATCGGCTCGACCCCAAATCGTTCCCGGTGCCGGTTGATAAAGCTCACGATTTCGGTGGTCGCGGGTCGAGCTCCCGCGCGAAGAAAGCCGAGGCCGCCTTGAGGATTTCATTGGCGCGCCGCAGCTCCCGGTTTTCCTTCTCCAGCTCGGCGATGCGTTGTTGGTCCTTGGTCGTGATCCCTGGCCGTTGACCGCTGTTGATTTCCGCCTGCTTGACCCAGTGACGCAGGGTCTCTGAGCCTAATCCGAGTTCGACGGCCACGCGGGTCACCACTCCGTGCCGCTCGCCGGTTTGCTTGATGGTCTCCTCGACCATCCGGACCGCCCGCTCCTTCAGCTCAGGCGGATGTCGATGTCCCGATCCGTGCTTGGGCGTCTGCTGCTTCGTTGCTGACATGGCTTCCATCCTCCCAAAGAATGGAGCCTCCAGCAGACCCAGGACGGTTCACAAGTTTCGAACTCCATCTGAATTCGGATATGGCTCTCTGGCTGGTAAGCGCTCGACCCGCGGACGGTCAGCGGACGGTCCGCGGACGGTCAACGGACGCTCAACGGACGCTTGGGGAGAGGTCGTCGCCGCTCGATCGCCTCGTTGATAGCGACAAACGGCACCTGTGCGGTCGCATTCGCTGCTTTGACCCGGTCCACGCTGGTCGCCTCGAAGAAGCAGAGGCAGCGGGACTGCGACGGCAGGAAGATGCTTCCCCGATAGAAGACTGGCGAGCCGGAGGCGGTTAGCCTCCGACTCGCTTCGGCCAGCGCCACCTGCATGGTTGCCAGGTGCTTTTCGATCAACCCGGGAACGCTGCGCTCGACGACGTACGTCGGCACGGCTAGCTCGCCGCCTCCTGAAGTGGAGCGGGAGCTGCAGAGGCTGTCGCGACGACGGTCTTCCGCGAATGCATCGAGCGATACGCCCGAGCAGTACGCAGCCCGCCGTTGATGAGCAGCAACCCTGAGAGAGCGATGACGGCAGTGCCGAAATCCGACTCCGCCAACAGCAGCGCAGATGCGCCGAACGTTCCTGCAAGCAGCACGAACCAAACGCCGGATGCCGCCGATGCCAACGCCAGCCGCCACGCCAAGGGCGCGATCAGCCGACGTAGGATCCAAACCACTCCGGGTCGCGCGGGCTGGACCGGATTGCGCAGGATCCGAACCAGCGACCAGAGCTGGAAGCCGATAAGGGCGGAGAGGATCAGGTCGAAGACGACATATATGGCGAGAGGCGACAGCGTAAACGGCGGCGCCGCCCCCATGAGCATCGAGATGACGCCCTTGGCGGTCGCGTTGATCGGCGGTGACAGGTTTGTCGTCAGGCTGCTGGCGTTGGCGACCAGCTCTACGCCCCAACCGGCGCTGGGGACCAGGATCATGTCCGTATGCCCGGTCAGGCTGTCGCCAGGATGATAAACGACCGAGACTCCATTGATGCTGGAGTCATACCAACCCATGCCGTAGGTGCCGTTCGGGCCGTCATCAGCAACGCCGCGATGCATCTCCGCGACTCCCTGTGCCGAAAGCACCTGCACGCCGGCATAGCGCCCTCTGTTGAGCTGGGCGATCAGGTAGTGGCCCATGTCAGCAGCGCTTGAGACGACAAAACCGGAGGAGATGAAGTCGGAGCGGAAGTTGTCGAACGCGACCGGCAAACCGAACCACCACTCATGCGCCGCGGCAAGGCCATCGCGCTTCGCCTCTGACTCAGAGGCAGCGCTGTGCGCCATGCCCAGCGGGGTGAAGACATGCTGCTGCATGTAGTCCGCATAGGCCTGGCCGCTGACCGCCTCGATGACCACCCCCAGGGTCTGGTAGTTGGAATTCGAGTACTCAAATTCGCGTCCTGGCGGCGCTGACAGCTTGACCCTCGCGAGGTCGCGGACGCGACTCTGGAGGCTGGTGACGGGCGTCTCAAAAGGAGCGCTGTCCGGCAGGCCGCTGGTCTGATTGAGAAGCTGGCGGATGGTGATCTGCCGGCTGTAGTTGGGATCCGCCACCCGGAACCAGGGCAAGTAGCGTTGGATCGGCGCGTCGAGATCGAGGGCTCCGCGCTCTTTCAGCTGCATGATCCCGAGAGCGGTGAAGGACTTGGCCCCGGAGCCGAGCACAAACGGCGTGTCGGCCGTCACCGGGGAGCCGTTTGCATCTGTAACGCCAAAGCCTTTGACGTGCACGACCTGGTCGCCGTGAATGATGCTCAGCGCGAAGCCGGGCGTTCCCGTCAGACTCTTCGATACGTACGAATCGATGGCGGCGTAATTCGGGTGGCCGGCCGGCGTCTGAGCGGCGGCTGGTAGCGATGCGGTGCCGAGCAACCCTAGCAAAGCCAGGCATCCGAGCACGGCGCGAAGGAGCGTCGATTTCATCTCATTTCTTCCTTTCGGACGCTATGGGCGTCCGTATTTGATGGCGGCGTCGATGTGGTCGTCGATCGTCCATTGGCGCTCGCACGCCCAGATGGTTTCGAGCAAATCAGCGAGCTGCGCGTCCAGGCCAATGCAGCCCTGGAAGCGATCCTCTTTCCGCGCTCCCGACCGGACCTCCGTTCCCGTCGTCCTCACTGGCTTCATCCGAGTCGCCTCCTTTCGAGTCGTTGTTCGATGGCCACCACGCTAGAGGCGATCCGCGTGCCGAACACCCGGAGAAGTACTTGGAGCAGTACCAGTCTTTTGGAAAAGGTCTATCGTTGATCGCCTAGAGAGGGGTGGAATGCGCACTCAGCGCTCGGGGCGCGGCCTGCACAATGTCCCAGCGGAACTGACGAGTTTCGTCGGGCGTCGTCGCGAGCTCGCCGAGATCAAACAGCGGCTCGGCGCCTCGCGACTGGTGACGTTGACGGGAACCGGGGGCGTGGGCAAGACCAGGCTCGCCCTCCGCGCGGCAAGCGAGCTGGCCCGTGCCTTTCCGGACGGCGTCTGGTTCGTTCCGCTGGCGCCAATCGAGGATTCTCAGCTGGTGACCCAGGCGGTTTTCCATGCCCTGGGTCTCCAGGACCGGTCGGCCGGCTGGCCATTGTCGGCGCTCACCGAGTATCTCGGTGAGAAGCACATGCTGCTGATACTCGACAACTGCGAACACCTGGTGGACACCTGCGCCGTACTTGCCACTACCTTGCTGAGATCCTGTCCTGAACTGCGCCTGCTAGCGACGAGCCGCCAGCCACTCGGCACGGCCGGTGAGGCAAGGATGCGGGTGCCGTCGCTCGCCCTTCCGGATAACCGCGGTCTCATGGCGGCCGAGCGCCTGGTCAGCTTTGAGGGCGTGGCCTTGCTGGTCGAGCGGGCAATGGCGGTCATGCCCGACTTCCGTGTCGACCAGACCAATGCGGCCGACGTGCTGAGACTTTGCCAGCGCCTGGACGGCATCCCGTTGGCGCTGGAGCTGGCAGCCGGGCGGCTCGAAGGGTTGAGCCTGGCCCGTCTGAACCAGGGGCTGGATGCCGAGCTCACCGTGCTCGGCGGTACGAACCGCGGGGCCGAAGCACGGCAGCGGACTCTCGATGCAACCATCGGGTGGAGCTACGGGCTCCTCGACGAGGAGGAACGCCGTCTTTGGGCGCGACTCTCGGTCTTCGCTGGCAGTTTCGATGAGGAGGCCGGGGTCCATGTTTGCTCGGATGCCGCCCTGCCTTCGGATCGCGTTATCGCGCTCCTAGCGGCGCTGGTCGAGAAGTCGATCGTGAAGCGTGATCCGAACGTCCATCCTCCGCGCTATGAGTTGCTGGAAACACTGCGCCAGTACGGCCGGCAGAAGCTGCGGGAGATGGGCGACGAAATCGAGCTGCAGCGACGGCATCGCGACTGGATCCTGGAGTTGGCGGCAGCGGCGGGCGCCTGGGACCACCGCCAGGCAAGGATGTTTGACCGCATCTATCTGGAGCGCGACAACCTGTGGGCGGCGCTCGACTTCTGCGTGCGTCGGCCGAAGGAGGCGGGGCACGGAATCGAGATCTGCCGCAACCTCTACATCTATTGGTTCGTTCGTGGCCCCCTGAGCGATGGCCGCCGAGTGCTGGCATCGCTCTGCGAACGGACCGGCGGGGACAGTCGTGCACGAGGCGAAGCGCTCTGGGTCGGAGCGTCCCTTGCAGTCGTTCAAAACGACGTCGATGCGGCCGCACAGATGCTGAACGAAAGCCTCCGTATCGGCCGGTTGGTCGGAAGTTTAGAAATCGTTACGTGGTCGATCGTCTATCTGGGCGTGATCGCCTGGGCTCAAGGCAAATTGGAAGAGGCGGGCGCTCACCTCGAGGCTGCCCTCGAGCTGGCCAGACCGACGAGCCGGGCAATCGTGCTCGCTGCCTTAAACATGCAGGTGTCCCTGGCGCTCTCGCGCGGTCAACTGGATCGTGTGGTCGATCTAGGCGAAGAAGCTATGACGCTATCTCGCGAGACCGGTGAACTTTGGGTCCGTGGCTGGCTTCTGAATTCGCTTTCGCAGGCGCACTGGCAACAGGGTGAATCGCATCTCGCCGAGGAGCTCGCGCGAGAGGCCGTCGCGACCAAGCACGCGCTGCATGATGAGGTGGGCCTGGCTATCCTCGTGGAGAGCCTCGCCATGATGGCTGTTGAGCGCGGAGCGGCCGAGCGGGCTGCCATTCTGCTGGGTTGCGCTGAGCACTTGCGTGAGTCTGTGGTTACGCCAGTCTTCGGCCCCTATCAAGCACAACACGAAACCTCGGTCTCATCTGCGCGCCAGCAACTCGGCGACGCTGCCTACCGATCCGCATTCGAGCGCGGCAAAACAATGACGGTCGATGAGGGCGTGGCCTACGCGCGGGGTCAGAAGGAGCCGACGAAGCCATTGCCAGCACGTGACGCCAAATCGCCGACCTTATTAACGCGGCGCGAACAGGAAATTGCGACCCTGGTGGCCGAAGGGCTGAGCAACAAGCAGATCGCCGCCAAGCTGGTCGTCTCCGAGCGCACCGCCGAGTACCACATCCTGAACATCCTTAATAAGCTCGGGTTCAACTCCCGCACGCAGATCGCGAGCTGGGCGACGGCCCATCATCCAGTAGGCGCGATGCCAAGGGGGTAATCCGCGCACCTCGCGCTTTCCGGCCGCAGCTCAAACGTCATCATCACGTTCAAGCAGAAACGCGGATCTCCGAAGTGACGCAATGAGGGTCGCGCCCGCCGGCCCTCACCTAAATACAAGTTGTTACAACTAACCTAATAAGTTGTTATAACTCTTATATCTGGCGACCCCAACCGGACAAGTTTCGAATTACAACTGAATTCAGAAACCGCAATCTGGCTCCTGAGCGCGTCGTCAGCGAACGCGTAACGGACGGTCGGCGGACGCTTAACGGATGCTCAGCGGACGCCCGGCGGACGCTCAACAAATGAGCTCGGAAGCCTTAGGGCTTGCTGGCCCTGACGTAACGGAGCCAAGGTGGAGCGTCGCCCGACCGCAGGCTGACGAAGCCAGCTTCTCGAATCAACGGCTCGAGCGGTGAGACACGGCTCAGCATCTCGCGAGGCCGATGCAGGGCACCGACGATGTGCCAAGGACCTCTGGAAGGAATCGTGAAGTCCGCGAGCAGCAGCGTACCGCCTGGCCGAAGCACGCGCTTCATCTCGCCAACTGCCCGAAGCCTGATGTCGTCAGGGAGGTGATGCATCATCAGGCTGGACACGACGACGTCCAGCGAGTCATCGGGGAAGGCCAGGGACTCAGCCGTGCCTGCCTCGAATCGGCAGTTCGGCAGCCGACGGGCCTTTCGGCGCGCGTATTCGATCATTTCAGGCGCGGCGTCGATCCCCACGGCAGACCCCGCTGGGCCGGTCGCTTTGGCCAGCATCCGGGTGAAATAGCCGGGGCCGCACCCGATGTCGAGGCTGCGATCCCCGACCTTAACGCCGGTGGCTACGAGCAGTTTGCGATAGCTACGCCGGCGGGTTCCGAAAAAGAGCAGGTTTGCCGACACGTCGTACAAGCGTGGCGTGCCGATCGTGATCCCGTGTCCGCTCGGTCGTGAGGATGGGTGAAACAGTCTCGATTCCTTCATGGCGTTGCCTCCTATACTGCGACCCGGGCCGATGCGATCGCGAGCCCACCCGGAGCCCGGCCTGCCCCGATCGGGGCTTCCTCTCAGTCGACAATGCCTCAATCGAAGCCTTCATTGATTGCCGCGCCACCCCGTGCCGATGACCGCGTAGCGACGAGCCGGGAGCGGCATCCGCTCGAGGTCGGCGCACGCCACCGCCACGGGCAGCGCCTCCGC
>Ga0207646_10003158_pt1 | contig 18872 bp, 15 predicted proteins | sample KBSK5502metaG_FD_184343 | JGI IMG/M metagenome (GOLD analysis project Ga0207646, IMG submission 184343) | Corn, switchgrass and miscanthus rhizosphere microbial communities from Kellogg Biological Station, Michigan, USA - KBS K5-50-2 metaG... | ecosystem: Host-associated > Plants > Roots >...
GATGCCGGGCGCCAGGTAGATCCCGGCCAGGGCGCCGCCGATAAAGCCGACGAAGCTGAGAACTCCGATGATGAAGCCCTGCCGGTAGCCGGCGACAGCGAAGGCGGACGCGAGCGCGATCAGCACCAGGTCGAGCACGTCACCGGACACGGCTTAACGGTATCGGTGATCCGGGCCGACGGAAACGACAGCGGGCGGTCAGCTCACCGGATCCGCGCCGTCGATCCCGGTCAGCGTGACGCCGGGCGGCAAGTCGACCACGCTGGCCCCGTCCCACGGCCGTTCCCAGCCGCCCATCGCCAGCAGCCGGTCGATCACGAAGGCGGTGAACCCCCAGATCAGCATGTCCCCGGCCTGGAATGCCGGCCCCGCCTGACCGGACGGATACCTGATCATCAGCCTGCGGCCCGGGTCAGCGAGGTCCGCCACCGGCACCCTGGCCACGGAAGCGACCTCGGCCGGGTCGCCAGGCGCCACCGGACCCGGCTCGCGCCACCACGCCAGCACCGGCGACACCCGGTAACCGGTACGCGAGATATACAGATCGGGCAACACCGAAACGACATCCACCCCGCCGGGATCGACCCCGGCCTCCTCCGCGGCCTCGCGCAGCGCCGCGCCGACCGGCCCGTCATCGGCAGCGTCGATCACGCCGCCGGGAAACGCGGGCTGGCCAGCGTGGCGGCGCAGCGAGCTGCTGCGCTGGACGAGCAGCACGTCAGGCCCCGTCGCCGCCTCGCCGAACAGGATCAGGATGGCAGAATGCCGCCCGCCACCGGCCGGCGGCCGCAGCCCGGCTGGCACCTCCATCCGCTCGGCGGACCGGGCCAGGTCGCGCAGCCAGCCAGGCACCTCCCCGGCCCGCGCATTCAGGTCCCCGGTCGCCGACGGCGACTGGGGGCCCGGCCGGCCGCCGCATCCGGTTGCCGTCACGAGAAGGGACCAGTCTTGACCAGCTTCGCGGCCACGACAGGATCGGTAGGGCCCTCGCCGTAGGAGGGGCAGAGCGCGGCGATCCCGCATGCGCCGCAGGCCGGCCTGCGCGAGTGACAGACCCGGCGACCATGCCAGATCAGCCGGTGCGAGAGCATCGTCCACTCCGAGCGGGGGAAGAGCGCCCCCACCTCCTGCTCCACCTTCTCCGGGTCAGCGGACGCGGTCCAGCCGAATCGCCTGGCGAGCCGGCCGAAATGAGTGTCGACCGTGATGCCGGGTATTCCGAATGCGTTTCCCAGCACGACGTTCGCCGTCTTCCTGCCGACCCCCGGCAGCGTGACCAGGTCCTTGAGCCGGCGCGGCACCTCACCGCCGAACCGCTCGCAGAGCGCCTGGCCGAGGCCGATGATGCTGGTGGTCTTCGCCCTGAAGAACCCCGTGGTCACGATGATCTTTTCGATGTCATCCCGGTCCGCGGCGGCGTAGTCGGCTGCGGTGCGGTACCTGGCGAAGAGCACCTGCGTGACCTGGTTCACGCGCTTGTCCGTGGTCTGGGCGGACAGGATCGTGGCGACCAGCAGTTCGAGGGGCGTCTGGAAATCGAGCTCGGTGTGCGCATCTGGATACAGCTCGGCCAGCTCCCGGTTGATCCGCCGCGCCCTGCGGACAAGCGCCGTCCGCGACGGCTCGCCCTTGGCCGCCGCCCGGCGCCTGGCTGCAGCGTGCTTCTCCACAGCGTGCTTCTCCACAGCGTGCGTCATCGCGGCGGCTGCCTGCCTTGCCGCCGGGGGCTCTTCGGCGTCGCACACGGCTCGCTCATCACAGGGCAAGCCTACGATCCTGAGCCGACCGCGGAATACGCATGCACCGCACAGCTGGATTGCCGGAACGGCATGACCGCGGGGCCCAGGCCTGCCCGCTCAGCCTCTGCCCGCCCGACGTGGCGCCCGAGCACGACGGTAACCACGGCGCCGGCGCCGGCGCTCCGTAACGCCATCGCTGCCGACTGCGCGCTCGACCCTGTCGTCCACGTGTCGTCGATCAGCAGGACCCGAGCTCCCGGCAACGCAGCTGCCCTGAACCTGCCCGGATCCAGATCCCTGACTTGCTCACCGCCCGGCCGGGCACGGAGCTCAGCCCAGGGCCAGGTCAGGTGCTCGGCGATAAGCGCGCGCAAGGGGTGCGTGCCCGGCCTGCCCCGTGCCGTCGGCACGACGGCCAGGTGAGTCGGACCAGGAATGCCCGCCGCCCGCCACAGGCAATGACCATGATCATGCAGGAAGACGAGCAGTAACGCGCGCACCGTGAGTGCCGCCCGGCCGACGGTCTCCGCGGTCAGGTGCACCGACTTGTACTGCCACAGGCACCGCGCGTGCGAGCCGCCTTTGATCGCGAATGCGACTGGCACCACCACATCGGCCAGGCTTCCGGGAGCGCACTGCAGGTGCAGGTCACATTGATAGCACCGGGCGGAGCGGCGCCCGCAAGGCCCGCGGCACACGGAGCACAGCAACGAGGACGTCGCCGGAGGCGCGCTGAGCAGCGGCTCCTGAGCCCGCGCCAGGGCGCGCAGCTGCGGCCAGCCCACCGGAGCCGCGTTGCCCGGTACCGGCCAGGGCGCCTCGTCCAGCACAGCACCACGATAGGTAAAGCCTCCGACATTTTGCCTAGGCTTCATCGGCATCATGGGCACCGCCTCAGGGCAGCCGATATGCTGCGACAGCACGGCCCCGATGGTCCGGTAGTCTCTGCGGGAAAGCATCTGCTGGCCTCGTGGCCACCGTTTGGAAGGCTGCCGGTTGGGCAATGCCGCTAGCGGCAGGTCCGGCTGATTTGGCCTGCCCGCTGTGGTAGCGCCACTAGCCCGCACCGAACATTAGGCCACGCGGCCCGCCCAAGACAGCGAGCAACCTACAGCCAGTCACGATCGGGACGACCGTCTATGCGAACTCAGCCAGCAAGCGGACCTGCGGCGTCCGAGCCACCGGCATCTGGGGTCAACGGGACCAAGGGCAGTTCGGCAGCTTCTGCCGCCGCGGCGACCGCGGCGCCCTGGCACTCCTTTCGCGAAGGCGAGGGCGGGGCTGGCGGATGGATAGCCCGCCGGAACAGCGCCGTTGCGCTGATCGGGAAGACCCCGTCGGTGCTTCGGTACCACTGGCTGGCGTCGATCGTGATCGCGGCGGGCGTCGCCCTCCGCGCACTCGCCCAGATGGCGTACCACCCGGCCATCATCTATATCGACACCCTGAAATACCTGTACCACTCGTGGCCAGGTGCTGACCCGGTCGGCTACAAGGTGCCGCTCAAGGTGATCTTGTTTGCGGGGGACCTTGGCACGGTCGAGTTTGTCCAGCACCTGCTCGGCATCGCGATCGCGGTCACCCTGTACGTCGTCATGCTTCGCCGCCGCCTGCCGCGCTGGCTGAGCGCGCTGGCCATCGCACCCGTGCTGCTCGACGCCTACCAGGTCCAGGTCGAGTCGATGATCATGCCAGACATCTGGTTCGAGGCGCTGGTCGTGGCCGGACTGGCCGTCCTGCTCTGGCGGCCGGTGCCCAGCATTCCGCTCGCCCTGACCGGCGGCGCCCTGCTCGGCACGTCGGCCGGCATGAGGCAGATCGGCGAGGTGCTGATCATTCCGGCCCTCATATTCGTCGTGGCGATAGGAGGCGGCTGGCGGAAGATCGTCCAGAACGGCACGGCAGTCGCGTGCGGGTTCGCGCTCGCTGTGCTCTTCTATCTGAGCGCGAGTTACCAGCTGACCGGCCACTTCTGGATCTCGCGGTCCTCGGTCAGCCTCACCTACGGCCGGATGGCGTCGGTCGCCGACTGCGCCACGCTCAAGCTCCCCAAAGTGGAACAGCCGCTGTGCCCGACCAAGGTGCAGCAGGCCAACGGCCCGGACTGGCTGGACCACGGCGCCTACTCGCCGCTGCGCACCTACGACGAGATCCTTCCCATCGCGCAACTCGGCGAGAAGGACCAGCTGGTCGCGAACTTCAACAGCGCGGTGGAGCGCCAGCAGCCCACGCGGGTCATCTCAGGGATCCTGAGCGACTCGGTGAAACTATTCGCCGTGGACAGGATCACCAGCCCCGGCGATACGCCGATCGTTCGGTGGCAGTTCCAGCGCAAGTTCCCGACGGCCCAGTACGGCCCGTGGATCTCGGTCCGCGACAACGCCATCTGGCTGGACACCGGCTCGTATGTGTCGTCGAACCTGGAGAAACTGAATCCCGCCTACGGTGGCGCGCCGCAGGTTGATAAGCCGATCGCGGCGTTCCTGCGCTGGTACCAGCTCCGTGGCGGCTACACGCCCGGGCCGCTGTACCTGCTGTGCGTCCTCGCCGGCCTGGCCGGGTCTGTGCTCGCCTTCATGCGCAGGCCACGCGCCCGGGCCGCCAGGCCGGCGGCGCTGGCTAGCCTGTTGTTCTTCGCGACCGCCGTGATCGTGCTCGGCGGGTCTGACCTGTTCGAGTTCACCTGGCGGTATCAGATACCCGCGATCGTCACGCTGCCCCCGGCCGGGGCACTCGGCATCGGCGCCCTTATCCTGGCCGCCCGCAAGCCCCGCGCGCCCGTTCCCGCTGACACTGTGGCCGGACCAGCACCGGAGATGGCCGCGCAAGCACCGTGACAGGATTGCCGCGCCGCCCGGGTAGCCCGAGCGCCGCGAAGACCGGCCGGCTGCCGGCGGCAGCCGCGACAGCGACGCTTCTTACGGTGCGCAGGAACTGGCTGTTCGCGCTCCTGATGACCGCAGGTTTCGCGCTTCGGCTGCTGGCCCAGCTCGCCTACCAGCCGGCGCTGCTGTACATCGACACGATGCGGTACCTGTACAACGCCTACCCGGGCGCTGACCCAGTCGGGTACAAGGCACCGCTGAAGGCGATACTCGCAGTCGGCGACCTGACCACGGTCACCGCCGTGCAGCACCTCCTCGGGCTGGCCATGGCCGCCACGATTTACCTCATGTTGCTGCGCAGGGACACTCCGCGCTGGCTCGCCGCCGTCGCGGTCGCTCCAGTCCTGCTCGATGCTTACCAGATCCAGATCGAGCAGAACATCATGCCCGACGTATGGTTCGAAGCCCTGATCGTCGCCGGCATCGCGATCCTGCTCTACCGCCTCAGCGGACCTGGCCTGCGCGCGGTAATCGGGGCAGGGCTGGCACTCGGCGCCGCGGCGACAATACGCCAAGTCGGCGAGATCCTCATCCTCCCTGCCCTGCTCTTCCTGCTTACCGCAGGTGGCGGCTGGCGAACGATCATGACGAGGGCAGCAGCCCTCACTGCGGCTTTCGCGATCCCCATCGTCGGCTACATGGCCGGGTCCTATCTCATCAGCGGTCATTTCTGGCTGGCCAGCTCCACGCCGAGCGTGTCAAGCTACGGCCGGATGGCCACCGCCGCCGACTGCGCCGCCTTGCGGATCCCCGGCTACGAGCGTGGGCTCTGCCCGACGGCGCGCCAGCGCGGCTACGGCATCGACTGGCTCGACCACGACGTCGCCTCGCCGCTGAAGACCTACAACGCTCCGGCCGGCCACAGCCGGTACGCGGTCATCGCAAGTTTCGACCGTCAGGTGTTTATACAGCAGCCTGGCCGTGTGCTTGCCGCGATCGCCAGCGACGGGCTGAAGCTGTTCGCCCTGACGAGGACCTCCAGCCAGACCGGCACGCCTATCTCGCGCTGGCAGTTCCAGCATCACTATCCGACGTTCGGCGACTGGGTCACGCTCGGCAGGTACGACGTCATCGTGTTCGGACTGCGGCTCACCCCGGGCAGCGCGACCATCACCCGGCACGTGCTCGACCGTTCCTATGGCGGCCCGGCCACGGTGAGCAAGGCGCCAGCCGCCTTCCTGCGCGCCTATCAACTGCATGGCGGATTCACGCCCGGCCCGCTGATGGCCCTCCTCGCGGCGGCCGGCCTGGCCGGCTCGCTGCTCACCGCGGCCCGCCGCGCGACGGCTCGGCGCCGGCACCTGACCCAGGCCTGCGTGGCCTTCTTCGCCACCGGGGTCGGCGTCCTCATCATGTCGGACGCATTCCAGTTCTCCTGGCGCTACCAGCTGCCCGCCCTGGTCACACTGCCGCCAGCGGGCGCCCTCGGGCTCGCGGTCGCGGCCAGCTATCTGCGCTCCCGAGACCGTGCGGACGACGGCGCCGAGCGCACCGCAGCCGCCGAGCTAGCCAGCCCAGCGGTGTGACCGACGGTCGATGAGCCGCCGCGGCGGCTCCTGGCAGCTAGCAGGGCGCTGAAGTAACGGGCAGGCTGGAGTGGGTTCCTTCAATGCCGGCTTGCCGAGGCGGGCTGAGGCCGAAGCATTGGCTTTGGCGGGAGTGCCGGTGCCTATGCGGGCTGGCCTGCGAAGCGGCCCGGACGGCGAGATGGCCTCCTGCGCTGCCCTGGCCGCTATACTGCGTCATGATTGTGGTCGTTCGTCAGAATTTGGACTATTATCGATACATCTGCTGGATATACGACCAGTTTCTGAATGACGTCCGAGATATGACGCTGATCGGCGGTCGAGCACCGTGGGTGCGGCTTCCGGCAGCTAGCGGAGACCCGCGAAGAGGTCAGTCTCTAGGTCTGGCGCGTGAGTTTGGTTACGCACCCGGATGAAACTCTCGTGGCCGAACGCCGATGCCGCGATCTCCGGGGGGATCTTGCTGAACCACGAATCGGTGATCTGGCTGGCATGGGCCATCAGCGCGTCGAGCTTGCGCTCCAGAACCGGCCTGATGTCCACCTCTGTGCTGATCCGTGCCTCGGACTCGGCGATCTGGCGCTCCTCTTCCGCGGTCATCTCCCATTCGGGGATGTCCTCGCCAGCCGCGCGGAGTGCCTCGAACACCTTCCGCCACTCGCTCCGCCGCATCGCGGTCAGGTACAGCTTCGTCGGTATGTCCGTCCTCTCCACAGCCGCGATCGCGGCACGGGCCGCGTGCACATGGTCTGGATGCTGGTACGCGCCGTCCGGGTCGTAAGTGATCACTACCTCCGGGCGGTAGCGCTCGATCAGGCTGCTGATCCGTGCGGCAACGTCGTCCAGCGGGATGTTGCAGAACGCCTCAGGGCTGTGCCGGTACTCCCACTCGGGCATACCGGAATCGTGGTAGCCGAGAAGCTCAAGCTCGGTGACGCCAAGGTGCTTGCATGCCTCGCGCAGCTCGGCGAGCCTGGTCAGCGCGACGCCCGTCCGGTCGTGGCCCTCCTCGCCTGGCTTGATGCCGGCCGGGCCGTCTCCGAACTCGCCATTGGTACAGGTGACGACGATCGTCCTGACGCCCTCGTCCGAATACATCGCCAGGACGCCGCCTGTGCTAGAGGATTCATCGTCAGGATGGGCATGGACTGCCATAAGAGTCAGTGGCTGGTTCATACCTTGAAATCTACTTCAGCCCCACGTCAGTCCCGGCGCCTCGGCGGCCCCGGCGGCCGCTGCGGTCGCGGCTGCCGGGCAGCCAGCCCGTGCCGAGCGTCCCCTGGGCCGCGCGCCTGCCGAACTTGCCGCCGCCACGGCCGCGAAGGATATGCGCGAACCCGACCGCGACGAGGGCACCGATCAGCGGCCCGGCCACATACGCCCACCACGAGGCCCAGTCGCCGAGCACCAGGGCGGGGCCAAGCGACCTGGCCGGATTCATCGAGGCACCGCTGACCGGAGCGCCGATAAGCCCGGCGAGCGCGATGTAGCTGCCGACTGCGATGGCGGCCATCGAGCCAATCTGCTGCGCTCCCGACGCCGTGCCGAGGATCACGCTGGCGAGGCCGACGGTGAGCAGCGCCTCCCAGGCCATCGCCACGCCGGTGGAGATCCCTGTGCCAGGCAGCGTCAGGCCCACCGTCCCCTGCTTGCCGACCAGGCCGAGCAGCACGAGTGCCGCGAGCACGGCTCCGGCGAACTGAGCGGCGACGTACATCGGGACCCGCCGGACCGGGAAGTCGCCCCGGACAGTGAACGCGATTGTGACGGCGGGGTTCAGGTGCGCGCCCGAGACTGCTCCCATGAAGAGGATGATCGCAAGCACCATCAGTCCCGGCGCGACAACCAGAGCTCCGCTGGAGATGGCGTTCCCGCCGAATCGGGCGTTGACCATGGGTCCGCCGACCGCTGCAAGCACGAGCAGGAAGGTCCCGAACACCTCGGCGAAGAGCCGCCGCCACTCATAGCTGTCGTCGCTGAAGTCAAACTGCCTGGCCAGGGCGTTCGGTTGGCCGAGCGACCGCAGCCCGGCCGCAGGCCGGCTCACCTGCGCGGCGCGCGCTTTCGTCACTGGGCTCGCCGCTGGCTGCGGCTGCCCTGATTCCTGGCCGCTGCTCATCGGCACGCTCCCTCTGGCCTGGTCCTCGCGCTTAGGCCATCCGGTCCAGGATGGCAACGACCAGGTCCATCGGCGTATGCGGGTGCAGAAAAGCGAATCTGGCTGCTGACTGTCCCTCCCAGGCCGTCGGCGGCATGAAGGCGACCTGCTGGTCAAGAAGCTCCCGTGACCACCGCGCGTATTGATCGGAAGTCCAGCCCCGCCGCCGGAACAGCACGACCGACAGATCCGGCTCCATGATCAGCTCGAGATAATCCCGCGCGGCGACCTCGCGAGCCGTTTCCCGTGCCAGGGTGATCGCCATTTCGATGGAGTCGGAGTACGCGCGGATGCCATGGACACACATCGAGAACCACAACGGGAGCCCTCTGGCCCGTCTTGTCAGGTGGTGCGCGTAGTCGCTGGGATTCCACTCCCCGTGCGCGTCGTGGATGACATCGAGATACGAAGCGTCCTGCGTATGCACCGGCCTGGCCAGCGCCGGGTCGCGATAGAGCAACGCCGCGCAGTCGAACGGGGCATACAGCCATTTGTGCGGGTCGACCACGAACGAGTCGGCGCGTTCTACCCCGTCGAACTTGGCCATGACGCTCGGCGCGAACAATCCTGAGCCGCCGTAGGCGCCGTCGACGTGGAACCACGCCCCGAGCCCGGCCGCCACGTCGGCCAGCCCGGCCAGGTCATCGACGATGCCCGCGTTCGTGGTGCCGGCGGTCGCGACGACTGCGGCAATCGACCCGGGGTCCGGATCGGCCGCGACCGCTTCGGCGGCCGCCTGACCGGTCAGCCGGTGATCGGCGGTCGTGACGACCAACGCGTCCATCTCGAGCAGGCGCAGGGTGTTGGACACCGATGAGTGCGCGTCGGCGCTGACCAGCGCTCGCCACCGCCGCTCATGCTGGCTGCCGCCGGGCTGACTGCCGCCGGGCTGGCTAGCGCGTCGCTTGGCCATTTCGCGGGCGACCGCGAGAGCCGACAGGTTCGCGGCCGAACCACCGGAGACGAAGCAGCCCCCGGCCGACTCGGGCAGCCCGGCGCGAGCCGCGATCACGCTCAGTACCTGATTCTCCGCGTGGATGGCCCCCGCGGCCTCGAGCCAGGAGATGCCCTGGATCGAGGCGCACGAGACCAGCATGTCGAATAGCAGGGCGGCCTTTGTCGGGGCGGCCGGAATGAAGCCGAGGAAACGCGGGCTGTCGGCCGAGATGACAGCTGGGGCGATCGTCGCGGCGTAGGCGCCGAGTACCTGGTCGGGGTCGTGCCCTTCCTCGCCGATAAGGCCAGCGAGCGCGACGTCGAGCACCGCAGGATCGCGAGAGCCCTTGTCGAGCGGCACGGGATCGAGGCGCAGCCTGTTCTCCGCGTAGGCCAGCACCGAACGGATCATCTGCTCGGTGACCCTGTCGACGCCGTGCATGGGCCGAAAACTAGATCATCACGAATGCGCCGGCAACCCGACCCGCGCTCACATCCGTGCGGAGTTCGTTGCGCGGCTGGCCGCTGGCCGGCGCCGCCGACCGTCGGCCGATGCGGCACGCCGCTGGGCGCAGGCCGCCGCCCATGGCGCGGCACTGTTTTCGAGAAATTGCCAGAAACGCTTCTGTTTGCCGCATCCATCAGCCATGATGGGCGAGCTTTGTTTGGCTCACCCGAGGAGACCGCATGAACCGATTGCTGATCCGCAAGCTGGCGGCGACGGCGGGCGCAGCGGCCGTACTCCCGTTTCTCGCCACTGCAGCGAACGCAACCGCCGGCGCGGGCGGCCCGGCGCCGATCGTCGTTCCCGACTCGGCGGTGACACCGACGACCTTGGCACTGGGCGGAGCTAAGGTCTTGCCTACGACTAGGACAGTCGCGCACTGGCACGGCTCGGCGACGAACCCCAACGACGGTGTCACATACGGCTTCAACATGGTCGGTGCCGACCCATCGACCAATGAGTCGACCACGATCACGACGGACATCATCCCGATCAACGTCGCTGTCGGCGGCATGACGTTCAACGGCACCAACGTTGTCACCCCAACCCTCAGCTCGCCGCTGTTCACCAATCAGGACTACTCGAGCACGCCGTGGGTCACGAGCTCGGCTGGCGGCTTCACGGCCGGCGGGACGCTCTCGCCCGCCAGCACCAGCAACCAGCTTGAGGATGCGACCATGCGGTCGCAATTCAACAAGGGCGGCACGAACTACCACGTCATCCTTAACCCAGTTGTCCATGACCCGATCACCATCAACGTTCCGGCCAACCATGGCATCCTGCTGCAGACCGCGCGCGGTGTTGTAGCGGCCGACATCGACGTCCAGTGGTGGGCGGCACAGCTGCAGAACCTGAACAACAGCCTTGGCTACATCGACACGACGCACCTGCCGCTCTACTTGACCGACAACGTGATGCTCTATGGCGGCAACGACCCGCTGAACTGTTGCATCATCGGCTTCCACAGCGCGAGTGAGGTCAATGGCCACGGCCTTGGCTCGACGCACAGCAACGGCAACGCCAAGGTGCAGACATACGCCTGGGGCTCATATATCACACCTGGATTCTTCAACCCCCGCACTGGCTGGGCGGTGCAGGACATCCACGCGCTGAGCCACGAGATCTCCGAATGGGCCGACGACCCGTTCGTCAACAACACGGTCCAGCCATGGCTGACGCCGACGGCACCGCAGTACGGGTGCACGGGTGTGCTGGAGACCGGCGACCCGGTCGTCGGGATCGGATTCGCGAAGGGATCCAACACCTTCGAGCAGGGCCCGACGCCGAACGGGACGCAGGTCGCTGACGGCTTCTACCACCCGGAGGACGAGGTGTTCATGCCCTGGTTCATGCGGCTGAGCCCGAGTCCCTCTGAGACCGGCAGGTACACGCTGATGGGCAACCTGAACCCGTACCCCGGGTTCAAGGCGCCGGCCACCGGCTGCTGACCGATCTCAACGCGCGCGCCGCGCCGGGAGGATCCGCATGTCGCGTCCTCCCGGCGCCGTGCTGTACGGACGAATTTCACTGCCTTGCGAGGTGGGTAACTGATGGGCCTGTTCGATCTGACCGGCAAGACCGCTGTCGTGACCGGCGGAACCCGCGGCATCGGGCTGATGATCTCCCGCGGGCTGCTGCAGGCAGGCGCGCAGAAGGTCTACATCAGCTCGCGCAAGGCAGCGGGCTGCGCGGAGGCCGAGCGGGAACTGGCTAAGTTCGGGCAGGTCACAGCGATTCAGGCGGACCTGTCGACCGAGGCTGAGTGCCTGCGGCTCGCGCGCCAGGTGGGCGAGCGGGAGCAGGTTCTGCACATCCTCGTCAATAACGCTGGCGCGACCTGGGGCGCACCGCTTGAGGAGTTCCCCGCCGCGGCGTGGGAAAAGGTGCTCGATCTCAACCTGAAGTCCCCGTTCTTCCTGACCAGGGCGTTTCTGCCGCTGCTCGAGGCCGCGGGTACCCACGACGACCCGGCCCGGGTGATCAACATCGGCAGCATCGACGGGCTGCGCGTGCCCTCGCTGCACACCTACTCGTATTCGGCCAGCAAGGCCGGATTGCATCACCTGACGCGGGTGCTGGCCAAGGAACTCGGCCCCAGGCACGTCACCGTCAACGCCGTGGCGCCCGGCCCGTTCGAGTCCAAGATGATGGCCGCCACCCTCAAGACCTTCGGCGATGCGATCGCGCAGGCCGCACCGCTGCGGCGGATCGGGCGTCCGGACGACATGGCAGGAGCGGCCGTGTTCCTCTGCTCGAGGGCGGGAGCGTATGTCACGGGAGCCGTCCTGCCAGTGGACGGCGGGATCGCCACCACGGTGTAAGCAAGAATTGACGGCGCACCTGGGCGAGACCAACTCCGCGCGAGATCAGCTTCGGCGACTGCGGTTGGCGCTGGGTTTGGTAGCACCCTAAATATCAGTCAGCCGACCGATGTCTCCAGCTGCAAGTGTCAGCAGCATTTGTAGTGCATTCACTGGCACAGTCCACCCGCACCAGTTTGACCGGATCGACCCGGCTGGCCGCGCAGGTGTGAGTTGCGCGGCCAGGCCGGCTCAACCGGCTCGGCAAGGAAATCTCAGGTGAACACGATCGCGCCGATCCGCCCGGCCGTGCGACGGCCGCTCCGCCTCTCGCTCGCGTCGGGGCCTGCCGCGGCGGCCGAGGCCCGCGGCCATGTCCGGGCAGCCATCGACGCCTGGGGCGTGCCCGTGGACCCGTACGTCGCGGCGCTGCTCACCAGCGAACTGGTAGCCAATGCCATTCGGCACGAGGCGGGCGAGACGGTCAAGCTCTTCGTCACCTGCTCCTGCGGCCACCTGCGGGTCTACGTTCATGACACGTCGCGGTCCTGGCCGGTGCCGCTTGACGCCCCCGGTCGACGCGGAGGCCGGCCGGGGCCTGATGCTGGTCGCCAGCCTGTCGACCGACTGGGGCTATTACCGGACCCCCGCTGGCAAGGCCGTTTACTTTACGCTCGCGCTCGAGACCGATGCTGAAGACGGCGACGAGATTGACCTTGAGCGCGATCCTGTCGACCGACGGTAATCGTCGAACTTGCGGGATCGCGATTACGTCGGCGCTGTGGTGCGCAAAGCTGACTCGCGGGCGATATCTATCCGCGAGTTGACGTTGAGCTTCTTCAGGATGTGCGACACGTGGGTCGCGACGGTCCGCCTGGACAGGAACAGGCGGGCTGCGATCTGAGGGTTCGTCATCCCCCGCTCCACGAGCGCGGCGATCCTCGTCTCCGTCGGCGTGAGGCTGTCCCAGCCGCTTTGCGCCTGCCGGTGCTTCGCGTGCGGGCCGCGCCGGATGCCGTGCGCCCGGAACCTGGCCTGCAGCCGGGCCACGTCCGCGGCAGCACCGAGTGAGGTGTAGATCTCCAGGGCGCGGTTGAACGCCGCTCGCGCCTGCTCGCGGTTGTCGGTGCAAACGAAGTCTGCGGCGGCTGCCTCCAGCGCTTTGGCGCTGAGTAGCGGCCGCGCGGCGGCGCCGTAGCGGTCAGCAGCGCGTAGCAGCTTGGCGGCATCGTGATCCATGAGGCCGTGGCAGTACAGCGCGTTCGCCTGCCGGCGGGGGGTCTCCGATTCGGCAGCGAGCGCAGCCGCGTGGCCTGCGAGGGCTTTGGCAGTGACCACATCACCGACGCTGGCGGCGAGCCGGCCCGCATCGGCAAGCAGGTTCTCGATCTCCTCGAGCTCTTCGGAGTTGTCGGCGAATCCGGCCGTGAGCATGGCCAGCGCTTCTGGCAGGGCGCCCGCATGCTCGCGGTCCAGGCTGCGGGCAAGTGCCAGCGGAGGGATGACCCGGTTGCCGAGCCGCTCGGCGTGCGGGATGGCAGCAGCGAGGTCGCGATGCGCAGCGCCTACCTCGCCGCGATGGAAGCGGATCACGGCCGCGACACCAAGATCGCAGCACGCCGCAGCGGGTTCCTTCAGGTCTTCGTGCAGTTTCTGCACCTCGGCCAGGGCGTCATCCCATCGTCCCGTGTCGAAAAACAGCTGACCGAGCGCGCTGTGCGCCTGGGCCAGCCGCACGACGGTGCCGACCTCGTCCGCGAGGTTCTGTGCCTGCCGAGCGGCGGCGAAGGCCGCCTCGAACTGATCCAGGCTGCCCAGCGCGACGGCCTTGTTGATCTGCAGCAGCAGCCACAGATCAGTCAGCCCTGGATCGGACCGCGTCACGTTCAGCGCCCGGTCGAATAGCGGCAGCGCCGCTGCCAGCTGTCCTTGTACCGCGGTCACGATGGTGAGCACATGCAATGCCCAGCCCATCGCCCAGTTGTCACACGTTTGCGAGGCCGCCGCGAGCGCGGTGGCAGCGACCTGGCCTGCCTTCTCGGCCTCGCCCAGGCTGCTGTGCGTCCGCGCTGAGAGCACGAGGAGCCGTGCGCGATGCCGGTCCGTAATCGAAGGAGATGCTAGGGCCCGGTTCAGCACGGCGATGGACTCGGCCGAACGACCTGCCCGCATCCTGCACTGCGCGAGGGTGCAGTGCAGGTCAACGAGGAGGTCAGGCTCCACGGCATGGGCGAGGGCGCGGCTCGCCACCTGCTCGGCCCCGGCCGCATCACCGAGACGATAGAGAGCGTCAGCAAGACGGCCCACAAAGCCGTCATGCTGAGCCGAGCCAGGCGGCGAGCTCGCGACGGCCAGGCGGAGGAGGCCAGCCGCGACGCGGGGAGCCTGGCCGACCAGGACGTCCGCAGTGCGGGTCAGCCAGTTCAGAATCCATTCGTCCACAGGCTCGGTTGTGCCCCCCGTGCCGCCAACAGCCCAGAGCAGCTGCCTGGCGACCCGATCCGCAGGCGCGCCGGCCTCAGCGAGGGCTCGCCCAGCATCGCGGTGCCATGCTGCGCGCAGCGGCTCCGGCACCCCGTCGTACAGTGCCGCACGGATGAGCGGGTGCCGGAACCCGAGCCCGGTTCCTGACTCGGCCAGCACCCCGGCGGCCCGGGCCTCGTCGACAGCGGGAACCAGGTCAGCGACACTCCGGCCCAGAACGATGGCCAAGTCGGGCACGGCGAAGTCCACGCCGAGAAGCGCTGCCGCGCGCAGGACGTCACGCACCGAGCCGGAAACGAAGCCGAGGCGGTCGGCTATTGCCGCCGACAAGGAGCTTGGCGCGGAGGCTGTCGTCAGCTCGGCGGCCCCGGCGTCGGTGACCGTCAGGCTGGAACTGCGAGTCAGGGCGGCGACAACCTCGGTGATGTACAGCGGGTTGCCCGCAGCGCCGTTTGCGAACTTGAGCAGTTTCTCGCCTGGCCGTCGGCCGGCGAGGGCTGTTACGAGCTCGGCAACAGCGCCCCCGGTCAGCCCGCTGAGCTGGAGCCTCACCGGCACTGCCCGCCGCACGGCCAGCAAGTCGTCTCGTTGCGGCACCGGACGCATCATGCCCACTAGAAGCAGCGGGAGCTGCGGCACGGACCGTGCTAGCCGCCCCCACAGCGTGATACTGGCCTGGTCAGCCCACTGAAGATCATCGATGACCAGGATCGTCGGCTGCGCGGCACACTGCTCGGCGATGAGCGCCAGCAACTGCTCCGCCAGCACCGCTGACACGTCCATGCCGCGATCGGCAGCGAGTTCGCCGCGCAGGAGCCGGATGATCGTGTTTCGGCGAGGATCTGCGGAGGGCTCGCGAACCCGTAATCCCTCGAGCAGCGGCATCAATGGCAGCGCCTGCCCGAGCTCATCTCCGGCGCCCCAGAACGCCTGACAGCCCACCGCCTCCGGCTCCGCCAGCGCGGCCCGTACGAGAGCGGACTTGCCGATTCCAGGCTCGCCCTCGATCAGGATCGACCCGCCACGCCCCCGAGCCACATCCGTCACCTGGCTGACCAGGGTCGCGATCTCGCTGTCGCGGCCGACTAGCGCACCGGCCAAGGTCGCGCTGGGCACGGTGCGAACACTACTACCAGACCATTAAGGAAACAAGCGGTTCTTTTCGGTCTAAATTCTTCAAGTCTTGCGCCGCCTCGCCTGCGGTAATGGTTCCGGCTCAGATCATCCGAATGGCGTGTTCTTTATCGGGAGCATGTTTGCCGACCTGGCTGTCGCGCGGCCCAGAGTCCGAACGGTCTTCCTGACTCGCTCGGCCAAATCATCCCCGGTCATCGTGGTGTCGACCTCGATGGCACACAGTTCGGGACGCTTGTTTCCCAGGCAGAGGCGTTCGGTGAACATCCGGTCGCGCGGGAGCAGGGTGCGCAGGGCCGCTCCGGATCACCGGTTCGTGACGATCTCGCACAGTGAGCCCCCGGGTGTTGAACCCGGCCTGGCGGAAGCCGGGCGTCGGCACGAGCTCAGGTCCGAAGCAGGTCGGCCAGCACAGCCGCTTCGCTGATATCGGGATGCCTGGTCGCGGTAAGCAGCGTCAATTGCCGATCCTTCGAAAGCCCGCGCAGGTGCGCCATCGCTTCCGCTCGCCGGATGTCTTTCAGCTCCAGCCGGTATCGCCGGCCGAATTCTGCAAACCGGTCGGGGTCGTGGCCATACCACATGCGCAACTCGTCTGACGGAGCGACGTCCTTACACCACTCATCGAGCGCCGCCCTGGCCTTTGTCAGCCCCCGCGGCCAGATCCGGTCGACTAGCACTCTGGTACCGTCACCCAGCTCGGGCTCCTCATACACCCGGCGTACCCGGACTTTTCGTCCCGCCATGGCCTGCCTCCTCATTGCCCCCGAATGCGAGATTCCGGCTCGCGGTCCTCCGCCATCACAATTGTCCCGCGCCATTCCTATCGAGGTGCAGCCGGGCCTGCAGTACCGCTACGGCATCCAGTCTTGTGATAGCGCTGGGCTGCCGCTGATCACGCACCCGTTTGTCAGGGATTCGGAGATGCGAGAGGAGTTCACCTGGTCGGCGCTGTCTGGGGAAAAGGACCGCATGTTCTTGACATCCAACTCGGCACGGCGATGGTGTTGCGCCCGACCCCAATCGCATCCATCCAGAATTCTCCGTACATTGAGGGCGGCAGGCTCGCCGCGACCCGCCTACGGACATGGCATGCTGGAAGCCGCCGCGCTGCAGGCGGTCTCACGGGAAAGCCGCGACAGCCTTGCGGTAGGCTGCCAGGCCTGCTGGCCGGCCCTCCAGCCGCCATGGCTGCGTCCCGTCGAGATCGAACCAGACCAGCCCGGCGAGGCGGTACTTCTTCACGGCGGCGAACAGTCCGGCGATTTGCGAGGCCTGGTTCGGGCCGCCCGCGACCCCGGTCTCGGCGATGTACACCGGCTTGCCCGTCATGCTCCTGATATTGCGTAGCTGGCGGCCGAAGATGTCCTCGAAGGTCTGGCCCGCACGCAGGTAACCGTCCAGGCCGATCCAGTCGACGTAGGCGTTGCCCGGGTACCACTCGCTGGCCAGCGAAGCGGACTTGTTCGCGTAGTGCTGATACAGATGCGTGGGGTCCCACGACCAGATGACGTTGCGGGCGTCTTCGCGGGCGAAGATGTCGTGGATGCGCCGCCATGCCGCGATGAAGGTGGCCGGCTTCGTCCACGGCAGGCCCCAGGTGTACCACCAGCCGTTCATCTCGTGGCCCCAGGAGATGACGACCCGGCAGCGGAACGCCCGGACCGCGTCGGCATACCGGCGGATCCGCTCGTCGTACCGTCCCGCCGCGATCCGCGCCAGCGAGACATTGCGCGGGTTGAGCTGGATCAGCGGCAGCGCGCCGAGCGCTGTGGCCTGCTGCGCCTCCCGCCGCTGGAAGGGGCTGGTGAACGGGTTGTAGAACTCGACAAGCTCGATGTGCGCGCCGGTCGCGCGCTGGAATGCCGTCACGTGGGCCATGATCCCCGGATTGATCGCGATCCCGGCGAAGGGCTCGCGGAGTCCGGTCCGTTCGCACCGCGCGGAAGCCGTGGCCTGACTCGAGCCGGCAGACATTGCGGAAGGGGTCAGCGGCGGGACGGTGGTGTGGTGTGTGGCGACGAGAATCCCGCCGATCATGGTGGCGGCGGCGAATGGCATCGCCAGGGTCGCAAGGGCTGTCCTTATCACCCGCAGCCTCGCGCGCTGCGGGGGGCAGCTACATTCTTCCAGACGTCGATGCTTGACGCTCCCTGGCTGGCGACCGTCGCGAGCCGGTACCGGTCGCTCCGGCCCATCAGCTGGATGATCGTCAGGTCGTAAGGATGGCCGTATGTGTGGCCGGCCTTGCTGAGCACCACGACAGAGACCTGGCCGCAGCGGATCTGGTCCGCTATCCGCAGTCTCTGCTCCGGCGTGGGCCTGAATGTTGCTATCCACGAGTGCGGCGGAATCGCCGGCAGGTAGTACTGCTCCACCCGGGCGGCGCCATCGGACAGGACGAAGGTGCCGGTGCGGTAGCTCCGTCCGATGGCCGTCACGACCTTGCTGATTACGGCGATCTCCGGCCCGTCGAACTGGACCTTTTCCAGGCTCCCCGACACGGGCACCGCGGCGACGAGTACCACGATCGCCGCGGTCGCCACCTGCCGTCCCCGGGCCGTGCGCCGCGCCAGCCACGCCCTTCCCGCGCTCAGCGCGTACCCGGCGCCCAGAGCGGCGAACGGCAGTCCGTAGCCGATGTTCTTGTCCAGCGAAGTCAGCTGGTGGATGCGGGCCTGATCGATGGGAGCAAGCAGGCCGGCCAGCACCAGCAGGCCGAGGAAGAAGGAGCGGTTTTTGCCTGTCCCGATGGGCAGGCTGGCGCGGCACTCTGACTACGCCTGATTCTCTCTGACCGTCAACCGGATGACCAGGGACCGACGAGAGCGGTGAGGGTCCTCCGGCTCTGCCGGAGGACCCTCAACTGGCGCGGCCCTGCGGTTGGGCTGGGCCTGCGGTGGCGGGTCTAGTGGTGCCTGACCCAGATTCCGGTGTTCTTGCCATTGTTGAAGACGGTCGGCGCGTTGACCTGCACCGTGCCGGTCGAGGTGCCATCTGAGGTCTCGACCACCTGGGCCGAGGGGGCCAGGCTGACATGCGTTCCGTTCAGCTGGGTGACCTTGGTGTTAGTCAGCAGCGCCAGACGGAAGTCGGCCGGTGGATCGATGAACGCGCTCCCCGGCGTGCCGGCCGGGAAGACCGCGAACTCCGCGCCGACCCTGACCGAGCCGAACAGCGCGCCCGGGTCGCTGAACCGGCCCGC
>Ga0207646_10003160_pt1 | contig 18865 bp, 19 predicted proteins | sample KBSK5502metaG_FD_184343 | JGI IMG/M metagenome (GOLD analysis project Ga0207646, IMG submission 184343) | Corn, switchgrass and miscanthus rhizosphere microbial communities from Kellogg Biological Station, Michigan, USA - KBS K5-50-2 metaG... | ecosystem: Host-associated > Plants > Roots >...
GCCGTTCACCGAGGCGCTAAAGATCGCCGACGACGTGCTGCGCCAGGGCGTGCAGGGCATCTCAGACCTGATCGTCCAGCCGGGGCTGATCAACCTGGACTTCGCCGACGTCAAGGCGGTCATGTCTGGGCAGGGCGCGGCCCTGATGGGGATCGGCTTCGGTAGCGGCGACCAGCGCGCCTCCGACGCCGCCCGCGATGCCGTCGCCAGCCCGCTGCTGGAGACCTCGATCGACGGGGCACGAGGCATCCTCTTCAACATCACCGGCGGGACCGACCTCACGCTGCACGAGGTCAACGAAGCGGCCGAGATTGTGCGGGCCGCCGCTGACAAGGACGCCAACATCATCTTCGGGACGGTCATCGACGAGAAGATGTCCGGCGAGATCAAGATCACCGTGGTCGCGACCGGGTTCCTCACCGGAGCCGATTCGAGCCGCGAGATCGACGAGCAATACAGTCGCCCGGCGCCGGTCGAGGAAGTACCGGCTTACCGTGGCTTCGATCCCTCGAACCTCGATATTCCCGCGTTTTTGCGGGGTCGCCGCTAACCTGCGCGAGGGGTGCCCCCTTCCCACCCCTCGCGTCCTTCACTCCCGGGCACCACAACATGTGGGATACTGATGTGAGATGAAGTGCCCATATTGTGGTCACATCGACCTGAAAGTCGTCGATTCCAGGGACTCCGATACCGGCGAGTCAATCCGGCGCCGTCGGGAGTGCCTCCAGTGCACCAAGCGCTTCACCACCTACGAGCGGATCGAGACCGTGCCGCTCTACGTCATGAAGAAGGACGGCCGCCGGGAGGACTTCGATCGCCAGAAGCTCTTTAGCGGCCTCATGAAGGCCACCACCAAGCGCGAGATCTCGCACGGTACGATCGAGCGGGTGGTCGACGAGATCGAGACTGAGCTCCGAACCCGGGGCAAGGTCGACATCCCGTCTCGCGAAGTCGGCGAGCTGGTGATGGATAAGCTCCGAGGCCTCGACGAGGTCGCCTATATTCGCTTTGCCTCCGTCTACCGTTCGTTCATGGACCTCCAGGAGGTCAAGCACGAGATCGACCAGCTCCTGAGCCGCGAAAAGCGAGGCTGACCCAACTCGATGGTGGAGCTCGACGCCGTCCTGAGCGTCGCCGCCTTTCCGGTGCGCCACGGCTTCAGCACCATCGCCCTCGGCTCGATGGGGCTCACCGGCGCTGCTGATCCTGAGGCTGTCATCCGGCGCCGGCGGCAGCTCGCCGGGCAGGTGGGCTTTGATCTCGACCGCGCCTTGATGACGGTGCAGGAGCATGGGGCCAATGTCGCCACCTTCCATCGGGCGCGGCCCGAAGGGGGGCAGTGCGTCTTCTCGACGGACGCGCTGGCGACCGACGTTCCCGGCCAGGCGATCGTGACCTACCACGCCGACTGCTTCCCGCTCCTCTTCGTCGACACCAGCCGCGGGGTGGTCGCGGGCGCGCACGCGGGCTGGCGCGGGGCGCTGGCCGGGGTCGCCAGCAAGACCGCCGCGGCGCTGCAGACCGCTTACGGGAGTTGGCCTGGCCAACTCGATGTGCTGATCGGCCCCGGGATTTGCGAGCGGTGTTATCAGGTTGGCGAGGACGTCGGGCAGCAGTTTTCGGCACGCTATGGCCGGCACGAGAAGTACCTGGCCGCGGAGGGCGCAGACTTCCGGCTCGACCTGGAGGCCGTCCTCCGGCTCCAGCTCGAAGATGCCGGCATCGCCCCCCACCGAATACAGAGCGCCGGCTGGTGCACTCGCGAAGAGGACCGCTGGTTTTCGCATCGCGGTGGCCGGGCCGGCCGTTTCTTGTCGGTGGTGGTAGCGCCGTGACCGATGCCTGAGTCGCTGGAAGCAAACCTGCGGAGCATCCGTCAGGCCATCAGTCGTAGTGCCGAGCGCGCCGGGCGTGATCCGGGTGAGGTCGTACTGGTCGCGGTCACCAAGACGCTGCCGGTCGAACGGATCCGTGAGGCGATCGGGCTCGGGCTCACCAAGCTTGGCGAAAACCGGATACAGGAGGCGCTGCCCAAGATCGAGGAGATCGGCCCGAGCGATCTCGACTGGCATCTGATCGGCCACCTGCAAGCGAACAAGGTCAAGTTCATCGAAGGCCGGTTTCGGATGGTGCAGTCGGTCGACAGTGTTGGCCTGGCCGAGACGCTCGACGCACGCCTCAAGTCGCCGCTCGATGTGCTGATCGAAGTCAATGTGGCGGAGGAGCCGCAGAAGACGGGAGCCTTGACGGCGGACCTGCCGGCGCTGGCCCGAGCCGTCAACGCGGCCCAACATCTTCGGCTCCGCGGATTGATGACGGTGGCGCCGATGGTGGCCGACGCCGAGCAGGTCCGGCCGGTTTTTCGCGAGCTGCGGTCGCTGCGCGACAGGACGAGTCAGCAGCTCGGCGTGTCACTCCCAGTCTTGTCGATGGGGATGACGGACGACTACCCGATCGCCATAGAAGAAGGAGCCACGATGCTACGATTGGGCCGCGCGCTCTTCGGACCGCGTTGAACTTCTCGTGCACACCGCCATCAATTACCTCCACACCTTTGCGCAGGTCCTGATCTACCTGTTTATCTTTGCCATCTTTGTGCGCGCCGCGGCCTCCTGGTTCATCCGCGATTACCACGGCACGGTGATGGGATTCCTGGTGGACGTCACCGAGCCCATCCTGGGTCCGCTCCGGCGGCTGATCCCCGCCAGTCTGGGCATCGACTTTTCGCCCATGATCGCGATCGCGGTGCTCTACGTGCTCGGCCAGTTCCTCGGCTGAATCGGAGCAATTAGAATTGGCGTCCATGTTCCAGGAGGTTTCAACGCGCGCCAGCTTCCCTGAAATGGAAGCCGAGGTTCGACGTTTCTGGAAGGACCGGGACATCTTCGCCCGGAGCGTCAAGCAGCGCGAAGGCCGGCCCTTCTTCGTCTTCTACGAGGGTCCGCCGACCGCCAACGGGCTGCCGGGGATTCATCACGTCCTGGCGCGCGCGATGAAAGACCTCTTCCCACGGTACAAGACGATGCGCGGCTTCTACGCCGAGCGGAAGGGCGGCTGGGACACGCACGGCCTGCCGGTCGAGATCGAGGTCGAGAAGCAGCTGAAACTGAACGGCAAGCAGGACATCGAGCGTTTCGGCGTCGAGGCCTTCAACAAACTCTGCCGCGAGAGCGTCTTCAAGTACATCAACGAGTGGGCCGAGATGACCGAGCAGATGGGCTTCTGGGTCGATCTCGATCACGCCTACCGCACCTATGACACCTCTTATATGGAGTCGGTGTGGTGGATCCTCAAGCAGCTCTGGGACAAAGGGCTGCTCTACGAGGGCTTCAAGGTCGTGCCCTACTGCCCGCACGACTGCACGCCGCTGTCGAGCCACGAGCTCGGCTTGCCGGGTGGCTACAAGGATGACGTCGAAGACCCATCCGTCTACGTGAAGTTCGAGCTCGTCGACGAGCCGAACACCTATTTCCTCGCCTGGACCACGACGCCGTGGACTCTCCCCGGCAACGTCGCGCTCGCGGTGGGTCTGGATATCCCGTACGTGCGCGTCCGCCAGGGCGACGAACACTACATCCTGGCCAAGGCTCGATTGTCGATCTTGCAGGGGGAATACGAAGTCGAGGCAGACGTCGAGGGGAAGAGCCTGCTCGGCAGACGTTACAAGCCGCTCTACGAATACCTTTTACCGGACAAGCCGGCGTTCTTCGTCGTCGATGCGAATTTCGTCTCGACCGAAGACGGCACCGGCGTCGTGCACACCGCCGCCGCCTATGGCGTCGATGACCTCGAGCTTGCCCTGCAAAAAGGCATTCCAGTTCGACACGTCGTCGACCTGCAGGGTCGCTTTATGCCCGAGGTCACCCCATTCGCCGGCCTCTTCGTCAAGAAGGCCGATCCCAAGATCATCGAGGACCTCACACAGCGCGGATTGATGTATCGCGCGGAAACCATCCGCCACACCTACCCATTCTGCTGGCGCTGCGGATGGCCGTTGCTGTATTACGCGGTGACCTCGTGGTTCATCAAGACGACCGCCGTCAAAGACCAGATGGTCCGCAACAACAACGCCATGAACTGGGTCCCGCCCTACATCAAGACGGGCCGCATGGGCAACTGGCTGGAATCGCTCGTCGACTGGTCGCTCTCCCGCTGGCGGTACTGGGGCACGCCCCTCCCGGTCTGGAAGTGTGAGAAGTGCGATGACCGCCGCTGCGTCGGATCGGTGGCCGAGTTGGGACTGACGCTAGAGGCCGACCTCCACCGGCCATACATCGACCGGGTTACGCTGCCTTGCGAGAAATGCGATGGGGTGATGCGGCGCGTCCCCGACCTGATCGACGTCTGGTTCGATTCGGGTGCGATGCCGGCGGCACAGTTCCACTACCCCTTCGAGAACCAAGACGTGTTCAAAGCGCGTTTCCCCGCCGATTTCATCGCGGAAGGGCTCGACCAGACGCGTGGATGGTTCTTCAGCCTGCTGGCGGAGTCGACCATGCTGTTCGATCAGTCCGCCTACAAGAACGTGATCTGTACCAACCTGGTCCTCGACAAACAAGGCCGGAAGATGAGCAAGTCGCTCAAGAACACCGTCGACCCGGTCGAGATCATGTCGAAATTCGGGGCCGACGCGACCCGCTGGTACTTCTACACGGCAGTTGCCGTGGGCATCGAGTACCGCTTCGACACCAGCGCGGTGCAGGACGTGGTGCGCCGCTTTCTGCTGATCCTCTGGAACACGTACGCGTTCTTCGCCAACTACGCCAGGCTCGACGGGTTTGATCCAGGCGGCCCGTCCATGCCGCTGGCCGAGCGCGCGGCGCTCGACCGCTGGCTGCTGGCCGAGCTCGCCGCCGTAACCAAGGAGGTCGAAGGTGCGCTCGAAGCCTACGATCCCAACGGCTCGGCGCGGCGACTGGAGTCCTTCGTCCTCGATCTCTCGACCTGGTACGTTCGCCGGTCGCGCCGCCGCTTCTGGAAATCGGAATCCGACGCTGACAAGCGAAGCGCCTACCAGACGCTCTACCAGGTGATGGTCGCACTGAGCCAGATGCTCGCGCCCTTCATGCCGTTCATCTCGGAGACGATCTACCAAAACCTGGCTGCCGGCAAGAACGGTCAGCCCGAGAGCGTGCACCTGACGGATTGGCCGGCCGTCCCGGCGGAATGGGCCGACGACGAGTTGCGGCGACAGATGGGGGCGGTTCGCCGCCTGGTGGCAGCCGGACTGGCGGCACGCAATACCGCCGGCATCAAGGTGCGCCAGCCGCTACTCGCCGTGACCATTGCCGAAAAGCGACTCAACCCCGAGCTCGAAACCATCCTGCTCGAGGAGTTGAACATCAAGGCCGCGCGATATCAGGGCGAGGGGGGCGGCCTGACCCTTGACACGCAGATCAGTCCCGAGCTCAAGCTCGAGGGCCTGGCGCGCGACCTGGTGCGGAAGATCCAGGAGCTGCGCAAGCAATCGGGTTTCGCCGTCGAGGACAGGATCCGACTCTTCTATGAGGGTGACGGGATCCTCGCCGAGGCGCTCGAGCGCTGGCGTGACTACATCGCGACGGAAACCCTGGCGGTGGCGGTGGCGCGTGGCGAGGCTCCAAATGACGCGTCCACCGAAACGCTTCAGATCGAAGGGCACGACCTCAAGGTGAGCGTCGTCCGGGTGGCGACGCGCTGAAGCGGCTCCGCAGCTACTGGCTGTTGGTGGTGATCGCCGCCGCCGTCGTCATCGTGGACCGCATCACCAAGATCTACGTGGAGCGTCATTTCGGCGTTCCCTATGGACCGCGGCAGGTGGTGGATCACGTGCTGTACCTCACGGTGACGCGCAATGCCGGGGCCGCCTTCGGCCTCTTTCAGAATTTCACCCTTGGCTTCTTGCTGATCTCCGCGGTGGTCATGGTCGCCATCCTTTTCTATTACGGACGGCTGCCTACAGGCGACTGGCCGGCCCGCCTGGGCCTGGCGCTCGTGTTCGGGGGCGCCATCAGCAACGCCTACGACCGGGGGGTTAAGGGTTCGGTGGTCGATTTCATCCAGGTGCCGCACTACCCGATTTTCAACGTGGCCGATTCGGCGATCACCGTCGGCGTGGCCGTCCTTCTGATCGGCACCGTCTGGCGAGGCCGGTCGCGGCGCGCTTGAGCGAGGCGACAGACCACACCGTTACGGCTGACGCCCCTCGCCTCGATCAGTACCTGGCCGGGCTGCTTGCGGGACAGAGCCGCAGCCAGGTGCATCGGTTGATCGTCGACGGGCACGTTCGCCTCAACGACGGGCCGGCGCGCGCGGCCAGCAAGCTGCATGCCGGCGATCGCCTCAGCTGGGAGGTGCCTGCCATCGTGCCAACCCGGCTCGAAGCCGAGCCGATGGAGCTCGGTGTGATCTATGAGGACGAGGACTTGCTCGTGATCGACAAGCCGGCAGGGCTCGTCGTGCACCCCGGACCCGGTCATTCCACCGGCACGCTGGTGCATGGGTTGCTGGGACGTGGTCCGGGCTGGTCGACGATCGGCGGCGTGGAGCGCCCGGGCATCGTCCACCGGCTCGACCGGGACACCTCCGGCGTGATGGTGGTCGCACGCAATGACCAGGCGCATCGCGAGCTGGCTCGCCAGCTGCAGGAGCGGATCATGACCCGCCGTTATCGGGCGATCGTGCTCGGCGAGGTGGGCGACGAGGCGGCCCGGATCGAGGCCGCCATCGCCCGCGATCCGAAGAACCGGCAGCGGATGGCGGTGGTCCCGGGCGGTCGCGAGGCCGTCACCGAGTTCCGGCGCCTTGCCGTGGCCGACGGCCACTCGCTGCTCGCGGTGACGCTGGGCACCGGCCGCACGCACCAGATCCGGGTGCACCTTGCCTACATCCATCACCCGGTCCTCGGCGATCCGGTCTACGGCCGCCGCTCGCCGCTGATTGCCCGGCCGGCCCTCCATGCCGAAGCCCTCACGCTCCGCCACCCACGAACCGGGAAACCGATGACCTGGGAAACCCCGCCGCCAGAAGATTTCGAATTGGCGTGGAATTCGCTGGCCCACCGTAAAATGCGGTGATCAGATGACCCAGCCCAAGCAGGGGCTCTTGATCGTGATCTCCGGTCCAAGCGGAGTGGGGAAGGATACCGTTTTGCGGCGCCTCTTCCAGCTGGCGCCGCACCTGAAGTACTCGGTGTCCTACACAACGCGGGCCGCGCGCCCGGGTGAGGTCGACGGCCACAGCTACACCTTCGTGAGCCAGCCCGAATTCCTTCGGCTGATCGAGCAGAAGGAGTTCCTGGAATGGGCCAGGGTCTATGACGAGTACTACGGCACCTCCCGCCGCCGCGTCGAGGAGGCGCTCAACAAGGGCGAGGACATCATTCTCAAGATCGACGTCCACGGGGCGACGTTTGTCCGCAAACGCAAGCCCGATGGCCTGTTCATCTTCATCACTCCGCCATCGACCGAGGAACTGCTGACCCGGCTGACCGGCCGCAAGACCGAATCGCCCGAGGCCCTGGCGATCCGTCAACGCGAGGCGCTGATCGAGCTCGGCCTGGCAAAGGACTACGAGCATGTCGTCTGTAACCGCGACGTGGACGAGACGGCTCGCGAGATCCTGGCGATGATCGCCGCGGAGCACGCCCGCCGGCAAGCGCCCGTATGAGCGCCGGTCGCTTCGACGGCCGCCGGGTGGCCGTGGCGGTCAGTGGTGGAATCGCCGCCTACAAGGCGATCGAGTGCCTCAGGCTGCTGACCGAAGCCGGTGCGCAAGTGCGGGTCGTGATGACGCCTGAGGCAACCCGCTTTGTGACGCCCCTGACGTTTGAGGCGCTCTCCGAGCATCCGGTCGCCGCCGACTGGCTGGCGGCCACGGGCGGTGGCGAAACGCACATCAAGCTGGCGGACTGGGCGGAAGTCATCGCGGTCGTCCCGGCCACTGCCAACACGATCGCCAAGCTGGCACTCGGGATTGCAGACGAGATCGTCTCGGGGACCGTGCTCGCGAGCCGCGCGCCGCTGGTGATCGCCCCGGCGATGAATGACCTGATGTTCACGCACTCGCAAACGCAGGACCACCTGGCCGCGCTGCAATCGCGCCACGCCGTCATCGTCGAACCGGCGAGCGGGCGACTGGCGTCGGGAAAGTTTGGCGTCGGCCGGCTGGCGGCGCCGGAGCGCATCGTCGCCGTCCTCGAGGCGGTGCTCGCCAACCGGCGCAACCTCGACGGGCTCCGGGTCGTCGTCAGCGCCGGCGGGACGCGCGAGGCGGTCGACCCCGTTCGCTACGTCGGAAACTTTTCCAGCGGCAAGATGGGCCGGGCCCTGGCAGAGGTGGCAGCCGCCCGCGGGGCGTCGGTCACCCTGGTTACGACGGTGCCCACCGACCCCGAAGGCATCGACGAGGTCGCGGTCGGCAGCGGCATCGAGATGCTGGCGGCGCTCGAGCGGGCATCGAATGGGGCGGACGTCCTCGTGATGGCGGCGGCCGTGGCCGACTATGCGCCGGAAACGGTTGCGCCCTCGAAGCTGCGGCGGACAGATGAGCCGATGGACCTCCACCTGCGGCCGAATGTCGACATCTTGAAATCGCTTGGACGCCGCCCCGGACTGTTCCGGGTGGGCTTCGCGGCGGAGACGGAAGACGTTCGTGCCCAGGCGCAACAGAAGTTGAAGGCCAAGGACCTCGACATGATCGTCGCCAACCAGGTGGGAGTCGACGGCCAGGGCCTCGCCAGCGATTTCAACGCCGTGACCATCGTCGGCTCATCGGGTGTCGTGGCTGAGGTCCCGCGGCTGCCCAAGTGGGAGGTCGCCCGACGGATCTGGGATGCCATTGATGCCTGTCGCAACCGCGGCGCCTGAGGCGGTTCGCCAGGTCGCGCAGGTCGCGGTCGATGCGCGCGTCGGCAGCCACAGCGGGCTCTTCGACTACGCCGTCCCGCGTGAGCTGATCGGGTTGATCGAGGTCGGCCACCGTGTCCGGGTCCCCTTCGGCAAGCGGTCCGTGACCGGCTTCGTTTATGCGCTGGACCAGGGGGCCGCGGTACTGGAGCTGAAACCAATCGAGGCGATGATCGACGCCGAGCCGGTGCTGCCCGCCGTCCTCGTCGAGCTGGCCGGCTTCGTCGCGTCGCATTACCTGGTGCCGCTCGACGAGGTGATTCGCGCGGTGGTTCCGCCCCGAGTTCGCGCGATCGTTCGCCGGACCGTCAAACGCCGCCGCCAAAGCCGGATCCTCCAGAAGGCGAGTACGGTGACGGTGTCGGCGGCCGTCCAGCTCGAGCCCGCACAGCTGGCGGCGCGCGAGCGGATCAGTGTCGCGATCGCCCGCCAGGAGTCGGAGGTGTTCCTGTTGCACGGCGTGACCGGCAGCGGCAAGACGGAGGTCTACCTGGCACTGCTCGAGGAAGTGCTGGCCGCCGAAGGCCAGGCTCTGGTGCTGGTGCCGGAGATCTCGCTCACGCCGCAGGCCGTCGGGCGCTTCGCGGCGCGATTCCCTGGCCGCGTTGCAGTGCTGCACAGCGGCTTGACCGAGGCGGAACGGGCCGCGGAGTGGTGGCGCATCCGCCGTGGCGAAGCCGACATCGTGATCGGGCCGCGCGCCGCGGTCTTTGCGCCGCTGCCGCGCCTGCGATTGATCCTGATCGACGAGGAAGAATCGGCAGCGTTCAAGCAGGAACGAATGCCCCGCTACCACGCGCCGACCGTCGCCCGATGGCTGGCGCGGCGCACCCGATCGGTGTTGGTATTGGGGAGTGCCACGCCGAGCGTGGCGACCTACAGCGCGGCGCTGGCGGGCCGGGAGCATTTGCTCGAGCTCCCGCATCGCGCGCAGGGCCGTCCTCTGCCGCCGGTCACGGTCGTCGACATGCGCAAGGAGCTTGCCGCCGAACAGTTTTCCCCTCTGAGCCGGGAGCTGCAGGCGGCGATCGGCGGCTCGCTGGAGCGGCACGAGCAGACCATTCTGTTTCTCAACCGACGAGGCCTAGCGACCTTCGTTTTATGCCGTGATTGCGGGGCGGTACGTGAGTGTCCCCATTGCAGCGTCGCCCTCGTCTATCACGCCAGCCTGGGCCGGCTGCAGTGTCACTACTGCGGCAGCAGCGAACCGATGCCCCGGCGCTGTCCCGCATGCGGCAGCCGCTACATCAAGAGCTTCGGTATCGGGACGGAGCGGATCGAGCACGAGGTGAAGGCGTTGTTTCCGCCGGCCCGGGTGTTGCGGCTGGACCGCGATGTCATGAAAACGGCGGATGCCGCGGACCTGGTGTTCGACCGCATGGTCTCCGGTGAGGCCGACATCCTCGTCGGCACCCAGGTAGTGGCGAAAGGCCTCGACCTTCCGCGGGTCACAACCGTTGGCGTAGTCAATGCCGACACCGGTCTGCACTTTCCGGACTACCGCTCGTCCGAGCGGACCTTTAGCCTGCTGACCCAGGTCGCCGGCCGGGCCGGGCGGGGGACCGGCGCGTCGCAGGTGTTCATCCAGACCTACACGCCTGAGCATCCGGCGATTCGCCATGCGCGGTACCACGACTACCGCGGTTTCTATCGGGAGGAACTCGAGATCCGGCGTGCCTATCGATTTCCGCCGTTCGCCGAGCTGATCGTGGCCACCTACGGGCACCGCGACCAGGCGCGCGCGGAACTCGAGGCGAAGACGGCCAGCGAACATCTGCGTGCTACAATCGCCCTGCTCAATTTGGGCGACATCGAGGTCCTTGGACCATCTCCCGCGTTCGTGTTTCGCCTCAAGGACGAATTCCGTTTCGAGGTGACCCTCAAGGGGAACGATCTGCACCGCGTGGCAGATGGCTTGCCGCGCGGCCGGGGCTGGAGCCTCGACGTCGACCCGATGTAAGTTACTCACCATGGCTGTCCTACCGATCCTCACACAGGAAGCGCCGATTCTCCGCCAGAAGGCGAAGCGGGTGGCTCGCGTCGACAGTAGCATCCGGCGGCTGATCGACGACATGGTTGACACCATGATCGCCGCCCCCGGCGTCGGGCTGGCGGCGCCCCAGGTCGGGGTTGGGTTGCGGGTGCTCGTGATCAAGACCGATACCAACCTCCACACGCTGGTCAACCCGGAGATGGTGAAGTGGGAGGGCGAGCAGATCGGCATGGAGGGCTGTCTTTCCGTGCCAGGTTACGTAGGCGAGGTGAAACGCTACATGCAGGTGGTGGCGCGGGGGCTGAACCGCCACGGCAAGATGGTCAAGATCAAGGGCGATGCGCTGCTGGCGCGCGCCATCCAGCACGAGATCGACCACCTCGACGGCATCCTGTTCACCGATCGGTTGACCAGTCTCGACACGCTGCGCAAGGTCGAGCCACTGGAGCAGGAGAAAGAACAGGAACTCGTCGGCGTCTAAGCTGCGCATCGTTTTCGCCGGAACCGCCGCCTTCGGCCAGCCCACGCTGAAGCACTTGCGCGAGGCCGGTCATGACATTGCCCTGGTCGTGACGCAACCTGATCGGGTCGCGGGCCGTGGACTCAAGCTGCTGCAGTCGGGAACCAAGCGGCTCGCCCTCGAACTTGGCCTCGAGGTCTTTCAGCCAGAGCGGATCAAGGACGAGGCCACCCAGGCCCGGATTCGCGAGGTGGGCGCCGACGTGATGGTCGTGGTGGCGTACGGGCAAATCCTTCCGGCGAGCCTGCTCAACGCACCGCGATTGGGAACGCTCAACCTCCACGCCTCGTTGTTGCCGCGGCACCGCGGTGCCGCGCCGATCGAGTGGTCGATTCTCAGCGGCGACACGGAGACCGGCGTCACCATCATGCAGATGGATGCCGGCGTCGATACCGGCCCGATCCTGGCGCAGGCCCGCGTACCGCTGGCACCAGACGCCACCGCCGTTCCACTGGAGGGCGAGCTGGCGGATCTCGGTGCACGGCTGATGGTGCAAACGCTCGATAACTTCGCGCGTGGCGCGATCACTCCCGTAGCCCAGCCCGCGGAGGGAGCGACCTATGCGCCGCGGCTGACTTCGAAGGATGGCAAGCTAAACCCGGCCACCATGACCGCTCAGGAAATCGATCGACGCGTGCGCGCCTTGAGCGAGCGGCTCGGCTGCTGGATCACACTCAACGGGGTTGAAGTGAAGATCATCCGCGGCCATCTAGACGGTGCAGCTGGGAACGGCATCCCGGTGGCGACCGCCGACGGAACCTACGCCGTCGACGAGGTTCAGCCACCGGGCGGCCGGCGGATGACGGCGGCTGCCTGGGCGCGAGGCCGGCGCTGATGGGGAAGAAGCGTGACGCCGACACCACGATTGCCAGCAACCGGGCGGCCTTCCACAAATACTTCATCCTGGAGTCGGTCGAGGCCGGTATCCAACTGGTCGGTACCGAGATCAAGTCGTTGCGCGAAGGCGGCGCCAACCTGCGCGAGGGCTATGTCCGATTTGGCGGGGGAGAGGCGTACCTGGTCAACGTGCACATCAGTCCCTACGCGCGCGGCCAGAGCAGTAATCACGAATCCAAGCGCGAGCGCAAGCTGCTGCTGCACCGGGCAGAAATCATTCGTCTGGAGATCACCCTCAAGCAGAAGGGCTTGACGCTGGTTCCGCTCCGCCTCTATTGGAAAGGAAACCGGGTCAAGCTGGAGATCGGCCTGGCCAAAGGCAAGCGGCAGTACGACAAGCGGGAAACGATAGCGGCTCGGGACGCCCGGAGGGAAATGGACCGGGCCGTCAGGACGAGAGTTTAAGCGCCAACGTCGCCCGAGATGTTGCAGTGGCGCACCCCGTCCGTCGGTCGGTGGCGCTACGTCAAATTCCGGATCGGCTGGTGGCATCGAGTGATTGAGCCAGCGGCGTGCGCCGGCGGACACCCAGCGTGATTCCGATCGCCAGCCCTACAAGAACAAGCGCGAGGTACAGTGGGGCCGTTACCGCCGTATCGGGTTGGGGTGCCGAAACGGCGAGCCTGATCAACGTTGCGACGGACGCGATAACCGTCGCGACCAGAATCCCCACGTTGGCCAAGAGATAGATCCGAGCCATTCGCGGGTGCCGCGTCACGCCGAGGACGCCTCCATAGAGAAACCAGCCGAGGAGAACCGGGTACAGGGGAGCGGCGAGATAGCTCAGCACGCCGGCTAGTGGGACCAGCAGGGCAACCGCGCCAAGACCTCCCAGAACGAGGTAGCCCACGAGGCGGGCCGCGGTCTTCAGGTCCAGCGCGGGGCTCGTTTCCACGGCGCTTTGAAGATACATCGCCTCGGGGTGGCGCGATCCTGCGACGCCCACCCGGCTGTTTGATCCAGAGGCCGCGAGGGTTTGCCAGTAAGTGGCTGGGGGTAAAATGAGTGTGCTCCGACTGACTGGCGGGGGCGCCAGGTCTCGACGGGGTAGTGGTCTGCAAGATGGCGGGCCGTGTCGCCGAGCACGTAAAAGCGGCAAGGCTATAAACGCCAATCGTCAACTGGCTTACGCTGCGTAAGTAGCGTAGTCAACCGGGGATTTATCCCCGGCGCCGGCCCGCTCTCGGTCAGCAGGAGCGGTGTCCGGCGTAAACTCCGCTGACTCGCTTCCGGCGGGCGTCGCGGCCGCCGGGGGGACTTTTACCGCGACTGGCTCTGGCGGATCCGGTCCCATGGGAGACGCCAGGGTGAGATCAAATCCGGGACTACGCTCGTAGATGTCTTGCGGGACGCTGCTTCGGACGCGAGTTCGATTCTCGCCGCCTCCACCAGCCGGCCGGAGCGATTTGTCACGGGCTGGTTGGCCGGCCCTGGTTTTCCGCCGCGCGTATTAGCTGGCCGGGAAGGTAAAGCTCTCCAGCACCTGCTGGAATGCGGCGTCGTCGCTGCCGCCGGGCGCCTCTTCGAGCTCGAAGGTGTTGGTCTGGTGCTCGAAGACCACGATCACCGCGCCGTTGGCCGGGCCGGAATCGACCACCAAAATGCGATCGGCGTTGATGCCGGCCACCGTGGTTTGGGTCACCTGGTTCCCCCCCGCGAGACTCGCTTCGGCCTGGTCTTTGGGGCCAGTGACCACCCGAATCTCGATCGGAGGGGTAAACGTCCCCGACGCCGGAACGTGCGCGGGCACAGTCGAGGGCGCTCCAAAGGCGACGACGCTCACGGCGCCGCCGGAGCCGGGCTCGGCGGTGTAATCGCGTGCGGTCCAGCCGTTCGGGAAGCAGAGATGGTAGCCGAGCGTGGTGTGCTGGTACCCCTGTCCGCTCTTGCAGCCGACCGATGATGAGGCGCTGGCTTGAAGCGGTGGCGCGGCGCCGGTGTCCTCGCCGCACCCAGCGATAAGGGTAGCGGCGAGCAGGCTGAACAGTACCCCCAGGGAGCGGCTGCTGGCCACCGGGGAAGCGTACAGGAAACAGAGGCGGTACGGACGCGGCGTTTAGTGAAAGATCGCCGTCGCCAGCCACCAGCAGGCCAGCACGCCGACGACCGCGGGTACAATGCCGCCGAAGCGGGTGAGGACGGCGACGATCTGCGCGGGGATCAACCAGAACACGGAGATCGGGTCGGCCTTGACGACGCCCACGCGCGCCTGTTCCGCAACCGGGCCCGCTTCTTCATAGGACGGCAGGGCGTGGGCGGCGAACGACAGTCCGAGCCAGAGCTGCACGCCCGTCACCCAGTTGGTGGGTAGCTCCAGAACAGTGCGCGGCGCCAGCGCGGGAGCCAGGCACAGGATCGCGAGGATGAAGAGAACCAGCGTCGGAATGTAGGCGATCGAGATCGCCGTCCCCAGCCAGGGCGGCGCTTCGTAGACGGTGTAGCCGGCTGGGTCGTCGACGACAAAATAGGTGACCTCGTCGATCGCGAGGCCGGCGCGGTGCGCGACCGCGAATTGGATCGCCGCGCGCAGCACCACCGCCGGGAAGCCGAAGAGGTGGATGGTGCGGGCGACGAGCAGCGGGAAGGCGCGGATCAGGCTGATTCGGGCGGTGGCCTTGGCCAGCCGCACGGTGTAGGGCGCTCCGCGCTTGACAGCGACACGAGCGACGCTGCCGCCGCGACTGACGGCGACGCGGGCGACGCCGCCGCCGCGGCTGACGGCCACCTTGGCGACGGTGCTCAGCTGCCCGGCTCCCGACTTCAGCACCGGGGCTGCCGCGGCGCGCCACCGCGCCCAGGGGATGGCGCGCAGTCGCGTCAACAGCTGGTCGTAGAGCGATGGTCCCTGCTCGGTCTTCGGTCGCGCCGCCACCCAGGCCGGCGTCTCGGCCGAGGCGGGCGGCCGGACCGGTGTCTCGAAGGGCAGGTCTTCCTGGATCGGGTCGGTTGCCCCGCTCATTTGGCGGTCACCTTCGGTGGGGCGTTGGCGGCCCGAATCTTGGCGAGCAGAACCAGCTGGTCGGATTGCGTGTCCAGCGTGACCGCGGGATCGTAGCTCCGTGCCGTGTACCAGGCACTGAGTCCGGCCTTGGTGTCCTTGTCGAGGAGGAAGCAATACGCCTCGTAGGCCCAGACCTTTGGCGAGTTGGGCACCGACTCCACCGCCTGTTCCATCTCGGCGGCGCAACCGGGATAGTCAAGCGTGACCAGCCGTGCCTTGCCGTCCCGGTAATGCCGCATGCCGTTCCACGCTCCCGGGAGGCCGGCACCGGCCATAAAGGTGAGCGCCAGCGTCACGCCCAGCACGCAGAGAACCCAGCCGGGCATGTCGGGCAAGCCGCCGCGAGCCCGGCGGATCGGCTGGAGCGCCGCTTCATACCGAGATAGCCGATCGGCGATCTCCGTATCGGCAATCTCGGGCAGCGCCGGCCGGCGCAGCCGCTTGGCGTCTCGCAGCAGCATCACCGCTCCGGTGACATCGCCGGCCGCGTAGCGTAGATCGGCCTTGAAGACCAGGGCGTCGCGAGCAGCGGGGTCGCCGCGCAGGGCGCGATCGAGGTAGTCTTCCGCGACCGCCGTTTCCCGCTTCCAGTAGGCGATCATCCCCAGGCCCAGCAGCGCCGCGGCGTTCTTTGGTTCACGGGCCAGGACCGTCTCGTACTCGGTCGTCGCCCCGACGAAGTCGGAAATCCGGATGCGCGCCAGGCCAAGCAGGCTGCGCGCATCGGTGAAGTCCGGATGGACCTCGATGATCTTGGCGAGCAGCGTCACGGCGGGCTGGGGATCCTGCGCGCCCACGAAGGCATAGGCGAGGTAGTAGGCCGCGTAAGCGTCGTCCGGACGCTTGCGGACCTCGGCGGCCAGCAGTGGCAGGGCGCCTTCGAAGTCATGCCGGCGGATGAGCGCCAGGCCATCATTGATCGACATGTCCGGTGCCTAGCCCGAGTAACGCCTGAGTTCAAGCGTGCTTGCGGACTGGGGACAGCGTGGGCGCCTACGCCGCTTTATCGATCCAGCGCTCGGCGATGAAGGCCAGGAAAGCCCGGTCGAAGTCGAGGCCCTGCAGCTTGGTGGTGGCCGGCCATGCCGAACGGACTTCCGACTGCAGCCGGCGATACTCTTCCAGGTCGAGACCCTGGGCGAATTCCCAGGCGCGGGCGGCCAGCTCGGCGTTCAGGGGCTTCATCAGGATTCTCCTACTGTCTATAACGTTCCAACTCGCCAGAAGGATTCACGTCGCGTTGTGTCACGCTACGTGCAAATCGCAAGACGCGCTGGGCGATCGCGTCAATCGTGGCATGAGAGGGTTGGGTCTGAAAGCCGCGATCATCATCGTGGGCGCAAGCGCCGTCATGACCGTCCCCACGCTGATGGTGCTGCGGAGCAGCCCGACGGCGTCGATCACCGCCGTGCCCACCCACGTCACCGAGCCTGCCCGCGACGATGACGACCTTCAGGTCCAGCGCGCCAAGCGGATCGCCCTCGCCAGGGCAACACCCACCCCAGCCTCGGCGCCGGCGCCGACCGCGGCCGCCCAGGCCAATGGACCGGCAGCCGCGCTGCATTCGGCGCCGCCCCCGCCGGCCGTCGGCGCCGTTCCGTCCTTCTCACATGTCTTCGTGATCGTGATGGAAAACCACGAATACAACAGCGTGGTCGGCAATCCGGCGGCCCCCTATACCAACGGCCTCGTTAACAGCTACGGCCTGGCGACCAACTATTACGGGGCATCCCATCCGAGCCTGCCCAACTATCTCGCCCTCACCGCCGGCAGCACGTTCGGGATCGCGAGCGACTGCACCAACTGCTTCGTCAGCGCGACCAACATCGCCGACCAGGTGGAAGGGAGCGGTCGATCGTGGAAGGCGTACATGGAGGACATGCCGGTGCCGTGCTACATGGGGGCCTTAACCGGCAACTATGCAATGAAGCACAACCCGTTCATGTACTACAACGACATCCGCAACAACGCGGCGCGGTGCGCGGCGCACGTCGTGCCCTTCACCCAGTTTTGGGTCGACATGAGCAGCGGCCACGCGCCCGACTTCGTGTGGATCACGCCCAACATGTGCAATGACACGCACGATTGTCCCGTCGGCACCGGCGACGCGTGGCTGCGGAGCGTGGTGCCGACGATCACCGGCTCAGCCGCCTTCCGCAACGGCGGCGTGCTCTTCATCACTTACGACGAGGGTTCGACCAGCGCCGGCTGCTGCAGCGACAGCTGGGGGGGACACGTCGCCACCCTGGTCATCGCACCGAACGCGATCAGCGGCTTCCGCTCGGCCGTCGCCGAGAATCACTACGGCCTGCTGCGCACCGTCGAAGACGGCTTCCACCTCAGCCACCTCGGAGCTGCCGGATGGGCGAGCAATCTCCCTCTGCGAGAGTACTTCCGCAACTAGCCACCACCCTGCCCTCCCCCAGAAGGGGAGGGAGAGCTGCCAAGCTGGCGGATCGGTTCGAGCGAGGCAAGGTCGTCGATCGAGGAGAGGTCGCCTGGCGGGTCGCCGAGGAAGACATTCCGGATGACCCGCCGGAGGATCTTGCCATTGCGGGTCTTGGGCAGGCGGGGGATGACGTGTACCGCCGCGGGCTTGAAGGGCTTGCCCAGTAACCGCTCGATGCTGCGCGACACCGCACCAGGAATCGCAGCGGGATCCGCCCCGGGTCGAGCGACGGCGAAGACCACCACCGACTGACCCTTGATCGGGTCGGGAACGCCGACCGCCGCCGCCTCCGTCGCGGCTGTGCCATCGAGCGCGGCGGCTTCGACCTCGGCCGGTCCCACCCGTTTGCCCGCGACCTTGATGGTGTCGTCCGAACGCCCGAGGATGTACCAGAGCCCATCCTCGTCGACCATCGCCCAGTCGCCGTGGACCCAGATGTCGGGCCAGCGCGACCAGTAGGTCTCGAGGTACCTTTGCGGGTCTCTCCAGAATCCGAGCGTCATGCCCAGGTACGGCTGGCGGATGACCAGCTCGCCGACCTCGCCCGTGACCGGCTGACCGCGATCGTTGAAGACGGCAGCATCGACGCCTGGGATCGGTCCCGCGAAACTGCCCGGCTTCGATGGGGTCAGGAAGTTTCCCGAGAGCAGGCCGCCGCCGCATTCGGTCCCGCCCGAGTAATTCATGATCGGGAGCTGCCCGCGGCCGACCGTCTCGAAGAGCCAGGTCCAGGCTTCGGGGGTCCAGGGCTCGCCGGTCGAGGCCAGCACGCGTAATCGGGAGACGGGTCGCTGCGGGGCGGCCCGATCACCCGACGCCATCAGGACTCGGGTGAGGGTGGGGGAGATACCGAGGTGCGTCACACCGTGACGGTCGGCCACGTCCCAGACCCGCCGTGGCTCCGGATAGTCGGGAGCGCCGTCGTAGAAGACGGCCGTGCCGCCCAGCATCAGGCTGCCGTACACCAGCAGTGGCCCCATCACCCAGCCCATGTCGGTGACCCACATGACGCGCTCACCCGGACGCACGTCCATCCCCAAGGCCCAATCCTGGGCGGCTTTGATCGGGAGACCGGCGTGCCCATGGACGGTGCCCTTCGGGCGGCCCGTCGTGCCCGAGG
>Ga0207646_10003161_pt1 | contig 18862 bp, 17 predicted proteins | sample KBSK5502metaG_FD_184343 | JGI IMG/M metagenome (GOLD analysis project Ga0207646, IMG submission 184343) | Corn, switchgrass and miscanthus rhizosphere microbial communities from Kellogg Biological Station, Michigan, USA - KBS K5-50-2 metaG... | ecosystem: Host-associated > Plants > Roots >...
TCCGATCTCTCATGACGATCGGCGCCATGGTAGGTCTGTCCACCTGGGGCAATGAGCCGGATGTCTTCCGTTACGCCAAAGCCGGCAGGACCTCCTGGTGGAATATCCCGACGCTTGCCGTCTCCTACTTCCTCGGTGCGTTCCTCTTCCCGATCATGGGATACCTGGTGGCGGTCGTCTCAAATGAGCCGGACTTCTCCAAAAGCATTCGCTTTTTCGCCAACTTCACCGTGTTCGGACTAGCTGGCGTATTGATGATCATCCTTCTGGTCAACCAGTGGGCGGTCCAGGATGGCAACCTCTACATCGCGATCAACGGCGCCCAGAATCTGCTTTCCCGGATCCCGGGCTGGCGACGTGAGTTCACGGTCATTGGCTTGGGTTTGATTGCCGCGGCGTTGACCTTCATCCTCCCCAGCCTGACCCAAACGTTCAATTACGTAACCGCGATTGGCTCGGTCACGGTCCCGGTGGCGAGCACGATTATGGCGATGGACGTGTTCGTCCTCCCGCGACTCTTTGGACTGCGACGGCCGCTCCATCGCGTGGCGTCTTGGCAAGAAACGGCACTTGGAAACTGGCCCGCGATCGTGGCGCTCGTCCTGGGAACCGGTGTCGGCGCCTACACCGCCGGCGTGATTCCCGGCATCCCCGGCTTCGGCACGACCTACATCGGCTTCCCCGCTCTCCAGGCGTGGGTGACCGGAGCCGTCGTCTACCTGGTGGGCGCGGCCATCGTCGCGCGGAGCCAACGGGCGAAGGAGCTGCTCGGCTACTCGGCCGTCGAAAGCGTGCCGGCAATCGATCCCGCCGTTTGAGTGAGCGCCGCGACTTTCGACGTCGTGATCCGGGCGCCTCGCGTCATCAGCGACGATGGCGAGGCCGCCCGGTCGATCGCGATTCGTGACGGCCGAGTCGTTTCCGTCGCGCCGGTAGACGCGAAGCTCAGCGCGTCACGTGAGGTCGAGTTCGAGGCCGACGTCGTCGTCTTGCCAGGGATCGTCGACTCACACGTCCATGTCTGCGAGCCCGGGAACACCGACTGGGAGGGCTTCGCCACGGCGACCAGGGCGGCGGCGGCTGGAGGCATCACGACGCTGGTCGATATGCCGATTGACAGCGTGCCGGCTACCGTCACCATGGAAGCGCTCGACGCCAAGCGCGCCGCGGCGCGGGGTCAGTGTCATGTGGATGTGGGCTTTTGGGGCGGAGCGATTCCAGGCAATCTCGCCGAGATGCCGCGACTTCGCGCAGGCGGCGTCCTCGGCTTCAAGTGCTTCCTCGTCGATCCCGGCGTGCCCGGGTTCGCTCCGCTCGACGCCATCGGGCTGGAGCAGGCTCTGGCAGTAGCCCGCGATCTCGATGCCCCGCTTCTGGTGCACGCGGAGAGCGTAAGCGTGCTCGCGGGCATGGCCCCCATGAGTGGCCGAAAGTACGCCGACTACCTGGCCTCTCGTCCGAAGGAAGTCGAGAACGTCGCGGTCGCCCAGGTCATCGAGGCAGCGCGACGAACAGGCGGGCACGCGCACGTCGTGCATCTCTCCAGCTCGGATGCGGTTGCCATGATCGCGGAAGCTCGGCGCGGTGGTGTCCGCATAACGGCGGAGACGTGTCCGCACTACCTGACGCTGGCCGCGGAGGAAATCCCTGACGGCGCGACCGCGTTCAAGTGCTCACCGCCGATCCGCGAGGGGAGCAACCGCGACTCGCTTTGGAGCGGTCTGCAGCAGGGCGTCATCGGCTCGATCGTGTCCGATCACTCGCCCTGCACCGTGGCCATGAAGGCGGTCAGCAGTGGGAACTTCGGCGCGGCGTGGGGAGGCATCTCGTCACTCCAGCTGAGCCTTTCCGTTATTTGGACCGAAGCCCGCCGACGAGGGCATACGTTAACTGAGGTCGCCGCGTGGATGTCGGAAGGGCCGGCGAAACTGGCCGGACTGCGGCAGAAGGGGAAGATCGCTCCTGGATTCGACGCCGACTTCTGCGTTCTGGCGCCGGAGGAGTCGTTCGTTGTTCAACCCGAACGGCTTTACCATCGGAATACGCTCACGCCGTACGCCGGGCGGAGGCTGATGGGCGTGGTTCGCGAAACCTGGCTTCGAGGGGAACCCGTTGACCTGCGAGATCCTCGGGGTCAGCTTCTTGACGAAGGGGCGACGGCTGCCGTCCAACCAATTCCATAGCGAGGTGCTGAGCATGAGGATTCTCGTCGTCAACGTCAACACCAGCGAGTCGATGACGGAAAGCATCGCGCAGGCCGCGAGGCGCTATGCCTCCACCGGCACCGAGACGGTTACTCTTCAGCCTTATTTCGGGGCGGAAGCGGTCGATTGCAATTTCGAGAGTTACCTCTCGGCAGTCGCGGTGATGGACCGGGTACTCGCGTACGAGGAACCCTTTGACGCAGTCGTGATGGCTGGGTTCGGCGAGCATGGCCGCGACGGCCTGCAGGAGCTGATCGAACAACCCGTGTTTGAGATCTGCGAGGCGTCGGCGCACGTGGCCATGATGATCGGCCGCGCCTTTTCCGTGATCACGACGCTGCAGCGATCGGCTCCGGCGGTCGAGGATCGCCTGCGGCTCGCGGGATTGGCCGACCGCTGCGCATCAATCCGAGCGACCGGTCTGGGGACACTGGACGTCGATCGCGATCCGAAGGGATCGATGAAGGCTATCGTTGCCGAGGCGCGGAAGGCCGTTGAGGAGGATCACGCCGAGGTTATCTGCCTGGGCTGCGCCGGGATGGCGGGCCTCGAAGAGGCGATCACGAGCGAGCTCCACGTACCCGTCATCGACGGCGTGGGCGCAGCTGTGCGCCTTGCAGAAGCCGTCGTCGGACTCGGCCTCAAGACCAGCAAGCGCTCGACCTATGCGTTCCCCGAGCCCAAGAAGATCATTGGCTGGCCACTTTCGGCGAGCCTGGGCCTCCGCGCGGATGGCGCCGGCGTACGCGCCAGAAAATGACGGTCGAGACCGACCTCGCCTCGCGCTGGCTCGGAGGCACCGTGATGGCGGCGAGCGACGAGGCGTTCGGGGACAAGGAGAACCTGCTCAAACCCGAGGCGCCCGTTAACGACCCGGGTCGTTACGGAAATCGTGGCGAGCTCGTCGACGGATGGGAGACCCGCCGCCGGCGCGAGGGTGGACACGATTGGGCGCTGATCCGGCTTGGAGCTCCCGGCCAGATCACCTCGATTACTGTGGACACCAGCTTTTTCACCGGCAACTTCCCGGAGTCATGCCTGGTCGAGGCGTGCGGTCAGGAGGGCTACCCGGGCCCTCAAGAGCTCAGCAATTCTCAGGGCGAGTGGGTCGAAATCGTCCCCCACTCAGCGCTTCGCGGCAATTACCAGAACGCATTTCCTGTCGCTGACCTCCGGCGATTTACGCACGTGCGGCTGTCAACCTTTCCCGATGGGGGAGTGGCGCGGTTACGGGTCAACGGCCAGGTGATTCCCGACCCGCGCCAGGTTGATGGAGTCTCGATTGACCTCGCCAGTCAGTGTTACGGCGGCGCAGTGGTAGCCAGCAGCGATGACTTCTATACCTCGGCCCGGCTGCTCAATCGGCCTGACCGGGCCAGGACGATGGGCGAAGGTTGGGAGACCCGTCGGCGACGAGACCAGAGCCACGACTTCGTGGTGTTTCGGCTTGCGTTCGTCGGACATCTCCGGCGGTTGATCGTCGACACGGCGCATTTTCGATACAATGCAACGGCCGAGATCATGGTCTACGGCTGCGAAGGGGAGCACCCACCAGGCGTTGATTCAGAATCCTGGAAACCGATCCTCGGCAGAACGCGCCTGCAGCCCGATACCTACCACGTCTTTCCCCTAGCGGGGAATGTGGCAGTCGGATCCATCCGGCTCGACGCCTTCCCCGACGGCGGCATCTCGCGGGTGCGCGTGCTAGGGAGTATCGAGCCAGTTGCCCGCCGGCGCGCAGGATACCGGTGGTTCAATTCGCTGCCGGAAGATCAAGCCCGAGTTTGCCTCGTCGCGGCCGGCCTTCCGGCGAACGGCGCGAAAGACCTCGTCGGACGCCGGCCGCTAGGGGAAGGGATGGCCCCGCCACACCTGAGACAACTGCTCGAAGGATCCCCGAAATGAACGCGATCTCACCGAGTTACAACTTCCATGCCGCTGTCGACTTCGCAGAAGGGCGCCATAGGCCAATTTGAATTTTTGGCCACTGCTTTAGTAACCGGGAAAGGTCAGGTCGAGATCTACGCGCCTTCGGCAGATAACGAAGGCCGTGATGCCGAGGTCCGCCGCCACTTGAGCCGTGCTGCGGCCATCGGCATCCAGATCAAGATCGCCTTCATAACGGTCCTAAGCGGTGGTCGAGCGAGGTATCTTGGGGTACGCTGTTACATCGCACAGAACCGCATCCAAAACGACCCGCGGCTCTGGTATTTCTTTGCCTATTACGATCCGGGACAACTTCGGTTCCACGATCCGGTTTTCTTGGTTCCCGCCCATGTTTTCCATGCGCTCGGCCGGATGGGCAAGCGGAAGGGCAGAGTCTACTTTCTGTTCTTAGCGAGCTTGTCGCCGACATCTCATGATCGCTGGACTCCGTACCGGGTTGCGCCTGCCGATCTGGGGAAGCGTCTCCTTGAAATCATCGATAAGGCGCCGCAGCTGACCGCAACAAGACGATCTATGAAGGCTACCGGTGATGCCATATGGCTTGGCCGTCAGATCAATGTAGGCGGGACACGGTTACGGGCGGCCTCAGCCAAGTCCAAATACGAACTGATCCGACACGCAGTGCTCGAGCGAGACAGCATCAGTGCCTGGTACCAGGGCAACCTGCGAATTTTCAGTCCTGTCCTCCTTGGAACCAAAGGCGGTGAGCCACACGTCCTGGGGTATCAATTTGACGGAACGAGCCATCAACCGCTCCGGCCCGACGGTTCGCCGGAGAATTGGCGCTGCCTGCGAGTCAGCGAACTGACCGACGTCAATGTACTGCCTGGCATCTGGCACATTGCGGGAAAGCGAAACGGCTCTCAGAATTGCATCGACCACGTCGACGTCTCGGCCTACCGGCCCTCGGCTGGTCAGCGCAAGCTGCGTCGAGCCGCTTAAACACTAGAACCTCGCGTGGATCGCTGTCGCCGCGGCAGTGCCCGTATGGACGGTCAGGCGTGCGGCCCGGCAGCGCGGTTCAGCAGGGCTGCTTCCCGGTCGATTAGCCGACCTGTGCTGAGCCGCATGTAGTACCTGGGCGAGCTTGTGTGCTGCAATCCAACTAATGTGCAGCTGACGCCCGGGTGGGGGCGGATCACCTCGCCTGGACGAACACCCTGCTTTCGTTGCGATACGCCACCGAGTGCGACGACAACACGAGGATTCATGGTCACTATTTGCTTCTGGAGGAATGCATAACACCAACCGCTAAAGGAAGGATCCTTCCGACCGGGAAACGCAGCGGTCGCTGACTCGCCTTCCATCAGGCCGATGCTAAAAATGTTCGTGAAGAAGACTTGCGCCCGGTCGACCTCTGCCAAATCCAACAGCTTTCTGATGTTGCGCCAGTACATCATTTTTGGGTCGTCGGGGTCGCCGGGGTCACGTCGGTCCTCGGCCTTCTTCCAGCCAGTGACAGAGTTCAGGTTGCTGCCCACGAACATGACCCCGCCAAACGGAAATGGCGGCAAGGGAGCGCCCGGTTTGCGAAAGAGCCCAGAGCCGCCCGAGAATCCCCACGTGCCACCGAGCTGGTATGGAACAGGCTTGACCCCTAACGGATAATCGGCAGGGTCCAGCTGTTGAATTAGCGCCCAGAAGTACTCCACCGGATGCTCGTCATAGCCCCTGGCGCGGGCCACGAAGGGCCGGGTCACCAGCCGATTATGTCAATCTTGACCGCGACAGACAGCTGTCGTAACTGCGCCTTAGAGTGACCCTTGGAGTAGAAGGGCAACATGCAGTTTCTTGAGGGCCGGCTGATCGTTAGCCCGTCCGATTTGACGGGCTTTCTCGAGTGTGAGCACCTGACGCAGCAGGAGCTGGCTGCCGCGCGGGGCGAGATCGCCCGGCCCGTACGGGACGACCCAATGCTGGACATGCTCAGCCGCCGAGGACTGGAGCACGAGGGTCGGTATCTAGCTCAATTCGGGGCGACTGGCCGAAAGATCGTTGATTTCCCGTTTCCCGACGGCACGATCGCCAATCTGCAGAAGGCGCACGCCGAGACGGTGGCGGCCATGCAGGCCGCCGCCGACATCATCTATCAGGGCACCTTCTTCGACGGCCGCTGGCGTTGCCATCCCGACTTCCTAATCCGGGTTGACCGCCCGAGCAAGCTCGGCGACTACAGCTACGAGGTCGCCGATGCCAAATTGGCGCGGAAGGCGAAGGCGGCGGCGGTCCTCCAGTGCTGCGTCTATTCAGAGCAACTTGCGGCTATCCAGGACATCGATCCGGAGCACCTCACCCTGATCCTCGGCAATAACACCGAGGAAGAGCTCCGCTTCAAGGACTACGGCGCGTACTACCGAAGCGTCAAGCGCCGCTTTGAGGAGACAGTGCTGGCGCCCGCCGTCCAGACCTATCCCGATCCTGTCGACCACTGCCGCATCTGCCGATGGATCGACGTCTGCGAGCTGCGGCGGCGGCAGGATGATCACCTTTGCCTCGTGGCCGGGATGCGTCGCGACCAGACCCGACGCCTCCAGCTGGCCGGCATCTCGACGATGGCGGCCCTGGCCGGTAGCCCGGCGGACCCAGTTCAGGGGATCAACAAGGAAGCGTTCGCCCGGCTGCGCCAGCAGGCCAAACTGCAAATCCAGCGGAAAGAGGCGGGTGAGCTGACCTATGAGGTTCTGGCTCCGCTGGGCGAGCACCTCGGCTTTCAGGCCCTGCCGGAGCCGACGCCCGCCGACCTGTTCTTTGACATGGAGGGCGATCCATTCGTCGGCGACTACGGCCTCGAGTACCTCTTCGGCATCACCGAGGTGGTGGAGGGGCCGAAACATCATGCCTTTTGGGGGCACGACACTCAAGCGGAAAAGCGTGCCTTTGAGCAGGTCATGGACTTCCTCATCGAGCGGGTTAATCGCTATCCCGACCTCCACATCTATCACTACGCCGCGTACGAGCCCAACGCCCTCAAGTGGCTGGCGAGCACCTACGCGACGCGCGAGCAGGAGGTCGACCGGTTGCTGCGCGGTCGCGTCCTGGTCGACCTCTACCGCGTGGTCCGCCAGTCCGTCCAGGTCGGGACCGAGTCCTATTCCCTCAAGGAGCTCGAATCGCTCTACCGCGGCAAGCGCACCACCGAGATCGTGGACGCCGCAGCCAGCATCGTGGCATACGAGGAGTGGCTCGACTCGCAGGACCAGGCAAAGCTGGACGAGATCCTCGCTTACAACGCCGACGACTGCCTCTCGACGGCGCAGCTGCGTGACTGGCTGGAAGGCCGGCGATTGGAAGCGATCGTGAAGTACGGCGAGATCCCCCGTCCTGGGCCCGACAAGGCCGAGCCGAGCGAGAACCTTCGCGATATCGATCAGCGCACCGCCGTCGTCCTCGACAAGCTGCTGGCCGGCCTGCCCGAGGACGAAGAAAAGCGGACACCCGAGCAGCAGGCGCGCTACCTGCTCGGGCACAGCCTGAACTGGCACCGGCGCGAGGCCAAGTCCGAATGGTGGGAGTATTACCGCAAGGGAACGCTCACGGACGAACAGCTGATGGCTGATCCCGAGTCGATCGGTGGCCTCGAGTTCCGCGGCGAGGTTCGCCAGGAGAAGCAGTCGAATATCTTCCGCTACTATTTCGACCCCGCCCAGGAGTACAAGGTCGCGATCGGCGACAAGCCGCACGACCCGCGGCGCATGGAACAGGCGGGGACGGTCATCGACATCGATGGCATTGCCGGCTGGATCGAACTCAGCCGTAGTATCCACGTCGACGTGCCGCACCCGACCTCGCTGATCCCCCCAAGCCCGATCCCGACCAACGATCAGCGCGACGCGCTTCTCCGGCTTGGCCAGTATGTTGTCGATCACAGCTTTAGCGGTGCAGGCCAGTTTCGGGCCGCGCGCGATCTCCTTTGCCTGGAGCCGCCGCGCATCCAGGGTGTGATCGAAGGCGCGCCGCTCGTTCAGGCGGGCGAACGGGCGAGAGACGTCGCCGTGTTGATTGCGCCTCGCCTCGACGGCACCTACCTCGCTATCCAGGGCCCACCAGGATCCGGGAAGACGACCATCGGTGCCGAGATCGTCGTCGAGCTGGTCAAGGCCGGCAAGAAGGTAGGGATCACCGCCAACAGCCACAAAGTCATCGGCAACCTGCTCGACAAGCTGATGGGGGAGGCTAAGCTCCGCGGCCAGTCCGTCCGGGCGATCCAGAAGGCCGACGACCGCGACCGGTGCGCCTCGCCGGAAGTGCAGTGCACCGGCAGCGCATCAACCATCGAGCTCGCACTGAGCGATGGCGATGTCGACGTTGTCGCCGGAACATCGTGGCTGTTCGCTCGGCCGACCTTTCCCGCGAAGCTGGATTACCTGGTCGTGGACGAGGCGGGCCAGATGGCCCTGGCGAACGTTCTTGCGATGGCCGGCGTGACGCGCAACTTCATCTTTCTGGGCGACCCGAACCAGCTCAGCCAGCCCAGCCATGGGATTCACCCGCCGGGCATCAACCTTTCAGTGCTGGATCATGTCATCCAGGGCGAGCCCACGATGCCCGACGACTTCGGCCTGTTCCTCGAGACGTCTTACCGGCTGCATCCGGCGGTTTGCACCTTCATCTCGGAGGCCTTTTACGACGGAAAGCTCGAACCCGACCAATCAACGAAGCGCCAGGACCTCGCCACGAGCAATGGCAGCGGCGGAGTGGGACTCCGATACATTCCGGTCGAACACACGGGCAACCGAACGCTCTCGCCCGAAGAGGCCGACCGGGTTAGCCACACATTCCGGGCTCTGTTGGGCCTGCCCTGGACCGATCACGGGGGAAAGGCCCGACCACTCGCCGTTAGTGACATCCTAGTGGTCGCGCCCTACAACGCTCAAGTCCGACGCCTGACTGAGACGCTCCCACACAGAGCCCGAATCGGAACGGTCGATAAGTTCCAAGGGCAGGAAGCGCCGGTCGTCATCTACTCGATGGCGACGTCATCGGTCGACGACGCACCCCGTGGAATGGATTTTCTCTTCAGTCTTAACCGGCTCAACGTAGCGGCCTCGCGTGCGCAAGGCCTTGTCCAACTCGTGTGCAGCCCTGAACTCCTTAAGGCCCGCTGTCGCACGCCCGACCAAATGCGGCTTGCGAGCGCACTCTGTCGCTTGGTTGAGCTAGCAGATGAACTTAGCTGACTAGCCCGTAAGATGCGACGGCGCGAAAGTGCTCGGCCTGCGCAAGCTCCTGTTGGCGCATTGCTATTGTTACTCGGTGCAGTATTGGCTGGACCTGTTCACGCCGGAAACGTGGAATGAGGCTGCAGCCGTCGGATTTGGGGTTACAGGATTCCGCGAAAGTCGGTGGCCGATCGTTAGGCGCGTCGAAAAGGGAGATTGCTTCGTTTGCTATCTGACGCGGGTTTCAGCCTTCAGCGGACTTCTTGAGGCAGTGTCGGGTGGCTACCAGGATAGGTCGCCCATCTGGACGAGCGACGTCTTTCCCGCGAGGGTTAAAACGCGGCCGGTAATAGCACTAGCTCCACAGGAAGCCGTCCCGTTCGACAAAGTCGTATCGAAGTTCGGAAGCGCAACCGCATGGCGAGGTTACGTTCGCGGAAGCCCTATGCGACTTCCCAGAGAGGACGCTGAAGCCGTCGTTGACGCGTTGGAGCGGGCGAGTGTCAATCCGCAGGTCTGGCCAGGCCAACCGAAGGAACCCCTGAGCCTGCGCGACTCGATTCCTAGCACCGAACTTGGTCCTGTTGGCCCGACTGTTCCTTCGTCGACGCCGGCGCCTAGGCAACACACGGCTATTCATTTTCAACTGATTAAACTTGGCCGCGCTCTCGGCCTAAGTGTTCATGTCGCCAGAAATGATCGAAGCCTCACGTTCGACGGAAACGCGTTCTCGGCCCTGTCTATTCCCGGCCTGCCCCAGGGATTCGATCCTGTTAGCCGCCGCATTCTGGAGTTGATAGATGTACTTTGGTTAGACCGCAACCGGATTGTGTGCGCATTCGAGGTTGAACATTCAACAGATGTTCATTCCGGTCTACTGAGGATGGCCGATCTGCTGGCAGTGCAAGCCCACACGACGATTCGCTTGTACTTGGTCGCGCCAGACGATCGGCGAGAGAAAGTGAAGCGGGAAATTAATCGTCCGACTTTCTTTTACTTGGACCCACCGCTGTTCACCGTGTGCAAATTCATTCCGTACTCCAGACTTCAGGAAGGGGTTCAACAAAGCCAGCCCTATCTCGGCCGGCTCAAATATGAATTCATCGATGATCTCGCCGAGCTTTGCGAAGCATCCCAACCAGAGGTAGATGTTTAGGTTGTGCCGTCCGTTTGGTGATATCATGGCATCATGGCAGGCGCCCCGATATCACGGCCTAGCCTGAAGCAGCCTCGCATTCCGATCACCTTCCCAACCGATGAGTACGAATGGTTGCGGGAGGCCGCCTTTAGGCGAAGAATCGCGATGGCCGAACTTGTGCGGCTGGCTCTCCGCCAATACCGTGAACGACTTGAGCCCCAACTTGATCTTCCGATTAGCCCACGGAATAGCCCTTGAGATCACCACTCGGGCCTCAGCTGACGCTTCGGTTTAGAGCCGCAACCGCGGACATCCCTGTTAGCTACGCCCCGGACCAGGGTCTGCCGCCCTTACGGGTCGCGGGTCTATTTGCAGGCATCGCAGGCATCGAGGTTGGTCTCCACGCCACCGGGCACTCGACCTCGTTGTTGTGCGAAATCGAGCCAGCTGCTCAGGCCGTCCTCCACCGTCACTTTCCGGGCGTGAGGCTGGAGTCTGACATCCGACAATTGCCGCGCCTCCCGGACGTGGATTTGGTATCGGCAGGATTCCCATGTCAGGATCTCAGTCAGGCGGGGAGGACAAGGGGCATCGGAGGCAGCCGGTCCGGGTTGGTCGATGATGTGTTTGAGCTGCTTCGGACGTCCGATCCTCAATGGCTCCTGCTCGAGAACGTCCCGTTCATGCTTCAGCTCGAGCGGGGCCACGCCATGCGTTATCTCACAGACAAGCTTGGAGAGCTTGGGTTTCGGTGGGCATATCGTGTTGTCGATGCTCGCGCATTCGGACTACCGCAACGCCGGCAGCGTGTCCTGCTGCTGGCATCTCGATCAAAGGATCCGGCGAGCGTTCTCTATGCCGACGAGGCGGGTGAGCCAGACGAGCGGGGGGCTGGGGCATTGGCCTACGGGTTCTACTGGACCGAGGGCCTGCGCGGTCTCGGCTGGGCGGTGGACGCCGTGCCGACCCTTAAGGGCGGCTCGGCGATAGGCATCCCCTCGGCACCGGCGGTGTGGATGCCAGATGGTTTCGTGGGAACCCCTGACATTAGGGACGCAGAAAGGCTCCAAGGGTTCCCACCCGATTGGACGGCCATCGAACCGGGCGGAGCTCGCGTCCTGGGCGCACGATGGAAGATGGTTGGAAACGCTGTGAGTGTCCCGGTGGCGCGGTGGATCGGGGAACGCTTACGTCGTCCAGGCGCGGTCGTGGCCGGCGAAGGGAGACCACTCAGAACTGCAGATCCCTGGCCACGCGCTGCTCAGGGATCTGGTACCAAAGCAATGGCTGTCGACATCTCAATCTGGCCTGAGCAGAAGCCCTACAAGCACCTCAGCGAGTTCCTTGCCTATCCGTTGAAGCCGTTGTCCGTACGTGCGGCCGAGGGCTTTCTCGGTCGAGCCGCGCGTAGCACATTGCACTTTCCAGACGGCTTCCTCGACGCAATCCGTGCGCACGTGCGATCTATGGGCGAGAAGCCAGCCGCGTGATTGGGGGTCGATGATGGATGGGCCAACAATCGTTGCCCGCACTCTGAGCGTCGTCGGAGACAAGATAGATAAGTACGGCAACCGGTGGCAATACCACTCTCGGAGTGACCACCACTCAAAGGTTGCCTGCTGGTCTGTAATGCTGGATCTCATGCAGACAAGCTCGCTTCTGCAGAATCACGTCAAAGAGGGCAAGGTGATCTTCGGCGTCAACCATAAGATGGGTGACTTCAAGCAGCAGCGCCCGAAGAAGCTTGACCTGGTCATCGCACGACCTGGGACGGCGCCTGCAGGAGAGATGAGCGCCGTGACGCTCGCCTCACTGGCGAAGACGTGGGGCATCCTGCTTCAGCCCTCCGAGCAAGCGCGGCTTGACGCTCTGCCGGAAATTCGGCGTGGCCCGGTGGGGTCAGTATTGGTTGCATTAGAGGCCAAGGCGACTATGACCGCGCACCAGCGAGCGCTACCTCGCCTCTACGATGAGCTGAACTCGAGCCACCTCACGGTCCATGCATCGTCGGACTTCGCGGCGGCGTCCGCGTTCGTGATGGTAAACGTGGCCAAGGAATTCATCAGCCCCGACATAAACAAGTGGGACCTCGCGGAGCGCCCTGCACGGGTGAGTACGCACCGGCAGCCGCGTGATGCCCAGCTCGTGATCGACAAGGTGACGAAGATTCCCAGACGGGTGAAGCCGGGCGAGGAGGGATTCGACGCTATCGGCATCGTAGTGGTCGACTGCCGCAACGACGGCTCGCCGTTCGGCGTCGTTACGGGACCGCCGTCTCCGGCTCCGAACGATGACTTCAACTATGACCAGATGGTGCGGCGACTCGGGCACATTTACGATTCGCGCTTCGCCAACATCTAAAGCATGAGCACGCGCCCTTCGCCTAGCGGTCCTAACGTCACCCGCCGGATGAAGGCGACCGGGCAACGCGACACACCGGCGGAGCTGGCCTTGCGCTCGAGGCTGCATGCGTGTGGCTACCGGTATCGCGTCGACGCGAGCCCGATCCCGGGCGTGCGGCGACGCGCTGACGTGCTGTTTTCCCGGGCCCGGGTAGCTGTATACCTCGACGGATGCTTTTGGCACTCGTGCCCGAAGCACGGCACCTGGCCGAAGGCGAATGCGGAGTGGTGGCGGGCGAAGATCCGGACCAACGTCGCCCGGGACAGGGACACAGACCATCATTTGGTCGCCGCCGGATGGCAGGTGGTTCGGGTGTGGGAGCACGAGCCGGTGGAGCGTGCAGTTCGGCGAGTCGCCGCCGCGGTAGCCCGCGGCCTGGGAGCGAGACGGGCCTAACAGCCTGGCGGTTGTACTCGAGACCTGCCGGAATCGCTATCGATTCGATTCAGGCGACGTTGGGAGAAGTCTAAACTCGGCGAAACAATACTCGGGGCTGATGTGAACATGCTCGGGTGCCGCCCTGAGCAATCTCGGGGCTTGACTTTTCTGCCAGCCATGGGTTAAAAAGAAACCGCCGGGGTTGAGCCCGGCGGTATATCAACCAGGAGCCCGAAGGTCCCGGCTGGCACCTCGATGGTACCGGAGGGCTCCGAAAGGAGCAACCGATGATCGATGATGGAACGCTCGACCTTTCCGCCGGTACGTATTTGAAGGGAATCCCGCTGGGGCCCAGGGGCGAGCCTGGGGGCGACATGTTCCTCGCCTCGACGACCTTCTCGCAGCTCAAGCGGATCACCCGCGACCCCATGCAGTTGCAGACGAACGTGAAGCGTACGGGGTTCTCGGAGGACCTCGACCAGGAGGTCAGCATCCACGAGCTGATCCAGCGGGCCATGAAGGACGCGAAGAAGGCGAACGTCCCGAAATACCGCCAGTACATCGAGGAGCTTGTGGCCGGCCGTCGCGAGGGGGTGTTGCCGCCGCTGCATCTCTGGTCCGAGGAGACGCTGGAGACGGTCGAGCACCAAGGGATCCGGTACCTCCTGGTTCCCAACGATCTGTATCTGGCCGCGATCGACGCGGAGACGCAGCTCACCGCGCATTACCGCATCGACAGCCAGAGCTCCCCGATCGACCCGGAGATCCGGGAGCGCCACAAGAAGTTCCCGCTGGCTGCGATGGTCCATCACGGGATCGCCGTGCGCACGGCACGCCAGTACTTCCATGACCTGAACGTTCTGGCGGTCCGCCCCGCCACCAGTCTGGGCTTGTCGATGGACACTCAGGACCCGCTGATCAAGATGGTCGAGCAGCTCGAGGTCGACGTCGCCTTCCTGACCGGGCGCGTCGACAAGCAGTCGCGTCAGTTGACGAAGAGGTCGACGAAGGTACTGACGCTAACGGCGCTCCGCCAGATGGTGATCAATGTGGCGAAGGGCATGGCTGGCATCCAGTACGGTGCTCGGCCTGCCCCGGTGGAAGGGCTCGACCTGGAGGAGGTGCGCCAGGTAGCCGCGGACTGGCTCAACGACTTCTTCAACACGTTCGGCACTAAGGTGAGCGACCGCGAGACGTACCTGATCAGCATCTCGCCGGTGCTGTCGGCGGTGGGTGCCATGGGCAACCGGTTGCTCCAAGTGGACCCTGGCCGGCGGCCGAGCGCGCGGGCGGAGATGATCACCAGCTTGCAATCGGTGGACTGGACCAAGGGTGAGCACTGGGTGGGCATCGCCGGCAAGATCAACGAGCGCAAAAGGTTCGTCGCGGGCGGCACCAAGGAAGTCGCATACGCAGTGTTCAACGTGCTGACCAGCTCGGACAACGACGGATACCGTAGGGTCCGGCTCCGGGAACTGGCCGCCGCGCACGCATAGCCGAGAAGGAGCAGGCGGCGGGTTCCCCGCCGCTCGGCCTCCACCGCGGCGAACGTAGCAAAAACGCGTCACGTCGTGGCGCACAACAAGGAGAAAGACCATGCCGGAACAATTCGAGATCACGATCGTGTACGGGACCAACAAGCCGTTGACGGTGACCGAGACCGCGACAATCGACACCGTGAAGCTGCGCGCCATGGACGAGTTCGCGATTCCCCGCGCCGAGGCGAGCCAGTACATCCTGCGCGCGAAGGTGGACGGGAAGGAAGTCCAGCTCGACGAGCGGCTCACGGTCGAGCAGTCGAAGCTGCACCCGCACGAGAAGGTGACGTTGGCTGCGGGGACCCCGTATGGCCAGCGTTGATCCGACCCGCACGCCCGAGGACGAGTCCAAGGAGCTGGTGGAGCAGGAGTACCGGCTGATCGCGGGCCAGTCAGAGCACTTCGGCTGGGAGTGCCGGCTCGAGGATGTGGGCGATTACGACATCGTGTACGTGAAGATCATGAAACTCGAGGGACGCACCTTCGTGCTGCGGCTGGAGTGCGACGACTATGCGCGGCAGGCGCCGCTCGCCACCTTCGCCAATCCGAAGGGGTGGGACGATCCTCAGCTGAAGGATGATGTGCAGCCGGAGTTCTGGCCGACCGGCGCGAGCTACCTGTCGCCGCGAGGAAAGCCTCACCCGGCGATGTGCATCCGCGGGCAGCGCGAATACTACGAGGACAACTGGCACGCTGGGTGGACCAATCCCCCGGCGCGCCAGGATCGGATCTACGAATTGGTGGTGAACATCAGACATGCGATTCTCGATCTTTGGGCGTAGGCGCCCGAGCGCCGGTGATGCGAGTGCCGCCGGGGTGGATCTGGCGACCATGCGAATCTCGAGCGGGGTGCGTACGCCGGCTCGATCGCTGGGCCGCCGCGACGTTTCGTTCGGCCTTCAGCGGCTGTTCCTGCCGTCGGCGGTCCTCGACGTGACGCTGCTCTTTCTGCGGCAGGCAGGAGCTCACGGTGACGAGCGCTTCTTAGTCTGGGCGGGATCGATCCTCGCTGGCGAGGGTGTCGTCTCGACCGTCGTGATGCCGCGTGCCGCCTCGGGGCCCCTGCATGGCGAGATTCCACCGGAGGTGAACGCGCACGTCTTCGACGCACTGGACAGCCGCGACTTGGTGCCGCTGGCGCAGATCCACAGCCATCCAAGAGGCCCCGGCATGTCTTCGATCGACCGCGAGCGCCCCTTGGTAGCCGTTGCCGGTTTCCTCTCCATCATCGTGCCGGATTTCGGGTACGTCGACCCCGACGCGGTCACCGCCTGGGGTGTGTATCGCTATCAGGCGCCGCGGCGGTGGTTGGAACTGTCCGCCCGAGAGAAGGTGGAAACCATCGTGATCGACGACTCGGTGCTGAGGATCGAGTGATGCTGCGGCTCGAGCCTCGGTACCTGGAGCGGCTCGACCCTTCGAAAGACCGCATGCGCCGCATGTTCGAGACGCTTGGCGCCCGCCCGGAGACGCTCGGCCAGCTCCGCGGCGGTTCGGTGATCGTGTCCGTGCCGGACGGGGTGACCGCTGCTCGTCGCCTGGCGGCGGCACAGTTGGTCGATCTGCTCGTCCGGCTCCAGCCGGTGGTCGGCGCGGTCTATATCGACGCCCGTGAACCGCGGGCGATCGCTGGTGATCTCGAGCGCCGTTTCCCGCTTGAGACTTCGGACGAAACGACCGCCGAAGGTGTGGTGGTGGCCATCGCGGTGGGCGCTAAGACGGAGAGTTGCGACATCCTGATCGACGGGGCGGGTTGGTGCCTCTCCATCGGCGAGGTGTGCGCGGCGGACGACGACGGGAACCCGATCGGGCCCATGGCGATCGGCGCGGTCGGCGCCGCCGAGGCCTTCAAGGTGCTCTTTGGCACCGCTCACCCGGGCGAGCCGCTCGTCGGACGCTTCATGCCGCACACCGGCCCATTCTCGTTGTGGGATCGCCTCGCCTCCTGGACCAGCCCGGCGCTGCCGCCGGTGCACCTGGACGCCATCCTGGTTGGCGTGGGCGGGGTCGGCGCTGGAATCGTGACAACGCTCGGCGCGCTGGGCGAGCGCCTGGATGGTCGACTAGTGCTGGTTGACGACGACCCGCTCGACATCTACAACTTTAACCGGGTGACCTATGCGAGGGTGGAGGAGGCGGAGCGCGAAGTCTTGAAGGTCGAGAGCGCTCGGGACTATCTGTCCACGCGCGTGCACCTCGATGTCGAGGTCGTGCCCGAGCAGTACCGGAGTTTCACGCGCCGCATTCGCTCGCGCATTGACCGGCGGTACCCGTTGGTGATGATGGGAGTCGACCAGGACGCGATACGCTGGGAAGTGCAGCGGGACCTTCCCAAGGTGCTCATCGATGGTGCGACAGGGAACCAGGGAAATTGCCGCATCGACACCGTCCAGTTCGGAGAGGCTGGTTGCATCGGGTGCTCACGACCGCCCCGGCCTAGACCGGCAGAACCGGCTGAGTGCGACGCACCGCCCGCGCTGCACGCCCCTTCGATCTCGTTCCTGTCGGCATTCGCTGGCACGGTCGTTGCCGGAGAAGCTATCCGCGTGGCGACGACAGGGTGGAGGGGGCCGCGGTATCTGGAGCACACCTTCGCCTATCCGCTCAACCCGGACCTCGCGGGTGTCGCCGGATTCCATGCTGGTTGTCCGGTCGACTGCCGCAACCCGATGGTGTTACGGGCGTACAGGTCCAAGTGGGGTTTTGGCGAGCAGGAGACCAGCTCGGTGGCGTGATGCTATGGTCGAGGCTCCTAGCCGATTGCCTCAAGAACGCGGGTGATCTCCTCGGCAACGATGATACCCGAGTTGGCGAGTAATTCCCAGCCAGCAAGCTCTTGTCCGCCCACCAGGATTGGCGTGGTTTGGGTGCGATAGGCACTCACGACGCCTGCCACTCGAAATGGCTCGCCGGCCGTTCGGCGAAAGATAAGGGGGCCACCTGAGAAGCCCGGGTTATTCCAGCCGTCAAGTAGCAACACCGTACGGCCTTTCATATGCCGGTTCGTCGCAGAAATGGTTGCTCGCTTGACTAAGGGAAAGGACTCAATGATCCCAACATCAAAAGTCAGTCCAAACGGAAAACCGAGGAAATACGCGTCTTGCCCATAAACCATCCCCTCCATTGTTGGTTCGAGAGGTAGCTTCGGCGTTATGGGACCCCTTAAGCGGAATACGGCCACATCCGCCGCAGACACGGGGACGTCAAGGCGATCCATGGCCGGGGAAACAAGATTGCCGCGAACGAAGACCTTCAGGTCTCCCTCGCCGTCGGCCACGTGTTTGGCTGTGATTAGGAATTGGTCGCCATTTACGTCGATGGTGAAACCGGTTCCCAACCGGGCACCTATCTCGATGCGAACCACACGCTCCCAAGCATTTGCGGTGACCACGTCGACATCGTAGCCGGGATGTGCTTGGCAAGGAGGTCCAGAACATCTACCTCAATGGCGAGGCGACGGGCGAGACCCGCCTGAACGCCGGACTGGCCGGACACTATGGCGTTCCACTAGTGCTGGTCGCTGGCGATGTCGCTGTCGGTGCGGAAGCAAAGTGCGTCCTGCCCTGGGTGGAGACTGTGGCCGTAAAAGACGGCATTGACAAGTACTCGGCCGTCTTGAAACACCCTGAGGTCGCTCAGGCCGAGATCCGTGAGGCCACCGCGCGGGCCCTCAAAGGCAACACGGCGAAGCCGTATGTGCTCAAGCCGCCCATCAAGATTGGGGTGGAATGGAACTCGACCACAATTGCCGAAACCTGCGGGCTGGTGCCCGGAGTCAAGCGGACCAGCTCGCGGTCGACGGAGTACCGGACCGACGACTGGCCGGACGGCATGAAGGTGCTCCTGGTCGAGCTCCTCCTGGCGCTGGAAGTCAGTGGAGGGAAGGGGATTTACCAGTAAACCGCTGAGCTTCGCTCTTGATGGCGGTTCCTTTTCCGCCTATGCTGCAGGTGTCTCAGTCAACACCGCACAGACAGAGGAGAAGGGGATTGCAGAAGCATAAAGCGATCTTGGGCGCGGCGATCGGGCTTGGCGCTGTGGCGATCTTCGGGGTAACGGCGGTGGCGACGATGGGAAATGCGGGCTTCCACCCCG
>Ga0207646_10003162_pt1 | contig 18862 bp, 13 predicted proteins | sample KBSK5502metaG_FD_184343 | JGI IMG/M metagenome (GOLD analysis project Ga0207646, IMG submission 184343) | Corn, switchgrass and miscanthus rhizosphere microbial communities from Kellogg Biological Station, Michigan, USA - KBS K5-50-2 metaG... | ecosystem: Host-associated > Plants > Roots >...
CTGTTCGCGCCCCCAGTTGTAGATAAATCTTCTGGTGCCACAGGCTCGTTTGAAGTACTCCACCTGTTCAGGCGTCGGGTTGATCCGTATCTTGTGCGCGGTTTTCATCGGCAAGTGCCTTTTTGAGTGCTTTGCGGTAGTTCCGCAGTCCGTCCAATCTCGATGAAAAACACTGCGTAATCGCCAACAAATCCTGAACTAATTCTTGCTCTGGCGAAAGTGTCTCCGTGTTCATCACCACCAACGCTGTTTGATGCGTCTGGCACAAATGAGCGAACAGCTTGTAGCCAAATCTCACCAATCGATCCTGATGAGCGAGCACCACCCTTTCCACTTCTCCCGAGACGATGCGATCCACCAGCCTGAGAAACTGTTCGCGCTCGAAATTGAGTCCTCCTCCAATTTCGAGCACCCACTCATCCACCTCGATGGCTTGCTGCTTGCAAAACTTCTTCAGCGCTGCTTGTTGGTTCTGCAAGTCTGGTTTTTGCGCTTGACTGGACACCCGGCAGTAGGCGATAGTGGCCCTGGGCTTATGCTGGCGTGGAAGCCGGAGCGCCGCTGCTAACTCTTCATCAGTATAATACCGCCGGTTGGTAATCGTTCGTTTCGCGGGCAAGATTCCCAGGCGGTCCCATTTCTGAATGGTCTTGACCGAGACGCCCACGCGCTTGGCAAACTGTCCAGGTGTATACATAGTTTCATATTACCACCTGTTCACGTATAAAGTCAACGTCTAGATATCGCCTCCTTCCTGGCATGCCATCAGAAAGCGCCCCATCAAGCGCAGTTGGGTTTCTCGAGAGGTGTCGAATCGATGCCGCCGTTCGGCAAGATATCGTTTTGCGCGGTGGAACAGTTGGCGACAATTAGCCGGACTTTTATTAAGCATCTGCGCGATCTCCCGATAATCATACTCGAAGACCTCGTGCAAAAGGAAGACGGCACGCTCAAGTGGTGTCAGGGCTTCTAGTAGAACCAGGAAGGCGAGAGAAATTGACTCGTGCTGGGCGGCTGTTTCGAAAGGCATATTGTCCGCATCCGTGGTTAGTACTGGCTCGGGTAGCCAGGGGCCAATATACTGTTCGCGTTGCACGCGTGCCGATTTCAGGTAGTCCAGGCAAAGGCGCGTCACGATAGTGGTGAGATAGGACTTGAGCGAATGAATTTCAACGGCGGGAGCTGTACGATAGCGAAGATAGGCCTCCTGGAGTATGTCATCGGACTCGCTTGCGCTACCTAGCATACGATACGCTATCGAGAAAAGCAGCGGACGATAGGTTTCAAAGGCTTCTGTGTAAATTTCCCTGGACGTAGTCATGCAGTTCTGCCTTCGTAATAGTTCTCTCTATGAGATTGTAGCTGCCGTAGATGGCGAGTGCAAGCACGATCTCGTTGTCACATTCCTCACTTCTCACTCGTCTCCTGGACGAAATCAACACAGGTTCCTCTGCCTGATTAGATCAATCGGTGCTCAATAGTGTAGCGCGTGGCGGCACTACGCGAAGAAATGCCAAGCTTACTGTAGATCGAGGTTAAGTGCCAATTGACGGTGCGTGGACTGATGACGAGCTGTTCGGCTACCTGCGCGTCTGTCAGGCCCTGTGAGACGAGCCGCAGCACCTCCATCTCCCGCATCGTCAATCCAGCAGACGAGCCGACTGATGGCTTGGGAGTGGGAACCAACTGCAGCTTTCGGGTGGGCAGTGTAGACATGCTAACTCGTCCCGAGGAGGCGATCACCTCCGCGTCAGGGCCTTTCCTAGTATCCATCGGACGCTCCCATGGGAGGACATCGGCTCCTGGACCGTTCCTGAGTGGATCGGCCACCCATGCGAGCAGAGAGAAGGGCTCGGCGCAGTCCGGCCCCTCTCCCATCTGCTTGGCGAGCCTCGCGCTCGCCTCGAGCAGCGAGCATGCGGTGACAGTATCCTCCTGTTGGAGAGCCATCTGCCCCAGGAGCACGAGCCCCTGGATCAGGCGGGGAAGCACGGAGGCGATCGTGCTCTTCCCATCGGCTCTGCTCCTTCGTTCCACGCTCTCCTCAACTAGCGCCTGTGACCGCGTGTTCTCGCTATGGGGAAGCGGACGGGCGCTTCCTTCTCTCTGAGAGGAACCAACGTCTATTTGTCTCATGGAAGATGGCCTCCTTATCTCGCATCTTGTCGATTCCAATCGGTTCCGGTCAAGAGAGGACATTGCGATGGTACCTCTCCAGTCCCACATTTATGAGCGGGATTCGGCCTGATACTCAACGGCTTTTTCGCGCTGCCCGAACCGCTGCAGCCATGTACCCAGGGCTATCAGGTAGAGGCCCAGGCTTCGCTGCAGGCGTTCCAGTATATGGGTGGTTTGTGTTGATGAGCCTGCTAGCATCCGTTCACATTTCGCCTCACAAAGCAATGTCTGACGATGTTCAAGCGCCAATTTCTCATGGGTATAGATGTCAGGAACCATCTGGTTTCTCCTTTCAGCTCATCTTTCTCAATCTGCTTCTCAGCTATACAAAGACATAGTATTCAAGTGGATCTGGACTCAACTCTCATCTCTGCTTTACGTATAGAAGTACGGGTCGAGGACGCGCACTTCCGTGATACGATCCACCGGAAGTTGACTGCGCCGTGCGGCTTGCCGGATGGCTTCCGGGGAGGGCGCATCATAGATGCAAAAGGTCTTCTGTTTGTCCTCGCTGACATAGGAATGGATCCAGGTCACCTGATCCTGCGCGTTGTTGCTCATGACTGAGCGGCAAATCTCTGCCCCGGTCTCATCCATGGGAAGGATCAATCCCTCTGGAAAGGTTCGTTCGATGACATAGCGTGGCATATCCTGCTCCTTTCTTTGACTGGTGGAGAGCGTTGCACATCAACGCTCTCAAAGAAAGGATACTCACGCTAGCCACTTTTCACATCGGGGGTATAGCCTATATTAGGCGTGTGGGTTCCCCATTTTGGGAATGATCCCTAACTGATAGGCGGTGGAGATCGCCTGCGCCCGCGAATGCACCTCTAGTTTGGCCAGCACCGCCGACACATGATGATCCACCGTCTTGAGCGAGGTGGAGAGACGGCTGGCGATCTCGGCGTTGGACAGTCCCTCTGCCATCAACAGCAGAACTTCCAGTTGCCGGCTCGTCAGACCGGCCTGATTCGTGCGGGTCGAGGGGCGCGGGCCTCGGGGTATTCCCTGCATCCCCTGCTGCCGCATCCGCTGCCGCACTAGAGCCAGAGCTGGCTGCGCGCCGAGCTGCTCGAAGAGGACGAAGGCGCGCAGCTTTGCAGGAGCATCTCCATCGGCGAGCGCCAGCGCCTGCTCATAGGGGCAGCCAATCTGTGCCCACAGCGCAGCGGCACCCCGCCAATCCCCGGCGATCTGCCGTGCAAACGGCTCGGCAACCGGCCCGGGCGCACTGCTCAGTCCCCCCGCACGCCACATCCAGACGCACAGTTCGCCCAGCGTCCAGGGGTCCGCCTCGTGCTCCAGCGCCAGGTCGTAGCCTACGCGCACTTCAGCCAGGCAGCGCTCCTTGTTTCCCTGGAGCCAGGCAGCCTCGGCACGCGCTGCTGCCACAGGGGCAACCCATTGCAGTTCTCCCATGGCCAGCGCCAGGTCGCGGGCCTCATCGAGCACCGCTGCACTGCCCGGATCGCCACGCCGCACCCGTACCCGGCCGAGGACCACCAGGGCCGGAATCTTGACCCCGGGAGGCAGTCGATAGCGCTCGAGCAGGCGTGTTGCGCCCTCCGCGGCCTCGTCCCAGGCACCCTGCTCAAACCTGCTATGGGCCTGCCACGCCATCATATGCCTCCCCCAGGGATCAAGATCATGCTCGGTGCAATAGGCGATACCATCACGCAGGTAACGAGCGGCCCGTGCATAGTCACGGGCATTGACAGCGCTACAGGCCAGATTGGTATACGCGCGGGAGGCATGATCCTCCCACCCTCGCTCCAGGGCGAGCTGCAAGCTCCGTTCCAGGTGGGCACGCCCCTGCTCATCATCCTGGGTATAGAGCTGAGCAGTCCCCACATTGTTCAACGCATGCACCAGCGTCTCGACATCCCCAAGGGACTCGGCCAGCGCAATGGCCCGCTCCCCCCATCGCACCGCCTCAGCATTGTCCTCAGCAAGCATGTATAATTGCGCCCGGTTGCTGTAGGCCATCGCTAACTCGGCACTCGGCGGAAGGGTTTCGAGCAGGTGCATCGCTTCCACCGCATACTGCTCAGCCTCGCCAGGCTTGCTGAGCATCCAACTGATGCGGGAAAGCCAGCGCAGCGTCTGGCCGACTTTGTCTGGTCGGTCGAGCTGCCGCCAGATCCGCAAAGCATCCTGGCGAGCCTGCATGGCTTCCTCCTCCTGGCCGGTGAGGTAACATTCATTGGCACGTCCTTCGAGGAGAGCTGCCTGGCGCTCGGGAGGGAATTGGTCGGCATAGCGCAGCGCCGTCGCGTACTGGGCTGCTGCCTCGCGATGGGCGCCTTGTGCTGAGGCCTGTTGTGCCGCCAGTGGCGCATAGCGTACCACCAGCGCCTCATTGTGCGCCCCAGTCGCGTGATGGACCAGGCGGGCGGCCTGGGACGGGTCCTCTTCGTGGCTGAGCAATGCCTCCAGCACCTGGGCATGCAGTACAGGCTTCCGGAGCGGGGAAAGTGTGCTTTCGACAGCCTGGCGCGCGAGCTCGTGCCGGAAGGCCACCGTCGTCTGATCCAGGGACAGCATGCCGCTCGTGAGACATTCCTCCAACGCCGAGGCAGCCGCACCCAGGCTAGCTTCCAGCAGCCAGCGTTCGGTTCTGCTGGGGACAACGGAAGCCAGTTCGAGAAGGGTACGCGCAGCAGGTGATAAGCGAGCGACCCGGGCGAGGACAGCATCACGCACCGTCATGGGAACGCCGGGGCTGTCGCTGGCCAGGGCTTCGGTGACAAAGAAGGGGTTCCCGCCCGTGATGGCATAGAGCTGTTCGCCGGATCGGTGCGCCTGTTGGGCCAGGTGTGTGACTGCTTGCTCAGAAAGGGAGGTGAGCCTCAGGCGTGCTACGGCTTTGCCTGGCAAATCGCCAACCACCGACCACAGTGGATGGTCGCGGCTGAGTTCATCATCGCGGTACGTCACGATGAACAAAACTGCCAGGGACGGGATGCGTCGTCCCAGGAACTTGATCAGATCCAGCGTGGCTTCATCTGCCCAGTGGACATCTTCAACCACCACGACGGTGGGGCTGGCGCTCTTCTGCAGTTCGTCAAGCAAAGCGGAGAACACCATGGGACGCGGGGTGTCGGGATTCATGAGCGTAGGCAAGCTGCCATGTGTCTGAGCAGCAATATCGTACAGCGGTCCAAGCGGGCGCGGGGTAAATAAGGCTTCACAAGCGCCCCATAACCGCCGGGCGGCTCTGCAATGCTGGCTCACAAACTGCTCTACCAGCGCGGTTTTGCCAATCCCGGCCTCCCCGCTGACGAGCACAGTACGCCCGTTGCCAGTCGTAATCGTGCGAAAGAGCACCGACAACTGTTCGAAACAGTGGTCACGCTCGAGAAGGTTCATGCAGCTTCCTCCGCATTGAGCAAGTACTTATCTCACGTCGTACGCGACGATATTCCCTGTGTATTGTACATGATGGGTATAAGCGAAACAACCTGACCCCCTGTTCATGCCTCTTGCCTGATTTTGGAGGGCCAGAAGTACTCAAACTTGGTGATATGGCCCGCACCTGGCTGGAACTTCGCGGAAAGAGCAAGCCTATCTGGCCATGCCGCTCCCCGAACCGCCAGAGCACTTCGGCAGGGCGCTCTTACTTGCCCGGATGAGAAGCGTGGAACAATCACGTGGAGAGAATGGCTAAGAAAAACGTCCGCTCAAACTGGTATCGAGTACAAGAGGAATAAAAAGAATACGTAAGAGAAGAGCGGTGTAACTCCCTCTCCCATGCGCGTGGTACAACCACATGCAAGGAAAGGGGAAATCCCAAAAAATACGGTGCAAATGCGCCACAGTTGCACCGTATTACACTATATTGCTCACCATCTTGAAATCGGCTAGAATGAGGGATGAAATTCGCCGTGCCATATCACCACACCTATGTTATACTGTACGTGCCAGTAAAGTTATCAAGCAGCGCGGCGGATAACCTGTAATTGTCCGCCGTATATTATTGCAACGAGGCAGGCAAATATTGATCGGCCTCAAAAGCCCATCTAGAGGGAGTAAATTATGACTATTCAAGAACATAAAGCTGTTCCCATTCCACAGGTAGAACCTCGTACACCCATTCCGCAACAAAATTTACGCATTCCCGGCCCAACACCTGTACCTTCTGAAGTGTTGAAAGAAATGGCCCGGCCAATGATTAACCATCGCGGGCCTGAGTTTGCCGCAATCCTGCAGCGCGTCACCGCACGTTTACAATATTTCTTCCAGACAGCCTCGCCAGTGCTGACCTATCCGGCCTCCGGTACGGGTGGGCAAGAAGCCGCTGTTGCTAACCTCTTCTCTCCTGGTGATCACGTCGCGGCAATCACCATCGGCGTTTTTGGGAGCCGCTTCGCCACAGTCGCCGAGAGATTCGGATTACAGGTTACACGTATCGAATTCCCCTGGGGAGAGGCTGCTGACCCCGGCATCGTCGAGGAACGCCTGAAATCACTCGCACCCTACCGGGCAGTGCTGCTGACTCATAACGAGACCTCTACAGGCGTCACAAACGACGTAAAGACCCTGGTGGCCATCATACGCCGCCTCAACCCTGAAGCGCTCATTGCCATTGATGCCGTCAGTTCGCTTGGCTGTGTTCCCCTCGAGATGGACCCATGGGATATCGATGTCGTCTTCACTGGTTCGCAAAAAGGGTGGATGACGCCTCCCGGTCTTATGATGATCGCTGCCGGCCCTCGCGCCTGGGAAGCCAACAAAACAGCGAAGCTGCCGCGCTTCTATTTCGACTGGGAACTCAGTCGCAAATCTTTAGAGAAATGGCAGCACCCGACTACGCCGCCCCTCTCACTCTTTTATGCGTTGGATCTATCGCTCGAGATGATGCTGGCCGAAGGACGGGAGGCTATCTTTGAACGCCACCAGCGCATAGGCGATTACGTGCGCTGGCGAGTCAAAGAAATGGGATTACGGCTGCTGGCCGACCATCAATATGCATCGAATACCGTTACAGCAGCACTCACGCCCGAGGGCATCGACACCAGGAAATTACTCAACACATTACGCCAGCAGGATCACATTGTCTTTGGCGGTGGACAGCAACACCTGGATGGAAAGATCTTCCGCGTGGGCCACCTTGGCTTCTTCGAAGAAGTAGACCTGGTCGAGGCGATGGATAAAATGGAGATGCGCCTACAAGAGTTCGGCTTTAAAGCATAATAGAGAGGAACGTGGAACGATGGGAGAGGAACGAGGAAACGTGGCAGAAGCAATCAAGATACTCGTTGCTGATCATATCGCGCAGGAGGGCATCGACCTCTTGCGCACCCAGCTTCCAGAAGCGCAAATAGATATCCGCTACAGGCTTAAGCCTGAGCAGTTAAGAGAGCTGATCGGCGATTATACAGCCCTGGTAGTCCGCAGCGAAACCCAGGTCACAGCTGAGATACTGGCAGCGGCCAGGCAACTCAGGATCGTAGGACGCGCCGGCGTTGGTGTGGACAACATTGATCTCGAAGCCGCAACGCGCCAGGGCATCATGGTTGTCAACTCCCCCACCGGCAATATCGTAGCGGCTGCGGAGCATACTATTGCCATGCTGATGGCACTGGCCCGTCACATTCCCACCGCCAATAATAGCCTCAAAGCTGGGAAATGGGAAAAGAATCGCTTCCTGGGTGTCGAGGTACGCAATAAAGTACTCGGCATCATTGGCCTTGGCAAGGTCGGCACGGAAGTAGCTCGACGCGCACAGGGGCTTGAAATGCAGGTCATCGCCTTTGATCCCTATGTCGCTCCTGAGCATGCCCGCAAGCTCGGAGTAAGCATGTTGAGCATGGAAGAGGTGCTGCAACAGGCCGACTTTGTGACATTGCATACGTCACTTACCGGCGGTCCGCAGGGGACCCGTGGATTCATCGGTATGCATGAGTTGAACCTGCTTAAGCCAGGAGCGCGGCTGATTAACTGTGCGCGAGGTGGCCTGATCGACGAGGAGGCACTGCTTGATGCCCTCAATGAGAACCGCCTGGCAGGAGCCGCTCTTGACGTCTTCAGCCAGGAGCCGGTACGTGATGATGCTGTCTTAAAACAATTGCTGGCCAACGAGCGTATCATCGTGACGCCCCATCTTGGGGCTTCAACGGAAGAGGCGCAGGTGGGAGTCGCCACGGATGTCACCGAACAAATTGTCACGGTCTTGCGCGGTGGTTTTCCGCGCGCAGCAGTCAATGCGCCTCTCATTCTCCCCGAGACGCTCAAAGTGCTGCAACCCTACATGCACCTGGTCGAGCAGATGGGCCGTTTGTTCACGCAATTGCAGCCCGGCCCCCTCAACAAGATCGAATTATCCTGTAGCGGCGACATTGCGAGCTACGATCTGCGCCCGTTGCAGGCTGCGCTAATCAAAGGCCTGCTTGAATCGGTCTCAGACGCGCATGTCAACATGATTAACGCGCCATTGCTGGCAAAACAATGGGGGTTGGAGATCATCGAGCAAAAATCGACCATGCCGGCCGAATTTGCCAACCTGGTCACGATGCGTGTTTTAAGCGCCAATGGCTACACCTCTTCCTTCGCGGGCAAACCCGGCTCCGGCGATGAGTATGTGGAGATCGTGGGTGGTACAGTCATGCACGGCGAACCGCGCATTGTCCGTATCGGTCGTTATTGGCCCGAATTCGTGCCGGAAGGCTACATTCTCTTCTGCCGCAATCCTGACCAGCCCGGTATGATCGGTCGCGTTGGTACCATCCTGGGCAAAGCCAATGTCAATATTCGTCATATGGATGTTGGACCCAGCGTACGGGCCCCTCGTATCAGGGACTCAAAGCGTCTTCCTGATGCTGCACTGATGATTATCTCGGTGGATGACCCCATTCCCGCCTGGGCGCTTGAGGAAATTGACAGGGCAGGAGACATTTTTGGGCTAACGCTGGTGAAGTTGTAGAAGTTGCTATTGCACTTCTACAACTTCATCCGATGACAGCAAACTCGCTATTGTAGCTCCACTACTTTCTGGTTCTTTGAACGTATAGTATGCGTAAGTGAATGGTTTACAGGAGAGGAGAAACTAGTAGTCAGTCCAGTTTGCATTTTGCGGTGGGGCCTGACCCCCGCAAGGGGGGTCACTACATTGGGTAGGAACCTGACCCCCGCAAGGGGGGTCACTACATTTCGTTGACCCGACTCATCACATGGTGAGAGACAGACCACTAGTGTTTAGTGAAGCAAAGCAAGGATATGCTCACATCTAGAAATATAGGTACAGCTAAGTCAGAGAGAAAGAAATAGACTATGAAGACGGTTACCACGCAGCCTGCGCGAGAAAAAGTCCCTCTCAGACCAACACAAGGGCAGGCTCGTTTTGCCTTTACCATCCTGCTTATCATCAATATACTAAACTATGCAGACCGTTACCTCCTGCCCGCAGTACTCCCGAAAATCCAGAAAGACTTTGGATTGACCCCTTTTCAAGAAGGCCTGCTTGGTTCATCGTTCCTGTTTGTATATGCAATTGCTACACTGCCTGTAGGCGTTTGGGCAGACAGAAGCATACGCAAGAACATCATTGCCCTCTGTGTAGGAATATGGAGCGTGGCAACGGCCCTGGCGGGCTTCACGAGCAATTTCCTGCAGTTGTTTACTGTGCGTTCTATCTTAGGCATAGGCGAAGCAGGCTACGCACCGGCCTCCCTCTCGCTGCTAGGCGATCTGTTCTCCAAAACCAGACGCGGCCGCATTCTTTCCTACTGGTCATCGGGCCAATTGATTGGCGCCGCTTTCGGGCTTACTGTAGGCGGATTGATCGCAGGTGCTTTCGGCTGGCGCTACGCATTCTTCATTGTCGGCATACCGGGCTTGATTGCTGCATTTCTGGCATGGCGCATGTTTGAGCCAGCACGCGGCGCATTTGACGGTGAGGAAGACAACGCAGGCGAAACGCTTACTACACCTGCACACGCAAGCCTGGCAAAAGACTTCTGGGGCTCCATCAAAAAACTGCGCCAGATTCCAACCTACTGGACGTTAGTCGTCGCCCAGGTGTTTAGCTTCTTCACCATTGGTGGTACTACATTCTGGATGCCAACTTATGTTGTTGATACGTTTCATCTTTCAGTAAGCCAGGCAGGGGTCATCGCCGGAGGGGTCGTGGTGGGCAGCGGGCTGATTGGAACCGTAGCCGGGGGCTGGTTAGCAGATTTTGCGCAGCGTCGTCGGCCCGAAGGGCGTTTGCTGGTTGCAGCACTCGGTTTCCTCCTGGGAACGCCCCTTGTGCTGATTGCACTCTCCATACACACTTTGCCGCTTTTCATCGCTGTGTTTGTCGTCGCTGGCATTTTTCTCACCTTCTGCGTCGGGCCATTGAATGCTGTAATCCAGGATGTTATCATGCCCGGAATGCGTGCCACCGCTCTTGGCCTGGCTCTACTGCTCGCCCATTTGCTCGGTGATGCCGCCGCGCCATTAGTTATCGGCGCCATAGCGAGCGCCCATTCACTCTTTTTTGCGCTGATCATCACGGCCCCAATCTGCTTGTTCCTGGCAGGGTCGATCTGTCTCCTAGGGCTGAGAACGGTCGCACGCGACATGCAGCGGATGCAAGAGCAGATGCGCATCTCGGAAAAAGCTAGTTGAAAATAAAAAGATGACCTCTATCGAGATGATAGAGGTCGTTCGGAGAGCGGGTTACGGGATTCGAACCCGTGATCTCAACTTTGGGAAAGTCGCATGTTGCCACTACACTAAACCCGCTTGCACTCTGCTGACAACGTGGAGTATAGCCGATTGAGGAGCAAAAGTCAATGGTTTGCACTGACACTTATCAGGTATGGTATCATCAGATTCATGAATAGGTTTTTTATCGCATTCTTATCGTCGTATGTGGAATAATGAGAAATCTCTGTACATTGCAAGCTTCATCAGGAGGACGCTATGGGCTTCTTCTCACGTCTCGCAACCTTCTTTCGTATTCGCGCCAATGCAGCGCTAGATAAAGCCGAAGACCCGGGCCAGGTGATGGACTACTCTTATAGCAAGCAACTCGAGCAGCTCCAACAGCTTCGCCGCTCGATTGCCGATGTCGTAACCAACGAAAAACGCCTGGAAATGCAGCAGTCACAACTGATCGAGCGCATGAATAAGCTCGACCAACAGGCGATGCAGGCATTGCAGGCCAATCGCGAAGACCTGGCACGCATGGCCCTGCAACGCAAAGAAACGTTACTGCCACAAATCAATAGCTACGAGCAACAATTAGCACAATTGAAGGCCCAGGAAGAGAAATTGATCAGCATGGAGCGCACAGTCTCCGGGCGTGTAGAGGCATTCCGCACGCAAAAAGAGATGGTGAAAGCGCAGTATGGCGCGGCACAGGCCCAGGTAAAGATCAACGAAACGCTTACAGGCATCTCTCAAGAAATGACGGAGATGAATCTTGCAATGCAACGGGCGCAGGACAAAGTGCTCTCGATGCAAGCTCGTGCTAATGCTATGGAAACCCTGATCGAGCAGGGGGCGCTTAGCGAGCAAGGGGCGCTCGGGCCAGGTTCTGGAGATACGCTCGACCGCGAGCTGCAAAAGATTACCGTCGAACAAAATGTAGAAGCGCAGTTACAAGCGATGAAACAACAAATGCAGCTCGGTGGGCCGAACTCATCCCAACGACAGATTGAAGGGCCAGCCTCAGAGGAATGAGGCTAGCCCTTCTTCTCTTTTTCTTTCTTCGCCTTCGCCTTATAGAACGACTTGGGCTTAGGATGGCGCTCGGTATCCATATACGCAGCCGGAGCTGCGTCCTCGTGGGCTGCGATTTCAATCTCATCGCGCTCGCTGAGCAGCTCCTGCAGGTCGTTATAAATATTGTAGTTGTCGATAACCTCCCGCATGTGCAATATGTGGCGCAACACCTGGACCTGGCTGATGTTGGTTTTATCTCCCCTGGCAGGCTCGGCCTTCTGCAGGAGCTTGTCTACTAAATCCATGCTATCGTCATGAGCGCCAATGCCTTCAAGCCGTTCGTGTACTACTAATAGTTGCTCATATAAATTCATGCTTGCTCTCTCCTCAAGTTTATAGATAATCTTCCCCTCACGAGCTAATGGTAACATAGTGTATGGCACCCGTCAAATTCCATGCTCTTCGGCAACCTCCACCGCTACCAGGTTCGTATAGAACGTACTACCACCGCCCAAATCGGCCAGGCAATCCGAGGTAGTCCAGTTAATGTTGCGCTGATCCGGGCTGAACCTCGGCCACCAGACCGTCGTTGTAGCCAATACACCTGGACGAATTTCATCAGTCACTTCTGCAACCAACCTGCACCATCCCCGTTCGTTACCTACGCGCACCAGTTGTCCGCTGCGAATATTTCGTGCGGCGGCATCACTCGGATGTATGCGCAGCGTAGGAGCGCCTTCCTTGGCAATCAGTCGTTCTTGATTGCCAAAAGTCGAACTGACAAAATGGTGGGCTGCAGGACATAACAGCGGAAGGCGACTTTTGGAGGATCCCTGGGCATCCAGTCCCGTTCTTGCTTCGACTTCAGGTTCCCAACCAGGAACAGGATCATACCCCTTAGCAGCCGCCGCTGCTGAATAGAACTCCACTTTACCCGATGGCGTGGGGAAAATACCATCTGCAAAAGGAATCTCTTGATCGGCAGGAATGGCAAGGGGAATTGAACCCTCCGCCTGCAGGCGTTCTACTGTTATATCAGTAAGTAGTGGATCATGACATGCGGTTGCCTCCACGATCCCACGAATAACCTCATTCGCGTCCTCCTGCAACCATGGCTCGTTGAAACCCAATGCCGAAGCGAGACTGCGCATCACATCCCAGTTACTGCGCGTCTCACCTAAGGGAACAATAGCGGGCGTGTTGTACTGCAATGAAAGGTGCCCATACGGTTTATGCAAGTCCACGTGCTCGAGTTGACTGGTAGCTGGTAGGATGATATCAGCGTAACGCGCTGTATCTGTCTCGAAGAGTTCATGCACGATAGTGAAGAGGTCATCACGCATCAAACCCGCTATGATTCTTCCCGCATTTGGTGCAGAGGCAACCGGATTGGCGTTATAGATGAAGAGCGAGTAAATGGGTGGATCAGCCTCTCCCGTGAGGATCGCACCCAGGCGATTCATATTCAGCGAACGCGGAGGTGGAGGACAGGCAGGATCATGCGCATGGGATACTGCCTCGCCATCCCACTGTAACCAATCACTCGTGCTATACATCAGTCCACCGCCCAGCAAACCATACTGCCCGGTAAGAGCAGGAAGGCAAGCGAGTGTACGCACCGTCTGACCTCCATTTGTATGGCGGTTGATACCATCCGTCACGCGCAATAACGCAGGAGTGGTTGTTGCATAGCTGCGAGCAAGGTCAAGAATCGTCTCAGTTGGAAGGCCTGTTATCTGTGCTGCACGTTCAGGTGGAAATTGCATGATACGCTCGAGTAGCGACTCCCAGCCGGTGGTATGTGCAGCAATCCAGCCGCGGCTGTGAAGTTCCTCTGTCACCATTACATGCATCATAGCAAGCGCAAGCGCCGCGTCGGTGCCAGGAAATGGTTGTATATGCCGGTCAGCAGAACGCGCGGTCAGCGTGCGAATGGGGTCAATGACGATTACACGGGTGCCCCCCTTACGCTGAGCCTCCCGCAAAAAAGGCATGATATGCGGTGCGGTGCTGGCAGGGTTACTGCCCCAAATCAAGATCAGTTTACTATGCACCAGCATCTGAGGTGAGGGAGCCAGGCGACTCCCTATCGTGAGCACGACGGCCTCCTCAGCTGCAGCGCCGCATATAGTTCGTTCGAGCTGGCTTGCCCCCAGGCGATTCCAGAAGCGGGTATTGGTGACAGAGTTATTAACCAGCCCCAAAGTGCCTGCATAACTGTACGGGAGGATGCATTGCGCCCCATATCGTGCGATAATATCACGCCACCGCGCTGTGATCTCAGTGATAGCCTCATCCCAAGAAATACGCCCGAATGCGCCACTTCCTTTAGGGCCAACACGTCGCATAGGGTAGAGCAATCGTTCGGGATGATAGACACGGTCCAGGTAGCGATTGACCTTGGCACAGAGCCATCCCCGAGTTACTGGATGGTCGCTACGACCACGCACACTTACAGCTCGCCCTTGCTCATCTACTTGCGTTTCGAGCGCACAGCAGTCAGGGCAATCATGTGGACAGGCACCGTAGACAACGCGGAGATTGCGGCTCTCTTCCGTTAGCGCAGGGGATTTGGGGAACATGTTGCATCCTTTCAGTACATATCAGGTGTAGTGTCAGTACTGTAACTGTGCAACATGCTCTTTTCACACGTCAAGAGCCAAGAGAGGATTCCAAGGGGAGCCAGAGAAAGGATTTCAGTCCCAAGAACCTGTTGCTGTGAGCCAATCAAGAATGATCTCAGGCATATGTGACACCGCGCCCTGCCGCTGCGAACACTGCGGGAGGGAGTGCAGCACTGTCCCACCATACTCTTTTGAAGTGACACGGCGATCAAAAAGTACGACGGCATTTCGGCTGGTGCCACTCCACGCCAGCCGATTCAGGGCACGACGCACGCGAAGAGATGCCATTGGCACCGTTACCTGGTGTAGCTGGTCAGAATACTGCTCTGCACGTGCCGCGATGAGTGGATCATTCAACACAGGCATGGGCAGGCGTGCAAGCAATATGCAGGCGGGAGTCCGACTGACTTCATCCGTGCCATCCCAGAAACTGCCGGTGCCGAGCAACACCACTCGCTCCTGGTCGTGGAACATCTGCCAGAGTTGGCGTGGAGAGCCATCGATGCCATGACCCAGCACAAGTATTCCTCGAGCTTCCAGCAATGGCCTGATCGCGGCGTATGAACTGCGCAGGGCAGCATATGAAGTGAAAAGCACGACCAATTGACCATCCAGCATGGTGGCAAGCTGTACGATCGCATCATCCAGGTGACGTTGATACTGCGGCATATTTGGTTCTGGCACGTCATTGGGTAGGTAGAGCAACGTCTGTTCGTGATGTTCAGTGACGACGGAGAGCGCCGGGCATATGTCTGCTTCGAGGCCAAGGCGACTACGATAAAACGAAAAGCTGTGATCAACAGAGAGTGCCACGCCTGCAAAAACGGTAGATGCACGAGGTGTGAGTACATGATCTCTCAAAAGAGCGGCGGTATGTATATGCTGGGCATACAGGACCGGCGAACTTTCTGCATTTTGCATCGATGACGTTTGAGATAGCGTATTTGAAACGGCTGCACTGGATTCCACCTGACGTTGTTGTGTGAAAAGCGACGGCGCTGGTGGCATCCGTAGCCAATACACCATATCATTATCCTCATCTGTGGCATTCACGCCTGTGTGATTTTCCATCAGGGCTCGCTCGCCAAGTTGTTTTTGCTCAAGGAGTCGTTGGGCTAGCGCAGCTAATTCCCAGGCTACGGATTCGTCTTCCCCACTTCCCAGGTCCAATCGATGGCGGCTGTGCTGTGTAGTAAGCATGATCTTTTCTGCTACATGGACGAGATCAATAACCGCCTGTAGACGATGGGCAGCCTGCTGCCAGGCTTGCTCTACCTCCATCCAGGTCGCCATATTTCGCAACTGCCTGGTAAATCGAAGCGATTGATCGATACGTTCGTTATTCCGCGCACTGTAGTTGCGCCCAGCAGCTTCGCTTTTTCCTTTATCACGAGCGCCGCTGTTCACGCCTTCCTGGAGAAGATTGGCCAGCGCAACAAATAAGTTGTCCACAGATGTGCAGGCCTGGCGTAACGTCTGAAACCAGGTAAGCATACGCGTATCAAGCTCTGATTTTCCAACTGTAGGAGTAGTCGAGAGACCTCCTGGCCCATTTTCACGTAATGCAGGTGCTGCGAGTGCAAGCAACCCTTGATAGCGGCCATCGGGCAATTCAACGCCGATGGTGTTCAGCATTCCCAGGAGGCGTGTATGATCAAGTTCGATACTATTCCAACGACCGCTTTCTTCTTCCAAGAGATCGGCGTCGAGTATCAATCGGTGCTCAATAGCACGCAGGAGCGAATGCGGGGAAGAAAGATCATCCAAAAGTCCAGCTTGTGTGGTTACAACTATTCTTGCTGCCTTGACACGCTCTTCTGCCTTGCTGACAAAGCAATATCCTCTCTGTCGATAGAGACACCGTTGATACGCAGTTTCTGCTCGACCATCAGCGAGGGGAACCTGTTCTACACCAGAGGAGATACGCTCCCAAGCAGAGATTTCCTGGGGTAACAGGGTCAATTCACTTCGTTCGCCCGTCAAAGTTTGCTGTGCCCACAGTGCCAATTTAGCTAATCCCCTTGCTTGTTCTGCGGATAATTCCCCGCTGGTGCGCCGTAAAGCCGACCCAAACCAGCGATGGATGCAAAGATACCCCCCCCGCTCAGCCAGGTAAGCCACCGGCAGTTGATCTCTGAGATACAGTTGTAAACGTGGCAAAACTCGCTCAACTAAACGCCGTACTCCCTGCTGGTTTGCACAGGCGATTACAAGACGCCTGGGGGATGTATTCGCAGCCGCAGTATCTTCTGGCGGCTCACAGAGCCATTCCAGGGCGGGCAATAAAGCGGGGGTGTAATCATTGGCTCCGGTAGTAACTTCCATGAGCAGAAGCGTTTGCTCTTCAAGCGCCTGGCGCACCGCCTTATATGCTGTTTGATAGCCAACATGCATGTGAGGTTGATGGAGTTGGGAGCCATGTTGATCTTGTTCGGAGGGCGCTGTCAGGATCTCATTAGCATTCGATGTAGCTCCTGAAAGAAGGACTACCTCTTCGGGAATCACTTCAATGAGTGTTTTCAGAGTATCGGTGATTGGGACATCAACCGGCGAAGCAAGGACTGAGGAGGGAGTCTGGTTCACTACATGCTCAACCGGGATTTCCACTGGCTCTTCGTTTTCTGTTCCTGGCTCAGCTTGACGAGCAATTGCAAAAGATAGTATACGAGGGTCCATTCCCAATTGTGCGGCGAAACGGTCCCCAAGGCTTCCACGTAAGCTGTTCTTTTGCAAGCCATCGCGGGCCATACGATCCTGCAATTCCTGGCGAAAAAATATCAGGAGTGGCCAGAAGCGAGGAGCATCCAGATTCGCCAGGTCTTTGAGGAGTGAAAGATCAATTGACTGGAGACGTTGATGCAGCGCTAAAAAAACCTGCATCGCCAGGATCGTATCTACCATAGCGCGGTGTCGTCCAGGTGTCACCTGCACATCCAGGGCTTGTGCAACTTGCCCCAGGTTATAACTTGGCAAGGAGGGAAGCAGGACGGTCGCCAGCTCGAATGTATCTATGAGAGGATTGGTACGCACGAGTCCGCGCCGGCGCAAAAAACCCACGTCGAATGGGATACTGTGGCCCACAATAGGATAGTCGCCAAGAAACTTTTGCAATGGCCTCGCAATCGATTCAAAGTCGGGAGCATTTGCTACCTGCTGGGGAGTGATTCCGGTTAGACGCTGTACTCGAAGAGGGATTAAGCGCCCAGGGGAAACAAGTGTCTCCATCTTATCCAATATCGTAGCGCCTTGAAATTTGACCGCTGCAACCTCAAGAATTGCATCCTGTTCTGCATGCAGACCCGTCGTTTCCAGGTCAAGTGCTACACGAATTGGAGGTTGTCTTATCATGATCATTGAACTCGACTTGCGGAGACCCCTGTCTTTGGAGGCAGGGGAGGAAGCAAGTCCTCCTTTTTTGGGGCAGGGGACGTGGGGATCGGTACGAGAGGCACCAACCACGTTCTCCACCGTAACAGTTTGATGGGCTGACAATCGCTGACTCTGGCCATCTGCGTCAGCCGTTTGCCCGTCTGTGCGTCATGTAAGCTCAGTTTGCTCTCCATGGTGCCACCTATATAGGCTTTGCCCCATCTGGGATGCTTCACCAGCGTTCCCCTCTTGAGGCCTTGAGAGAGGGTGCCGCCATACGGCTTCCTCTTGCCGCCCTTCTCCGGTTCAAAGCGATGCAATTGCCGCTGATGCCAGTTGAGTGGCGCTATGCAGACCACTCGCCGATTATCGGGCATGGTGTTGCCGCCTACGGCGCTATACGCCAGCACCCAGGCATCAACGCAATGCGCCTCCCACACTTCGGCCAGCTTCTTGCTGATCTTTTTGAACCCCAATTGGTCACGCAAGGTTGATGTGTCATAGCCCTGCCTGGTCACCACGGGGGCAAGCTTGCCGAGTTCTGCATAAAACCAGTGTTTCCCCACCTCCAACGGCGAAAACTGCTGATCCCAGCGCCTTTTTCCCTGGGTGCGGGCCTTGATGTCTTCGACCACGAAGACACGCACCGGGAAGAGCTGACAGAGGAACCGTGCCAGCCGGAGTTTCCGAGGCCCTCGCGCTTTCGTCGAGGGCGGCAATTTCTTCTTGCTCTGCTGCCGATTCTGTCGTGGCTTGCGGCAAGGGGTCTTGCGCCCCCGGCGCGTTCGGCGCTGTCGCGTGCTGTGTTCCTCCGCTTTTTTGACCCCATCCCTGGCTTCGGCCTGGATGTTCAGGTAGGTATGCGAGGCTCCGAGGACGCTATACCCCTCTCTTTTTGATCCGGGGTCAATGCCCACAGCAATGGGCTGAACTTCCTGTGCTGATGGCTCGACGTTGAGCCGCACGCAGAAGATCCCCCCTTTCCAGAACGCCGTGGCCTTCCCGCTTGTGATCCAGCGACGGGCGCGGGATGGCGTGGT
>Ga0207646_10003163_pt1 | contig 18855 bp, 9 predicted proteins | sample KBSK5502metaG_FD_184343 | JGI IMG/M metagenome (GOLD analysis project Ga0207646, IMG submission 184343) | Corn, switchgrass and miscanthus rhizosphere microbial communities from Kellogg Biological Station, Michigan, USA - KBS K5-50-2 metaG... | ecosystem: Host-associated > Plants > Roots >...
GTACAACGAGGAAGGCGCGATCGCCAAGACCGTGGCGGAGGCGGTCGCGTCGCTTTCGGCCGTCGAAGGCCTCGACTGGCGGATCCTGATCGTCAACGACGGAAGCCGCGACCGGACCGGGGAGATTGCGGAGTCCCTCGCGGCCGCGGACCCGCGGGTCTCGGTGGTGCATCACGACGGCAACAAGGGATACGCGGTCGCCACGGAGACGGCTCTGCGCAACGCGCCGGGCGAAGTCGTGATGGTCGTGGACGGGGACGGGCAGCACACCATGGCCGACGCCCCCCGGTTCCTCGAGGCGATCCGCGAGGGCGCTGACGTCGTCTTCGGATGGAAGAAGAAGCGCCACGACCCCTTTCCGCGGCTCGTCCTCTCGAAAGGCCTGAACACGCTCTCCCGCTGGATCCTCGGCTCGCCGCTCCACGACATCAACGGCGGCTGCCGGGCGTTCCGGAAGGACGTGGCCCGGCGGATCGAGATCCGGCACCGCATCAATTTCGTCGGCGACGAGATCTTCGCGCGGTGCCGGATCGCCGGATGGAAGGTCGCGGAGGTCGTCGTGCGCCACTTCCCGCGGGAAGCGGGGCGGAGCATCCACCGCCCCTGGAAGATGGTCGGGACGATCTCGCGCGTCCTGCGCTACCTCTTCGAGCTCCGCGGCGAGATCCGCCGCGCCGAGGCGATGAGACGCCTGGTCGGAGCGCGCTAGCCGCGCGCGCCACGCCCATGTCGCGGATCGCGATCCTCGGAGGAGGCCCGACCGGCCTCGGCGCGGCATACCGGCTGCGCGAGCGCGGGGTCGACGACTTCGAGCTCTTCGAGAGGTCCGGCCAGATCGGCGGCCTGGCCACGAGCTTCGAGGACGCGAAGGGCTACACGTGGGACGTCTCGGGCCACATCCTCTTTTCGGGCTATCCGTACTTCAACGAGTTCCTCGAGAAGATGCTCGGCAAGGAGGGGATCCGGCGGATCGATCGGGAGAGCTGGATCAAGTTCGAGGATCGGTACGTCCGCTATCCGTTCCAGAACCATCTCTCCTCCCTGCCCGAGCAGGCCATGCTCGAGTGCCTGATCGGGCTCGTCGAATCGCAGACGATCGACAGGAATCGCACCTTCCGAAACTTCGAGGAATGGGTGTTCGCGAAGTTCGGCGCGGGAGTGTCGAAGCACTTCATGATCCCTTACAACGAGAAGGTCTGGTCCACGCCCCTTTCGCAGATGGGGTTCTACTGGATCGCCGAAAGGGTGAGCGTCGTCGACTGGAAGAAGGCGCTAGAGACCGCGCTCCTTCCGAAGAACGTCGACTGGGGACCGAACGCGACCTTCGGCTACCCGGCCACGCGCGGGACCCTCGGGCTCTGGCTCGCCGTCCTGCCGCACATCGGCGATCGCGTCCGCTATCGCAAGCGCGCCGTCTGCGTGGACGAGGACAAGCGGGAAATCCGGTTCGCCGACGGCTCATCCTCGCGCTACGAAAAACTTCTGACCACGCTGCCGCTCGAAGCTTTCGTGGCCCGGCTCGCCCGCGCCCCGGAGAACGTGCGCGCGGCGTCGAAGAGGCTCCTCTTCAACCGGCTGTTCACCGTGGGGGTGGGACTGAAGCGGCCCTCGCCCTCCACGAAGAACTGGATCTACTTTCCGAACCCGAAGACGCCGTTCTACCGCATGACGTACCTCTCGAACTATTCACCCGACATCGTTCCGGGAGGGGACACGTCGCGATACTGCTCGCTCTTGATGGAGACGACCTACTCACGGTTCCGGCCGCTGCCCGGCGGGGACTTCGCGAAATCCGTCGTGGACGGGCTCGTCGCGGAGGAGATCCTGCAGCCCGCCGACCTGCCGGCGATCGAGTCCGTGTACCTCATCCACGCCGCGCATGCCTATCCGATCCCCAGCGTGGACCGGGACGAGGCGCTCGGGACGATCCAGTCCTATCTCGAGTCGAAGGAGATCTACTCGCGCGGCCGCTTCGGATCCTGGAAGTACGAGATCGGAAACCAGGACCACTCGCTGATGCAGGGAAAAGAGGTCGTCGACCGCTGGCTGGACGGCTCGGAGGAGAAGGTTTTCCGGAGTTGACTCCGTTTCCCGCGTGACGCATCGCCGCCGCGGGGTTCCGGTGCTTGCGCGACCGCTCTGCGAGCTGGAAGTCAGTCCGAGGGAAGGTTCAGGCGCATGCGGTAGCCAATCCTGACCGGACCCGCGGTGCTAGGGATGTCGATCGGCTCAAGCCGTGGCGCCGGCGAGATGACCCCAGCGGTCATTGCGCGTAGCTCCTCCCCAACCCCGGGTTCCACGACGACGAGAGCCGTAGCACGACCAAGCCTTTGTCTGAGCTGATCGAAGGAAAGAGCCTCGAACCGACCCTGTAGATGCAGGCTCTCCACCTTGTAACGAGTCCACCCGAGGTTCTGCCAGGGCTCTTGCAGTCCAGACTTCGTGACGAACCAGACGGGAGCCCCACGCGGCCCATCGGTCACGTCGTGGGCTATGACCGCATCCAGTGTAGGACGATAGACCCGGGGCATGAGAGCGTAGTAGGTGTAGCAACCCCAGAAAGCGATGGCCGCCGCCACAACCGTCGCACCGATCTCGCCCACATGACGCAGCCGGGAGGGAAGACACTCAGCGCCGATAACCAGGGGCAGGGCTACGAAGAGGGCCGCTGCGGAGACGATCGGCAGAAGGTGGCTGTGACGATCACCTCCTGTATTGAGCGCGCTCAAGCACAGGAAGCAGGACAGGTAGAGAAGCACCGGGATAGTAAATGGACGTCGGAGAACCCGTCGTGCCGCGTAGCCTAGTCCCAAAAGGTAGAGGGGTGGGGCGAAGAACCCAACCATGCCCGTAATCATGTACTGCTGACCGATCATGGTGTGGGCGTGAAAGAGCAAAAGGGTTCTGACCACCCCCCGCACGATGAGGATCGCAGCAATCCGAGGTTCGAAGAACAGCGTCTGGTCCCCGATCACAGTGGTCCAGACCCGTGACACCGGCACTTCTGGGAACAGCGTACGCAGCGACCAAATATTTAGAAACAGGGTCTCTCCGAACTTGTGGACAGCTTCGACCGGGTACGTGGCTGCGCTGGTGACAGTGTGGGGAATGGCCAGGAGGGCGATTCCTGCGGCAAAGATCAGACCGGCCGTGACGGTCTGGCGGAAGCTCATTCGCCGGGAAACGAACATCAGGACCAGCAGAACGAATCCGATGACGGTCGACACCATCGCCGGCGGGTATGTTAGGAATCCTAGTCCGCTGGCCAGGCCGGCTATTAGGAACAAGCCGAGGTCTCTCCTCAGGGCGGCGCGTTGAAGAAGCACCAGAAACAGCGTCACGATCGGAATCGTGTGGTTGCTGTAGTAGCCCATCCTCGAGACGGCGAGGAAGTAGGGGGAGCCGACACAGAGCACGACGGCCAGGGTCGCGACGAGCCGGGAGAAGGTCTGCCGAAAAAGCACGTAACAAAGGGGAACGGCTGCAAGGGAAGCGAGAGCTGAGCTGAAGCGCCAGCTCCAGACCGAGACGCCGAGCAAGCGCAGAACGAGAGCCTGGTAGAACCCACCGAGCGCCGGGTAGGAGTACGTGCCAAGGCCCAAAGCGTTGCCGACCCATTGTTCAGACAGACTCTTCCCGTTCTCGAGAAAGATGCCCTCATCACCGAGCAGCATCATGGGGTGGCTGTCCAGTACTGGAAACAGCGCGGCGGCGGCCCCAACCACCAGCCCTGCAAGGACGAATGCGTCCCACCGATCCAGACCGGGCACGCCTGCCGGCTCCGCTGGCCGCAGGTAGCTGCGAGCGGGTACCACGATCCCAACGACGAACAGTGCGAGGGCGGCCACGAACCAGTGGGAGTACTTGCCAGCGGCGAGGGCCACGACCAGCCCAAGCCAGAGCGTGCAGGAACCCGCAAAGACGATGATGCCCCGCTTGGATCTGTTTCGCCGCGCGGGAAACGGGGCGTCGAAGGGCCGCTCGTCGAGCGGTTCCAGAGAGGGTGCAGCGAAGGCGAACACGACAGCCCCGCAGAGCAAGAGGAACAGCCCAGAAAGGGTCGTTTCCGGGTTTCTGACCTCCGTACGGAACGCGGTGTTTAAGGCGCCACCGAGCCCGAACAGGAGGTCGTGACGCGAGTCGGTGTTGACCAGCCACTGCCCGGCTACAGCTAGAAGAAGAGCGAGCAGCATCAAGGCAGGACGGACGCCCTTCGACACAGGGAGGTTCCCGACTTTCCTAACGAGGGCTCGCACCAACTCGGGTAAAGTGAGCCCCGTCACCCGCTCTGCCGGCCACCCCGGCCGACTACCTCCGGACGCTCGACCTCCGCATTGTCGGAACGTCTGGGCATTAAGATCCTCCCAGCGCGGTGTAGGCCGGCGGATTCTACTACCGGCTACGAATTCGAAACGCGCCCACGAATGATCCAACGATGGGTCCCCCTGGCGACGTTGAGCGCGATCGTCCTTATCACTGCGGCCCACCTTCCGATGCGCGAGCACCAGATTACGATCTCGCGCAGACACCCGGAAACCCGACGAGCGACCACGCGGAAAAACTGCTCGATGTCCTCGACCTGTTGAACGGGCAGCGGCCGATCGCCGCGACCTCCGTTCTCGTTGCGCTGCCCCTCCTTCACTACACGGTGGAGCATCCGGAGCAGTTCTGGTATCGCGCCGCGACGCGGGTCGCGAGCGTCGAGAGGCCGATCGGGCAGGAGCCTCTCGCGATCTTCGGACAGAACGTTCTCCACATGTTTCTCGCGTTCAATTGGCGCGGCGCTTCGACTTGGGTCGTGATCGGACAGTGGGAGCCTTTCCTGGACGCGGTGACCGCGAGCCTGTGGGTCGTCGGGGTCATCCTCCTCGTGGCGCGGATCGCGAGGCGATCGGTTCGCTGGACGATCGTGGCCCTCGCGTTCTTCGTTCTGACGCTTCCCTCGACGTTGTCTCTCGCCTTTCCCGACGAGAACCCAAGCATCAACCGGAGCGGCACGGTCATTCCGGTCGTCTTTCTCGTTGCGGCGCTTCCCGTCGTGGAGCTCCTCGTCCGCCCGCGGCGCCGGATCGCAGCGTTCCTGGCCGGCTCCGGCCTCGCGGTCCTCTTCCTCTTCTCCGTGATCCTGAACTACCGCGATTACTTCGTCGGCTTCCGCCTGAGCTACGAGCAGTCCGTGGAACACTCCATGGCGATGGCTCACGTCCTCGACGACTACCGCAGGCAGGGCGTGCCTCTCCGGCAGATGTACCTGCTCTACTCCGACTACTGGGTGGATGGACGCAACATCGCGTTCGAGCTCGGCGACCCGTCCTGGGCCCCCGCCCAGGTCGTCGAGGCAGGCAAGCTGCCGCCGGATACCGGCGCGTCCCCTCGTCTTCCTGTTCGCGCCGGGCAACCCGATCTTGGAGACGCTCGAGAAGACCTACCCGGGGGGGAAGGCGCGGACCATCCCCCAGAGCTTCGCCGACCGCAACTTCCGCGTCTACTCCGTTCCCTGACGGGCGGCCGGGTTCTCTTCCCGGAAAGCGAAGAGAAAGCCGATCTCGCGGTGGGCCGGGTTGGGGCGCGTGACGACCCGGAACCCCCGTCCCTCGAGGAATCGGACTAGGTCCATGCGGCCGAACCGGGTGATCCCTTCGTGGTACTCCATCGCGATCCGCCAGATGCGTCGCAATGCGACCTCGCTCGCCCCGAAGAGGATGTCGTACTCCGCGCCTTCGCAGTCGATCTTGAGGAAATCGCATCGTTCGATTTTCGAGCGCTCGAAGACCTGGTCGAGCGTGATCGCTTCGACGGAAATCGTCGCGGCCACCTCATCCTGTGGCAGCGTGCGAGAGCGCTCCGCGATACCCGCCTTCGTCGCCATGTGCAGCCGGCCCGCGCTCGCGGCGACGGCGAGCGGAAACGTACGCACGTTGACGAGCTGGTTTAGCTCGAGGTTCGCGAGAAGGAGAGCGTAGGACTCGGCAAGCGGCTCGAACGCGTAGACGGTGGAATCGGGACACTGCCGCGCGGTCGAGATCGCGAAGTCGCCCAGTCCGGCGCCGAGATCGACCACCGTCCACCCGTTCTCGACCGGCACGAACCCGCGCTCGTAGTCCCGGTCCAGGCAGGTCTCCTTGATGATCCAGATGTCCATCCGGCCGCGCACGCGGAAGCGGCAGCCGGTCGAGAGCTCGATTCTGAACGGCCGGCGGCCGGGAAAACCCAGGAAGGCCGAGAGGACCCGCAGGGGAGGGCGGATCCGTCGAAGGAGGGTCGGGATCGAGCCGACGTAGTAACGCCAGCGCGACAGGGGACCGACTCTCGAAAACTCGCTCGCGTCCGCGCTAGCGGAGCACATCCGCGAGATTCCAGTAGTACAGGTGGTGCGTCTCGCGGTCTGATACGACCACGCGCCCGAGCGGATCGACGGTTACACCGGTCGGTCGTTTGAAGATGCCGTCCGGTCTCCAGGAGTGACGCAGGTTGCCCCCGGAGTCGTACTCGTTGACGCGTCCTTCCGTCGAGTCGGTCGCGAAGATCGAACCGGTAGGTCCGATCGCGAGGTAAGGCTCGGTGTAGAAGTCTTTCCACCCGAATACGGGGAACTCCCGCACGAACTTGCCTTCGAAGTCGAAGACCTGGATCCGGTGATTGCCGGTGTCCGCCACGTAGACGTTGCCGGCGGGGTCAGCTGCGAGTCCGACCGGCTCGACGAACTGACCCGGACCGCTGCCGGGCGTGCCCCAATCCGAGACGCGTTTTCCTTCCTTGTCGAATCGGACCACGCGCTTGTTGCCGGTGTCGGCCACGTAGAGGAAGCCGCGCGAGATTAGGACCGCGCGCGGTCCGAAGAATCCCCTCACGTCGTCCGTCCAGACTCCGAGCCACGAGCCATCCGCCTTGAACCGCGCGATCCGATGGTTCCAGGTGTCGGCGACGACCACCGTTCCGTCGGAATCGACGGCGACGCCGCATGGCTCCTTCAGCTGCCCGTCGCCGGAGCCCGAGGTTCCCATCGCGCGCACAAACTGCCCGTTCGGGTCGAACACCTGGATGCGGCCGTTCTTGGTGTCGGCGACGTAGAGGATCCCGCGGGAATCGGCGGCGAGCCCGCGTGGCTCGTTGAACTGCCCATTGCCCGACCCCGACTCTCCGAAAACGCGCGCGGGCGCGACGACCGCCGCCGAGCCGCCCGCGTAGTCGCGCGCGGACGTGTTTTGCAGCGGAACGTTCAACGGGGCGAGCGGTCCAGAGCTCGCGAGATCCTTGCGCACGAAGAACGTCGAGTCCTGGGAGCCGATCGGGCTCCAGATCTCGTGGAAGAGCCACCAGCGCGCCAGATCGGTCAGGGTCGGCCTCGCGGGCCCGTTCGGGTCGGGCTTGTACTTCTCGGCAAACCACCATGCCCGGATCGGGACGCGTTTGGCCGTGTACTTCGCCGCGAGCTGCTTCTCGAGCCCGCCCTGCGGGTCCCAGTCCGAGATGAGGATCGGGGTCGTCGCGTCGTCGATGCGCGTGACCCACTTCGTCGGCGTGTCGCGGAAGTACCAGGTCAGAGGCCAGGAGGCCTCGCCGGCGACGGTAACAACCGCCTCTCCGGCGGGTACTCTCGCGCGCGCGACGTCCACTTGCTGGAGGGCCCGGATCAGGTCGCGCGTCGTCTGCACGTACGCGAGGATCTCCGCGTGCTTCGGCTCGCGCTCCACGTCGTGCGCTCCGTAGCGAAAACACGCCAGGAGCATCCCGCTCGCGTTCACGAGCAGGAGCATGAACAGGATCGCCAGGGCGAGACGGGGGCGCTTCTCGCGCCGGTCGCGCCAGAGCGAAGCGAATCCCACCCCCGCAAGGATGGTGATCGGCAGGAGAGCGTGCACGGTCAGCCAGGGGACCTTCTCGCGCGCCCAGGCGTAGAGAAGAAGCGAGCCGATCGCCCAGAAGAGCACGAAGCGCAGGAAGGGGGAGGCGCCGGAATGTGGATCGGACGTCCTGCGGGGGAGAGACCCCCGCCGGAAGGCGAAGCAGGCCGCGAAGACGATCGCCGTCTCGTAGTAGAGAAGTTGCGGAACGTAGTAGTACCAGGGCCCCGGAATGCGCGCGATGGTGTGCTGGCCCATCCAGTACCGGATCGCTTTCGGAATCGCGAGCCAGTCCTTCGGATACTTCCCGAATGCCGTGTACATCAGCGCCCAGATCGCCAGGAACACGAGCGCCGCCGTTGAAAGCGGAAGAATCCGCGCGCGAACCCAGCCCGCGGTCGCGCGGAGGGCCTCGGCGAGCGCGCCTTTTCGCTCTTTCGCGAGCGCGACGCGCTCGACGAGCGCCCAGGCGCCGTAGGCGACGAACAGCACGCCGGTCATGTAGGCGTTTTCCTTCGTCACGCCGGCGAGCGCGAAAGAAACCGCCGCGAGCGTGAGCCAGCGCGCCCGATCGGTCTCCAGGAACCTCTGGAACGCGAGGATCGTCCCGAGCGTGAACACGAGGGAGTACACGTCCTCCCGGATGAACCGCGAAAAGTAGGTCAGGTGCGGCGAGATCAGGACGAGAGCCGCGTAGCCCGCGGCCGCGCCCGGGCCGATCCAGCGGGCGAGCGGAATCGCCGCGGCGATCAGGAGCAGTCCGAAGATCGCCGGGAGGAGCCGGGCCGTCGTGTTCGACGCGCCCAGCAGCCGGTAGAGGAGAGCGTTCGCGTAGTAGAGAAAGGGCCCGTGGTAGGCCGGGTCGTAGCGCCAGTTGCCGTCCTTCATCAGCGTGTAGGACTGGTATGCGTGAATCGATTCGTCGTGGTGGAAGGGCCGGTCGCCGAGAGACAAGAACCGCGTCGTCAGAGCCAGGAGCGCGATCAAGATCCCGGCGGCCAACACGGCCTGCCGCGAGGATGGCGCGCGGGTCGGGCTCTCCTCGATCTTCTCGAGGATCTGCGGCTCCGTCACGGCTTCTTGCCGCCGGGCAGGTGGATTTTCGAAACCCCGTTGCTGGCGGAGTTGACGACGTAGAGGATGCCCTGCTTGCCGTCCAGAGCGATTCCCGTCGGGCGCGCAAACGGCTTGCCCGAATCATCGGAGCTCCACGTGTTCCGGACGGTGCCTCCGCTCGCGAGCTCGAGCACCGTGTTCCCGTTCGGATTCGTCACGTAGATCTCGCCGGTCTCGCCGATCTCGAGGAACGGTTCCGCCGGCCCTTCCCAAGCCGTGACGGGCAACGACTTCCGGAATCCGCCTTCTTTGTCGAGGACCTCGATCCGTCGGTTTCCAGTGTCCGCTACGTAGACCTCCCCGGCGGGACCCACGGCGATGCCGACCGGGCTCGAGAACTCGCCGGGGCCCGGGCCGGGCTTGCCGATCGCCCGCTGTTCACCGAGCGACCGGTTGAAGACCACCACTTTGTGGTTGCCCGTGTCGGTGATCCAGACCCTTCCGTCCGGCGCCGCAGCGACTCCGCGCGGTCCGAAGAATCCGGCGGCAGTCGCCTTCCATTCCCCCTTCACCGTGTAGTACTGGATCCGCCCGTTCCAGGTGTCCGCGATGTAGAGGTCTTCTCCGCGCACCGCGACGCCGGCAGGCTGCCTGAGGGCGAAGGTCGCGTTGCCCGGGTTTCCCCAGCCCCCGAGGTATCCGCCGTTCGCATCGAAGATGCGGATGCGCGAGTTTCCGAAGTCCGTAACCCACAGCCTTCCCTGGTCATCCAGGGCCGCGTCGCGCGGCTCGCTCATCCCCGCGAAAGGTGGTCGGCCGGGGGCGGGCGCCGAAAGGATCGACGGCTCCGTCGGCTCGCCCGGACGCTTCGCCGCCGCTGCCGGAGCCGCGCCTTCCGTCTTTCCCGGCGCCTCTTTTCGCCGGCACGCGATCGGAACGACGAGGGAAAGGAGGACGAGCGCGACTCCGACTCCCGCGTCGCGGAAGCGTTTCGCGGGGAAGAGACCCGCGCGAAGGTGCGACGAGGATGGATCGGTCACGGCGTCTTCCTTTCCGCAAGATTCAGCCGGGAGACTGAGTTGTTCCCCGAATCGATGACGTACAGAATATCCCTCCCCCGATCGAGAGCGAGGCCGGTCGGCCTCGCGAACTTTCGTCCCTCGTCGTCCGCGCTCCATGTGCGCCGAACCGAGCCCGAAGAGTCGAGGGCCCGGACCGCGCCGGTGGCGGGGTCTGCGACATAGATCGTCTCGTCGCGGCCGATTTCGACGTGCGGTTCGACCGGCCCCTGCCATCCCGGAACGTCGAAGGCGCGCTGGAACCGGCCCGACGCATCCAGGATCACGACGCGATGATTCCCGGCGTCGGCGACGTAGACCGAGCCGGACGGTCCGACGGCGATCCCGACGGGACTCGAGAACTCTCCCGGGCCCGATCCCTTCTTTCCGACGACCTGCCGGTTCTGCAGCGCCGCGTCGTAAGTCACGAGCTGATGGTTCCCGGTGTCGGTGACCCAGACCTTTCCCTCCGCGGAGATGGCGACGCCGCGCGGCCCGTAGAGGCCTGCTGCAGAGCCCTTCGGCTCACCGGCGAGGGTGAAGGACTGGAGCCGCCCGTTCCAGGTGTCGGCGATGTACACGTCCTCTCCCCGGATCGCTACGGCGCAAGGCTCCCGCAGTCCGAAGGTGCCGCTGCCCCGGCCGCCCCATCCGCCGAGGTATCCGCCCTTTCCATCGAAGATTCGCAGCCGCGAGTTGCCGAAGTCCGCGATCCAGATCCTGCCCTTGCCGTCCACGTCGCCGTCCCGAGGCTCCTTCATGCCGGAGAAGGGAGGCCGCCCCTGTTCCGCCGTCTCCGCGATCGCGGGCGCCTCCTCCTGCTCCACGACCTCCGCGGTGCCCGCAGCCGCCGGAACGTTCTCCTTCGCGGGGACGATGACGTCCTGCGAGTCGCCCCCGATGACCCGGTAGATCTTGACCTCCGGGTTCTCGTAGGCGCGCTCGAAGAGCTCCGTCGCGCGGTCGAACTTGCGCAGGCCTTCCGCGGGATAAGTCTTGCGCTCGAGCCAGCCGACGTATACGTAGCCGACGTGATAGCGCCGCAGCAGGCGTTCGATCGAGGCGGCGTCCCGGCTGGAATAGATCTGTTCGACCGCCTCGCGCCTCTCGGTGATCTCCGTCTCCCGGTTGCCGCGCTGCTTGACGTGGTGCTCCCATCCGAGCACGGTCGGAAGACCCGTCAGCATCGAGATACGGCTGAAGTCCTGGTACGGATCGCCGTGGGCTTCCAGGAGAACGGGCGTCCCCCGGATCGTCCGTCGGAGCCAGAGGACCGCGCGGTACTCACCGGGCCTCGTCTCTTCGAGATATCGGAGCCCGTCGAGCGTAGGGCCCGAATACGCCGCGAAGTGGTTGCTGACCGCGCCGCGCGCGGCCGTGACGGTCGTGAAGAGAGCCGCGATGGTGAGGAGGACGAGAACGGCGCGCGGGAGAAAACGCCAGCGCCCGTAGACGCCGCGGCGGTCCTTCGGGCGAAACACGAGCGCGGTGGCTGCGACCGCGAAGAGGAGCCAGGCCTCCAGGTAGAGCTTGAAGATCGTGTTCATCCGGTCGGAGATGTAGACCTTCTGCGTGAAAAGGATCAGAAAGAAGGCGGCGGCGACGAAGCCGCAGGCGAGGCGCTCGTCCGGATCGGCCGCGCGGTCGGCGGCCGCGGCGAAAAAGAGCAGGACCCCCGCCGAGGCGAAGACTTCCACCGAGAGAAATCCGAGCAGGGTGAGCAGACCGCCCATGGCCGCCACGACGATGAGACGGATTCGTCGGTCGAGGCCCTGCTCCGCCATCCGGTCGGAGACGAAGCCGAGCAGCCACGCGAACGCGAGGAAGAAGAAGAGACCGAACACGGTCAGGACGTCGACGCCTTTCGCGCCGGGCTCGTGTTCCCAGCCGAACCCCGGGCTGCCGCCCCCGCGCACCCAGAGGGGGGCGGCGGTCGCCCAGGCGGTCGCCACGGTCGCGAGCGTGCCCGGTGCCAGGCGCACCAGGTGCGCCGGGGCGAATCGGCCGGCGGAGGCGGCGACGAGGAAGACGATTCCGCAAAGGCCGGCGATGAGCGGCGCGTCCCACGCGTTCGTCAACGCCTGCGCCGCGGCTGCGAAGCCCAGGATCACGCCCGATGCGATTCGCGAGATCGGCCCCGCCGGCGGATCGGAGTTCACCCGGACGAAGTGGAGGGCGGCCGCGCCGACGAGCAGGAAGAGCGGCATCGCGAGGACGTGCGCGTGCAGGTCCGCGAAGACGAGGCTCCAGAACGGGTATTCGTTGATGGTGTCCTTGATGACGCGGGAGGTCGCCCAGAAATAGTTCCAATCGAGCGCCCGATGATTGAGCAGCCACTCGCGCAGGCCGGAGAGATTCCCGAGGACCACGGCCAGCCCGGCGCCGGCTACTCCCGCCCGCACCGTCCCCGTCCAGTTGCGCAGGAGGGTGAAGGAGCCCTGAAGCATCAGCCCGCCGAGCAGTCCGAAGGCGAGGTTGAACGTGAAGCGGGTCGAGAGCCCCGTTACGAGCGTCAGGAAAGCGATCATCTGCTGCCCGAACGCGTAGTAGCCGAGCGGAGCACCGGCGAACCAGGGATCGGAGGCGGGGAGAGTCCGGGTCCGCACGAGGATGTTCAGGATCGAGAAGTCCATCGGCTTCTCTCCCCAGTAGATCTCGGGGTTCAACGCGCGGATGCCGAGGAACAGGAGAAACCCGAGAGCAAACGCCGCCTCGCCCGCGACCACGAGACGTCGGTGCTCGCGGAATAAGTCGGCGATCAACCGCCGCCGCGCGAAAAAGAGAAGCCCGGAGGGGAGCGCCGCGAGTGCCAGACACGCCCACGCTGTCCCGCGTCCGTTGCCGAGGATCCGAAGCTGGACGAGCACGGCGAAAAGGAAGGTCGTTCCGACGATTCCCAGGATTCTGGAGACGCCGGCGCCTCGGTCCGCCAGGCGAGGGAAGAACGCGTGCGCGAGTGGAAACGCGACCGCTCCCACGACGAGGATGGCCAGGTACCATAGGATCGCGGCGCCGAAGGATCCGATCGCGATCTCCCGGGTTCCCGATTCCATGGACGTCTTCTCGAGCTCCGCGCGGTGGGGAGGGTAGATCGGGGACGTCACGGTCCGCTTCGACCGCGGCCACTTCTCCCAGTCTCCGAGCGTCGGCGGCGTCTCACGCATCGAGGCGAGAAGGATCTGCGTCACCCGCTCGGGCGAGAACCGTTTGTTCTTGCGGAAGAGGACGACGCGCGGATGGTCGTAAACCGTGAACTGCTCCTCGGCTCGGTCGTCCGGGACCTTCAACGGCCCGAGCGTCGGGTAGGAATTGAAGTCGGCGGCGAAGTCGAAGCCCACCCGCCCCTCGAAGAGCGCGCTGTAGTACGCGCGCGACATCGGAAAAACCGCGGGGATCCGGGTCAGGTTCGCGTAGACGCGGTTGCTGGTGACCGCGATCCAGTCCGCTCCCTTCAGGACCTTGACGACGTCTTCCACTTTTCTCGGCGAGTCCGGGTCGAAGAGGGTCAGCTGCGGTCCGTTGTAGGCGCCCATGTCGTATCCGGGGAGCGGAAGCGGAAGGGCGTCGTCCCAGGACTCGTTCGCGAACCGCGCCGGGGGCGGCACGTTCTCGTAAATCCACTTCGCCGCTGCCACGCGGGGATGCGGACGGCGGTAAATCGACGTGAAGGCGAGTCCCCAGAGAGCCGTTCCGGCGACCGCGATGGCCGGAAGGAAGCGCAGAACCCGGGCGCTCCGCCGGCGCGCGCTTGCCGCGCGCGCGGCGAGGTCGCCGAGTAACAACGCGGCGAGCACCGCGAGCGCGGGATAGGCCGGGTAGAAATAGCGGATCGACTTGACGATCGAGAGGCCGTGGTAGAGCAGGAGAAACACAGCGTGGGCCACGAGCGGCACGAGGGCCCGCCGCGCCCCTTTTCTGGCGACGACCACGGCCCAGACGAGCGCGGCGAGAGCCGGGAGAGCGAAGAACGGTCCGGCGCCCCAGAAAACGATGTTTCCGATCGGGAAAAGGATCGTGCGGCCAGCCCACTGGAACGCGGGGGGGAACCCGGAGACGCTCGAGGAGAGCTCGGCCAGCCGCTTCATGTCCGCCAGGTAGCGCGGATCCAGTCGGAAGGAGAAAAATCCCGGGCCGGCGAACGCGTAAGGCAGGCCGAAACGCAGCGCGACCGCCGCGGCTGCCAGGCAGAGGGCGAAGCGGCCCGCCATCCCGGCGATCCGGGCGCCGGCTCTTCTCTCCTCTGGCGGCGCGTCGGCTCGAAAAGCGCCGATCAGGACCCCGAGGCCGACCGGCACGAAGAGCGCGAGCGCGGTCACTTTGCAGGAGACCGCGAAGCCGAGCGCGAGTCCGGTCGCGACGACTTCCAGGGGGCGGGAACGACCCTGCGCGAGACGGACCGCGCCCAGGAGCGCCGCGGTCGAGAAAGCGGTCAGGAAGGTGTCCACCGCCCAGAAGTGCGAGAGCTGGAGACCGAGCGGACAGAACGCCAGAAGGGCCGCAGCCGCGAGGGCCAGCCGGCGATCTTTCGAGAAGCGCCGGGTGAGAAGGTAGGCGAGCCACACCGAGGCCAGGTCCGCGAAGGCGGAAAGCACCCGGCCGACGAGGTACGCGCCTCCGTAGCCGCTCTTTCCGAGAATGCCGGCGACGGCTTTCGTCGCGAAGAGCGGCAGAGTTCCGTACACGAACGAGTCGTGGCCGCGGTTGTAGGGGTTGAGCGGAGACCGCGCCGAATCGAAGTACTCCGCCGGGCTCTTCGGGAACGCGAGCTTCTCCTCGACCATCGAGATGAAGCGCTCGTCCGGGTGGAGATGGTGCCCCGCGTCCCAGTCGAGACCGGAGAGACGCAGGACGGCCCCGACGGCGATCAGGACGACAAGGAGCTGGCGGGCGCGGTGCCGGCTCAGGCGCAAACTGTCCCTTCACTCCGGGAGCGGATGTCCGAACCTCCTCTTCTCGAACGGATTCCCGGAGGACGAGCGTCGCCATTCGACCGTCGAGAACGGGCCAATTCTACTGGACGATGCGCGCGCGCACGCCTCCGGGCGGACGTCCTCACTCCGGCCTGCGCGCCTTCACCGAGAGGATCACGGCGCTCCGGCTCTCCTCGCGCGGGCGATTCCAGGAGTCGATTGCGTTCAGGAGGGAGCGTGCGGCGTCGAGCAGGCTCCCGGAGCGGCCCGGGGTGTCGTCGTAACGGAACCGGTCCGCCTGAGGCAGCACTCCCGATTCGACCAGCCGCATGCCGAGCCCGTAGACCAGGTTGTGAGCGAACGGAAAGCAGTGGTGCACGAACTGCCGGGGGTCCTCGGCGACGAGATCGGCACGTCGAACGAGGTCGATCAACTCTTCGCGCGTGTAGAGACGCACGTGGTTCGTCCAGATTCCTCCGAAGAATCCGCTGCGGATCGGCGCGACTCTGAGCCGTTCCAGCGACCAGTTGATCGGATCCCACAGGAACGGGTAGTCGTGATTGGGGACCGTGATCGCGATCGTTCCCCCCGGCCGGACGACGCGCCGCGCCTCGAGCAGTCCCGGAAGGTCTTCGGGAAGGTGCTCCAGGACTTCGGACAGGATGATTTTGTCGAACGCCCCGTCCGCGTACGGAAGGCGGGTGACGCTGCCGGCCGCGAGCGACACGCGGGAAGAGATCTCGGCCCGCGCGCGGCGGAGCCTGGGCAGATCGTTGTCGATACCGGTCAACCGGCAGGGCGCGAGCTCGTCGATGACTTTCAGGAACCACCCGAGACCGCAGCCGCAGTCGAGGACGCGCTCGCCCGGTCGGGGCTGGAGGTACTCCAGCACGATCCGCAGGCGGTGTTTCGCGGCCATGTCCGCTTCGTTCGCGAGCATCCGCTGGAGCTTCCCGGCGCCGTCGGGCGTGCTCACCGCGGTCGGGCGACCCGCGCCGGAGAAGGCGCCTCCAGGCGCGCCAGCACCTTCTCGTACTCCGACACGCACCGTTCCGGGTCGAACAGGTCTTCGATCGCCTGACGCGGGCGCAGGTATTTTTCCCTCTCGCCGAGCACGGCGAGGATCCCGGCCGCCAGCGCCGGGGGATCGGCCGGCTCGACCGTCAAGCCCATGCCAGTCTCGCGGACCGCGACCCGCGCGCCGGGGATGTCGGTCGCCACGACCGGCGTTCCGCACATCATCGCCTCCGGCTGCACCAGGGCAAGGCAGTCGGTCCGGCTCGGCAGGACGAAGACGTCGAGCATCGAGTAGAAGCTCGCGAGCTTCTGCGGGTCGGAGACCAGCCCGAGCATCGTCACGTGGGGTCGCACCTTTTCCAGGAGCGCCGCGCACCGCGAGAAGAAATCCTCGTACCCCATCCGCGTCTCTCCCGCGTAGACGAAGTGCGCGTCGGGTGCCTTCGCGAGGACGTCGGGAATCGCCTGCAGGAGGTAGTCGAACCCCTTTTCTTCGACCCAGCGGCCCGCGAACCCCACCAGGCGCCGATCCGAGAGACCGAGCTCCGCCTTCCACCGCGAAGCGTCATCGGGGCGAGGCACCGGGATGACGACCGGGGGCAGGATCGCGTCGGTCTTCTGGAGGTATGGCTGGAGGAAGGGGGAATGGCTCGCGTAGTCGGTGCTGTACGCGACGATCCGGGCCGCATGGGAGAGCGCGCGACGCATCAGGAAGGTCACCACGCGCTCGACCGCCTGGTTGAAGAACCCGGCCGGCATCGTCAGGTCGCCGTGGTGCGTCAGGACGACCGGCTTTTTCAGGAGTCGCCCAAAGAGCGTGACGAGAGGAGCCTCGAGAATCGGAGTGTGGACCTGCACGACGTCGGCCTGGCGCATCTCCCGCCACAACGCCGCCGGAAACGACGGCATCACCACGCCCCGGCTCATGCGGCCCATGACCGGGAGTCGGACGACGCGGACACCGTGGATCGTTTCCTCGAGCGCGAGTTCCCGATCGTGACGGGATGTCAGGACGGTCACGGAGTGTCCGCCGGCCGCGAGCCCTTCCGCCAAGCGCTTCGCGTACGCGGTCAGGCCCGTCCAGTGGGGGTGGTAGTACGTCAGGATCATCAGGATTCGGCGACGGGGCGCCGCATCCCGGGTCGGGGCGGCGGCGCTCACTTCTGCGGCCGGACCTTGTAGATCGCGGTCGCGCCGCCCCTCGCGGATTCCAGGAACGGAAAGGCCGCAACCCGTGGAGCCTCCGGATAAGTGCTGCGCTCGAGGTCCCCCACGATCACGTGCGTCACGTGATAACGGTCGAGGATTTCGCGCGCGGCCCGGGGGTCCGACGCCGAGTAGAACCGGCGAACGTCTTCCAGTCGGGCCATCACCTCGGGGGCGTTCGACCGCCACAACCCTTCGTGGTTCGCCCAGCCCATCACGGTCGGAATCCCGGTATGGGAGGAGATCCGGGCGTACTCGGTGTACGGGTTCCCCGAGGCTTCCATCACGACCGACCCGCTCGGCGCGTTCTCAACGAGCCACTCGATCGCCTGGAGATCCCCGGGGCTTCGCCGTCCGAGCGCCCGGCGCGCATCGAGGGAGAAGGCTCCGTCGCACTGACGCAGGCGGGAGACCGCGGCGGTTATCGGGTAGAGCAGCGCGGCGAACACCGCTACGACGAGGACGAAAGCGAGCGACCGCTTCGGCGCTTTCGTGGCCCGCCACGCGCGGTCCGCGAAGACGGCGGCGCCGATGCCGGCGAGCGGCCACGCCTGGTGGTAGAACTTGAAGATCGTGTTCATGCGGTGCAGCTGCTCGCCGTAGGAGTCCTTGAAGTAGACGACCTCGCATCCCGCGATCATCCCGAGCGCGAGAAGACAGAGGAAGGCGGCGAACAGGACCCCCCGGTCCGGCTCGCGCCGGAGGGAACTCCACGCGGCGCGTCCCGCGAGAAACGCGAGAAAAAGGATCGGGGCGAGCGCCGGGGCCTTCCTCGCGAACGCGACACCGAGGGAAACGACCGCCGCAGCCGCGAGAAGAAAGTCGCGCCGGCGCCGTCCTTCCTCGGTGTCTTCGGGAGCGGAAAGGAGAAGTCCCGCCGTCGCGACGGCGAAGAGGATCCCCCAGACGCCCAGGAATTCGAGGATGCCGGACGTCGCATGGGTCGTTCCGATTCCGTTGTACGGCAGATGGTAAGAGGTCCGATAGGGTTGCGTCAGGACGAGCGCGAGGAGGACCGCTCCCGCGCCGGTCAGCGTTCCCGACATCGCCGATCCGAGCCGCGGCAGGCCCTCGCCGCGCGTCGTGCGCGCCGCGCCGGCAAAGACGAGCAGCACCGCAATCGCCGGGGCGTTCCAGAGGTTGGCGCCGATCGCGGCCGCCGCGACGAGTGCGACGAGAAGGAAAGGCGCGAAACGCGACGCGAAACTCCCGGGCCTTGACGCCGGTATTCCAGCCTCGATCCATCGGTCCGCGACGGCAAAAGTCGCCAGGAAGAAGGGGAAGGCAAGCAGGTGGGGGTGCAGGTCGGCGTGAAAGAACGTGAAGAACGGGAACTCGTTGATCGTGTCGCCCGAGCCGATCACGCGTGAGGCGTGCCAGTAGTCGAAGTCCCTGGCGAACGGCTTCGCCCAGGCGTCGAAAGCGCCCGTGAGGTTCCCCGCAAAAACGCTCGCGAAGCCGGCCCCGATCGCGGCCGCAGTCCGTCCCCGGGAAAGGCGAAAACCGAGGCACCCCGCCGCGGCGAAGGAGTACCCGGCGAAGGTCGCGATCGCGAGGTTGTAGGCGACGAACGGGGTGACCCCGGCCGCTTTCGCGACCGTAGCCGCCAGCATGTAGCCCCAGTAGTAATAGTTGATCGGTTTCCCCGCCATCCACGGATCGGCGGGAGGCATGTCGGACCATCGCGTGAGCGAGTTGAAGAACGCGAGATCCATGAACTTCTCGGCTCCGAGGATCTCGGGAGCCGCGGCCCGGATCACGAGG
>Ga0207646_10003164_pt1 | contig 18845 bp, 21 predicted proteins | sample KBSK5502metaG_FD_184343 | JGI IMG/M metagenome (GOLD analysis project Ga0207646, IMG submission 184343) | Corn, switchgrass and miscanthus rhizosphere microbial communities from Kellogg Biological Station, Michigan, USA - KBS K5-50-2 metaG... | ecosystem: Host-associated > Plants > Roots >...
CCGCGATCTGTTGCGAGTAGAGTTCAATTCGCTGCAGTTCCTGGCTGGCATGCAAGCGCACCAACGGGTGTGCGAACCACTGCTCCAGCTCAGCTTCAGTGGCCGTCTTGATCTCTTGCTGTTGGCTCGACAGGATTCCCTGGCGCAGCAACAAGCGTCGCAGACTGCCATACTCACCAGCGCGCACCTGGACCAGATGCGCGCGCCGGCGCAGTAGATCGCGCACCGGCCTGGTCTCGACTGGATAGATGTAAGCGGCGGGCACCGCGCCCACCAGCAACAGCTTGGCCAGTGAGTAAGCATCACGGCGATCGGTTTTCACTTTGGCGCCCGTGATCAGGTAGAGACCCAGGGTGTGGGCCAGCACCACATCGAAACCCTCAGCCTGCAAACCATCTATCAGCCAGTACCAGTTGAAGGTGCTCTCGACCACGATCTTCAGATTACCTTTGTAGGGTTCGAGCAGCTGCACTATCTTTGGCAAATCGTTACGCAGCTTTTGCTCGATCACTATCTTTAGTTGTTGGTCGATCACACACACGTGACAATCCCTTGCACTCAGATCGATTCCGCAGTAGAACTTCATTAGAGGTGGCCTCCTTTTTGCTGAAAGGTTGGTAAAGCAAACGCAGTTTACCCGCGTTTGCTTTCGGCCGCCTCTATTGATTATCAAATCGTTGGACGCGAGCGGAATCAGCGGGCTTGTCATCCGCAAGACTCGAATGCTTATGTGGTTGACCGCCGCCGCGTCAACTCAGACGTTGGATGGCTCTCAAATATTCCTCGGCGTATAATCAGCACGGAGGTAACCATGAACTACAAGGTTGTCGTTAATGAATCGGAGGAAGGCTTCAGCGTTTCGTGTCCCGGCCTACCCGGTTGTTGGTCGCAAGGCCAAACCGAGTCCGAAGCGCTCGCCAACATCCAAGACGCCATCCGTGAATACCTCGCTGCCGTCGACGACCTTGTGAAGGGCCAGGATGTGCGTGAGGTAAAGGTGGCGGTCTAACCATGCCGAAAATCCCCGGCGTCAATCATCTCGATGCCGTGAGGGCTCTGGAAAAGGCTGGCTTCCGCATTTTGCGCCAGGGTAAACACATCGTCATGTCGGATGGAGTTCGTATTGTGACGATTCCTCGCCACAATCCAGTAAATGCTTTCACGATGGGTGGTATTGCTCGCGACGCCGGCTTTAGCGTGGAACAATTCAAAAAACTTCTCTGACAAGGGCGCCATCCAACAAATCGTTGGACGCGCGCGGAGTCAGCTCGTCTCTCGGCGACAACTTGTCCGTAACGTAGTTGTCGCCCGCCGCGTCAACTCTGACGTTCGGTGGCTCTTCAAATCGCGGTCATTGATTCGACGAAGGGTGCTTTGATTCACGCCGCCGCGTCAACTCAACCGTTGGGCGGCTGACATTCACTCTACGAAGATGACTGAATCAACGAACATCGGACTTGAATTACTAAAGAACTGGGCTTCCACCCGTGCGGTCGTTTCTCTCTTTTTCTCTGACCTTCACCAGCGGCGATTTATCATCCGGACGACCGCACGTCTTGTGCGTTGGAATTCAACGTCAATCGTTTTTGACATGCACCCTGAGTATATGGGCTCTGAGCCTGCGGACTACTTGTCCGTGACGCTGGATGGCTCCGAAGAATGGCGCGAGACAGACGATCCGCTTGGAGGCGTAACGTGTCGGTTTCCAGACAGAGACGACATTCTTACTCTTTTGATTGTTCCTATTGAGGCACATGCGCTTGACGTGCAACCAGCGTCTAACTTGGCACAGTAATCTGATGCTAATGATCGCCGCCCAAATCGTTGAACGGAGCGCGGATGGCCTCTTTCTCAAGTTGATTCTGTTATTCGAACGGTGGATGTAAACGCCGCGCCCGGTCGACTGACCTTCGGCGTACCAAACGTCTCGATGCAAAGGAGTGAGCACGGATGACGAAAGCGATCCCCCAGGGTTGGCATAGCGTGACGCCTCGGCTCGTGGTTCACGACACGGCCATGTTAGTCGAGTTTCTCAAACAAGCGTTCAGCGCGACAGGAGACTTCCAAACAAATCGTCCGTCGGTGATCAAAATTGGGGACTCGCTTGTTATGGTAAGCAGCGTTGGCCCCCGCGACGTGATGCCTGCATTTCTCTACCTCTATGTTGACGACATCGACACGACCTACCTGCGTGCGCTGGAGGCAGGCGCCATGTCGCTCGAAGAGCCCCGGGACACGCCCTATGGCGATCGCCGCGGGATGGTTCGGGATCCGTGCGGCAATGTTTGGCAAATCGCCACCTACAAAGGATCGCTGCCGGATAAAGTTGAAGCAGATCTAAAACAGAAATAGATGTGAATGTGCTAAGTTCTCCTCAACACCGCGCCCAACACTTCATTGGAGGGAGCGATTAATCTAGTGAAAATACTCAACCTTCTCTTCTACCTTGTCAGTAGCATTCCTCTTATCGCCCTGCCGTTCTTGCTCGTAAACTGGATTCGGTATATGAAGGCCCGCAGCGAAAATAGATCGAGATTCGTTCCCGTGCCGGCGAAGTTTCCTACCAAGAGCGTTCTCTTTTTTGCCGTTCTAATTGCTGTGGCCATCTCGATCGCGGAGATTATGACCTCGCGTTCTCGCACTGAAGCTCTAATTTTCCTTCGTGACTTGCCTGGAAATTCAAAGGTTTACGTCAACTCGCAACCGGCACGCGATCCCAACGCGATAGTATCTGTGTTGAAAACAACTTCTCCTCGGCTTCCAGGACATCATTCAAGTCCGACAAGAATGATTCGCGTTGACATCGAAAGTGAGAAGGGCAACTTGACCCTCGAACTCGGCCGAGATTCTGGCTATGCTCAGGAGTGCTGGGTGTTCTATCCAAAATATCGCGTTACGTCGAACAATGAAATCGGTAGGGTTACGACACCAATTTTCGACGAATATTGATTTCCCAGCTTACTTCTATTCAGGTTGGAGTGAGCCATGCGCAACGTCATGAACTTCTTGCTATCGAGCTTGAATTACAGGGTATCCAACACAGAATTGGTAACTGTATTTGACTTATAATGACGCGGTATCCAGTTGAATGCTGATCGCCCGCCCCGGTGAATTCGATCGTGGGGCACCGAGAGAGATCAATGAGCAATGGTCCCAGTGAGATAACCGCTAAACCAAGTCCGGGAAGGCCCGAAGGTAGGTTCCCTCGCCTCCTGCGCGCGGTGGCCCTAATCGCGGTGGTGGCCGGGGCCGGTGGCTCGGTCGGTTTGATCTTCTGGGTAGGTCATCGTAACCCTTCCCGTGTCCTGCTAGCTCTTTTCGTAATTTGGGATCTCTCCCCGTTCATAGCCCTCCTATTGGCCGACATGGTTTCGAAGCGTTGGTCGGTTATCACTCGAGCGACGCTTCATATCGTGATGCTGGTTGTCGCGCTGAGCTCTTTGGCCCTCTACGGGGACGTTGTCTTGCGGCCCAGGCCGCAGCCCGCTTTCATGTTCCTTGTCGTTCCCCTGGGCTCATGGTTGCTTATGACGATAGTTGTTCCGATAGCCGCGTTAATATCAGGCAGGCGGTCGCGCCGTGGGGATGACTAGCAGGAGAATGCAATGGCTACAAATACAGTAACGACAGTAATTCTCATCCGTCATGCGGACAGGGACGTTCCCCCGGCCGGCACTCCCGATGATCCAGGTCCTTCTCTGAGCGACAAGGGGATCGCTCGTTCGAAAACGTTAGTCCATGTGTTAAGCAAGGCAGGTATACAAGCCGTCTATACATCTCATTTCACGCGCGCAAAAATGACGGCAAAACCTTTTCTTGTCGTGCATTCCGACCTCCCGACGGTGCTGTTGGACCCGGCCACCGAACTCAGGGATCATATTTTGACGCATCACGCCGGGCAAACCGTATTGGTCGTCGGACACAGCAACACAGTTCCCGAATTGATAAAACTGATGGGCGGGCCGTCTCTCCCTATCATTGATGATTGTGAATTCGACAATTTGTTCGTTCTCGTCAAGCACAGCGCCACGAAGGCGAGTGTGTCAAAGTTAAAATATGGAGAGCCGACTTCGGCTCCGTGTTAATCCGAACTATCTCAACCTGAGATTTTCACGCCACGTGAACTCAACCGTTGGACCGATACTAACAGGCTTTGTTTGGCTTATTGTTTCTGCCTGGCTCGTGAGTATTGTTCTCACGCTGTATGGTCTTGCTCGCCGAAAGCCCCTGTTGCCAACCAATCATTCGCGTATGACGGCGAGCGATGCGCCGCTTGTATCGGTTCTTGTTCCTGCGCGCAACGAACAGAATCGTGTCCTGGCAGACTGTATTCGTTCCATTCTGGACCAGGATTATGGACGCTTTGAGGTCATCGCCGTCAATGACCGTTCGACGGATGCAACGGGAGCGATATTGGAAACACTCGCCAAAAGCGATCACCGCTTGCGTGTCATCGAAGGCGAGGAACCGCCTGCCGGATGGCTTGGCAAACCCTACGCTATGCAGCAAGCGTTCAATCACGCACGCGGCGAGTGGATACTGGCGACGGATGCAGACATGATCTTTGACAAGGCAGCCTTGCGCACCGCAGTGGATAGGACCCTTGAAGGGAGAGGTGATGCCATGACGCTGATCCCGCAGTTTGAAGCCAGTTCATTTTGGGAGCGCGTAATGATACCGACCTGGGCGTGGGTACTGCTGATGTTCACTGTCTTTTACCGCATCAGTAACCCAAAAACGCAGGGAGCGGTTGGCATCGGCGGGTTCTTTTTGATGCGCCGCGCTGTGCTCGAGCGCGTCGGTGGTTACGAAGCATTGAAGGATGAAGTACTGGAAGACGTGCGGCTGGCGGAGATGATCAAGCGTTTGGGGGCACGTTTGTTTGCCGAATATGCGCCGAACTTGCTCAGTACACGCATGTATCGAAATTTCGGCGAGATGTGGGAGTGCAGCACCAAGAATTGGTTCTCGGGGATGAAGTTCTCACTGCCCTTTGCGTTGGGGTGCATCTGCTCGATGTATTTGATATCTGTCGGGCCGCCGCTCATCGCCCTGGCGTCTGCGCTTGGGATTGCGGCAGGCGTGAGCGCAGACCTTTGGCTATTGTTCATTCCCGCCGCCTTGTCATGGTTGCTGCAAGTTCTTGTCCTGGCGATGGTCAGCATACGTTCTCAAGTTTCACCCGGCTATGCGTTTACGGCGCCACTGGGTTTAGGTTTGCTCTACGCGATGTTGTTTGATTCGAGCATTAGAATTTCAACAGGGAAAGGCGTGACCTGGAAAGGCCGTAGAATTTATGAGAGTGGAGGAGTTCGCCCGCCGCGATACACCGCTGCACCTCATGTTTCCAACATTGAAGACTAAAGAGGAAGAAATGTTAGATTAGAGATCAAAATAGCTCGTTGGGCCGAAGCGCGGATAGCGCGTTCTTAGTCTTGATCGTTGGCTTCGACTTGTTGCTGATCGCCGCGCCCGGTTGATTCAATCGTTCGGACGCTTGAGTACTTTATGCAAGACCTGGATCGCCAGCTCGATTATTGGAACCGGGTAGGCCCCGGCAAATCATTCGGTCACCCGGTTAACTTCGAGCGCCTAAAGCAATGGTTGTCGCCCGACAGCCGGATACTCGACGTGGGTTGTGGCTACGGTCGCGCGCTGGGTCTGCTGTTTGACCATGGCTATCACAATCTGATTGGCTGTGATCTTGCGCCGGCGATGATCGCCATGGCCCGCGAGCGTCTTCCCGCGATTACCTTCGCCGAGATTACCTCCCCGCCACAACTTCCCCTGGCCGATCTTTCGGTAGACGCGATCCTTCTGTTCACAGTCCTTACTTGCGTGCCGACCAATCAGGGACAACGGGACATAGTTGAAGAAGTCGCGCGTGTCCTACGGCCTGGTGGCCTCTTCTACATAAGCGACCTCTGGCTGCAAAGCAACGAGCGAAACAGGGAGCGATATATTCGCGACGAGTCAAGGTATGGGACATACGGCGTATTCGACCTGCCGGAAGGAGTCACCGTTCGACATCATGATCCCCGTTGGATCGAGACGCTCACGCGGGACTTTGACCCACTCGCGCTGGACCACATTAATATCCAGACCATGAACGGCCATCCAGCGAAAGGCTTTCAGTGGTTTGGATTGAAGCGAAGTAAAATGAAACACGCCACCCCTGAATGATGGAATCGACGTTGTGGCGAAAGTCAGATAGTTGAGCGACGATCTTGATGGTTCTGGAAACGCACAGATTACGTCTGCGTCGACTGTCTGTCGATGACGCTAGCTTTATTTTGAGGCTGCTGAACGAGCCTTCCTTCATTCAAAATATCGGTGACAGGAATGTTCACACTCTTGAAGAAGCACGGGCGTATATTCTGAACGGACCGGTGGCGAGTTACGAAAAGCACGGCTTTGGGCTTTGGATGGTCGAGACGAAAGACGCGGGAATACACATCGGCATTTGCGGTTTGCTGAAGCGTGAAGTGCTGGAAGACGTCGATATCGGATATGCTTTGCTGCCCGAGTTCTGGTCAAGGGGATATGCGCTGGAATCTGCGTCCCGGGTATTGTCTTTTGCGCGTGAGAAGTTGGGACTGAACCGAGTGGTAGCGGTGGTCAACCCCGAGAACCAAAGTTCGATTCGCTTGCTGGAAAAACTTGGTTTCCAGTTCGAGAAGACGGTGAGATTGTCAGAGGACGCCGCTGAGATTAAGCTGTTCGCGGCCAATGTCTGAGTTCGAGTTCCAAAATGAACCCCGATAAGGAACGCAATCTGGATCGTAGTTGGGCTTTGCTTTTCGCGCGACTTGTCGTTGGGCTGATCTTTTTCATGGCCGGTGTTTGGAAAGTTTTTCAGTTGGGCCCGCTCGAGCACGCGCGAAAATATTTCCTGCCCTTTGCCGACACCTTCTTACCCGTGTGGTCGCTCTGGGCCGTCGGCGTCGTCATTCCTTTCATCGAGTTGATCGCCGGAGGGCTGGTAGTCCTGGGGCTGCGCACTCGTGAGGCGTTGGTAGCGCTGGGTTTCGTCCTGGCTATCGTAACCTTTGGGCACCTGCTGAAAGAGCCGCTCTACGAATTTCACACTCACGTTATTCCCCGGCTGGCGCTGGTGCTGTTTATCTTGCTGTTGCCGCGCAGAGACGATCGCTTCTCAATAGATTATCTTTTAAGCCGACGGTTGAAGTTGAAGGACTAGCGCGATGTGCCAATATCGGATTTGGCACCATTGGCCGACGCTCTGGGCGCAACAGTCTCTGCGACCGCATCAAGGTCCCAAGGTTCCCTCTGATACTCAGTCCAGTTAAAGATGAGGTCATCGCGCCAATTCGTCGTTCTGGGTCTATTTATTCTGGCCGGTTTCGTCGCCTACTCAAACATCCTTAACTCTTATTTCATCTCAGACGATTTTTCTCAGATTGGAAAAGTCCTCGCCGGAGATCTTTCCGTCGTTTGGGGTAAAGAGCATGGCGGCTTCTTCCGTCCCCTTTTCATCCTTAGCTATTTAGTTGACACCAAACTATGGGGACTCAATCCGGTCGGCTTTCATCTCAGCAACATTGCATTTCACTCGTTGAACTCATTCCTGGTCTTTGCTTTGTCTTTGCGGATGCTTGAGAGTCTCAAGCTTCACTCCGTCACCCGGCAAGGAATCTCATTAGCGGCTGGTGCTCTTTTCCTGCTACATCCTTCTCACACCGAAGCAGTGTCATGGATCTCTGGACGAGTCGACGTGCTCGCAACCTTTTTCTGTCTGGCTGCTCTGCTGTCTTATCTTGGTTACGCTCGCAGCAAGCGCGTTTCCCAACTGGGTTCCTCACTCTTGTTTTTTAGTCTGGCTCTGCTGGCAAAGGAATCCGCGATCTGCCTGCCCTTCCTCGTCATTATTCTGGGACTTTCCCGGTTTGAGGCGCGAAAGGATTCGAAGAGTCTCTGGCGATTTGTTTCGGTCATCGCAGTCTATTTTTCAATCCTCCTGGTTTTCATCGCGGTGCGATCTCGTTTCCTGGGCTCTCTGATTGGAGGATACGGGGTCAAACAGCATCTGAATTTCGCTCCCGGATGGTTACGTGATCGCTTGCTCGAGGCATCGGTGAGATCAGTCTTGCCGATGTTGCCGTTTCAACTCTCTCGCTTCCTCTTTAAGCCACTTCAGTCCCGGGTATTCATACTGTTCTCGCTGGCCTGCGCCGGCCTGATCGTAACCTTAATTGTTTTCCGGCGCCGCTGGTACAGCCGTGCAGAGCGCCGGGAGGGAAACAGGTTTTTGATCGTTCTCGCAAGTTTATTCCTGGTTTCACTGCTGCCGGTCATCAACCTGAGACTGTCTTTGTATGAAACGTGGGGAGAAAGGTTCCTCTACTTCCCTTCCGTCTTTGCGTGTCTACTAATCGCTTATCTGGCGGCGATGCTAATCCGCAGGAAAGAGTTATGGCTTTTGATTTTGATCTGCATCGTGGGCTTTTATTCGGTAAGTCTTTACCGGACGAATCGAACGTGGCGGCAGGCAGCCGAGCTCTCACGAAGCATCCAGAATGAGCTGGTTCATTCGTCTACGCGGGATCACCTGATGATTCTCAACCTGCCCGACAACTTGCGCGGCACCCCGATTTTCCACAATGGCCTTCCGGAAGCGCTCGAGTATTTCCAAAACGAAAGGCATTTCAAACGGATAGAGACACTCGCGTTCCAGGATCTTCGATCAGTCACCGATGGAGTGGAAATAACTCGTAATACGGATTCCCTGATCATTCACCTGCGAAGCGATCAGAACGGTTTCTCGCGCATCGAGTCAACAGAGTGTTTCGAAGTCGCGGACCAGTCCCGAAATTCATTGGCCAGAAACTCCCTCGAACTCCGCGTAAAAACCTGTTCCCACGACACCGACATTTTTTTCTTTGATGAGGGAAGAATGATTAAGCTGCCAAATCAGTAGGTCAACCGTGAGACTGGCTCTGGAAACGATCGGATCGCAGAGGGTAGACTGGGACGGTCAGGAAACGAAAGCTCCGCATTCGCCGTGAAAGCTCAGGAAGCCTACAACCATTGGTCAGCAACCTATGACCGCGATCGAAACCTGACCCGCGACCTGGATCAGACTATTACCAGAAATATTCTGGCAAATCTCCGCTGCAAATCCGTCTTAGAAATTGGCTGCGGAACGGGCAAGAACACTGCTCTCCTGGCTGAGATCGGCGAGTATGTTTACGCTTTTGACTTTTCTGAAGCGATGATCGAGAAGGCGAGACAAAAACTGCGGGCCGGTAATGTAAGTTTTGTCGTAGCCGATCTTACGCAAAGGTGGCCTTGCAAAGAGCGGGCGGTGGATCTAATAGCTTGCAACCTGGTGCTGGAACATGTACGCGATCTTTCTTACATTTTTGCCGAAGCGAATCGCGTCCTTGGCCGCGAAGGAAGGTTCTTCATTTCCGAGCTGCACCCGTTCCGGCAATACCAGGGCACCAAAGCCAACTTCCAGCGCCAACAGCAAACGACGGAAATCGAGGCATTTGTGCATCACCTCTCTGATTTCACCGGCGCCGCTGCGCGCGGAGGATTCTCGCTGACAAACATGAACGAGTGGTGGCATGAAGAGGATCATAACAAGCCGCCCAGACTGGTTTCTTTCATGTTTGAGAAGCAAGGATGAAATTCAGCGCGTCGGGAGCATCACAATTCAGAGAGTGGAAGACTGAACAAAATGTTACACAAGAATTTCAGAGCATTCCAGTTTACTCTCCTGATTATTTTTATCTTTGGTTTGTTCGCCGGCCCGGCGGTCTTCGCGCAAGAGCGCGATTGGCAGCCACAAAGAACCTGGGCCTTCATCGTCGGCACGCTGAAATGGAAACACTCCGATGTTTTCAGTTCGTTCCCGCAAAAAAATCGCCGGGATGCGCAGTTGGTTGATTTCTTCCGGCAGCAGGGTGTACCCGCGGATCAGCTTGTCTACCTCCAGGACGCGCAGGCTACGACTCGCCAGGTCAAATCGAGGTTTTCAGCCTTTCTGTCGCAGGCCAGAGAAGGAGACCTTCTTTTCTTCTACTACTGCGGTCACGGTTATAAATCGGACGACGAGCGCACGACGTATTTCGCGACCTACGACGCCAGCGATGACGTGCCGGGTTGGTCGACCGATTCAATCGTCAGAGACATCGAAAAATATTTCAAAGGATCGCGAGCTTTTCTCACGGCGGATTCGTGCTACTCCGGCAGTCTGGCTGAGCAGGCGCGGAGGATGCGTCGCCAAATCTCGTACGCATCGCTGACGTCTGCTTCCGCGAGCGAACTGTCCACCGAAAATTGGACGTTCACGGAAATGTTATTGGCCGGCCTCAGGGGCAAGGCCTTCGCCGATATCAACGGAGATGGGCGAGTGACGCTGGGAGAACTGGCTGAGGACGTTAACGCGGACATGGTATTTGCCGAAGAGCAACAGTCAGAGTTCGTCGCCACTGGTAAGTTTGTGCCAGATACGGTCATGGCTGTGGCCCCACAAAGATCCAACCCGGAAATAAGCCGGCGAGTCGAAGTGAAATCAGAAGGCGCCTGGTACAAGGCGCGAATCATTGACGCTCGGGCCGGCCGTTTCCGCGTTCATTATTTCGGCTGGGAAGATTCGGATGACGAGTGGGTGCTGCGGAAGCAGATTCGCAACTCAAAGGCAGTAAAGTACGCCTGGGATGCAACAGTGAAAGCGAATTGGCAGGATCAATGGGACTCGGCCGAAGTGCTCGACGAGGTTGATCGCGGCGCGGATCTGATTCATTACGTCGGCTATGATGGCTCCTGGGACGAATAAATGAGTCCAAAAAGAATGCGCAGACCTTAACTCATGACGCGCCGCGATGTGATCCTATTCAAAGGTTCCGCTACGCATATACCCGAGCAGGTGATTCACGCTTTCCAATAAAGCACGCGCGTTTCTTTCCATTCGATCCACGGCGTCGCGCTGAATCGGTGAAAGCGGGCTCTTGCGATCGCGCTCCAGCAGTTGGCACAACCCGATGATCACGTTCAGCGGCGTGCGTAATTCGTGCGTCATTGATCTGGTAAAATCCGTTGCGGTGTGATCACTGTGCAGCATTCCATCCTCGAATCTCACGCGGCGATGAGGGATTTCGATAACCTCGCTTCTTTCCGGTCCAGTCACGCCATCACCATCCCTCCGGCGTTCCCCAAAGGCTTCGCGCCAAATTTATTTTCATTCAATATCAGCGTTCGTAAGTATCAATTCATGTGCCGGTTACAATTACCGAGGGTTAACCTAAGGTGAGGTCTGAGGTCGTTCGGATTTGCCGTGTGATCGAACACACACCCGCGTGATTACGATACACGCCTGAACTCATTAAAGCTGAAGGGCACGAACTAGTTAGGTCTTCCGGGGAGCAGCCGATTCAGCAATGAACTTAGTTGGTCGAAATCTATTGGCTTGGTGACATATTCGTCGCAGCCGGCAGCCAGGGCTTCGGTCCGCAACCCAGGTGAATCGTGTGCGGAAACCGCTACGATAGGTACCTCGCTTAAGCCTCGATGCTGCCGAATTCTCCTGGTCGCGCTCAGCCCGTCCAGCTTTGGCAGACTCAGATCCATGAGGATCAGTTCCGGCTGCTCAGCCACGGCCAGCTCAATCGCTTCCTCGCCGTCGGTAGCTTCCACCACGTTGTAGCCCGCCATTTCGAGGAGCTGCCTCATCATGAAGCGACTGTCCTCAAAGTCTTCTACCACCAAAAAAAGTCTCTTGGGTCTCGCCATCGGATCTCTCTTTGCTGCAATCGTCGCGCACATTGCTTCTCTGCTTAGGACAATCGACTTTTCGGCCGCATTAGTAGCGTACGTTCGCCAGGGTCTGCTATCATGTCGCATCGAAACGCGACACAAAAAGGTGAGCTAATTGAGCCTAATTCGTACACTTCTCCCTCTATAAGTGCAAAGATTCGTTGAACCATGAAACCTGCGGTAGCCAAGGCAAAAGACGTGAACCCGCTCGAAGATTTGGGCCGGGCGACTCTGCAAGTCGTTCATGACCTCAAGAACCAACTTAACGGACTCAAATTGTACGCCACGTTTTTGCGCAAGCGCCTTGAACGCGACGATCAGGCGCTGGAAGAACGCGAAACGCTGGCAAAATTAATCGCCGGGCTGGATCGGGCGGCCAGGGACATGACGGCATTAGTCCGTTATTCGCGCCCGCTGGAGTTGCACCGGCAAAAATACGATCTGCGAAAGATCATCGCAGGTGTTGCTCGCGTACCGGAGACTCGAAATTCCGGAGATTTGGCGCCGAGGGATCTGCGTTGCGAGATTGAAGACGGTCAGTTCTATGGCCAGTTCGATCCGACAGCTTTGTCGGAGGCTTTTGAAGCGATAACTCAGGAGGCAATTGGCCGCATTCCAAAACGTGACGTGAACCAGGTTTCGCTGCACGTTAGTCTCGCCGGCACGCCTGACTCATCGAGCGTGCTGGTCGAATGGCGTGGAGTCGGACCCGTCGCTCGCCACCAAACGTTTGCGTCGATCCACGACCAGGCTACAGTTTACATGGCCCTGGCCGCGAAAATCATCGAAGCCCATGAAGGCCGGATTGAGCATGACCCAAGCACGATTCGCATTTGGCTGCCGCTGGCTTGAATAAAGTTAAAGAGTGCGGCCTTCGGGCTGTGATCTGAGCTAAAGACAAGTTGAAGCTTGAACTCTGAACCAATATTTTTGACTGATGACTAAGAGCAAAGCAAAAGATATTCGCATCCTGGTAGTTGACGACGATCCCGATACAACTCACGGATTGCGGCTGCATTTGAGCGAAGAGGGTTACGCCGTGGATACGGCAACCAACGGAGCAGAGGCACTTGATCTCTTTGACGGCGGGGCGCATCACCTGGCGATCTGCGATTTGCAACTCCCGGACATAGACGGTCTCACCTTGTTGCGCCATATGAAAGACGCCAAGCCGGCGACGGAAGTCATCGTAGTCACCGGGCACGGTTTAGGCGTCCCGACGGCGGTCGAGGCAATAAAAGCCGGCGCTTTTTATTTCGTCGAGAAGCCTCTCGATCCGGAAGAACTGCTGCTGCTCGTCGAGAGAGCTCTCGAACGACGCGAATTGATGGCCGAGACGGCGAATATGCGCCGTCAGCTATCCACTCGCGCTGAGTACTTCAACATCATCGGCTCGTCGAAACAGATGCAGACCATCTATGAGACGATCGAGAGTGTGGCCAAGTCTGATGCGAACGTGCTGATCGTCGGTGAATCGGGGACCGGCAAAGAACTGATTGCCAACGCTATTCACTACAATTCTCTACGCGCGAAAAAACCTTTTATCAAAGTGAATTGCGCCGCCCTGCCCAAGGAACTAATCGAATCGGAACTCTTCGGCCATACCAAGGGCGCGTTTACAGGAGCGCATGCAGACAAGGAAGGTCTGGTTCAGCACGCCGCCAGCGGTTCGCTGATGCTGGACGAAATCGCCGAAATGCCCGTTGAATTGCAGCCTAAACTCCTGCGCGTGCTGCAAGAGAGAACTTGCCGCAAGATCGGCTCGGAAAAAAGTTACCCCGTAGATTTTCGTTTGATCACCTCAACCAATCGCATGCCGGCCGATGCTATTCGCGACGGCCTGCTGCGCGATGACCTGTTCTATCGCATTTCTACGATTACTATTCATGTGCCGCCTTTGCGCGAACGCATGGAAGATATTCAATTACTCACGGATCATTTCCTCAAGCTGTACGCCGAAAAATACGAAAGGCCGATCGCCGGGGTTTCGCAGTCGGCTTATCAAAGGTTGTTTTCCCATCCCTGGCCCGGCAACGTGCGCGAGTTGCAGAACGTGATCGAGCGCGCCGTGCTGCTGGCCAAAGGGGAACACCTCGAACCGGTGGATCTGCCGTTTGACAACGGCGGAGCCGCCAATGCGGCCTCCCCCACCCTGGCCTGGGATGTCCCACCCAACATGACGCTCGAAGATATCGAAAAGTTTGTCATCGAGCGGACTCTGCAACGCACTGGCGGAAACAAGCAGAAGGCCGCCAACATGCTCGGTATTTATCGGCCACGCCTTTACAGTAAGATTAAGAAATACAAGATCGAAACCGTCAGCCAAAACTAAAACAAGAAAAAGGGGGGTCCCCGACTGTGCCTTCGAACTACGAAGACCGTCGTCAGTCTCCGAGACTTGATGCCAATCTGGAAGCGCGCTTGGAATTCAGCGTGCTCCTGCGCGAAGCGGAAACCAGCGATGGTGGCGTGCAGCACTTGCGTGCCGTTGCCGGACACACGGTGAATATTAGCGAGGCCGGATTGGCGGTAATGCTGTACGCTCAGAACATCGATGAGCAGTATTTGCTCGGCGCCGAAGGTTCGATGGCTATCGAGCTGGACTTGCCAAACGGCCTGTCGATTGAAATCCAGGCCACGCCCGTGCGCTATGAGAAGCGTGATGAAGGGTATTTGATTGGGGCGCGGATCAGCGAGATGAGCGAGCGCGATCGGGGATTATTCAAAGAATATTTGAGTGAGTTAGAACAAGGCTAGGCGTGTCTTGTCAGTACCACCTGCGGTAGCGGGTGGGTGGTCAAAACTAATCAACCTGATAGGTAGCCACACTGGTCGGCGTTTCAAAGCACCGAACTTTGTAAATCTTCACCCGGTCATCATCGATCCTCGCCGCTAGGCGCTCCAGAACAAATCGCGCTACGTTCTCGGCCGATGGGTTTTGTTCCTGGATAAAGGGCTCGAGCTCGTTGAGGTTCTTGTGATCGAGATAAGTCACCAGATCATCGGCGGCCTCTTTTAGTTCGACAAAATCCACCAGCAGTCCGATATTGTTCAGCTCGCGGCCGCGGGCATAAATTTCGATCTTGTAGTTGTGGCCGTGCAGGTTCTCGCACTTTCCCTTATAGCCGCGCAGTTGATGCGCGCTGGAAAAGTTGCGCTCGATCATTACTTCAAATTGTCCGCGCATGGTACATCGAAAGTCTAAGGTTCCAGATCCAAAGTCGCAAGTCGGTAGTCACGATCGCGAATTCCTGCCTTTGGAGAGTGGCCGATAAGGTCCATTAAACGCAGAGGCCGCTGAGGTACTCGCAGAGGAACGCAAAGGTTTTCCTCCGCGACCTTTGCGAGGACCTCTGCGTTCCTTTGCGTTTAAGGAACTCTCGTAATCACGCCCCTGTCGATTGCACCGAAAAGCCTGATTCAAAAACCCGCGCCAGCTCATCAATACTCGAAGTCACGCGACACGGCGGCAGACTCTGCAAAAATGTCTGGCCATACATCTTCGTCCGCAAACGAGGATCCAAAACCGCTAACACTCCGCGATCCGTAGTGCTGCGAATCAAACGCCCCAGGCCCTGCTTCAGACTTATGATGGCCTGCGGCACGCTGTATTCGTAGAAGCTGGATCCGCCCTGATCTTCAATGTAACGTTGGCGCGCTGCCACCACCGGATCGCTGGGCACCGCAAACGGAAGCTTATCGATGATCACGCAAGAAAGTTGCTCGCCGCGGACATCAACGCCTTGCCAGAAACTCGAGGTGGCAAACAGAACCGCGTTCGGCGTGTTGCGAAATTTGTTTAGCAAGCTACCTTTCGATGCGCTGCCCTGCACGAAGCAGGGATAATCAAGCTCGGGCGACACGCGCTCGAACAAATCATTCATTCCTGAAAGACTGGTCGAAAGCACAAAGGCGCGACCTTCGGTGGCGTTAACGATTTTGATGACTTCACGGGCCGCGGCGCTGGCCCATTCGGGCGAGCGCGGATCGGGCATCGACCGTGGCAAATAGAGCACCGCCTGGTTGGCAAAATCGAAAATCGATTCGGCGATCATCTCTTCCGCCTGGTCGAGCCCCAGCCGTTCGCGAATAAAGTTGAAGTTGCCGGCGCTGGAAAGCGTTGCTGAAGTCAGAATCACAGTGGGTACTTTTTCAAAGAGCTTGTCTTGCAGCAAGCCGGACACATCTATTGGCGAGGCTCGCAGGAACGCTCCACGGCCGCGCCGCTCGAGCCAGTAAACGAACTTCTTGTCTGCGCCTTTGATAATGAAGTTCAAATCAAAGCGCAGTTGTCGCGTGCGCCGCAGAATGCTCTCGGTGTCGGCGGGCGCATCTTTCAGAACATCCAGGGTGGTTTCCAGACGATTGAGCGCGTTGTCGAGCGCGTGATAGGGATCGGTCAACGCATTTGCTGGGAGCGCGGACGTCTCGTCCGCGTCTGCGCCCTCCCTAACGGTCGGGCTAATGCCCGGCGGCGCCAGCGAAAATCTTCCTTCTAACCCGCGCCCCTCGCGAAACGAAATCCAGAACATGTCGGCGTACCGTTGGACGCGCGCGCTGATTCGGGTCAGCTCCCGGTTGGTTTCGTTGTCTTCGATCTTCAGGCCGCCGAGGTCATTGAGCAGATCGTCGAGCTGATAGTTCGAAACCTGCGAGCCGAAATATTCCGACGCCACGTCCTCAATCTGATGCGCTTCGTCCAGAATCACGGCTGCGTAATCGGGCAGCACCGCGCCATACGCACCGTTGCGCAAAGCCAAGTCAGCGAAAAACAAATGGTGATTCACCACTACGATATCGGCGTCGATCGCGCGCTGGCGCATCCGCGTGATGAAGCAGGGCTCAAAGTCCGGACACTGCTGACCCAGACAGGTATCAGAGCGGGCATCGATATGCCGCCAGAATGGAAGATTCTCAGGAAGATTCGAAAGCTCGGCCCGATCGCCCGTATCTGTTTTAGTCACCCAACGAAAGACTTCGTCGAAGTGATCGATCTGATCGAGTCCTTCGAGCACCGGCATGGTCTCAGCGCGTTTGATGCGATGCAGACAGGCGTAATTGTTTCTGCCCTTCATCACCGCGGCGCGGAACTTTGCCGGCAGGATCTCCTGAAGAAACGGAATGTCCTTGTCCATCAACTGCTCTTGCAGGTTCTTGGTGCCGGTTGAGATGACTATGCGCGCGCCGCTGTCACACGCGGCCGCGATCGCCGGCACCAGATACGCGAGCGTCTTGCCGGTGCCCGTGCCCGCCTCGACAATCAGGTGCCGCTTCTGCTCAAACGCGCGCGCCACGGCCTCAGCCATCTGGATCTGACCGGGCCGGTGCTCGTATTCGGGATGAGCGGTACTGATTAGGCCGTCAGGGCCGAAGATTGATTGCATCGTTGATTAATAAGAGGCTTGGCGTTCATCCGCAGATTACACCTACGCTGACCGCTCGGAGCTGCGATGCTTCAACCTCTTCGCATACAACGGAAACTTGGCGGCCAGTTCCGAAACGCCCGTCTTAACCTTCCGTCGCCCATCTTCCGATTCGGGTTCGTGAACGATCGCGGCGATCAAGCGCCCGATCTCACGCATCTCGGGTTCCTTCATGCCGCGCGTGGTCACTGCCGGCGTGCCGATGCGCAGACCCGAAGCGACGAAGGGTTTGTTCTGATCGAAAGGAATCGTATTCTTGTTGACCGTGATATTGGCGGCCTCGAGAGCTTTCTCGGCGACCTTACCCGTGATTCCCTTCCCGTCCATCCACACGTCGACGAGCATCAGGTGGTTGTCAGTGCCACCGGAAACGATGCGCAGGCCCTGCTCCTGCAGTTCGGAACAGAGCGCTTTCGCGTTCGCCAGAATCTGACGCTGATATTCTTTGAAATCGTCACGCAGCGCTTCGCCGAATGCGACGGCTTTCGCGGCGATGATGTGCACCAGCGGTCCACCCTGTACTCCGGGGAAGAGACGCCGGTCGATCTCCTTTGCATGTTCTGCTTTGCAGAGAATCAATCCGCCGCGCGGCCCACGCAGAGTTTTATGCGTCGTCGTCGTCACATAGTCGGCATGCGGCACCGGTGACGGATGCAATCCCGCAACGATCGGCCCCGCGATGTGCGCGATGTCGGCAAACATGCGCGCGCCCACACTCCTGGCAATCTCGCCGATGCGTTGGAAATCGATGATGCGCGGATAAGCCGACGCACCGCACACCAAAAGCTTAGGCTTATGCTCTTCAGCTATGCGCTGCAGTTCATCATAGTCAATCGTTTCAGTTTCGCGAGAGACGCCATAGTCCGCTACTTTGTAACTCAAGCCCGAAAAGTTTAAAGGATGGCCGTGCGTCAGATGCCCGCCATGCGAGAGATTCATTCCCAGAATGTTATCGCCGTATTGAATCGCGGCGAGATAGACGGACATGTTCGCCTGCGCTCCACTGTGCGGCTGCACGTTGGCGTGGTCCGCGCCGAATAACTCTTTCGCACGGTCGATCGCGGCCTGCTCGACCACATCAGTCCACTCGCATCCGCCGTAGTAACGCTTGCCCGGATAGCCTTCGGCGTACTTGTTGGTAAAGACTGAGCCGGCGGCTTCGAGCACAGCTTCGCTGACAAAATTTTCGCTGGCGATCAGTTCCAGGCCGTTTGCCTGACGCGCGACCTCGTGGTCGATGGCGTTGGCGATCAACGGATCAACTTCAGCCAGTGACAGGTTAAGAAGGTTGTTCATTCAATACTCCAGTCGACGACGAAGACAAAGAACATTTTCCATTCATCATTTTTCATTTGTCATTCTTTCACTTAAATTGTCGCAAGAGCTCAACCGGTTCCTCTGAAACCGTGCCCAAATCCTCGTACTGAATTCCCAATGCGCTGAGCAGAGGTTTCAGACGTTCCTTCTCTTCGTAGCCGGCGTGATCGCTGGCGATGGCTATCTTCATGTTATCGAATCCGTGTAAGAAAGATTGTGAACCGATGGTACATCACGCGTCGTGATAGCCGCAACGAGGACGCCACCAAACTTAAGTGGTATCTGATTTGGTTTTCTTTGCGCCTTAAGCACGCCTTTGCGCCT